>Ga0207933_1000099_pt1 | contig 87138 bp, 84 predicted proteins | sample NGESurdeep092012_4_FD_184488 | JGI IMG/M metagenome (GOLD analysis project Ga0207933, IMG submission 184488) | Arctic peat soil microbial communities from Barrow, Alaska - NGEE Surface sample F53-3 deep-092012 (SPAdes) | ecosystem: Environmental > Terrestrial > Soil > Wetlands > Peat ...
CACGCTTCCAACCCGATAATCGCTTCTCCATCGCAATCGTAGGAGAACATCTTCCAGAGCGATCTCAGATTACCACTATCTACAACTGTAGTACTAAGAGAGACCGAAAAGAGGACCGACCCATGTCCCACGAGAACCACAACCGCCACGTCGAGCACATACCCGACCCCGAAAACCCCATCATCGCCTCGGCCGAGCCCATCGTCGACCCCGAACACGACCGCCACAAGGGTCCCCATGTCAAAGGCCCCCACGACCCCAAAGAGATCAACCCCAAAATGGCGTCCGACATCGCCTACTGGGCCCACGAGTTGGGCGTCTCCGGCGAAAAGCTCCACGAAGCCATCCGCACCCACGGCACCCACGTCGACAAGATCCGCTCCGCCCTCCACAAAACCGCTTGACAACCCGGCGTACAATGAAGCCACCACAGGAAAGCAGCCCAGCCGCCCGCCGGGCGTTTCCATCTACGCCGGCGACCGAGGTACCAGCGGAGGTACGGAGCTAAACCATTTCTTTAAGGCACTTTGGCCGCTTTTGGGGGGAGGGGTGTCCTCCAACCGCCGCTAGCGCCCACCGCAACATTTTCGCCGCCTTCGCATCTATACCGTCAGAGGTTTGACGAAGATGCAAAGGTCCCTGTTTTCCCTGTTCTCCATAGCGGTGCTGACCGCTGCCGCCGCAATCGCAACCGCCCAGTCCCCCGACTCCGGCTATCTCCAGTCCCAACCCGCTCCCATCCAGCGCAACTACGCGGGCCCTGCTTATCCTCAGCGCGCCAACGCCGCTCCGCAGATCGCCATTACCCGCCCGATTCCGGGGGTCATCGTCCGCACCGGCCCCTCGAGCGCCGTCCAGACCGTCTCCGCCACAGCCGACGTCACCGAGCTCCGCGTCACCGCCGGCCGTGCCAACGTCAGCGTCCATCACCCCGAGCACAACGTCCAGCTCCTGGTAGACCTGCCCGGTGGACAAACCGCCCTGCTCAAGGACGGCCTCTACACCTTCAACGCCTCCACCAACACGGTCCGCGTCCTCAAGGGCGAGGCCAGCGTCTTCCCCGGCACCACCAACGCCGAGGTCAAGGTCAAGGAGGACCACCAGTTCACCTTCGGCGCCTCCCCGCGCGCCACCGAGGTCAGCTTCTCCCAGGCCCGCGCCGACCTCCTCCCCGGCCCGGTCAGCCACTCCACCTACGGCGACGGCCCCTACTACCCTTACGCCTACGAGTACCCCTACCCCTACGGTTACTACGGCTATCCCTACGGGGGCTACGGCTACCCGTTCGGCTTCGGGATCGGCTTTGGATACTTCGGCGGTTTCCGCGGCGGCTTTGGAGGTTTCCACCATTTCCGCTAATATCCGGTTTCTGTGTGGAACCCGGCCAACGGCGTAAAGTAGACTCACCCCTATGCGCGTAGCCCTCTTCGGCGGCACATTCGACCCACCCCACCGGGCCCACCTCACCGTCGCGCGTGCGGCCGCGGCGAAATTTTCGCTCGACACCATCTTCTTCGCGCCGACCGGCCGACAGCCGCTCAAGCCCCAGGGCGCCGTCGCAAGTTTCGCCGATCGCCTCGCGATGGTAGAGCTGCTCTGCAACGCAGCAAGGCACGATTTCCGCGACGCCCGTTTCCTGCCCTCCACCCTCGACGCCCCCCGCGCAGACGGGCAGCCGAACTACACCATCGACACTCTCGCTCGACTGCGCGCCGAACTGCGAGAGCAGTCTCCCAACGTCGCGCCCGCGGAACTTTTCGTCATCATCGGCGCAGACGCTTTCCTCGATCTCCGCCGTTGGCGCAGTCCGGATGCCTTGCTACAGACAGCCGAGTGGATCGTCGTCAGCCGCCCCGGATTCTCTCTCGCCGGCCTCGCTCCGCTTGCACTCACCTCCGAGCAAAGCGTCAAAATTCACCTGCTCCACGAGGTCCAGGAGACGGCCAGTGCCAGCGAAGTCCGCGAGCGCCTCCAGTCTGGCCTCGATTGTTCCACGTTCCTCACCCCTGAAGTTCTCGCCTATATCCGGGGCCACCACCTTTATCGCCCTCAAACGCCGGGCAAATACTCCCGCTAATTGTTGGCGCTAGCGCTCGCAGCGGCTACCATAAAGATGTACCGAGGAGCCTCATGCCAAGCACTGAAACGAACCAGCTTCTCGCCGCCGCCGTTGCGGCGGCCGAGGACAAGAAGGCCGAAGACATCCGCATCCTCGCGCTCGACCCGGCCGAGAGCGGACTTACCGACTACTTCCTCATCTGCAACGGGACCAACGAGCGCCAGAACGTCGCCATCACCGACGAGATTGAAATTCGCCTCAAGCGCGAGTTCGGCGTTTATCCCAACTCCGTCGAAGGCCGTCGCCAGGGCGAGTGGGTGCTGATGGACTACGTCGACTTCATCGTCCACGTTTTCTCCGCCGAAAAGCGGGCGTTCTACGGCCTGGAGAGGCTGCGGAAGTCCGCGAAATCGCTGAGCATCGCAGACATCGACGCCGAGATCAAAGCGGCGATCGCGGCAACGCGCGCACCGAAGAAAGCGGCGGTGAAAGCGAAGACAGTGAAAGCGCTGGGGATAAAAACCGCAAAGACACCCGCTGCCGCGTCAAAAACGCCGAAGAAGGCGGCGGAAAAAAAGTCTTCTAAGAAGAAGCCCAGCAAGTAGCAAAAGCATTCCGGCGGTTCTGATGTCGGCGTGGATTTCACAAAACAATAAGACCAAGAGATTACTTAAGCTCTTCGCCTCAGACTGCTGAAGAACTCTATCATTTTGGTGGGTTCGTCCGCAGACTGAAACGAGCCTTCCGGAAGGAAGGCTCGTTTCGAGTGAGAGTTTCAGTTAGAACTCAAATCGTGCGCTGAGTTGTCCTTCCCGGTTGCCGGCCCCGGTCGATTCTCCGAAGCTGGTGCTATTGATGTCGCCCGACGGGTTGCCGAACTCCGTGTGGCCGTCAACGTCGAAGAAAGCAGCCTGTAAGGTCAAACTGTAGCGCTCATACAATTTGAAGTGCTTTGACACCTGCATATCCAGGTTGTACTGACGGAGCCCCGTAAAGGTGTTGCGGTCGCCCGGAACATCACACCAGAGACCGGCATTCACGTTGGCGGGGCAGACATAGGATTTGAAGGTACCAGATTTAATGAAGCCGGTTCCAGCGCTTCCATTGCCCGCTGGACTCACGGCATGGTTGATCGCACTGCGTTGGCTGCCAGTTCCAGCATAGACCGCCCTCTCGACGCCGGTCGTACCGTCCTTGTTTGGATCATAGGTGGAGGAGCCGTTCTTGATGTAGATGGGTGTTCCACTCTGCATCTGGAGGATGGGTGAAACGCCCCAGCCATCAAGCAGGAACTTGTGCGCTTCGGAATGGGAACGGTAGTTGGCAATGAACGACGCCAGATGCCGGGTGTCGAAGTCAGCCGGGCCATAGTTGTGAGAGGGGTTATAAGGCGTTGGGATACCTGTACCACCGCTCTTGATGGTGAATACGTCGGATATCTGGTCCAAGGCTTTGCTGTAGGTGTAGTTACCCAGAAGCTGGAAGCCGTGCGAGAATCCCTTTCGGACGCTTATCTGTCCGGCGTTGTAGTTCGAACTGAACCCATTTGTTCGGAAGTTGTCGTTGCCGAACGCAGGATCGGGGCGAGCGGTCGACTGGTTTGCAGCGGCAATGCCGGCAGCGGTGCAGGCGGTCTTCTGCGCTGCCGTGGAGCAAGCCACGCGACCCTCGAATGTATTCACGTTTTCGATGCCGACCAACTGCCGGCCGAGGGTGCCGATGTAGTTTGTTTCAATTACATAGCCTTTCAGCACATTCGTTTGCATGCCGAAGTGGATTTGCTCGTAATATGCCGTCTTCAGATGCTGGTTTACGTGTCTCGGAACCGGGTTGGCGCCACTTAGCAGGTTATTGCCGCTAAAGGGAACTTTATAAAGACCGGCGCGCAGAGCTTCGCTGATGCCGCCCGCGCCCGCGCCATAACCCGTCGTGTTATCGACGAAGTGTGGACCGTTGAAACGGATGTTTTCGTAAACGTTGTTGTAGAGACGATCAAAGCCAACGCCGAAACCGCCACGAAGAACCATCTTGCCGTTGCCGAAGGTGTCATAGGAGAAACCCAGGCGAGGGCCGAAGTTGTTGAGATCGCGGTCCCAGATCGTGTCTGTTCCGCTGGCTGGCGCAAACGTTCCGCAAGGGGTGCCAACGCCTACACACTTGAAGACCGCACCCTGCTCCGCAAGGTAAAGCGGAACATTCGGCGCAAACGGATTCGTCGTTTTTACCGCAGTGTCGGATCCGAAATAGACGTTCGAGTCAATACCGGCGCGGAAGTTGTGGGGTGGTCCGAAGTAGTCCCACCGCAATCCATAGTTAACCACCAGGCGCGCAGTGGCCTTCCAGTCGTCCTGAACATAAGCGGCGAATTCGTTTGCGCGATAGCCCCGATACGGATCAGGCGCAGACTGTGTTGTTGGATCTTGCGACGCGCTGGCGTAATAGAGGGTCCCGTAGGCGGAATGATAAGCGCCGGTCGTGCCGCCATCCAGAATGCGCTCCGCGTCGACTTCGTTGAAACCGTCGGTCAACAAGCCCGGCGCGCCCCAGGTGTAGATGCTGCCATTGACATCGTTATAGAAGGAAGAGCCGTTGCGGGTGCGCGAGAAGCGGAAACCGGCCTTAGGCGTATGCCGGCCACGCGTATACGTGACTGCGTCTTCGTAAGAAAACTGGTTTTCCGTGAACAACTGGGGTATAGCTGCACTTGCGCCAAAGCCTGTGCTAAGCGAATCCGCTGCAACCGTGGCGGGCACACCGAATAACCCTGGCGCATCAAAATTACGCACATGACGCAGATAGCCGGCGCGGAAGTCGTTTAAGAGATTTGGAGTGAAGGTATGTGACCAGCGCGCGCCAAAGATGTGCGCGCCACCGTAATTGTCTTCCGGGGGACCCGGCACGCTGAAGTCTTGTCCGGCACTCTCCAGGTCGTTATCGAGTTCGATCGCGTAGGTGAACGCCAGTTGGTCCCTGGTCGTCAGCTTGTGATCGATCTTCAGTGAGCCACGGTTTTCGTTGAAGGTGGACGTTCCGATGACATCGCCGTCGCCATAGATGTTCACCGGAAGATAAACAGTATCGCCGTAAAAGAGATCGGTAGGGATATTCGTGAAGTTGCGCGTACCAAATGGGAAGGATGACGGGCTCCGCGCATATAGGCTGGTAAAGACCGGCCCCAGTGTGGCAACATCGGCAAACTCACCCGGGCAGGTCGTACCGGTATACTCAGGGCAAAAACCTTGGCCGTCGATCTTGCCGCCCGTGTTCGGATCGGTGATGAATGCTGTGTTCTGCTGCGCGGTACCTTCCGTCCACTTTTCAAAGGCGCCGGACTTTACAAAGTTATAGAAATCCTGCGTGATGCCGGTGTACTGAACAGGGTTACCGGAACGGTCGCGGCGGAACTCTACCGTCGCAAAGAAGAAGGTTTTATCCTTGTAAATGGGGCCGCCAATACTGCCGCCAAACTGGTTGCGAACCAGATGGTCCCGAAGGCCGGCGCGCTTGGAAAAGAAGTTGTTCTGCGCCAGTGCCTGGATGCGGTTATATTCAAATACCGAGCCGTGCAGGGTGTTGGTGCCGGACTTCAGCACGGTGTCTGTTGCGAACCCGCCTGCGCGCCCATACTCCGCGTTCGGCACGCTGGTCATAACGCGGTACTCTTGGATAGCGTCGGGTGAGATGCTGGTTACCGCGCCCGCGGCGTTCGGCCCGGCGCCGCCGCCGAGGCCCTGGTCGTTGTTATCGAAGCCGTCGAGCTGGAAGTTCCCCGTACCGGAGCGAGCTCCATTGACCGCAAATCCGCGGCCCGCGCCGCCACTGCCTGCCGCTCCCGCCACCAAGCCCACGAAGGTGTTGGGATCGCGAACGGCCAATGGCGATTCATTGAAAATGGTGGAGTCGATAACCTGAGAGACGGCGGAAGTATCCGTCTGTACCTGCTCGATCGTCCCACCCTGGACCTCAATCGTCGTGTTCTCAGCACCCACCGAGAGAGTCACGTTCTGAGTGATGATCGTGCCTACAGAAGTAGGGAAGTTCGTGATCTTGCTGCTCGCAAAACCCTTTGCCGTTACGTCCAGGTTATAACCGTCACCGACGGTGAGGGCCTCGAACTGGTACCTGCCCTCGGCGTTGGTGTCTACCTCCTTGCGATAGCCGATGCCCGGGTTCGATAGCACAACGTGCGCTCCGGGAACGATGGCCTTGGTAGCGTCAGTGACGGTACCAGCAACAGCACCCTGGCCAGCCTGAACCTGAGCGGTGGCGACCGAAACAGGAAGAACTGCCATCGATAAAGCGGCCATACTCACACCGACCATAAACTTCCGAATTACGGAGGTAACATTTTGCATTTTCGATTGCTCCTTGCTACATAGCTTCAATGCTTGACTCGATGACCGCGGAGAATTTCCTATGGCTCGATTGACTGAACACCCCGTCCCGGTTATCTGTCCCGAATAACGGATTCCAGTCCCTGTTTCTTGTTCTCTGGTCACACAAATGCACGTTATAGACCAAACTTGGGTCGTGATGAGGGATTTTCTGTAACCTGATGAAAATAAACGAACAAACTCGGATCCTGGCCCACCTTGGCCCAAGGCGGCGCGGCCATGTCTATGAGATTTGAAAGACGGGTGCAACGCAGACCCCCCTGTCTCCCAAATGTCATCGCTTTGTCATTGCAGTACAGTTCCATCTACCCCTTTATTTTGGCGCACTTACCGCTCACACTGCCGCGCTCTCATTTTCGGGAGCCGGGATGAATTCACGCTCGCCCCATGCATCGCAGTTCCGCCACGCCCGTCCATCGGCATTCAGGCGGGTCCGATGGCACTGGATTGCACCTGAGGCGAAAGGCGAAGGGCTTGCGCCCTTCGCCTCTTGCTGTGGCTTCTTGAGTTAGAAGTTCAACTTCAGTTGGAACTCCGTCGAGCGGGGTGCGCCCTGTGAGAAAGTGCCGATACCGCGGGTCACCCGTGAGTTGTACCGAACCGTCGAGTCGTATGGGCTGTTGACTGAGCCAGTCTGCGTGGAGTCAATGAGGACCGAACCTCCCGTACCACCGTAGTTGGCATTGTTGAACGCGTTATAGAACGCGATCGCCGGTTCCAGGCTGAAAGACTCAGGCAGGAAATGCACGAGACTGTGGCCCAGAGGGAAAGAGGCAGTGATATCCACCTGACGGAAGGCGCTGTTCGGATAAGCATAGGCCGGAGCGCTTCCGAGGGTAGGAGTCACAGCACCGAGCGCCGTCAGCTGCGCCTGTGTGAAGAGGCCGGAAGACAAAAGGGTCTTTCCAGCAGGCGTCAACTGCCCGGCACTTGTTGCGTTGTAGTTTGAGATTGTTTTGTTGAGGGTGTCGGGTTTGATGCTGCGCATATAAGCACCCTGCTGCGTACCGGGGAGGAAATCTCCGGTTGTACCGTCACCGGTCAGATCGGTTTGGAAAATCTGACCAGCTCCACCGTTGCCGGACGTATCCAGCGTGAGTGTTGTCGGAGGCGCGGAGTTGAAGTGCCCGATAAAGCCGATCCGCGGTCCATATTTGAGAGTCGCCGAACCACCGAACGAGAAGATATTCGTCCGATCCAGGCTACCGTAGCCCATGTAGGTGCTTGGCCGGTTGTTGTCGTAGGCTCCGGGAAGAAAGAATTGATCCGAGCTACCGGCACCGCCGGAAGTGATAAACCGCGAATAGGCGTATGACACTTCCAGCAAGGAGTCGGACAGACCGCGCATCGGATGCGCCTTCTGCTCGCGCAGGTTGAGTTGCAGACCGTCGTACGCCGACTTGCCGTCCGGGAATTGGAACTCACCCGTACCAACAAGAGGATTGACTCCGGCGAATGCAGCGCCCGTATTCGGCGTGAGGCCGAACGCAGTGATCGGTGCGCCACCAGTGTATTCGGTCAGTGATGTCAAACCGTTGCCGGCAAAATCGGCAATGGTGGCACCCCCAGCGATAGCGCAGTCAATAGCGGCCGGTGCGTATCCGCCTGTGCAACCATAGCCGTTGGGGCCTGTGGTTGCACTGATGGCATTTTGCGCCGCTGTCTTGTTGAAATAGGCGGCATCACCTACATGGTTGGCATCGTGGATCTGGCCAATACGGAGGCCAGCGTTGTGGACGTAATCCGCCGTGATCACCACTCCGCGTGAAATTTCCTGTTGGACGCCGAAGTTGAAATCGATGGAGTACGGACTCCGGTAACTCGGAGCAAACAGGGCATCGCCGGCACTTGTGTACAGTGTGTTTCCGATGAAGCCTGGATTCGGACCGGAGGTTGAAGCAGCACCCGCCTTATAGTCGTTTTCAAGCACGAGAATATCGGGAACGGCCTTCGCCATCGGCTCAGTACACATCGTGCTGATTGAGACGCCCGCGCTGTTTGCGCTGACGTTGCCTTTACCTGGAATGAAGAGCGATGTCTGACCGCCGGCGGCCGAGCACATCAGGTTGTATTGGTTGAATTTACCGGAGGCGAGACGCGAATTGCGCTCGAACAGATTGTTGTTGAACACCGAGCTTTCGTAGAAGATGCCGAAAGCTCCGCGGAAGACAGTCTTGTTGTGGAGCGCCGCCGGAGCGTAGTTGAAACCAATCTGCGGCCCAACATTCCGATTGGGCTGGGCAATCTTGCCGCTCAAGCCTGCACCAAACTGGTCAAGCAAGGGAGTAGATCCCGAGCAAGGCACTGTTGAAAAATTGTCGGCCACGATAGCCGAGCAGGGAATGACGCCGAGGTCGGAATCGGTACGGCCTGTGTCACGGTCATAGCGAGCGCCAACCGACAGGGTGAACGTCGGGGTGATTTTCCAGGAATCGTTGACGTAGAACCCGATGCGCCAGTCGCCCTGCTTGCCGCCCGGGAGGCCGAAGCCAGGGGTTTCGGTGGCCACGCCGATGTTGTTGCCCAGGTAGAAGTAGTACGGATGATAGCCGTTCAGTAGATCGCTGTTGCAAGGCGCCGCTCCCGGGACACCGCCGCAACCCAGAGCATTTGGGTTGCTTGCGGTTGGGCCGCCATAACGCGAAACCGAAGTGCTGTTGTTCAGGTAGACTCCGGGGCCGGCGCCGAAGAAGGCTGCAGAACCGCCACCGAGGATGCGGTTGAGGTCACCTCCGTAACGGATGTTGTGAGAGCCCTTTGTCCAGCTTCCGTCATAGCGAAGTTGTTTGTCGGTCTGGTATGTGGCCTGCGGAGCGTTGTCGTTGAAGCCCGTACGCAGACCCTGGCCACCGAAGGACAGATAGATACCCGGAATGGGATTGTAAGAACTCACGGTTGGGACGATGAAATTATGGAACTTCTCGTAGCTGCCACGGAAACTGTGGGTGAACTTGCCGCGCTGGAAATCGGCGCCGTAAGCGATACCCGGGACGTTATCGCGATTGGCGTAAAGCGAGTAGTCGATACCCGTGATGTAAGCATTGGCTTCGTAGTTGACGCGAGCGAAATAGTGAACTCCCCAGGGTCCGCTGTAGTCCAGACGGCCGGAAGAATAGGTGTCGCGGGCCGGGGTGGACACATTGGGATACGCAGCGGCAATTGCCGAAAAGTAATTCGTCGCAGCACCGGTCAGAACGGTAGTCGGCGCTGAGGAGTCCTGCTTGATGCGCTCACTGGAGGCGAAGAAGAAAAGCTTGTCCTTGATGATCGGACCGCCGACATTGCCGCCAAATTGGTTGCGTTGAAACGGAGGCTTGGTTCCCTTCACAGTTGCGAACAGTGCCCGATAATCCTGGAAGTTGTAGAAGAGCTGGCCGTGGTAAGCGTTGGTGCCTGTACGGGTCGAAGCGTAGACGGAACCGCCGCTGGTGATGTCCGTCGAAGGATCGGCAACGGACCGGTTAACCTGCATTTCGCCAACAGACCCGGAAGTCACGTTGAAGATCGTGGTGCCGACTGTCTCGTCGGTGATGTCCTGCCCGTCAAGCAGGATGCGCGTTGTGCGTCCCGAAGTGCCACTGAACGAGAGAGCGGAATAGCCAGCTTTTGTCGGGTCAAAACCGCCGGCGTTTGAATCGCCGTTCTGTAGTTGGACCCCCGGTTGGAGCTGTGCATAGTCGAGAAAATTGCGGCCGTTTACCGGAAGCTGGTCGAACTGCTTCTGCGTGATAACAGCAGAAACGCCAACCTGGTCGGTATTTACTTGGATGGCGCCGGCATTGACTTCGATGGTCTCAGACGACGTGCCGAGAGCCAGCTTGAAATTTCCACTGGTTGCGGTGCCGGTGCGGACCACCGTGGTTACGGATAGCTGCGAAAATCCACCTGCGGAGATCAGGACCGTGTAGCTACCTGGGGGCAGAGGGCCGACACTGTAATACCCAGCCCCGTCCGCCTCCACGCGTTTCACAGAGCCGGTATCTGTTCCGGTAATGGTGATGTGAGCCTTGGGCACAGATGCGCCGGTCGGATCTGTGATCGTGCCCTGTATCGAACCACCGTTCACCGAAATGGCCTGAGAATGGGCGAGGGGAAGGTACATCGCGGCAAACCCCAGAAGGCTGACGGCAATTGCTGTCTTGCTGATAACAGAGAGAAAACGTTGCATTTGACTTGCTCCTCAGAACAGCTTCAAAACCTAGGTTCCAACATCGCGTGAAAGACGGCAGCTAAACTCTGGTCAATGGATGCTTACCGGTGATTCGTCCCAAATTATGTAGCTTCGTCCCTATTTTGTTTGCCTTGGTCACAATGAGGCACGCGGTAGGCCAAACCTGGATCTGGCAACGGGCACTAGCGCAAGTCAATGAAAATGAAAGGTGTATGTGGGCTTCGCATACTCAGAGCGCGTGCCGGTGCCGGCTCAATCTATGAAATTTTGGAGTTCGCTCTGTCGGAGTACGATCCAATCGGCACGCAAATGATCTGTATTTATGATGTGACCATGCTTTTGCTCGTATTTTCAATGACCTATGGTTCTTAGCTATCGCTCTCGTTTCTGGAATCCATGAATCTGGCGCTTATCCATATCCATCCCCGGCCGGCCGCTCAACTTCCTTTCGAGGAAGAAGTCGCGCAATATCTGAAGCGGGCCTCCCGTTGGTTGCCGGCGAGTTCGCGCGGTTTCGCGTCGGAGGCCGCCTTCGCCGCTTTTTTGGAAACATTCCGCCAGCCTCCGGTGCTGGTCCTTTGCGACCAGCGCGGCAAGTCGCTCTCATCCGAACAGTTTGCCGACTGGATTGGGACGAGGCGGGACGCGGGAACGGGCCAGATGGTGCTGGCCATCGGGCCGGCGGACGGCTGGTCGGCCCAGATGCTGGAAAGGGCGGACCTGAGACTCTCGTTCAGTGCGATGACGCTGCCGCACGCACTCGCCCGCCTGGTGCTGGCAGAACAGATTTACCGCGTGGCGACGATCCTTGGCGGGCACCCGTACCACCTGGGGCATTAGTGTCCTGAGTCAGTAGTTTGTTGCCCCCTATAGATCGGGCCTTCAGCCCTCGGTTTTATGCCGAAACGGTACCTGGGGCTGCGCCCCAGGCTGGTATAGGCCGGGCCGTTGGCCCTGGAATAGCAGAACGAATTACTGACTCACCACACTACTAGAGCACTGACTATACTTGGGGTTTATGGCAGACGAAACGGCAACCCAGCGGCACGGCCTCATCCTGATCAACACCGGTCCCGGCAAGGGCAAAACGACCGCGGCGCTGGGAACGGCGTTCCGGGCCGCCGGCAATGGGATGCGGGTGCTGGTGCTGCAATTTCTGAAGGGTTCCTGGCACTATGGGGAGCTGGACGCGGCGGAGGCCCTGTCCGGCGCTCTCGGCGAGGGCAGCTTTACCATCCGGCAGATGGGACGAGGCTTCGTCAAAATTGGCGGAGCCGAGACCGACCCTGAAGACCTGCGGCTGGTGGAGCAGGCATGGGACGAGGCGGCTACGGCGATTCTGTCCGGCGACTACGACCTGATTGTGCTGGACGAGATTCACTACGCCATCGGCTACAAGATGCTCGATCCGGAAAAAGTGGCGGATGTATTGCGGCGCAAGCCCGAAATGCTGCATGTAATCCTGACCGGCCGCAACGCCCATCCGCTGCTGGTGGAGTTGGCCGACACCGTCACCGAAATGCGCGAGGTCAAGCATGCCTATACCAAGGGAATCCTTGCCCAACGAGGAGTGGAATTCTAGAAGCGGAGGGCCAGGCCGGCCCCGAGTTGCTGCATATTGCTGTTATTCGAGCCGAGAACGCCGAGCAGTTGACCGAGACCGTACTCCGCGCGCAGATCGACGTGTGGGAAGATCGTGAAGTCGGCGCCGAGTTGCACCTGGTAGGCGAAGTTTCCGGTGTTGGAGGAATTCTGTCCGTAGTTGGTGCTGGCGCCGCCGATTTCGGCCTGGATGTAAGGCTTCACGGGGACGAGCGGCGCGTGCAGCGCCAACCGCAACCCGATCAACCCGCCGCGGAGTTGATTGCCATACGTGTTGTTGGAGTTCGAACTCCGCTCGATGAAGCCTCGCACATCGCCGCCCAGTTTGATCGGCCCCAGCTTGAGGAAGTCATCGTAGATGCCCGCAGTTCCGCCGTAAGCCCAGAAGTTGCCGGCAGAGTTGAGAGTTGGGACAGGACCTGTGGTCGCGTAGATCGAATTGAATCTTGACAGCCGGCCGGCGCTGCCCATTCCGTAGACAGCGAACTGCGCTCGGGCCGAAGCGGCGCAAAGCAGGACGACCAGAATTGCGAGAGAACGCTTCATCGCTATACCTCGAGATGCGGTGATTGGATGCTGCAATCGCGACGCGGGTTAGATGACACGGCTGTGGCGATAGCCGGCGGCCGTGAGCGCGGCCAGAAGTTCATCCACCTGCTCGCGCCCGCGGGTTTCCATGGTGATGTCGATGACCGTGTCGCCGAGGTTGACACCGTAATAGGCGCGGTTGTGCAGCGTATCGACGATGTTGGCACGGTGCTTCGCGATAAGCTGGGTGAGGTCGGCGAGCGCGCCCGGCTTGTCCAGCAGATGGATGCGCAGACGGATCAGGCGGCCGTCCTGCACCAGGCCGCGCTCGATGATGCGCGAGAGCAGCGTGACGTCGATGTTGCCTCCGCTGACCAGGACGGCGGTGCGGGTGTCCGCTGGAAGCGACGTGCGCTGTTGCAGGAGCGCGGCGAGGGCCGTCGCTCCGGCGCCCTCGGCGAGCGTCTTCTCGCGCTCCAGCAAGGTGAGGATCGCGGAGGCGATTTCGTCTTCGTCGACCGTGACGATCTCGTCGACATATTTATCGACGATGGGAAAGGTGAACTCGCCCGCGCGGCGCACGGCGATGCCGTCGGCGATCGTGGTTGCGGGATCGAGCGTGACGGGATGATGCTGGCGCACCGCCTCCGCCATCGAGGGGAGGCGTGAAGTCTGCACGCCGACGACGCGGATCGCGGGGTTGGACTCCTTGATGGCGCAGGCGATGCCTCCGATAAGGCCGCCGCCGCCAATGGGAATGACGACGGCTTCGAGATGCTCGATCTGCTCCAGCAGCTCAAGCGCAATCGTGCCTTGTCCGGCCATGACGAGCGGGTCGTCGAAGGGATGAATGAAGGTCATGCCCTGCTCTTCGCAGAGCCGCGTCGCCTCGATACAGGCTTCGTCGTAGTTGGCGCCGTGCAGTCGGACTTCCGCGCCGAATCCCTTGGTCGCGGTGACTTTGACGAGCGGCGTGGCGAGCGGCATCACGATGATGGAGCGGATGCCGCGCTGGGTCGCATGGTGCGCCACACCCTGCGCATGATTGCCGGCGCTGGCCGCGACCACGCCGCGGGCCGCCTGCTCGGGAGTGAGCGTGGCGATGCGGTTGAGCGCGCCACGCTCCTTGAAGCTGCCCGTCATCTGCAGGTTTTCGAGCTTCAGGAACACCTGCTGGCCAGTCATGCGCGAGAGCATTTCCGAACGCGAGCAGGGCGTCATGTAGATCGACGAGCGGATACGCTCGCGGGCGGCGAGGATGTCGTTCAGTGTGATCGAAGAGGAGGCAACGTCCATGTGACTTCCATGGTATCGGAGAGTGGGGCGCGGCGGGACTAGCGCAGATGAAGCTGGGCCTGCGCGGTGCGGCGGAGATGGTCTGGAACTCCGGCGAGCAGGTGCGCGACTTCATCCGGCTGTCCGCCCCAATAGGCGAAGCGGTTGCCGCCACTGCGCTTGGCTTCGTACATGGCTTCGTCGGCGCGGTGGCGCAGGCCGTCCGCGTCGCGGGAGCCTTCGGGGTTAATGGCAATGCCGATACTCAGGCCCACTTTAATCTCGTGATCGTCGACCACGACGGGTGCGCTGGTCGCCGACATGATGGCGCCGACAGTGAATCGGAGATGCTCCAGACTCTGCAAGCGAGTGAGTACAACGGCGAACTCGTCGCCGCCGGTGCGGGCGAGAGTGTCACCGGCGTAGATGTGCCACGAGAGCCGCGTAGCCACAGCCTTCAGCAAGCCGTCGCCGACGCCATGGCCCAGGGTGTCGTTGGTGTTCTTGAAATTGTCGACATCGATGACCAGGCAGGCCATCATGGTCCCGGTATTCGACGAGCCGGCCAGGACCTGCTGGAGACGGTCCTCGAAGAGCCGCCGGTTGGGCAGGCCGGTCAGCGGGTCGTGCATGGCAAGCGTTTCGGTGCGGCGCACATGCTCTTCGATGATGGTCAGGATCATGCCGTACGCCACGATGTAGCTGGGAAATTGCGCCACCGCATCGAGCAGCGCCGAAGTGATCCCGAGATGTTGCAGCACCATCTCGATCGGATAGACGAGACCCCAGATCGCCAGGCCGATGACTGCGGTGAAGACGCCCGTGGAACTGTCCGCGGCATAGTCCCAGTAGAGGGCGGCGCTGCCCAGGAACAGCAGGCAATGTACCACGCTGAGCGCCATCTCGGCCTGAAAGAAGGCGAACGGAGCCAGGCAAAGGGCCGCAGCGATAAAGCCCCAGGCCATGCGGGCGCGCGGCCGGCACCGCCCTCTCTCCCTCCGCAGCAGATGGATTCCCGGTACGACCATCAGCAGCGTGCAGGCGGTTTGCAGTAGAGGGTGGTGGGCCTTCAACGCCACCAGCGCGGATTGCGCGAGGATGGGAAGCGCCATTTCGGCGCTGATGGTAAAACTTTCCAGCGTATTGGGATCGCTGGCCGCCGCGCGCAGAAAGCAAATGCCGCCCAGCTCGAGCGTCCAATACGCGATAAGGGTGATAACGGCGTGGCCCTGCGGACCGGTCCCGCCGAAGATAAGTGCCGCGTTATGCAGCAGTACAAATATCCACGCCAGGAACCAGGCATTGGTATGCGGCCCCGCGCGACGTGCCAGGGGGCGGAACGCGCCGATAAAAACAAGCAGGGCGCACAGGTTTGGAAGCAGCGCTAGATTCAAGGGACCCTCCGGCAACATAAGAATGCCGGCTATCCGAAATGTACACCGAAGCGCCCCGAACGCGAGCAAAATATTCAGAACTTTAGGGTTAGTCCCGGGTGAAATGGGTCATTTGCTTCTCCCGATGGCGTTCCAAAGCGAGATCGATGAGCCGATCGATCAGCCTGGGATAGGCCAGGCCACTGGCGGCCCACAGCTTGGGATACATGCTGATCGAGGTAAATCCCGGTAACGTATTGACTTCATTCAGGTAAATTTCCGGCGATTCGCCGTTCTTTCCGGGAGCCATCAGGAAGTCGACGCGGGCCAGGCCGGCGCAATCGCAGGCACGGAAGGCGGCCAGGGCCATGGCGCGGACACGTTTGGCGTCGGCCGCGCTGAGTTTGGCGGGGATGATGCTGACGCTCTCGTCGGCGCCGTTGAGCTCATATTTGGCTTCGTAATCGTAAAACTCCTTGGCGGGAACGATTTCGCCGACCACGCTGGCCTCGGGAGCGTCGTTGCCGAGGACGGCGACTTCAAGCTCGCGAGGCTTGACTCCGGGGCCTCCAACGCCCTGCTCGATGACCAGCTTACGGTCGAAGCTGGCGGCGAGGTCCATCGCGGCGGCGAGGTCGGCGCGGGTCTTTACCTTGCTGATGCCGACCGAGGAGCCGAGGTTCGCGGGCTTTACGAAGACGGGGTAGGTGAGGGACTTTTCGAGAAGGCGGATGCACTTTTTGGGGTCGGCGCGCCACTCGGAGCGCAGCAGGGTGACGTGCGGCGTAAGGGGGAGGCCGGCGGCGAAGAAGAGGCGCTTCATGGCGCCTTTGTCCATGCCGGCGGCCGAGCCGAGGACTCCGGAACCCACGTAGGCAATGTCGGCAAGCTCGAACAGCCCCTGGATCGTGCCGTCTTCGCCGAAAGTGCCGTGGAGGACGGGGAAGATGACGTCGACGGCGAGGGAGGAGGCGGAGTCGAGCTCGCTGCTGGCTGAAACGCTGGTCAGGCGCTTGCTTTGAGGCTGCGTGAATTCGCCGGAGAGGAGGGCTTTGGCGTTGTCGGCTTGCAGCCAGCGGCCCTGCTTGGTAATGCCGATTTCGACGACGTCGTATTTTTTGCGGTCGATGGCTTTGAGGATGGAGTTGGCGGAGCGGAGCGAGACTTCGTGCTCGCCGCTCTTGCCGCCGAAAAGGATGCCGACGCGGAGTTTCTTTTTCATGTCTGTTTTAGTTTGAGGCATGGGGCGGTGTGGGGGGGGACAGGAACCACTTTCGTTATCTGCCATGTATGCTGCGTGTGAATTCCGTGGAGGCGGACGAAATTCCGCGGCCGAGAAGCTTCGCTGACTGGTCTGGGCAACAACATACTTGGCTACTCTAGATAAGCCTTTATCCTTCGCGCGAGCCGCTCTAGGTTTTCAATCTCGCACTCCCAAATAATCATAGAGCCCCAACCTAAACGCCGCAGCTGCTGACGAACGAGCTTATCTCTTGCAGCGTTGTTTTCCAGCTTTGGTTGCCAGTAATCGCGTCTAGATTTCGGCGGGCGACAGCGAGAGCAGTTGCGGTGCAGATGCCAAAAGCATCCATGCACGAAAATGACCTTCGATCTGCCTGCGAAAACCAAATCCGGACGTCCTGGCAGTCCTTTGCCGTGTAGCCGATAGCGGTAGCCCATGCCATGGATGAGGCGACGAACGGCAAGCTCTGGCTTGGTGTCCTTAGACCGGATCAAAGCCATGCGCTCGCTGCGCTCCGCTTTGGTCATAGTGTCCATAAAGCTTAGGACTTGACCTCCGGCTTCATTTTCCCTCCGTGAACAAATGTTCGGATGGCTTCCAACTCTTTGCCAGACGGTCCGCGCGCTTCAGCCATTCGGCGATTCTATCGGCTGGCTCTACTCGCGCACCCCAGTATTCCTCGATAAGGTCGCTGGGGAGTTTTTCTGCCGCTTCGATCATCTGCGCTTGGATGGTCTGAAGGGAGCGCATGAGATAGTTCCCGCCACGCGCTTTCCCAGCGACGCTCCCAGCCGAAAACAGATCGCGTGTCTGCGGGCAGAATACGTTGTGGTACTTGAGGAAAAAGAACGCCACATCGTTGTATTTGTCCTTGACCCTGCTGCCAGCCACGATCTGCGGGAATAGCAACGCGCCTTGCGCTCGGAGCTTGATTTTCTCTGGCTTTGTCAGGCTCATGTACAACTTGACCTCGAGCGGTTTGCCGGGGCTATCCTGATCTTCCAGCCACCACAGACGCTCGCCCGTTTTTAGCCGACCACGGGAGTAATCGCGAACGTGCTGCATTTTCCCATCAGGGGGCAACTTGCAAAAGTCGTCATAAGAAATCTCTATCTTCCCGGCTCCAAAGAGCGAGGATTCCCGATCCATCTCCAGCACGAAGCGCGGAGCATGAGATATGCGGACATGGGTAATCCGATCCTCGTATCGTCCCCACTTTACAGATGGCATCCCGCCCAGCTTCGCAAACACCACGTAAATCTGTTGCACGGTCGGGTCGCGCATCCCCTCGAATACACTGTTTCCGACACTGAGCCATGAGTCCTTCGTGGTTGTTTTCACTTCGATCCCGAACCCGTTAGCCCGGATATCAGGAAAAGCGTGCGGGTGAAACGTGGGGTCTATTGCGAGAGCCTTGTCCTTTGCCACCATCTGCATGACGGCGAACACGCGCTTCTCGAATTCGAGCGGGGAGTGATATCGGGTGCTTGTGCGTACGTCCTCGCCCAACTGAGCCACTGCAATATCGAGTAGAGCCTCGAATTCGTCTCTCGTCACTGAAGGCTCCCCATTAGGGCTTTGGCGATATGCCAACCCATGACAGGCGGCACGGCGTTACCAACCTGGCGCTCAGTCTCGCGCAGCTTTGCATCGAAAATGAAGTCATCAGGGAAAGACTGGAAGCGTGCGGCTTCGCGCATCGAAATCCGGCGCGGCAAGCTGTAATGGTACTGAATGTTGCCGTGGCATTCCGCGCGGATCGTGTCCGATGGGCGATCCGGTTTTAGCGTGCGGTTGCCCTGTTCCGGGCTGCGTTCAGCGCGACTCCAGATATGGTTGATGTCCGGGCTTTCGGGTACATCCTCAAGATCGCCAACGGCTTCTTTCGCGGTCATCCAATCATTTTTCGCGCGCACGGGCGATGGTGGAACAAACGCTTTCACGCCAGGAAGAGTGCCGACAATAAACACGCGTTGGCGCATCTGCGGAACGCCATAGTCCGCCGCCAGATATAACTTCACCTTCACCTCATACCCAAGCGCGGTGAAATCGGTCAGAACCTGTTCGAGCGAATCCTTGTTGTAATCGAGCAACAAGCCGCGCACGTTCTCCGCTACGAATGCCTTCGGCTTCAATCTTGAGACGGCTTCCACCATTGCTCTGTACAGCCCGCTACGCACCCCGGCAACTCCTTTGCGTAGGCCGTTGATAGAGAGGTCTTGGCAAGGAAAGCCGCCGATTACTACGTCCGCGCGGTCGGGCAATGTTTCCAGGGCTTCCCACACATCGCCGCAATGGATGCGGTCGGCGAGGTTCTTCTTGTAGCTCCGGCAAGCTGCCGGGCTAAGGTCATTTGCCCATGTGATATTGAATGGCAGGCGTTCGTATTTTTTGCCAAAGACCTCGAAGTCGCCCTCGAATCCGAGGTCGAGACCGCCGCAGCCCGAGAACAGGGATACCACCGTCAACCCCGCCGGGACTTCACTACGCTTTGCGCTTGCCACGTTATTGCCGTCGCTTTTCAATTAAGGAAGACCCCCGGCTGATTCTTTCCAGTCAATTGGTTGAACGTGAGTCTCTTGCCGACAACCTGCCGGATCGCAGCGTCGAACCGATCCCCCCTCTTTCAGGCCTTCGCGGTGATTGTAGCGGAACGTCTGCTCATCCAGATAGCAGAAAAAAACGAAAGGTTCCACGCATATGTACGTCCCAAACATGCATCTCTTCAAGAGGCTCAAATGTTCTCTAGTCCGTTGGTGTAAACCTGACCGGCAACATGTTGGACGACGCGATGGACTACTTGGTGGCATGGCCTCATTTATGCGGTCCCAGGAGCTTGCGCCGCTCCGTTTCGAGGTAGGTGTAACGGATACGGTGGATGACCGTGATGGTCGACATGGTGGCGAGAATCCAGAGCGCGGGGGCCATGGCTCCCCAGCGGTTGAAGAGGGCGCCGAGGATGATGAGGACGATGCGCTCGGGTCGCTCCATGAAACCGACTTTGCACGACCCGATCAGCCCTTCGGCGCGGGCGCGGGTGTAGCTCACCATTACCGACGCCGTCATGCAGAAGGCCGCCAGCACCACATAAAAGAAGCGGTTGCCGCGCGCGTAGAAGACCAGCAAACCGAAGAACAGCGCCACATCGGAGTAGCGGTCGAGGACCGAATCGAAGAAGGCGCCGAAGACCGAGACCTGGTTGGTCTGGCGGGCGACGCGGCCGTCGACCATGTCGAACAGGCCGGCGCCGATGATGACCAGGCCGGCGTAAACGAACATGCGAACGTGGTTTTCAGGCCGTGCGTAGCCGAAGAAGAACGCCGCGAGGATGTTGATCAGCAAGCCGATGAAGGTGAGCGTGTTGGGCGAGATCTTCGACAGCGCGAGGCCGTTGACGATCTTCTGTAGCAGCCAGCCGCTGCCTTTTCCGAATGCGCTTGTCCAGGTCATTGGTCGATTTCAAGTTTAGCGCAGGAAGCGGGCGGATAATGTGATGGGGACGCGATGCCGCTGCACTATCTTCGACGACTGACCGGGAAGGAGCGCACGCAGGCCGCGAATCGCCAATTGGCGTTCTTTCTGGCGTTCGTGGCTGGAGCGGCGGATGCGGGCGGGTATCTCGCGTTCCGGCGGTACACGTCGCACATGTCGGGAGTGGTGTCCGGGATGTCGGACAACCTGGCGCTGGGGAACGGCGCGCTGCTGTTGGCGGGGGCAGGAGCGCTGGTGTCCTTTGTGGCCGGCGCGGCCCTGACAGCGATGCTGGTGAACTGGGGCCGCCGGAGAAATCGCCACGGAGCCTATGCCGTGCCGCTGGTTGTCGAAGCGGGATTGTTATTGGTGTTCGGAGCGATTGGGCATCGGTGGGAGGAAGGCGCTGCTTTGATGGTGGCGCCGACGGTGATGCTGCTTTGCTTCACGATGGGGCTGCAAAACGCGATTATTACGAAGCTCTCGAATGCGGAGATTCGCACGACGCATGTGACCGGGATGGTGACGGATATAGGGATTGAACTGGGGAAGATGCTCTATTTCAATCGGACGGAGACCGGGCAGGATGTTGCGGCCAACTGGGCGAAAGTGAGGTTGTTAGGGGCGCTGGTGGGATTGTTCCTTTTGGGCGGAACGATCGGCGCGTTCGGCTTCAGGTATGCCGGGTTCGGGTTCACGGTGCCGCTGGCTTTTGGGTTGCTGGTACTGGCGGCAGTGCCGGTCGTCGACGATTTGCGGCGTCCGAAAAGTTAGACGACTGCGCCGTGGATCGTGGTCAGCTTCAGCACTTCCAACTCGCGTTTGCCGTTGGGCGTTACGACCGTCGCAACGTCGCCAACCTGCTTGCCGAGCAGCGCGCGGCCGATAGGCGAGGTAGTGGAGATCAGGCCCTTGGTGACGTCCGATTCCTCGCTGGTGACGAGCTTGTAGCTGATCTCCGTGTCCTTGGTGTTGTCGAAGACGACGACCGTGGAGCCGAAGCCGACCTTGTCGTGGGGAATGTTTTCGAGGACGACCATCGCAAGCTCGCCCATGCGCCGTTTGAGCTGGCCGAGGCGGGCGTTGACGAAGACCTGGCGCTGCTTGGCCGAATGGTACTCGGCGTTCTCCGAGAGGTCGCCGAGGGCGACCGCCTTCTTGATCTCGGCAGGCAGTTCCGTAGTGAGCTCGTACTCGAGCTGCTTGATCTGCTCTTCGATGGCCTTTTTGATGTCTTCCATAACAAGGGTCTGCTTTGCTGGGCCGCGTGTGGCCGGGAGTGGAAAAGATGATTATACGGAATGGCGGGGAAGGTTCTGGGTTGTGGGTTCTGGGTTCTGGGTTCCGGTTGCCAGTTGCCAGTTGCCAGTTCAAGCGTTGGGGTCGGGGAGCAGGGCGGGAGTTTGGCGGCGGAGCCAGGCTTCGAGGATGAGGGTGGCGGCGACCTGGTCGATGATGTTGGCGCGGGATTGGCGGTCCGCTGCGGTGTGGCGTTGGCCGGAGCGGTTGAAGAGGGTGTGGGCGTCGGCGGTGGTGTGGCGCTCGTCGAGGAGATGGAGGTCGGGCGGAGGGGTGAGGTGTTCGGCGAGGTGCGCTCGCAGGGCTTCGGCAAACACTTCGGTTTTGGAAGACTGCGGACTGGGTTCTCCGGAAGCATGGACAGGCAGCCCGATGAGCACAGTCGCAACATCGTAGCGGCGAATCAGCCGGGCGATGGACTTGAGGTCGGATTTGAGCGTCGAGCGGTAGATCGTCAAAAGCGGCTGCGCGGTATAGCCGAGCGCATCGGATAGAGCGACGCCGATGCGGCGGTTGCCGACGTCGAGAGCGAGAATGCGCTGCAAGGGCACCCTGCCAGTGTACGGCGGCAATAGAATGCGGATGAGGTGTTTCGAGTGCGTCTGTTGAAGGCGATCTTTTTGCTGATACTGCTCGCTGCCGCGGCAGTAGGGTTCTACTTCTATCTGCCCTATGGGCCGACGCAGGAGACGTTCGTCGATATCCTCTCCGGCACCGGGACCGAGGACATGGCCGCGCAACTACAGCACGCCGGCATCATCCGCAGCCGCTATGCGTTCGACGCGATGCGACTGGCCCACGGCGGTCCTCTCAAGGCTGGAGAGTATCGCTTCGACCACAAAGCTTCGTTGATCGAAATTTATCGGCGCATCCGCAAAGGCGACGTCTATACCCGGACCCTCGTAATCCCGGAGGGCTTCAACATCTTCGACATCGCGCAGGCTGTCGAAACAGCCGGTCTGGGCTCAAAAGCGGCGTTTCTGGAGGCGGAGAAAAGGAATACAGCGTTGATCGCGCAGTGGAGTCCCGGAGCGACTTCATTGGAGGGTTATCTATTTCCAGACACCTATCGTTTCAGCCGCCACGCAACGCCCCCGCTGATGCTGGCGACGATGGTGAAACGATTTGGGCAGAAAACGGCCGAGCTGAACATGGGCCCGGGAACCGACGTTTCACGAGCGGTGATTGTCGCTTCGCTGGTCGAAAAAGAAGTTCATATCGACGCCGAGAGGCCGCTGGTGGCGGGAGTCTTTGAAAACAGGCTCGCTGCCGGAATGCCGTTGCAAACCGATCCGTCCGTAGCGTACGCATCGCTGCTGAACGGGACGTGGACCGGGGTGATCCATCAAAGCGAATTGCACGCGGATTCGGGCTATAACACCTACGTTCACCCAGGTTTGCCGCCCGGACCGATCTGCAATCCCGGGCTTTCGGCACTTAAAGCGGCTTTACAGCCCGCAAAAACGGATTTTTTGTACTTTGTGGCGGACTCCAGCGGCGCAACGCGGTTTTCCAAGGACATTACCGAACATAACGCCCAGGTCGCAGCCTTTCGCGCCAATAGCAAGTAGAAGCGCCCGTCGTTATTTTCGGCGAGGCTCCCGCCATCGAATCAAAGTAACCGGCAACTGGAAACTCGCGACTGGCAACTCGTAGCTGACAGCCGGTAGCTCGAAGCTGCTAACCCACCACGCCCGCACCACCTCTACTTCCGCCCATAATCCACCCGCACCGTCTGAATCTCAAACGGAGTCACCGGCACAACCACCTTGTCGCCGTTCACAGCGATCGCCGCTCCCTCCGGCTTCTCCATCAAATTCACCAGAGTCGCTCCAGTCGCCCCGGCAGGCACAGTCAGAGTCACATTGCCACCCTCACCCGCCCACTCATAAAACCGGAGTATCAACCCATCCCCCTCGGTCTTCTTCACCGCGGTCAGCACCACATGCCGCGCATCCACGCCGACAAACGAATGCTCCGCCGGCAGCGCTCCATCATGCGCCATCACCTGCATCGCCTTCAGCTTGTAGTTGAACTCATACCCATGCCGCTCGCTCAGCGCCTGCTTCCAGTCGCCCGCATGAGGATATAGCCCGTACTCAAAATGATGTTCCTCCTGGTCGGCATTCGCATCCGGCCAAGTCGGCGCGCGCAACAGGGTCAGCCGCAGCAAATTCCCCACCGAGTCGTACCCATACTTCGAGTTGTTCAGCAAACTGAACCCATGCTTGCCATCGCCCGCATCGGCCCAGCGCAGCGCGGGAACTTCAAACCGAGCCTTCTCAAAACTATTGTCCCGCGTCGTCGCCCGTTCGATCGTTCCATACGGAATCTCATACGTCGCCTCTGCACTCGACGCCGCCAGCGGAAACGCCGCCTTCAGCAGCACATGCTTCTCATGCCAGTCGATGTCGTTCGCAACGACCGCGTGGTCCGCGCCGGTATACAGCGTAATGTCCTGCACAAACTTCGAGTTCTGCCACGTCCGCGCCACGCGAATCGTCGCCCGCAGCGGCCCCGACTCCACCAGCTTCACCTCGTCCACCTCATGCAGCAAAGTCGGCGGCACATCCAGCGTTCCCGGATCGATATTCCAGGCGTCATAATCCTTCGGCGTGTCCTTGAAAGCCTGCAACTCATTTCCGCATCCACCCGCGGCAATCGTCTCGAACGCAGCCTTCTTGTCGAAGAGAGAAGTGATGCACCCCGTCTTCGCATCGACCTTGATGCGCAGCGCCGCATTCTCCAATGTCAGGCCCGAAGCCCGCAGGTCGCTCGGAAACTCCCGCTTCCCATCGACCGCCCGCAGCACAACATATCCCATCGACGGAACATCGCTGGCCCGGAAGAGCAGCTTGTACGTATGCGTTGCGTCATCATGCGACACGGCTTGCGAAGGAACCACCTGCCCCTTCGGGTCGAGCAGCACAACACCCGTCACCGCACCCGGCATCTGCACCGAAACCTCACCCACGCCACCGCGCTGCCATCCCAAAGAATTAAATACCACTACCGGAACGCCGCGATCCGCACGCGTATCGATATGCGCCGTAATCGTATGCAGCGACTTCTCCGACACTTCATCCGCGGCCCACTTCACCTGGTCGTAATCCTTCTGCGCCTCCTTATAAATCGTCGCAATCCCCGACCCCGCCGCCAGATCGTGGAACTGGTTGAACAGCACATGCTTCCATCCATCCGTCAGTTCTTTCTCCGGATAAGCCTGCCCATCCAGCCACGCCAGCGACGCATATTTCTCCGCATCCAGCAGCCACTCTTCGCTGTTGCGCATGTTGCGCTTCTGGTCGGCCTGCGTCGTAAACACACCGCGGTGATACTCAAGGTAAAGCTCATCCTTCCACGTCGGCACGCTGATCTCCGCAGAGGGCGGAGCAGGCAGCGCCGTATCGCCCGTCGCCAGAGTCTTGTAATTCCACGTCGGCGAATCCGGATTCAGCTTGCCCTCAATCCCCGAGAAATAACTCTGCGCCGTCCCAAACTCTTCCTTCGGAATCACCTTGCCCGGCTCCATCCAGTGCAGCCCTTCGTCGAGCATCGCGCGAGTCGGCCCGCCGCCATGATCGCCAACACCGTACAGGTCCATCATCTGCATCATCCCCGGCGAGAATCGCCGCGCCTGCGCCAGGTCCTTCGCCAGCCGCGTTGGGTCGAGGTTGGTGTTCGCATAATCGTGCGGAAAATACGTCAGCACCTTGCTGCCGTCCGGCGACTCCCACCAGAACAGCTTCAGCGGCAACTTATTCGTGTCGTTCCAGAACATCTTCTGCGTCACAAAGTAGTCGATCCCCGACCGCTTATAAATCTGCGGAAGCTGCCAGTTATACCCAAACGAATCCGGGTTCCAGCCGATCCGCGTCCGTTTCCCATACAGCTTTTCGAACGTCGCCTGCCCCACCAGCAACTGCCGCACCAGCGATTCGCCATCCGGCATATTCAGGTCCGGCTCCAGCCACATGCCGCCGACCAGCTCCCACCGCCCCTCCTGCACCCGCTGCTTAATCTCCGCATTCAGCTCGGGATACTTGTCCGCCATCCACTCGTTGTACTGCGCCGCCGACTGCGTATACGTATACGCCGGATACTCCCGCATCAACTGCGCCGCGGTCCCAAACGTCCGCTTCACTACATCGACCGTCTCGGTCCACGGCCACAGCCACGCCACATCGATATGCGAGTTCCCCGTCAAATGCAGCGTCGCCGTCTGCAGCAGCGGTCGCAGCGCAACCAGCGTCCCCTGCGCCTTCTCCAGCGAAGCATCGAACGCCTTTTGGTCGCCGCGATCCAGCGCCGCCAGATCGACCTCACCCACAGCCTTCAGCAATGTATCGCGGTCCGCAGCCGACCCCGGCGCCAACGACGGCACCAGCGCCGCCGCCACCACAAACTCCTGCCGCAGGTCTTCCGGATTCGGTCGTCCCTCCGCGAAACTCACCTTCATCCGCACGCTGTTGAACGTCTTGTCGTCCACCGACGCCAGCACCTTCACCGCGACCAGCACTTTGTCCCCGGGCTTGGCATGATCGAAGATCTCCACCGGCTCCAGGTCCTCGCCCATCGCCACGCGCCGCCCGTTGAAGTAAACAATCTCGGTCACCGGCCCATTCGCGAAGTCCTCAAACGCGAAGCTGATATTCGCGCCGCGCAGGTCGTACCCATTCAGCGTCTTCGGCACCTCGATCCACCGCCGATACCACACCGCATCCTTGCCCGCCTTCGACCGCGTCTTCACCGTCGCCCAAGCCGAATCATCCAGCGTCGGCGACTCCCCATGCGCCACATCCCCGTCGTGAAACCGCCACTCCTCCGCCGGCAGCATCCGGAACGACGCCAGCCGCTCCAGCACCTTGGCCTCATCGGCCGAAAAAGCAACCGGCCCCTGCTGCCCATGCTGCGACTCAAACAACTGCGCATGCGCAGGCAACGAAGCAACGACACACAACGCCACGGCGGAGAGAAAAATCGAACGGTTCACTGGCACTCCTAAAAAAGCTGCAACCAGTATCCACCGAACCGCCCCTGAGCGCCCGCCCTATTCAATCTTCGACCACCCCAACTCCGGGGTGACCCATCTACACGACGGCTTCATCGTCGTTTAGGTGGGCATCGCGCAACGCGCGACCGCTCTCCTCAACCCACCCCAAACCTTGCCCATTCGTGCAAGGCGACGCGCTTGCCGCCGCAGTGGTGCCAGGAGCATTGCCCTACTATGCGTCTATTGACCCTGCCCTACGCGGCCGTGTCAAAGTCACCTCTGCGCTGCAGACCGGAGCGCGTGCGCAGCCGGAGCGATAAAATTGCCTTCCTCCGCCTCGCCCCACGCTCAAACCATCCCCGAAAATACGCTGCACACTTTCCATTCCACTTGCTATCCTGTTAAGAGATTGGGTCTTCGCTCAACCGTATAATATGTAGTATAAGTTGTATTATCAACGACTTACGAAAAGCATTATCCACCCACAACCCGTCGAAACCGGCACGTCAACCACTATCCTCTATCCTCTACCCACTATCCCCTGCTTTTATGCGCATTGCCATCCCCGCCCCGACCTCCGCCGAACTCGTCTACAACCGGCGTTCCTGGCTCTACTACGCGGAAGCCATCACGCGCTCCGGCGGCGAGCCCGTCATGATTGACCTGGAGCTCATCAGCGCCGCTGAAGTCGCCGCCACAGCCATCAGCTGCGACGGAGTCTGTCTCCCCGGCAGCCCGGCGGACATCGACCCCCACCGCTACTCCGCCGACCCCGACCCAGCTACCTCGCCCGCCGATTTCGGTCGCGAGTTCGCCGACAACATCCTCCTCGCCCACGCTTACGCAAACCGTAAGCCCATCCTCGGTATCTGTTACGGTGTCCAGTCCCTGAACGTCTACCGCGGCGGCTCTCTCGTCCAAGACATCATGCCGCTCCCGGTCAATCATTCCGCCGGCCGCAGCGTCGCCATCGCCCACACCGCCCTCATCGCCGAGCATTCCGGCCTCGGCCAACTGCTCCTCGCCACCGACGCCACCCGCGACGAAGCACCGCTCATCGACGGCTACCTCCGCCTTCCCATCAACAGCAGCCACCACCAGGCGGTATCCGAGCCTGGGGACGGCCTCCGCATCGTCTCCCGCTGCCCCGACGACGGCGTAATCGAGGCCATCGAATCCGATCCCCGCACACCCCACTTCGTCCTCGGCGTCCAGTGGCACCCCGAGCGCAGCTTCGACATCAGCCCCGCCTCGCGGGCGATCTTTGCACGTTTCATTCAGGAAGCCGCCTCCCGGCATCGCCCGTGATCCTCAGCGAATCCCAAATCGCCGCGCTCCTCGAACCCTACCTCGCCGGCGCGCCCGTCCCGCCCAACCTCTACGCCCAGCTCGGCACTTACCTTGACCTCCTTCTCCGCTGGAACGCCCGCACCAATCTCACGGCCATCCGCGACCCCGAAGAGATCGTCCGCCGCCACTTCGGCGAAAGCCTCTTCGCCGGTGTCCACCTCGCGCCGCTGCTGCCTCCGCCGTCCACTCTTCTGGACTTCGGCTCCGGCGCCGGTTTCCCCGGCCTGCCCATCCAACTGCTCCTCCCCGAGCTTCAAGTGGCCCTGGCCGAGTCGCAGGGTAAAAAGGCTTCCTTCCTCCGCGAAGCCGTCCGAACGCTCGGCCTCGAAACCGAAGTTTGGCCCAAACGTGTCGAAGAGATGCCGCCGGACCGCCGCTTCGATATCGTGGTCCTCCGCGCCGTCGACAATATGGACGCCGCCATGGATGCCGCGACTACCCGCATCCTTCGCGGGGGCAGCTTGGCCGCTCTCGGTGGGGAGCATCTCATGGACGAATCGAGTCAGCTCCGCATGATTCCCGTCCCGGGCACCCGCAGCACCTTCCTATACCTTTGCGACTGACGTTCCACGTGGAACATTCCAATTGTCGGGTTCCCAGAACCCTGACCACCGGCAGTCGCCCTCTACGCTCAAAAGCTCTACGCTCTGAGCTGACCAGAACCCGCCCTTCCTCATCGCTCGTTGCTCTTCGCTCTTTGCTCCTCCACTCCAACATCACAACAGCACCCCAACCCAACGTTCCACGTGGAACATCCTATCTGCTAACCTAGCTCTCACCCGCATGTCCAAGGTCATCGCTATCGTGAACCAGAAGGGTGGAGTCGGTAAAACGACTACCGCCATCAACCTCTCCGCCTCCCTCGCCCTCGAAGGCGTCTCCACCCTCCTCATCGACTGCGACCCCCAGGCCAACACCACCGGCGGCATGGGCTTCGGCCGTTCCGAAGAGCGTCTATCTATATACGATGTCCTCCTCGGCGAAGCGACCGCCGAAGATGCCACGCTCGACACCGAAGTCGCCAACCTCCGCCTCATCCCCGGCACCAAGAACATGATCGGCGCCAACCTGGAGCTGGTCACAGCCGACCGCCGCGAGTTTCGCCTCCGCGACGCCCTCCAGCCCATTCGCTCCAAATACCCCTTCATCATCCTCGACTGCCCCCCGGCGCTCGACCTCCTCACCCTCAACGCCCTGGTCGCCGCCGACGGTCTTCTCGTCCCCATGCAGGCCGAGTACTTCGCCCTCGAAGGCATTTCCGAGCTCATGTCCACCCTCGACAGCGTCGCTGCGGCCTTCAATGCGCCTCTCGCGCTGGAAGGGGTGCTACTAACGATGTTCGACGACCGCACCAACCTCTCCCAGCAGGTCACCGAGAACCTCAAGGCATTCTTCGGCGAAAAGCTCCTCAAAACCGTTATCCCCCGCAACATCCGCCTCGCTGAAGCTCCCAGCCACGGCAAGCCGGTCGCGCTCTACGACGCCAAATCCCGCGGCGCAGAGGCCTATCACGACCTCGCCCTCGAAATTCTCTCCCGCAACGGCATCGTTTCGCCCACACCACGCCCGCGCAAACGACTCATCGTCGATCCCATCCCAACGCCAAAGTTCCTTTCCGCCACCGGAGAAGAGCCCAAACGCAAATCCGGCATCTGGCCTTTCAAGTCCAAAGCCGAAAAGTCAGAGTAGGAACCAAGAATGTCAACAGCACCCAAACACCGCGCACTCGGCAAAGGTCTCGAGTCCCTCCTTCCCGCGCGCCCCGCCGCGCCTGCTCCACCGCCTCCCGCACCCGAGCCTTCTACCGGCAAGCCGCTCGAAATCCCGGTAGACCAGATCGACCGCAACCCCTTCCAGACCCGCACGCAGTTCGACGAGGCCAAACTCGCCGAGCTCACCGCCTCGGTCGCGGCCTCGGGAGTAGTCCAGCCCATCGTGGTCCGGACTATTCCCGGTGGACGTTATCAGCTCATTACAGGCGAGCGCCGCTGGCTCGCCTCGCAGCGAGCCGGCAAGGCGACCATCCCCTCCATCGTCCGCGAAGTCTCCGACGGCCAGGCGATGGAGATGACCATCGTCGAGAACCTCCAGCGCGCCGACCTCAACCCAATGGAGCAGGCCCGCGCCTACCAGCGCCTCTCGCACGACTTCCACCTGACCCAGGAGCAGATGGCCACGCGCACCGGCAAAGACCGCGCCAGCGTCTCGAACTTCCTCCGCCTCCTCAAGCTGCCTGCGGCAGTCCAGCAGAACGTCGAGTCCGGCGACCTCACCTTCGGCCACGCCCGCGCCCTCCTCGCCCTAGAGTCCCCCGAAGCCATCGCCGCAGCCACGCAAAAGATCCTCACGCTCCACCTCTCCGTCCGCGGCACCGAGCACTACATCCAGGGCCTCCTCCACCCCGAAAGTCGTTCCAAAGCCGAGCCCAAAGCCGTCGTCGCGCAAGACCCCAACGTCCGCGAAGCCCAGGACCAACTCCGCCGCACCCTCGGCCTGAAAGTCACCATCGAAGACAAGAAGGGCAAGGGCAAAGTCATCATCGAATATTCGGGTGTCGACGATTTCGATGCAATCCTCGCCGCCCTTGGACAAAGCGCCAACTAATATAGTAACGTTTCTACATTGAAGAGAGGTGCCTGGTGCGAAAGACTATCCTATCGAGCAGGGAACTGAATCAGGATATTGGCCGCGCCAAGAAGGCAGCGCGGTTCGGACCCGTCATCATCACGGACCGCGGTCGGCCAGCCTTCGTCCTCACTACGTTTGAAGCGCACCGCAGGGCGACTGGCAGCAAGAAACTTTCGCTGTTCGACGCCTTGAGCATGCCGGAAGACGACATCGAGTTGGAATTGCCGGTTCGCGAAATGCACCCCGGCCCCATCGATCTCGACTGATGTACCTCCTCGACACAAACACGATTTCGGAGCTGCGAAAAGTCGCAATGCTTCGCGGCGACCGCAATGTCGCCCTCTGGTCGCAAGGCGTAGAGGCGGAGGACCAGTACCTTTCCGCTATCACCCTCCAGGAGTTGGAGCTTGGCATACTGATGTCCGAACGAAAGGACCCCGCTAAAGGCGCTGTGCTCCGCGCATGGATGACGAAGCAGGTATTGGGCCACTTCCGTGAGCGCATTCTCCCCATTGACGCCGCCGTCGCCATGCGCAGTGCTCAACTGCACGCACAGCGCTCGCGCTCCTTCGCCGATGCCCTCATAGCGGCTACGGCGTACGCGCATGGATTCTCGGTCGTCACGCGCAACGTCGCGAGCTTCAGTGACACTGGCGTGAGCGTCGTGAACCCGTGGCTGATTCAATAAAACCTGTTCAACCGCGAAAGTCACGAAACACGCGTTGATCATTACCAACGCTCGTCACAATCCGTCCCATCGGCAATCCGATGTCGGGCACTGGCAACAGCCACGCGTCATACGACATGTAGATTGGAACCCAACTCTCCCGGATTGTCAGTCGCCCGATAAGGCTGAGGCTTGCCTAATCGTGACCTTCATCAGCGCTTCGATGGCTAGGGTCGCTGCTTGGCCCTCAATCTGGCCGAGGAGGATCAGCCCCGGAGAATGATGCCCATCCCGGTAGAAAATCGCGAGATTTCCCCAAGGCGCATAGAAGGCGATGTCGCCGGCTTTCGGGGTGATTGCATCGGGAGCGTCCTTCCGCGTGAGGGTGCGCGGTAGATCGGCAATCTTCTCATTGCCGCCAAAGTCCTTCAGCGTTAGCTCAAGGGGAAGCTGCGCGAGAAAGTCGTTGGCGGACGGCGTGTCACTGATGTGCGCCGTCCACCGACGCTCGCCCGCGACGATCTCAATCGAGGTCACTGTCGTTTCTCCTACTCGGTTCCGCGCCGGTTCCGACGTGCGCTTTGAATGGCTAGACCCGTACGCAAGCGGCCGAATCCATCACCGCCATGCGCGGCAGTATGTGGGGACCCCGCATGGATCCGTCAAAGCGACCAGCCTCCGTCGATAACCGTCGCGGCACCGGTCACGAAGCCGCCCAAATCAGACGCCATCCATAGCACGGCCTCCGCGATCTCCTCGGGCTTGCCTAGCCTACCGACCGGTTCCAGGTCGATCGCCTTCTGGATGTCGCCGCCAGTGAAGCGGTCCATCATTTGGGGTTTCGATGTTGCCGGGCAGCACCGCATTTACGCGGATATTTTGCCTGGCATAGTCGAGCGCGGCCGAGCGGGTCAGCCCAATGATCGCGTGCTTGGACGCGGCGTAGGCGGCGCCGCCCGCAACGCCGCGAATTCCCGCGCCCGAGGATGTGTTCACTACCACCCCGCCGCGCTGCTTAACCATCTGCGCCAACTCGTGCTTCATACAGATGAAGGTGCCGCGTAGATTGATGCCGATGATTCGGTCCCACTCGTCGATGTCAATCTCGTGGACGGGAGCCGCTTTATTTTCAACGCCGGCGTTATTGAACGCGATGTCGAGTCGACCGAACCGATCGACGATCTGGTTTATCGCGGCTTCGACCTGATCGAGCGAGGACACGTCGCAGGTGATCGCCAACACCTCGCCGCCCGCGTCCTTCACAGACAATTCAACCGTCTTTAGTGCATCCGGCGAGCGGTCCAGGATGGCTACGCGCGCACCCTCAGCGGCGAAGGCGAGCGCTGCAGCTCGGCCGATGCCGCTCGCAGCGCCCGTGACTAAAGCAACCTTGTTGGTGAAACGATCGGCTCTTGCCATCGTAGTTCTCTCCTACTCTGGTAGGATGCTGTTTTCTAATGTGTAGCACCCAACCTTGCTGACAACGGTACAACATGTTTGCCGCGATTCGCGATTCGCAAATGATCGTAACGGGAGCGCATGCAACTTCGATAGGTACCGTGAAGTCGGTTTGTAGGAAGTTGCAGCGAGTCCCGAATCACGGGCAAACCGGAAACTGTCGATTCAACCCGACCCACCACCCTCCTTCTCCAGCCGACACGCCCGATGGACTACGATAGCTTCATTCACTCAGTCTCCCCGGAGGAGTCTCCATGCAGCTACCAGCACGCCTCAGCGTCATCATCTTGTTCGCGACCACCGCCCTCGCCCAGCCTGCCTACAAGCCCGCCCCGGGACGCACTCTCCTCCGCGCCGGACACGTCCTCGACGTCCACACCGGCAACGAAGCCGCGGCGCAAACGATCATCGTCGAGGGCGACCACATCGTCGCCATCGCCCCGACAGCATCCACGCCGGCCAAGCCCGGAGACCGCGAGGTCGACCTCACCGCCGACACCGTTCTCCCCGGCCTCATCGACGTCCACACTCACCTGACGATGACCACCAATTTCGATCCCTACTTCGAGCTCTCGATGACGCCCGGCAAAGAGGCCATCATCGGAGTAGAGAACGCCAAGACCACCCTCGAAGCCGGCTTCACGACCGTCCGCAACGTCGGCGCCGGAGGCTTCACCGACGTGGCTCTCCGCGACGAGATCAACGAAGGCCACATCCCCGGCCCGCACATGCAGGTCTCCGGCCCGCCGCTGGGAATCACCGGCGGACACATGGACGAAAACCTCCTCCCCGAGCAATACCACGTCGTCGGCGAAGGCGTAGCCGACGGAATCGCCGCCGTCCAGCACATGGTCCGCCAGAACATCAAGTACGGCGCCGACCTCATCAAGATCGGCGCATCCGGCGGCGTGCTCTCCAAGGGAGACGACCCGCAAGCCTCGCAATACACCCTCGAAGAAATGCAGGCCATCGTCGCCGACGCCCACCGCCTGGGCCGCAAGGTCGCCGCCCACGCCCACGGCGCGCAGGCCATCCTCTGGGCCAGCGAGGCCGGAGTCGACTCCATCGAGCACGGCAGCTATATGAATGACGAAGACATCGCCATGATGAAGAAGCATGGCACCTACTTCGTCCCGACCGCCTATCTCATCGACTGGATGCAAACCAACGGCAACCTCCCTGCCTTCTATAAGCAGAAGATGCACGACGTCAGCGCGGTCGAAAAGCAGAACGCCATCCGCGCCATCAAGGCCGGAGTCAAGGTCGCTCTCGGCACCGACGCCGCCGTCTACCCGCACGGCCTCAACGCCCACGAGCTCGACGTCTACGTGAACCAGTTCGGCATGACGCCCCTCGCCGCCATTCAGACGGGCACCGTCAACGCCGCCGACCTTATGGGCTGGACCGACCGCGTGGGCTCACTCGACCCCGGCAAATGGGCCGACATCATCGCCGTCCCCGGCGACCCGCTCGCCGACGTCCGCATCCTCCAGCACGTCCCCTTCGTCATGAAGGGCGGCGTCATCTACAAGGACGAAGCCAACCCCTCCGCCACCGACAAGCTCCAGGCCTCCGCGCCACCGCCCCCGACCGCTCAGGTACCCGCATTCTGATGAAAGCCACGCCCCTCGAATTCCGTTTCCGATACATCATCCACGCAGTGATCTATCTGCTCGGCTTCACGACTCCGTGGAACTACTGGCTGCACATCGACCCCACCGGGTTCCAGTCGCACTCCTGGGGAATCCTCGCTTCAAAGCTCGGCTCCGGCACTCTCGCCTGGTTCAACGTGTTGCTCCTGTTCGCCATCTTGATGGCGTCGCTTGGCGCCTTCCTCCGCACCTGGGGAGCAGCCTATCTCGGCGCCGGCATCGTCCAGTCGCATGACATGCACGGCGACTCCGTCCTCGCCGACGGCCCCTACCGCCATTTCCGCAACCCGCTCTACCTCGGCACCTTCCTCCACACCTTCGCGCTCGCGCTCCTGATGCCCCCATCCGGCAGCCTCTTCGCCATCGTCTTCATCGGCCTCTTCCAACTGCGTCTCATCTTCGCGGAAGAGCCATTCCTCGCCGCCCGTCTCGGCCAGCCCTACCTCGACTACTGCAAGCGCGTCCCGTGCATTCTCCCCACCCTCACGCCTCGCGTCCCGCCTTCAGGCGCACATCCACGCTGGCTGCAAGGCATTCTCGGCGAAATCTACATGATCGGCGTCGCGCTCTCCTTCGCCGTCTTCGGCTGGCGCTACGACGCATTCTTCCTCACCAAATGCGTCGTCATCTCTCTCGGAGTTTCGCTCGTCGTCCGCGCAATCGCACCGCGCACGGCCCCCCAAACTATGTCATCCTGAGCTTCGCGAAGGACTTGCTTTTCGCTCGCATCAGCACTCAAACGTCACTCCAAAATTGCCCACTTGTCCACCCCGCGCCCGGCCCGCAAGATAGCGCAGCGGAAGGTCCTCGCCCAGACGCCGCGACAGAAGCCGCGACGATGTGGCGCCCAGTGGCATACGCATACAGCCATACGCCGAGCATCAACTCGGGCGCATACCGCGACCCGCCCTCGGAACGAATTTACGACTCACCACACTAGAAACAAATGTGAATCGTATGGAGGTTGAGCGGAGTCGATATACTTATCGTTTGTAACCGGATGCGGAATTTCAGAGCAGTTTCGATTTTGGGTTTGGCACTGTCGATCGGGTTAGCCGGTTGTTACAAGACCGTGCATATCGTGCAACAGACGGTGGCGCCGTCGATGTACCGGAGCGCTCCGGTGGAAGTGCTGGAGAAGGAAATCTCGGACCGCGATGCAGCGATCAAGACGCTGAATGCTTCGGTCGCGATTACGGCCAGCGTCGGGGGCGGCAAAGAAGGCAAGGTCACCGAGTACACGTCGTTCAAAGGCTACATCTTTGTGCGCAAACCGCACGACCTGCGAGTGCTGATGTTGCTGCCTCTGCTTGGATCGAAGGCTCTGGATATGGTGAGCGACGCGAATGGATTTACGCTCATGCGCGCGTCATCCCACGGTAATATCTGGGTACAGGGGACGAACACTGTCACCACGCCTTCAAAAAACGCGCTGGAAAACCTGCGGCCGCCGATGTTCTTCGATTCCCTGCTGGTCCCGGGAGTGGGGCCAGACGAGTTTGTGGAGCTTACGGAAAATACCCGGTTGGTTCCGGTCGAGTCGAAACGCCATGAAGCGATCGAAGAGCCGGATTACGATTTGACCATTTCGCGGAAAAAAGCCGGGAACGTGTTGCAGCGGTTGCGGGTGATCCATATCAATCGCATCGATATGCTTCCTTTTGAACAGGACATCTACGACGACCACGACCGCATGGTGACGGTGGCGAAGTATGAGAATTACAAGCCGTACGGGGACGTGCAGTTTCCGTCCACGGTGACGATCACACGCCCGCTGGAGGAATACTCGCTGAAGATCGCGGTGACGAAGCTGACGCTGAATGGGACTTTCGATGCGGACCAGTTCGAGTTGAAGATTCCGGCTGGGGTGACTGTGCAGCAGATGAAGTAGGGGTGGGTTCTGGGTTGTCGGTTGTGGGTTGTGGGTTGTGATTCAGCTGCCAGCTGCCGGCTTCGAGCTGCGAGTTTCCGGTTGCCAGTTTCGAGTTGCCAGTTTGGGGTTGATTCAGGTGAGTCCGGCGCGGTGGGCGTGGGCGGCGATGGCGGCGTTGATGTCGAGGGCCAGGGCGAGGGCGGCGCGGCCCTGAGAGCCGGTTACGCGGGGAGCGGTGCGGGTCTGGACTGCGGTGAGGAAGTTTTCGAGCTCCAGGCGGAGGGGTTCGGATTTTTCTACCGTGAATTTCTGCAGGTTGAGGCCGGCGGATGGGTGGGTTGCCGGCGTTGCGGCGGCGGCCCTGGCCAGGGCTTCGAGTGCGGCCCCTCCCATGGACGCTGCTGCCGCGGCGGCGGCGCTGACTTCGATGGTGAGGAGCTCCTGGCGGGCGAAGTCCAGCGAGAGGTATTGGCGGGGCTGGAAGAAGCGGAGCTTGCGGACCTGCTCGGTGGAGACGCGGGAGGCGGTGAAGTTGGCGATGCCGCCGGAGTCGAACTCGACACGGGCGTTGGCGATGTCGACCTTGCGGGAGAGGACCGGCAGGCCCACGGCACGGAGCTCGCGGACGGGGGAGTTGGCGAGCTGGAGGACGATGTCGAGGTCGTGGATCATGAGGTCGAGGACGACGTCGACGTCGAGCGAGCGCGGGGTGAAGATGCTGAGACGGTGGGCCTCGAAGAACATGGGGCGGTTGAGCAGCGGCTGGACCGCGGTGACGGCAGGATTGAATCGCTCGAGGTGGCCGATCTGGACGATGCGGCGCTTTTCGGCGGCGAGGGCGAGGATGGTGTCGGCCTCGGCGAGGGTCGCGGCAAAGGGTTTTTCGATGAGGACGTCGATGCCGGCGCGGAGGAGTTGTTCGGCGACTGCGGCGTGGAGGATGGTGGGGACGCAGATGGAAGCGGCGTCTAGGGCGATGCTGGAGGAGAGCAGCTCGTCGACCGAGGCGAAGGCGGGGATGGTGTAGCGAGCGGCGATATCGGCGCGCGTGGCTGGGTTGGCGTCGACGGCGGCGACGAGGGCGACGGCGTCAGGGGCTGCGGCTTCGAGCTCGCGGTAGACGCGGAGATGGTTGCGGCCGAAGGCACCGGCTCCGGCGACGGCGATGCGCAGGGGCGGCACGTTATTTGCCGGTCGGGGCTTCGACGGCCTGGCGGCAGCGGGCGTAGAGCTCGAGGAGGTGATCGACCTGGTCTTCGGGCTTGGCGGATGTGGGGAGGCCGAAGCCGGTGGAGGAGGTCGAGGGACGGCCGACGTTGGCGTGGCCGGCGACAAACTTGAGCAGGTCGAGGGCGATGTCTTCGCTGCGGCGAGAGGTGGGGAGAGACGTAGATTCCATGGGTCGATGGTAGAGCAAATGTGCTATCGGTGTGAATTGGACGAGAGTGGCGGCGGCGGATTTTTGCAAGATCGCATGTGGATTACCGGTCGCGAGACATGAGGATTTCGAGCCCTGGCGGCAGGCCAAAAGCTGTTCATTTCCGATATGGGAAAGTTGGTTAGACTTGCGAACCATATTGGGACGCCACTATTAGTTGGGTTCAGGGAAATGCGAAATGGTGTACGGTAAAGCGATGTGGTTTATTGAGCGAAGATTAGGCGAATATCTTCAGGTAACAAAGCGGCAAAATACACCCAAGGTATTGTAAAAAATCGACTTCCTGATCTGTATTGGAGCGGAAAAATATTCCTGTTTTGAGCCTTGACAGGTTATGGAGACGGGGCTATAAACGCAGAACTTTCCAAGCGGAAGCGAATGGCCGGAGGCGTCGAGGAGGCGCCCTGAGGCTGGAATCCTTTCGGATTCGGGAAAGACGCAGTGCAGGTCCAGGCTTTTGCGAGACGGAACGGCACTTTCGAGAACCGACAAACGGGACTGCACGGGCTGGGATCCGCGGAAGCGGGTTCGGCGAGTGCGGACCCCTATAGCAACCTGGCGAGCCCATCCGACCGCTGAAAAATTCTGTGGCCGCCCAGGGGAGAGTTGTGTCTGGAGAACACCAATGAACAGCTTACGCGTGGAATTGAAGGTATGTGAGGTGTGCGGAGCGCTGTGGCTCCGTGCCGAGGGTCAAGGGGTGTACTGCCGTGGATGCGCCGTGCGACTGGCGGACTTTCCGGCATCACGAACGGGACGGCTGGGACGCAAATGCAAGCGGACAACGCGCGCCGCAGTGTGTGCGGGAGGTGCGCGATGAATGGAGGATTGATGCTGGTGAAGAAGGCCCCGCAGCGGTGTGTTGCGGAAGAGTTCGGCATGGTGCGGGAGGCGTCGACTGGACGGGTGGTGGCGATGCTGCCGCAGGTCTGGGCGGTGGCGGAGAAAGTAGCCGAAACCGAGGCGCCAGGAGTGCCTCAGCTTGTGGCGGAGACGCCGGCTGGATCGCGGCCGAAGGTTGAGATGGCGTTTTACCGGAAGTACACGGAAGGGATGCTGCGGAAATATCTGCGGCTATCGACCCAGACTGGGCGTGTGCCTTCGCTGCTGGGCCGGGAGCTGTTTCGAGGAAACGTGAGCCACTATCAGGCCCACAGCTTCGAGGATGTCGTGGTGTTCTGTATGGACCTGGAGAAATGCCTGTCGCGACTGACGACGGCGGAGAAACACCTGATCCGGCGGATCACATTGCAGGAGTACACCTACCTGGAGGCGTCCGCCGTGATGGGTGTAAGCCTGCGCTATGTGAGCCGGGAGTATCTGAAGGCTCTCGACAGGGTGACGACACTGCTGATGGAGGCCGAACTGCTGGATCCCTTGAAAAGTTGTCAATAGTGCGGCCTGTGGAAAACTTTTGGAAGTGTCTGAATTGGTTGGCTTTAGTTGAGCTATGCAAGTGGTGATGAATTACCGCTGCATTTGATATTCTGGTTAAGCAATCGGAAAGCGGGAGACCCGGGATGGGGTCCTCCCGCTTTTTGCTTTGGGGGTGGTGGGATGAAAACGGCAAAGGAGCGGCGGCTGGAAGGGGTCCCGGCCGCCGCTATGCCGCTCGACGGCGAAGAGATCGCCGGGGCGGTTACGGGAGTGGAAGTTGCGGATGCGAAGAAGCCGCTGAAGCCGCATCAGTGCAGGAACCATCTGCGCAAGACGGTGTCTGCGGCGTTCCGCGACATTGTGGCAGGGTTCGTCGCGGAAGCGATAAAAGGGGGTTGCCAGCATGTGAAAATGGCGACCGAGGTTGTGGAGTCGCAGAAACGCATAAAGAAGGGCCTGAGGCCGAAGAGCGTGACGGAGCAGTTGCTGGAGGACCTGGATAGGGAGTATCCGGATTGAGGGTGGGTTCTGGGTTGTGGGTTGTGGGTTGTGGGTTCTGGGTTGTAAGTTGTGAGTTGTAAGTTCTCGGTTGTGGGTTGTGAACCAAGAACCGAGAACCGACAACTTACAACCGGACGAGTTTTCCGTTTGCGGTGGAGGCGAAGCGCGTGGCGGTGTTGGCGGTGCAGGCAATTCGGCGGATGCGCGGTGGGGCGCAGAGCCAGTTGATGCTGGGCGCCGATGGCAACCTGTGGGTGGTGAAGTTTCAGAACAACCCGCAGCATGTGCGGGTGCTGGCCAATGAGTTGATCGCAACGAGACTGGCGGAGGCGGTGGGGCTATCGGTGCCCGCCAGCGATGTGGTCGAGGTGACGGAATGGCTGGTGCGGCATACCGAGGAGATGGTGATCGAGCGCGGCAGTAGTTCTGTGGAACGCTGTGCGCCGGGGTTGCAGTTCGGGTCGAGGTTTGTGGGTGGGTTGATGCCGGGACAGGTGGTGGATTATCTGCCCGTGCCGCAGATGGAAGAGGTGCGGAACCTGGCGGAGTTTGCGGGGATGTTGTGTGTCGACAAGTGGGCCGGGAACTGCAATGGGCGGCAGGCGGTGTTTGAGCGGCGGCCGCGGGAGCGGAAGTACAGGGCTTGCTTTATCGACCAGGGATATTGCTTCAATGCGGGGGAATGGACGTTTCCGGACTCGCCGCTGCGGGGGGTTTTTGGACGCAACCAGGTGTATGCGCGAGTGACGGGCTGGGAGAGTTTTGAGCCGTGGCTGACGCGGGTGGAGGAGTTTCGGGCCGAGGATCTGTGGGCGATCGCCGATGCGGTGCCGCCGGAGTGGTACGGTGGCGATCCGGCGACGATCGAGCAGTTGATGGAGACGATGCTGGTGCGGCGAGGGCGGGTGCGGGAGTTGATTGGGGCATTTCGGGAATCGGGACGGGCGCCGTTTCCCAATTGGGGAATTAAGCGGGGCGTGGTTGTGCCGAGGACGTTTGAAGTTCCGGTGAATGCGGGGAAATTTGTGATGTAGGGTTTGGTGGTTGGATTGCTGGTTGTAAGTTCTAAGTTGTCAGTTGAGAACTGGAAACTTAGAACTTAGAACTTACAACTGAGAACCAAGAGGTTTTCATGCGGGAGCGGTTGCAGTGCGAGTTCTCGCTGATCCGGTATGTGCCGGATGTGGTGAAGGGCGAGTTCGCGAACATCGGCGTCGTGCTGCGGGAGGCCGGCAGGGACGCGGTGGTGCGCTTTACGCGGGACTGGTCGCGGGTACGCTGCCTGGATGCGGAGGCCGATATTGGGCTGCTGGAGTCGCTGGAGACGGAGATCGCGGAACGGCTGCGGGCCGGCGTGGAGTTGAAGCCGGTGCTTGGGGTGCTCGAGGACACGCTGTCGAATAGTGTGCAGATGACCGAGATGCGGGGGACGTTGGCGGAAAGCTTGCCGGCTGAGATGGAGCTGCTGCTGCGGATGTATGTGGAGCCGTTGAAGGCGCCGGGCTTGAAGCGGAAGTTGAGTGGGCGGGCAGCGATTGCGAACCGGATGCGGGATGAGTTTGAGCGGGCGGGGGTTTGGCAGCTGATGCGGAAGAAGATTGCGGCTGCCCAGTACACACAGGCCGGGGACCCGCTGAAGCTGGATTGCGGCTATCGCAATGGGCAGGTGAGGATGTTTCAGGCTGTGTCGCTGGATGCGGACGGTGAGGCGGCGAAGGGGCTGGCTTACTCGGCTGCGGGGTTGCGGGCAGGTGTGCTGCGCGTTGAGGGTGTTGAGTTGGAGTTGACGGCGATTGTGGAGCCGGTGAGTGCAGTTGCGGACGCGGAGCTTTATGGGTTTGCGGTGGGGGCGATGGAGCGGGAGATGATTCGGGTGTTGACCGTGGCGGACCTGGGGAGAGTGGCGGAGACGGCGAAGAGGGAGTTGCGGGGGTAGGCTTGCAGATCGGAGAGCACTGTGGCGAAACCGCGTTATGAGTTGTGGGGAGAATCGGTGCGAGAACCGAGAACTTGGAGTCTTGATCCTTGTATTTGTTCCGCTTGACGTTCTGGTAGAATATATGAGAAATGGCGCGACGCTGGACAAGCGGCAATGGGTGATCGTTTCAGCCTTTGGCTTGTTTGGATTGATGCTCATGGCTGTAGGCGTAGAGATTGAACGGAGGTAAGTCATGATTTTGCCACTCGCTACTTTCGGTTTGAGCTGCGCCTTCCTTATCTTCATGGGATTTCGGGATAAGGCGAAGTACCTCGCCGAGCATCCGGAAGGCGATGCGTCCCGCTCTAACGTCGAAGAATAGACATTGTTCCCGGTAAATCGGGCTTGTGTAACGTGACGCCTCGTCGAGCAATCGACGGGGCGTTTGACCTTAAGGCGTGGCCATTGGCTGCGCCCTTTGTTTTTGTGGAGGAGGCGGGATGGGCGTGGGTGCGGCGGTGAAGGAGTTGTGGGGGCGCGTGACCGGTGTCGAGGCGGCGGGAAGTGAGCGGAAGACGGCTGTGGCTCCGCTGAGTGGTTTTCCGTACCTGGCCCCGTGCGTGGGGCCGGGCGGGGCGCGGATGAATGTGGTTCCGAAGGCCAGCGCGGTGAACCTGCGGCGGTTTGCGGAGATGCCGGTGGCGCGGCGGGCGATCAATGTGATCAAGGACCGGATTGCGTGCATGGATTGGCGGATCGAGGTGAGGCCGGATGCGGTAGTGACGGACGGTGCGGCGGAGAGGGCGCGGGGCTTGCGGGTGGCGTTGCAGGCCCCGAATGGGAGCGACAGCTTTCGGACGCTGATCGAGCAGGTGCTGGAAGACATTCTGGTGGGCGGTTTCGGCGCGGTGGAGATTGAGACGACCGGCGATGCGGCGAGCCCGGTGAGGCTGTATCCGGTCGACGGCGCGAGCATCGAGATTGATGGTGGATGGGCCGGTGATCCTGCTGTGGCGCGTTACGCTCAGCGGACGAATAAGCCGGGGGCGGCTGCGGTGACTCCGCTGCGCGACGACGAGCTGATGTATGTGCGGCTGAATCCGCGGACGCATACGCCGTTTGGGTTGGGGAAGCTGGAGGTTGCGTTCGAGACGGTGAGGGAGTTTTTAGAAGCCCATCGGTATGCGGGGCGGCTGGCTTCGAACAGCGTCGTGCAGTATGCGCTGTGGATGAGCGATCGGACTCCGGAGCAGCATGAGCGACTGATTCGGTGGTGGCAGGATGAGGTGGAGGGCACGGGGCGCGTGCCGGTGTTGAGCAGCCAGGAGAAGCCCGAGGTGTTGCGGTTTGGCGGTGGGACCGATGCCGATTTACGGCTGGCGTGGCAGGAGTTTCTGCTGCGCATGATTGCGAATGCGTTCGATCTGCCTCCAATGCTGTTAGGCCTGCAACAAGACGTGAACCGGTCGACTGCCAGTGAAATGGCGGATGAGGCGTTTCAGCAGGCGGTGGTCCCGCTGGCGAAGCTGCTGGCCGATCATATTACGCGCGACGTGATTTTGAAGCGGCTGGGGTGGGGGGATTTGCGGTTTGTGTGGAGCGATCTGGAGAGCCGGGATGAGATGGCGGAGGTGGAGATCCAGACGAAGCTGCTGGCTGCGGGGGTGTTGTCGGTGGATGAGGTGAGGGCGATGCGGGGGCTGGGGGGTGCGGAGGGTTTAGGGTCCAGGGGTTAGGGTCCAGAAGACCGGCGGCAAGCGATGTTGTGTGCAGGTTTTCTGGGCCCTGGACGCTGGGCCCTTTACTGCTGTGAGAGAGGTGCATATGGAAGAGTGGCATCGAGGTTCGAGAGTGCGGTGTGGGTTTGGGCTGCGGGCGATGGCGGTGGAGTTTCCGGAGGTCGATGGGCATCCGAACCGCTTGCCGTTTGAAGGCTGCCTGACGCTGCTGGACGTGGCGAGCGATAAGGCGCCGAGCGGGGCGCGCGGGCATCGCGTGGTGCTGACCAGGGAGGCAGCGGAGGCGGCGTTGCCAAGTCTTCTGGGTATGGCTGTCGACTACAAGGCTGGTTGGGATGGACATGATGCCCGGCAGAAGTGCGGGATCATTACGGCTGCGCATATCGAGGGGAAGAGGCTGCTGGTGAGTGGGTTTTTGTTTGCCAGGGACTATCCCGAATTCAGTGGCCAGTTTGGGAAAGAGTTTGGGGGCGTGAGCGCGGCTGCGGGTGACTCGATGGGGATGAGTTATGAGCTGGCCGATGCGCATGTCGCCGATATGCGGTCGGCGGTTTGGACGTTGACCCGGGCGACGTTTACAGGGGCCGCGATTTTGCTGAAGGACAAGGCGGCGTATCGCGGGACTTCGTTTCGGGTGCGTGGGCGGTGTGCGGGTTCTTAGCGAGAGCTTTGACGCAAAGTTCGCAAAGAAGTGCGCGGAGTTTCGCAAAGTGAAGAGGAGATGACGATGGATGAGATGGTTGGATTTGCGGAGTCGGTGGAGCGGTTGAGCGCGGCGGCTGCGGCGTTGGAGTTGGTGGTGGAACGGCTGTCGGGTGCTTCGGCGGATGAGATCGTGGGGCGGATTGTGGGCACGGTGGAGTCGGCGCGGGAGGCGGAGCTGGAGCGGAAGCTGGCGGAGGCCGAGCAGACGATTGTTGAGCTGCGGGCTTCTTCGGTTGGTGGACGGAAGACGGTGGTGGCGGGTTCGCTGCTCGCGAAGGCGGGGGAGGCTTCGGAACTGGGGGCACTGGATGGGGCGCTGGCGAGTCTGAGCGTGGAGCAGAGGTTCGCGGTGAAGGCGGAGATGTTGCGGTCGGGGTTGCTGCGGCAGGTGGGCTTTTGAGGTACCCCACTCATCGCATAGTGCCGCGATGAATGGGCCACCCGGGCGTTGTGCGGTGTTCGTAGAGAACAGACAACGGCAACAGAAGAAGCAGTCCCTCTGCGGGGATGACAACAATTTTTAGGAGAAATGAATGAACGCGAAGTTTACGGAGATTAGTGCGGCGGCGGATTTTCTGGGGCCGGGTGCGGTGGAAGTGCCGATGTATCAGACGGAGATTCTGGACCTGGTGCGCCGGCGTGGAATTTTTGGGCAGCGGATCAAGCAGGTGCCGGCGACCGGACATCCGTCGCGGTTCTTTGAGGAGACGGCGATTCCTTCGCCAGCTGCGTCGGCTGGGTTTGTGGACCCGCGCAATATCGTGGCGCCGATTGTGTCGCCCACGCGTATTGAACGCAGCGTGCCGCTGAAGGCGCTGGTGGCGCAGATCAACTACAACCTGTTCGATATGGAACTGGGGCAGCAGCAGAGCCAGTTTGCCTATCTGCAGGCGAAGGACCTGACCGACACGGTTGACGGTGTTCTGCGTACGCATGATGTGGCGTTGTGGAACGGTACGGACACCAGTCTCGCGTCGCCGACGACCGCGCAGTACTTCGGCGCGACCGGGCAGATCGCGGCAGGCGGCAACAGCGTGACCATCGGAACTTCGCAGTCGATTGTGGATGGGCTGAAGTCGACCGTGGCGCAGATGCTCTCGAATACGAGCTTCGGCGTGAGGCCGACGGCGATCTATGCGAACCCGGTGCTGCTTGACTTGATCGATCGCGAAATGAAGACCGAGTTCAATGTTGTGTTGAACACCAAGCAGATCGAGGGCGGCTTTACCGTCAAGACGCTGAGCACGCAGGCGGGCGATATTCCGCTGATCCCGGAGTGGACGCTGCCGTATACGGGCACGCCCGGGTCGGGGAGCGCGGTGCTGCCGGCGTACATCGTGACCGAAGACCTGATCGAGTATCACTGGCTGAGCGATCCGAATCCGCGGGTGTTTCAGTTGGGGCGGCCGGGTTCGCTGGCGAGTCAGTATGTGGTGGTGAAGTTCGGCGGCCTGGTGGTGAAGGGCGCGAACTATGCGCACTATCAGGTGCTGGTGGATCGGTAAGAGGTTGTGGGTTCTTGGTTGTGGGTTCTCGGTTCACACCGACAACCCACAACCGAGAACCGAGAACCGAGAACCAACCGGGAGGGATGATGGGATATTTGTTGCCGTCGGAGTATGCGGCGTATGGGTTGACGGCGGAGACCGCGGATGCGTGGGTGAATGCGGCGTCGGCCATGATGGAGGCGTATTGCCGGAGGCCGTCGCTGCTGGCTGCGGGGTATGTGGAGCGGCTGCGGGTGGCGCGCGCTTCGCTGGCGGTTCGGCTGAGCTACGGACCGCTGGTGACGGTCGATAGCGTGAGGGCGAGGTTTGGATGGCGCGATCGGGGATCGTGGCTGGGCAATGAGGCGGCGGCGATTTTTTGCGCGCCGGGGACATGGACGGCGATCGATGTGGCGACGCTGGATGTGGATGCGGTGCTGGGTGAGGTGAGGCTGCCGTGGAATGTCCTGGGCGTGCCGTATGGCGAAGTTGAGGTGACGTATACGGCGGGCCTGGCAGAGGCGACGGCGGCGGTGAAGGTGGCGTGCGCGCAGATTGTGAAGAATGCGCAGGCGACGCCGGGGTTGAATGTGAAGTCGAGCCGCGTGGACACGCTACAGATGGAGTACTTCAGCGATGCGCTGATCGATAGCCAGGTGCGGGCGCTGCTGCGGCCGTATCTCGCGGAGAGGCTGGGCTGATGGCGGACCTTTCGGATGGTGGCGAGCGGGCAGTTCGCGTCGCGGAAACTCTGCTGCGCGGGACTGGCGGGCGCGCTGTGTTGCTGCGATTGCCGATGGCTGCGGCGGGTGGAGATGAGGCGGAACAGATGGGATTGGCGGCCGCGGAGTTCAACGATGTGGAGCTGGCGCCTTGTGTGTTTCGGAAGGCGGGGTCGCGGGGCGAGTTGCTGGTGTCGGCTGCGGCGGTGGAGAGGGTGGTGGGGTCGCTGGCGTTTGATTCTGCGGCGGTGCTGTTCAAGGTTGCCGCAGGCGTGGTGGTCGATGGGGTTTTGCTGGAGATTGAGGGTGTTGTGCCGGTGGAGTCGGTGGGGGGTGGCGGTGTGTTATCGCGTGGGGTTGAAGGCTACAGCTTTTTAGGCTGAGGTCGGGGCCGGTGCAGAGTGGCGATGCGCGCAGTGTGCGGTCCCACCTTAGCGACGATGAAACCGTCGCGAAGATGGGTCACCCCGGCATCTGGTATCCAGCGGGTCTTTGTACAGCTCAGAGCTTAGAGGTTTTGAGCTTGGAGGGGGAGAGATGCAGAACGCGAAAGATACGTTCTATGAGGTGGTGCGCGATCGTGTGGCGGCGGCGAATGCGGCGCTGACGGTGGTGGTGCGCGGAGTGCTGCGGCCGGCGGTCGTTGTGGATGAGAACGAAATTGCCAGTGGGGCGGATTTGCGGGATTGCTTTCGGCTGCGGTGGACGGGTCTGAGCGTCACCGCGGAAGGTGCGGCCTCTCTTGTGTCGATGCAGTGCGAGATTCGGTATGCAACGGTCGGGAGCGCGGGTGGGCTGGATCGGGGACGTGTGCTGGCGGGGCTGGATGCGGTGCTTGCCGCGGCGGTGGGAACGGCTCCGCAGAACTCGGTGAAGAAGGACTTTGCGGCGCTGGCCGATGGCGGCGCGGCGACTGCGTTGGGGTCGTCGATCTGGTGGAGCGATGTGGCGTTCGGGGCGGTGGCCGAGGATGCGGCGGAGATCCGGCGGACCGCGACGGTTGAGGTTTGGAGTTATCAGGAAGCGGGTGAAGCGTGAGCGATGCGGGTGTGGAGGCGACGTCTCCGGTAGTGCGAAGAGTGCGCGCGTATTTTGCTCCGGTGGCTCGCGCGGCGGGGGTGCCGGCGGTGTTCGATCCGGCGCAGATGGGGGCGTTTGCGGTGGATGCGCCGCCCGCTCCGTGGTTGGACCTGGGCTGGGTTTACGGGTTTGCGAGGAAGTGCGGGACGAAGGTGGAAGCGGTGCGGACGGGCGCTCCCGCGATGGCGCAGCTGCAGGTGAGGACGGAGATTGAGTCTACGCTGGCGCTGGAGTTTGGGAGTTGGGGCAAGGTGCAGTTGGCGCTGGCCGCGGGCACGCAGCAGATGAATCTGCTGCGTGCCGCGCCTGGGGCTGCCGCGGCGGGGTCGGGTGGGGCTGCGATTGCGGCTACGGTTTTGCTGCCGGGTTCGACGGCGAGCGTGTTGCAGATGGGCGCGGGGGCGAGCGGTTTTGCAGTGGGTGAAGTAGTCGCCGTCGATGTGGGCTATGCCGGGGCGACGGGGTTTGTTGGCAGCGGAGTGAGTGGGGCTTATCTGCGGGCTGGAGTGGCGGATGTGGACTACGTCCGGCGCGTGACGTTGAATGTGGCGCGGATTGCGGCGATCAGCGAAGGCGTGGTGACGCTGGAGAGTCCGCTGATTGCGGGTGCTCCGGCGACAGGAATGAAGGTGAGCGCGGTCGCGGGGTTCTGCGATCGCGAGGGGTCGAGTTTTTTTCAGGAGTGGTCGGGGCTGTTCGTAATGGATGGGCAGCAGGGGGACCGGGTGCTGTTGCACTATCCGCGGCTGCAGACAATGAGCGGGGCGGCTGAGGCCGCGGTGGCGAGCAGCGGTCTGGAGACGGTGAGGCTGGCGGCGGCGTTTCGCGCGCTGCCGGTGACGGATGCCGTCGATGGGGAACAGGTGGTTTGCTTCCGGAGTTATTTGCCGGCGTGAGTTGAGATTGTGCGAACCCACTCATCGCGATGATGCCGCGATGAATGGGGCACCCACTTCGGTGGTTGTAGCGATGACAAGGTTTGGGGGATGAGCGATGGTTGGATTGAGACGAGGATTGACGCTGGTTGGCGTCGTGATGGCGATCCTGGTGCGGGTGGCGTGCGCGCAGGTAGCGACGACGACCGTGCAGGATACGGTGTATCGCGCGGACGGAACGGCGGCTGGCGGAACGGTGCTGGTGAGTTGGAGCGGGTTTACGACGGCTGCTGGAAGTGCCGTGCCTACGGGCACGACTTCGGTGACGATCGGGGCAGGTGGGTTGCTGACGGTGGCGCTGGCTCCGAATGCGGGGAGCACACCGATGGGGAGTTATTACACGGCGGTGTTTCACCTGGACGATGGGAGCACGAGCCGCGAGTACTGGGTGATTCCGGTGACTGTTCCGGGCGGCGGGACGGTGCGGCTGAGCGCGATTATCAACTCTGTGCTGCCCGCGAGCGTGGCGATGCAGACCGTTTCGAAGAGTTATGTCGACACAGCGATTGCGGCGGCGGTGACGGGGCATCCGCTGGACAGCACGCCGTATGTGCTGAAGACGGGCGATACGATGAGCGGGCCGCTGGAGCTGCCGGCCGATCCGGTGAGCGATAACCAGGCTGCGGACAAGCATTATGTCGACGTCAATGTGGCGGCGGCCGCGAGCGGACTGGGACGGAAGGTGGACGAGCTGCCCGGCGCGACGCAGATTGTGGCACAGCCCGTCGGGACGCAGTTGGATGTGAACAACCTGAATGGGTCACTGTATGCGAGTCAGTATGCTTCGGTGGCTGGGAATGACGGCATCGCGAAGGTATTGGCGAGTCCGGACTGCACCGGCGCGATCTCTTGCAGTGTGCAGGTTGAGCCGACGTACAACGTGGGTGAGGGGATCGACGGGCAGATTCCGTCGCATGGCCGTGTGACGGATGAACGCGGCGGAAGCGTAGCGGAGACGACGGTAAACCCGCAAAGCCCGATACAGAACGGGACCAGCCTGGGGCGCGATCTGACGATCGTGAGCACGCAGTTGGCGTCCGATGTGAAGGCTGCTTATCCGGCTGCAAGCGAGGTGGATGCCATTGGACTGCGCATCCTGAGTGAAGGGCTGGCCGGCGGTGTCAACCAGTTCCCCGATTCGATCGAGACGGCTCCCTACTTCAAAAGCACGTTCTCCGCGACGAATATCGCGGGACGCTACAACACCGAAGGCCAGCACGTCCTGAATAACAACATTACGTCTTGCTACGGCGTGGGCGATTGCCTGCTTGGGTCGCAGGTGATCCGGGCGTCGGGGGGAACGCGCGACGAGGCCGACGAAGGCGCTCATCCATTCGACGTGGACATCGCGGAAGATACGGCGGTGTTCCGCGGGACGTGCGGTTCGGGATGCGCGACGGGATCCACGGTGCTGACCGTCTCCGTTACCAACGATGGCGGCACGCAGGGTGAGAGACGGTTTTTGATCGACAAGAACCCCGCGAAGATTTTGACTGCGGGAATACTGACCGAAGGAGTGACGGGAGCGCCGTTTGCGAAAGCGGAGTTCAGCGGAACAAGTTTTGCGGCCAGTGTTTTCCTGACCACGGCGAATGCGGCACTTTCGCAGCCGAGCAATATCGCTCCGGGAACCGTGACGATGACGATTGCCACGAGCGGCGTGACGGCTGGGTTTTCCACCAATACGGCGGCGTTGCCGTCAGGCTCCGGAGTGGCGTGCGTGGCGGACCCGCACGGGGCCGGCGCGGCGGGCTTTGCCAACTTTGAAATGGCGAACTACACCGTGATCGATGGGACGCATGTGCGTTTGACACTGAATAAGGTACACGGTGTGGGGACCACGATCGCCGTCGGTGGATTGTGCGGATATGGGCTGGAGCAGACAGTCGACACGGTGGGCGCCATCCGCCAGGTGTTTCCGGTTGTCGGTTCGACCAGTGCGACGGAGTTGTACTACACCGACGCGCGGACGGCGATCGTGGGCATTTCGGGAACGACCAGCAACTTCATCGACATCCTGCAACATGTCGCTGCGATTTCGCGAACGGGCAACGTCGTCACGGTGACCATGACGGGCAACCTGCAAGACATCAGCGGCCTGACGCTGACGGTGAGCGGCGTGGCCGACCCGAGCTACAACGGAAGCTATGTGGTGACATCCACCGGGCCGAACACCCTGACGTATCCCAACACGGGAGCGGACAGCACCAGCTCGGGTGGGACGCTGGCGATGGTTACGGGGGGATTCGTTCTTTACCCGATGGCTGAAGTGCTGGGAGTGCTGGATCCGGCGAACAACAGCGTCGACGGCTACCTGCGACTGGGAGCGAATACGGCGCCGTGGGCCGCTGGAGACGCCTTGGAGGAGCCGCATTTCTTCCAGGAAGACGTGGCTGGCGAGTTTGAACGGATTACGCAGTTCGTGCCAAGGCCGTCGGGGTTCGATTATGCCGGAATGGAGTACGTCGGCACCGTTGGGCCGAGCGTGCATGGCTGGACGGTATGGAACAACGAGCCGGACAGCGACTATCTGGGCAACGGCGGTCTGCACTCGCTGCCGCAAACCGCTTATGAAGTTCAGGGACCGTGGCAAAACATTTTGACAACGCAGGCAGGCGATCAAACGCTGTTCAACGTGTCGTGCAACTCGCATGGGTGCAATCGATTCGACTCGAACTATGCGCTGTTTGCTTTGAACAGTGCGATCGGTGTGGATCAGCTGATTTATTTCCCGCAGTCGAACACGGCGCAATGGCTGCTGGCCGGAGTGCCCTATACGTTCTCTCCGACGGGCTTTACCGCACGGACGATCAACGTCGGCACGCTGAATGCGACCACAATTACGGGCGGAGTGAGCGCAGGGGCGATTACTTCGGGAACGATCGCCGTGGCGCGGTTGCCGGTCTTTGGGGCCAGTGGGACGACGCATAGTGCAGGCATCGTACCTGACCCCGGAGCGACAGCCGGAACGACCAGGTTTCTGCGAGAAGATGGAACGTTTGCCGTCCCGGCTGGAAGCAGTGGCGGAGTGAGTGGAACGCCCACGATTGCGGTCGGAGCGGGAGCGGGAAGCGGAGCTTCGGCGACGATTTCCGGCAACAATGTGGCGGGCGTTATTACGCTGATCACCGGCACGGGGACGGCGGCGTCATCGACGCTGACAACGATTACGTTCAACGGAACTCTGGGGACGGCGCCGCTGGGTTGCTCGCTGATGTCGCGCAATGCCAACGCCTCGGGACAGGTCGCGGTGCTCTACACTACCGCGCCTTCCACCACGACATGGACCATCGCCGTAGCCGGGGCTGCGCTTGCAGCTGCAACGAATTCGTACCAGTGGAGTTATCAATGCAACTAAAGCGAATGCAAATAGCACGTAGATTTTTCTTTCTTCTCTTTTTTCCGGTTGCTGCATTTGCGCAGGCGACTTACACGTGTCCGGCGAACCAGTACGTGACGACGCAGTTGGTGAATACAGGACAGAGTTGCTCTCCGCTTCCTGCCCTGCCTGTTTCGACGGTGGTTGTGGGGACGAATTCGAGTGGCCAGGTGGTGCCCGTCCCTGCGCAGACCGCGGCGACGGTGTTTGCCGCTCCCAGCGGAGCGGCGGGCGCGCCGAGCTTTCGCACGCTGGTGGCGAGTGACATTCCGGTGCTCAACCAGAACACCACGGGCACCGCGGCCAATGTGACCGGAGTGATCGCGGCGGCACAGTTGCCGCTGGCGACAAGCTCGGCGGTCGGCGGGGTGAAGTGCGATGGGACGACGATCACCTGCACCGGTGGCGTGATCGCTGCCGCAGGTGGAGGCGGAGGCAGCGAGGTGGGCGCGTATCTGGAGCTTGCGCCGGCGTTCACGATTTCTGTTCCAGCATCTACGACCGTCTGGATCGGCGCGTCGAACCAGACGGCGACGAGTGCGAACAGTGCCCTTTATTACGGCACCGTACAGCACAATGCAACCATCACCGCTATCGAATACATTGTCGATACCAACGGCCTGGGCGGATTCGGGAGTGGGCAGACGGGGACGTTTACGCTCTTCGACATTACAACGGCAAGCACGATCGCAGGCAGCACGGCAACGCCGGGAATCAACCTCAATACGCCGATGGTTGGCGAGGCCACGGGCCTCTCCGCGGCTGTTGCGGCAGGCGACAAGCTACAGGCGACGTTCACGACGCCGGCGGGAACGACGACCCACACGGCGGCGTTTCGCGTCATCGTTTACCTGCAATGACCTCCCTCGTGGCCGCTTCCGCGGGCACCTTCGATAAGAGGGCGGACGCAATGTTCGCCCAGTCGAGACCCAGGCAACTCCCGCGGTCTTCGAGCAGGCGAGCGGCCTCTGCTGCAACAGAGGTCTTCGCGGAGGTCGATGTGGTTGAAGAGTTGGAGAGGTTGCTCCGCGCGGGCAGGAAGATGGAGGCCAGGCGCGGGGCGTCGATGAAGACGGCTGCGGATTTCCTGAAAGTGCGCGACCGGCACGGACAACTTTGCGCGCTGGTTGCGAACGATGCGCAGAGAGCGTTCGAGGCGGTGCGCGGACGGCAGAACATCGTACTGAAGGCGCGGCAGATGGGCATGACGACGTGGATCGCGGGAAGATTTTTTCTGCGGACGATTACGGCGCGCGGTGTCCTGACGGTGCAGGTTGCACAGAACCAGCAGGCGGTGGAGAGCATCTTCGGGATCGTGCAGCGCATGTGGGAGAACCTGCCCACCGCGCTGCGCGAGGGCCCGCTGGTGCGCAGCCGGGCCAATGTCGGCCAAATGGTTTTTCCAATGTTGGACAGCGAGTTTCGCGTGTGGAGCGCGGGAGACGGAAATGCCGGACGGGGATTGAGTATCCAGAACCTGCACTGTAGCGAAGTGAGCCGGTGGCCCGGAGATGCGGCGGCGACGCTGGCGGGCTTGCGGGCGGCGCTGGTCCCGGAAGGAGAACTGGTGCTGGAAAGCACGCCGAACGGAGCGTATGGAGCTTTCTATGAGGAGTGGGGACGTGGGGTTTCGTCCGGTGAAGGTCTGGTGCGGCATTTTCTTCCGTGGTGGATGGAGCCGGCTTATGTGGCCGATACTGTCGCGCCGGTAGAGATGAGCGCGGAGGAGGCTGCGCTGGTGGCGGCGCATGGGTTGAGCCCGGAGCAGATTGGATTTCGCAGAGGGCTGGAGCGGAGCTTCGGTGGGCTTCGTTCGCAGGAGTTTGCCGAGGATGCGGAGACGTGCTTTCGGGCGACGGGGGATTGCTGCTTCGACATTGAGGCGATCGAGGCGAGGCTGGCCGAAGTGGGTGCGACGGTTGCGGGGCCGAGGCGCAGGGGAGCTCTGCTGGTGTGGATGCACGCGCTGCCGGGCCGCGAGTACATCGTCGCGGTGGATACAGCAGGCGGCGGTTTGGATGGGGATTTCGCGGCAGTGCAGGTGGTCGACGCGGTGACGGGGATGCAGTGCGCGGAGTTGCAGGAAAGATTGGCGCCGCTGGATCTGGCGCGCGCCGCGGCGGACCTGGCGAGAGAGTATGGCGGAGCGGTGGTCGCAGTGGAACGGAACAATCATGGCAGCGCGGTGCTGGCGTATTTGTCGACCGTCGAGCGGTACGAGCGGGTGTACCGCCAGATGGGACAGGCGGGCTGGCTGACCACTGCCGCTTCGAAGCCGTACATGGTGAGTGGGCTCGGCGCGCTGCTGGTCGAAAGGCCGCAGATGTTTATGAGCAAACGGTTGCTGGCGGAGTGCAGGACGTTTGTCCGCGGAGAGTACGGGAGAACGGGTGCAGCGAGTGGGGCGCATGACGACCTGGTGATGTCGATGGCGTTGGCGCAGGCGGTGCGTGCGGAGAGGATGGGGGTAAGCCATTGAGGATTACGATCGACAATCTGGATGGGCTGGGTGCGGTGGACTATACCGGCGCGGTTGCGGCTGAGGGACGGTTGCGGGTTGAGCGGACCCTGAATGCTCCGTCGCGATGCACGGCGGACGTTGTTGAGGGTGTCGGCGGGTTGGGGTTGCCGGTGCGTCGGGGACGGGTTGTTGTGACCGCCGACGATGATGCTGCGACGGTATTGTTTACCGGGTATGTCGCAACGGAGCCGGTGCGGGTGTACGTGGGTTCGGGGAGTGCTGGCGCGGTTTATCGGGCGCGCATGACTGCAGTGAGCGACGAATGGCTGTTGGATAAACAGGGCTCGGGCGCGGCGAAAAATGGTGGAGTGTCGCTGGCGCTGGACGGGCGCGGATTGTTGGCGCGGCTGACGAGTCGGGCGCAGAATGGCGGCGGCGGGATTACCGTTGCGACCGGCGGTGCTGCGCGGGCGGTTGGAGCATTCGCGGCGCGGACGGCTTCTCCGTGGAGCGTGAATGCGGGTGATGCGGCGGGGGCGGCTTACGCGGGCTATCGTGCTGTGGGCGGCGAGATATTGCTGCAGCCGGCGGGTTCGGTGACTCATGCGCTGAGCGATGCGGATGGGACTTTGGATGTGCGTGCATTGCAGGTGGGCGCAGTGCGTGAGCTGGCGAACGATGTGACGCTTTCGGGTGAGGAAGAGCCGGCGGCGTTTGTCACCGAATTTTTAATTGGCGATGGAACGACGAGCGTTTTCGCGTTGAGCGATGTAGCGTTTCGAGCAACGGTGCGGACGCTGATGGACGATTCGTTCAGCCAGGCGCTGTTCGATCCGAATGTGTGGGGCGTGAGCGATCCGGGGGCGCACTTGAGCGTTACGTCGGCGGGACTGACGATGACTGGCGGCAATGGGTTCGACGGGCAGACGACGTTGACGGCGCTGGATGCGATCGAGATGGGTGGGACGATCCTGGTCGAGCTGGGGAGTGTGGTGCTGGGGGCGGCGTCCGACGGAATGCTGGCGGGGATGTACCTGGGGCCGACAGCGCTGTCGAACTGCTTTGCAGGATTTCGGGTGCGGCAAAGCGGCGGCGTGACCGTGCTGGTCCCTGTGCTCAACGGAGTCGAAGTTGGGTCGGCGTTTACTCCGGCGGCGGGACACAAATACTCGTTGCGGCTACGGCTGCATTGCGTGGAGAACCAGCGTGTGATGCAGCATTACTACTCCATGGTCGATGGGGTGGTGGAGAGTTTCGGCAGCACGGCGGGCGTGGCTGCGCCGATGGATGTGGTGTTCGATCTTGTAGATGAGGGAGCGGCTTCGAATACTCCGGCGACGGTGTTGTACGACAGCGCCGCTGTGGGCGCGGTGGTTGGAACGCCTGCGACATGTGCCTTCGTAGCTGCGAATTCGACACAGATTTTTGGGTCGGTGGGGAGCGTGCGCGTGACCCGGCCTGGAAGCATATGGGTGACGAGCACTCTGCCGAGTGGCGTCGAATTGACGCGGCTGATGGGTGTCGCGGGGGAAGGCGTTGACTGTGTCGTTGAGTATGGAGCGGCGGGGAAGGTGACGTTCCTGGCTGGGCGTGTGCCGGTTGCGGGTGAGCGCGTGAATCTGCAATATCGCGGGCAGCGGCGCAGTGTGGCGCGGCTGGGGGATGCGGCGAGCATTGCGGTGGAAGCACTAAGCGGCGCGCCGGGGACGAGCAGGTGGCTGGGCAAGGTGTTGCAGCCCGCCGCTCGGAGCAGCGTGGATTGCGAGAGCGCGGCGCAGGCGCTGCTGGCATTTGCGACGAGCCGGACGGCGGCGGTGGCGGGCACGTATGTTGCGATCAATCCTGATGACATGTGGCCCGGCGATGTGCTGAGCGTGACGAGCGAAGGTGTGACGTCTTCGCTGCTGGTGCGGAGCGTTGGAATCGAGGATGGTGGCGCGGCACCGGAGGTACGGACGTATCGCGTGGCGTTTGCGAATGACTGGGCGACGGAGTGGGCGGACGGGTTGGGGCTGAAGTTGAGTGAGTCGATTGCGGCGGATGCGGTGCTGCCGGTGACGGCTGCGATTGCGCCCGGTGCGGTGCTGGCGAACTTGCAGCAGCTTGCGGTGACGAGTTTGACGACTACAGCGATTGGAGTGAATGCGGGTGTCGCCGCAAGTGCCGGGGGTGGGTTTGAAGTCCGGCGCAGGGACTGGGCATTTGGGCCGGGGAGCGATGGCGATCTGGTGCTGCGGAGTCCGGTGCAGAACTTTTCGATTCCGCGAGCGGCGCAGATCGAACGCTACTTTGTGCGGATGTACGACGCGAGCACGCCGCCGATGTATTCACGGTTTTCGAGTGCGGTGTTTGTGAATGCACCCGTGTAGGGCGTCGATGTTGGGGTGATGGGATGAACGATTACGAGAAGCAGGTGTTACAGGACCTCAGCGTGTTGAAGGCGCAGATGCAGCAGTTGCTGGGGATTGGGCAGCCGGGGCGGTTGCACATCCTGGAAGAGCGCGTGGAGATGCATGAGAAAAGCGTGCAGAGGATGAAGGGGCTCGGCGCAGCGTTTGGGGGATTGTTGACGGTCGTGCATCTGGCGATCGCGTGGGTGAGTGGGAAACATAACTGAAGTTTGAGAACCAAGGGGAACGAGGAGAAAACGATGGGATTTTTGAATATTTTCTTACGCGGCATCGCGCTGGTGCCGAGCGTGATTCAAGGGACTGAGGCACTGTTTGGTGCCGGGAGCGGCGCGCAGAAGAAAGATGCGGCACTGACGGTCGTGACATCCGCGATCAACGTGGTGGATGCGGTGACGCAGAAACAGGTGATCGATTCCACCGGCTTCACGGCGGGGTTGGGGACGATCATTGATGGCGTGGTGGCCTGCCTGAATGCGAGCATCTGGCACAAGGCGTAAAGACAGAGTGTAGAGGATAGAGGGTAGAGTGTAGAGAAAACTCCTGTCTATGGTCTGGACTCTACCCTCTACACTCTATCCTCTACACTCTTGCTTCACCCGATGTCTTCGGACCAGTTTTCGAGGTAGGCCTTGAAGTCGGCCATGAATTTGCCGGCGTCGGAGCCGTCGATGGTGCGGTGGTCGAAGCCGAGCGTGAAGCGCTGGATGCTGCGGATCGCGATGGAGTCGTTGCCGTCCTTGTCGGTGAGGACTTCGGCTTCCTTGTTGAGGCCGCCGATGCCGAGGATCGCGGACTGCGGCTGCGCGATGATGGGCGTTCCGAACTGCTCGCCGAAGATGCCGGAGTTGGTGAGGGTGAAGGTGCCACCGGCGACGTCGTCGGGTGCAAGCTTCTTGTTGCGGGCGCGGTTCGCAAGATCGACGATGGCGCGCGCGATGCCCAGGAAAGATTTCTCTTCGCTCTGCTTGATGACCGGGACGATGAGGCCCCACTCCAGCGCGACGGCGATGCCGATGTTGATGTTTTTGTTGTAGAGGATTGCGTCGCCCTGCGTCGTTGAGTTGACGATGGGGTGCTTGCGCAGCGCCTGGACGACCGCGCGCGTGATGAACGGCATGTAGGTGAGCTTTACGCCGTTGCGCTGTTCGTACTTGTTCTTTTCCTTCTCGCGGAGCTTGACGATGCGCGTCATATCCACCTTGAAGACGGTGTGGACGTGAGCGGAGGTCTGCTTGGACTCGACCATGCGCTTGGCGATGATGGCGCGCATCTTGGTCATCGGGACGAGTTCGCCGGGTTGCGGCTGCGGGGTCGCGGGCTTGGCCGGGGCGGCGGCAGGTGTTGTTCCCACCTTAGGCGACGATGGGGCCGTCGCCGAAGATGGGGCACCCGGATTCTCGAGGTGGCCGAGGATGTCCTGCTTGGTGATGCGACCGGATGCGCCGGTAGCGGGCACGGTCGATAGATCGACGTTGTTTTCTTTGGCGATCTTGCGGACGAGCGGCGACGAGCGCTGGCCTTCTCCTACAGATGCGGCGGGCGCGGCGGGGGCTGGCGTTGCTGCCGGTGCGGGCGCGGCGACGGGTGTTGGAGACGCTGCGGCAGGAGCGGCGGCGGGTGCTGACGCGGCTCCGCCGATGACCGCGACGACGGTGTTGACGGTAACGGTCGCGCCTTCCTGGACCTTGATTTCGGTGAGCGTGCCGGCGACGGGCGAGGGGATTTCGGCGTCGACTTTGTCGGTGGAGATTTCAAAGATGGGCTCGTCGCGGGAGACGGTGTCGCCGACTTTTTTGAGCCACTTGGTGATGGTGCCCTCGGTGATGGACTCGCCCATCTGGGGCATCGTGACCTCGGTGCCGGGGCCGGCTGCGGCGGCGGGAGCTACCGCGGCGGCGGATGCGGCTACGTCCTTCGCGGCCGTCGCAACGGCGGCGGGTGTGACGGTGTCTTCCTTCGGCGCGGGAGCGGAAGGAGCGGAGGCGCCTTCTTCGTTGATGGTGCAGACGACCGTGTTGATGCTGACGGTTGCGCCTTCCTGGATCTTGATTTCGCCGAGCGTGCCGGCAGCGGGCGAAGGGATTTCGGCGTCGACCTTGTCGGTGGAGATCTCAAACAGCGGCTCGTCGCGGGCAACGGTGTCGCCGGGCTTCTTGAGCCACTTGGTGAGGGTGCCTTCGGTGATGGATTCGCCCATCTGGGGCATGACTACGTCGGTCGGCATCGGTGGCTTCTCCGGGTGATGATAAAGGCGCGTAGAGGCGCAACTAAGAATTATACGGCGGTGAGGCGGGGCGGGATAAGGCGGTTAGCGAACCGAGGCGGCCAGGAGTTCGTCGAGTGATTGGACGGCGAGGATTTGGCGCTGGAAGACGCGGCCGAAGTTTCGGGAGATGCTGTCGGCGGCTCGGGGCATGGTCGGATTGGTTTCGGGGTCCGCTTCGAGTTCGAGGGATGTGACGGTGCGGTCGGAGATGCCGCAGGGGACGATCCAGTCAAAGTCGCGGAGGTCGGTGGTGACGTTGAGCGCGAAGCCATGGGATGTGACTGCCTGCGAGACGTGGATGCCGATGGCGGCGATTTTTTTTTCGGCGATGGCGCCTCCGGCGAGCGTCCAGACGCCGGTGCGCTTGCAGATGCGCTGGGTGGGGACGCCGAAGTCTTTGCAGGTGAGGATAAGGGCTTCTTCCATGAGGCGGACGAAGTCTACGGGGCCGAGGTGGGGGCCACGCTTGCCCGGTAGGTTGCCGCGGAGATCGAAGATGGGATAGCCGACGAGTTGACCGGGGCCGTGGTAGGTGACGTCCCCGCCGCGGTTGATCTCGTGGACCTCGACGCCTCTGCGGGCGAGGAGTTCGTCGGTGGCGAGGATGTTGGCGCGGGTGGAGTTGCGACCGAGGGTGAGGACGGGTGGGTGTTCGAGGAGGAGGAGGGTGTCGCCGATTTTGCCGGCCTTGCGGGCGGCGACGAGCTCGTTCATCACGCGGATGCCTTCGGCGTAGGAGACGCGACCGAGTTGGAGAAGATGGAGGATATTATTGGTCATTGCTTGATGCAGTGGCTAGGGTGTTGCTGGCGTAATTGGCCATTTCGGACAGTCAATCTCATATCGGTCCGTATAGTCGAACACTTTTATGCCATTGATTTCCTTCAACCGCCTCCCAGCGAACTCGACGTCCTTGGAATCTGAGTAGTCGCTCGGCTGCAAGTTGTAATCGGCGAGTTTGTACGGCACGTCAAATTTCAGATTTACAGTTTGACCAACAGGAACGACTGTGTCGGTATCCCAAGTGGTATCGGCAACTTTCTGTAATCCACCATTTTCTGGATTCACAATCATCAGCGCACTGTTAGATGGCAAACGGTAATCTTTATCCGTATTGTTGTGGAGACTATATTCAAAAATCAAATGAAAATCGTCAGACCGCCTTTGAAACCCTAAGCCTGAGTATTTTGCCGAGATTGCCTTCGTGTTGAAGGGCTTGTCCTTGGGAGGTTTATCGGCCCACCAGATAATTCCGCACAAGATAATCGCCCCGACGATGGCGAATCCCCCGCCGAACCCGGCGGCTCTGAGCAAGATTTTCTTCCAGTTTTCCATTGACCAAACACCCTAACACAGGCAGATGAGGCGAGCGGGCCCAGCGGCTGGAGCAGCCTACTTAATTGAGCATTTTTACGGCACGGATGAAGCCGTGCATTTAACAAAACGGAGGCCGATGGATATTCGAGAGGTTGGCAGTTGTGTGAGCAAACTTATGAAGAACGCAGTGGGCTGGGCTTGATACCAGCTTGCGGGGCTTATCCAACAATTTTTGGGAATTAGTCACCCACGTATCAAAGGGCCTGTCTTCGCGGGATCGTTGGTTGTGACTTCTGAACCGTTATCCGGTACTCCGGTTAGCAGCCCTTATTGCCGTGCCCTCGCTGTCACTCTAAGTCATTGCTGACTTACCGCTACGGTTGCGTGTCCATCCACGCCGCCACTGCATAGCAAGTCTAATCCGTACACATCGAACAAAGCTAGACGTTGATGGCCATGCCTTCGACGCTGGAGAAACCGTCGAGCAGGCTTTCGGCGAGGGTGGGGTGGGCGTGGATGGTGAACATCAGCTCCTCGATGGTGGCTTCGAGTTCGAGCGCGACGACGCACTCGGCGATGAGCTCAGTGGCTTGCGGACCGATGATGTGGACGCCGAGGACTTCGCCGTACTTGGCGTCGGAGACGACCTTGACGAAGCCGTCATGCGAGTCGACGATGGTGGCCTTGGAGTTGCCGGCGAACGGGAACTTGCCGACCTTGACCTGATAACCCTTCTCCTTCGCCTGCGCTTCTGTGAGGCCGACGCTGCCGATTTGCGGGTCGCAGTAGGTGCACCCGGGGACGCGGTCTTTGCGGACCGGGCGAGCATATTTGCCGGCGAGTTTGGAGGCGACGACGACGCCTTCCATCGCGCCGACGTGTGCAAGTTGCGGCAGGCCGGCGACGATGTCTCCGATCGCGTAAACGCCGGGTTCCGAGGTTTCCATCCACTCATTGACGGGGACGAAGCCGCGGTCGAGCTGGATGTTGGTTTTGTCGACGCCGGCGTCGTAGGTGCGCGGGCCGCGGCCGACAGCGACGAGGACTTTCTCGGCTTCCTTCGACTGAGGCTTGCCGGCGGAGTCGGCCCAGCTTACTTTCACGCCGGCTTTGGTCTTCTCGATCTTCTCGACCTTGCAGGAGGTGTTGATGTCGATGCCGCGCTTTTTGAAGAGGCGCGTGAGCTCCTTCGAAACGTCTTCGTCTTCGACGGGGACGATGCGGGGCAGCGCTTCGAGGATGGTGACGTCCGCGCCGAAGCTCTTGAAGATTGACGCAAATTCAACGCCTACGGCGCCCGAACCGATTACGATCATCGACTTCGGCATTCCGGACATGGAGAGGATTTCGATGTTGGTGAGGATGGTTTCGTCGGCCTTGTAGCCGGGCAACATGCGGGCGTCGGAGCCGGTGGCGATGACGACTTTTTTCGCCTGAACTTTGGTGGCGGTCTGCGCTTCGGCACCCTGGCCTTTGCCCTTGTCCTCGGTGGTGACGTCGATGGTGTGGACGCCTTCTTTGGCCGCGCCGGTGAGGCGGCCGTGGCCCCGCACGACGGCGATCTTGTTCTTCTTCATCAGGAAGTCGAGGCCCTTGGTGTGCTTCACGATGATGTCGTTCTTGCGCTTGAGCAGGTTGTCCCAGTTGAGCGTGGGCACTGAAACACCGTCGATGCCGTAGCTTTCGGCATGCTTCAGATGGTCCCAGACTTCGGCGGAAAAGAGCAGCGCCTTGGTGGGGATGCAGCCCCAGTGGAGGCAGGTGCCGCCGAGCTTGTCGGTCTTTTCGATGAGGGCAACCTTGAGGCCGAGCTGCGCGGCGCGGATGCCGCAGGTGTAGCCGGCGGGGCCGCCGCCGATGATCGCAAGGTCGTAAATCGTCTCTGCCAAGGTGTGCTCCGTTCGAGTGAATGGTGTGGGGATGCCGACAGGATAGTTTACGCCGTGGGAGTCGGCCCAAGAGAATTCGATGCGGCGGTAATGGTTTGGGATTCAACGAGGTTTGAAAGGAGAACTATGCAGACATTTACATACAGCGATGCGGGGTTGGCGCTGACCAAGAGTTTTGAGGGGTTGCGGCTGGAGGCGTATCGGGATGTGGGTGGAGTCTGGACCGTGGGTTACGGCCATACGGGGCCGGATTTGCTGGCCGGGATGAAGATTTCTCAAGCCGACGCGGATGCGTTGTTGCGGGCGGATTTGTCGGCCGCCGTCGGCTGTGTCAATCGTGGGGTGACCAAGGAAATTTCGCAGGCGCAGTTCGATGCTCTGGTGGATTTCTGCTTCAACGTCGGGCAGGGAAATTTTTTGCGGTCGAGCTTGTTGCGCTACGTGAATCAAGGCGAGTTCGAAAGTGCTGCGGCGCAGTTTTTGCTTTGGGTGAATGCGGGTGGGAAAAGGGTTGAGGGGTTGGCGCGGCGCAGGCAGGCGGAACGGGCGATGTTTGTGGGAGATTTAATGTGGAGAGAGGCGTAAAGTCTATTGCACAGAGGTGCGCGATGGCTACTGCGGCTCTCATCCCGGTCGGCGAATATCTCGATACAACCTACAGCCCGGATTGCGACTACATCGACGGCGAACTTAAGGAGAGAAACGTGGGTGAGGAAGCGCACGCTGAGATACAGGCGATTCTCGCAAGAGTGATCGGCGTGAATCGCAAAAAGTGGGGTGTGCGGGTCTATACGGAGGTCCGCGTCCAGACCTCAGATGCGCATTTTCGGGTCCCGGACGTATGCGTGGTGGAGAGTTCTCGCCCTCGTGGACGAATCATCCGCTACGCTCCATTGGTGTGCATCGAGATTCTTTCTCCGGAAGACCGTGTTACCGCCATGATGGAGAAGATCGACGACTACGCGCAGCTTGGAGTGACCCATATCTGGGTGGTTGATCCCGCGAAACGGATGGGCTACTATGCATCGGCGGATGGGCTTGTTCGGGCTGAGGACCATGTGTTGCGAGTGAGCGGGACATCGATCGCGATTTCGCTGGGCGACGTGTTCGCGGAGTTGGACGAGTTCTAGCGAGCGCGGCGAAGCGGCGACGTTTCCAAAGCGGCCGGGCGCGCATAAAATATCTTCCATGAAGAAACCTCTGTCGGTTGGGAAATGTCATCTTTGCGAGCAGACGGTGGCCCGCGCCTCCATGCTTCGTCACCTGAGCACATGTGGACGCCCGAGCGATGCGAAGGGGCAGACGCTTGAACCTTGTTTCCATTTGACCGTCGAAGGCGGCGGCAAGACCTATTGGCTGCATGTGTCGGCGCCGGTCTCGATGCCGTTGCGCAAGCTCGACAAATTCCTTCGCCAGACATGGCTGGAGTGCTGCGGCCATATGAGCGCCTTCGAAATCGAAGGCACTCGCTATGCGTCGTCGTCGTGCGGCGGCGGCGAACGAAGCATGAAGGTCCCATTGGGCCAGGTGGCCACCGTGGGAACGAAGTTCTTTTATGAATACGATTTCGGTTCGACGACCGAACTTGCGCTGAAAGTGGTCGGGCTTCGTGAAGAAGTAAGCTCGAAAGGCGGCGTGCGGTTGTTGGCCCGCAATGCACCTCCCGACATTCTTTGCCGAGGGTGCGGCGAACAGCTCGCAACGATTATCTGCACGGAATGCGCCTGGGAGGGTGGCGGCGAGTTTTGCGAAGAGTGCGCCGAGGACCACGAATGCGACGACGACATGTACCTGCCACTGGTCAACTCTCCGCGGACGGGAGTATGTGCGTATGCGGGGTGAATGCGGCCGGGGCATGCGGGTGGCGGAGTTGGCGGTGTTTAGAAGTGCGGGTCCGCGATCCCCGGCGTAGAATCCTGTTACGAGGCTTGCTCATGGCTACTGCGGCTTTGATTCCCGTAAGCGAATACCTACAGACCACCTATCGTCCCGACCGCGACTATATTGACGGCGAGCTGAAAGAGAGAAACGTGGGTGAGCAGCCGCACGGCAACATTCAAATCATTCTTGGGACTATTTTTCAAAACAACCGCCTTACATGGGGTGTTCGTCCGCTTGGTGACACGCGGTTGCAGATCACACCTACGCGCTACCGGATTCCCGATTTGATGGTCCTGCGCAATACCGATCCGAAAGATGGCATTGTTCGCTTCGTTCCACTGCTTTGCGTGGAGATCATGTCCAAGGACGACCGCCTGAATGAAATCCGGGAGCGAGTTGCCGACTACGCCGGTATCGGCACTCAGGATATTTGGGTCATCGATCCCTGGAAACGTGTTGCGTACGAAGAATCCGCCAACGGTCTGAGACAACCGGGAGATGGAATTCTGCGTGTCCAGGGAACATCGATTGAAGTCTCGCTGGCGGATATCTTCGCGCAGTTGGATGAGTTTTAAATCACATCATCGCATTGCCACTTTTTTAATCCACAGTTTCTACATTTCCTTGCGAAGCCATTGTGGCCGAGGCCCCATGGCCCCCAGGCATAGAAACGCGCTCCACAGCGCGGGCACCGGAACGCACTAACGATGTTGCTAATTATTATCAGCGATAACACATACCCGCCAAAGAGCGTGAAGACGATTGCCGCCGGGGTTTCGACACCGAACCGTTTGGGTTGAATCTCAAGAAGTTCAATAACCGAAAAAGCGAACGGAATCCACCCCAGAAATAAACCCCAGGTGATGCGTGTCCATTTGCGATGTTTTGCCCACGCCGCCTCGCAATCCGGCAGCGGATATCCTTCGCGAACCTTGCCGTTTCGGGTGTTCACAAGACCTTCGCGGCATCCTTGGCAAAGTAAGTAACTATGAAGTCCGCGCCGGCGCGGCGAATGCTGAGCAGGCTTTCGAGTATCGCGCGTTCGGGGTCCAGCCAGCCGCGTTGGAAGGCGGCTTGCAGCATCGAGTACTCACCCGAAACCTGGTAGGCGCCCATGGGCAGGTCGAAGCGCTGGCGGGCTTCGCGGATGACGTCGAGATACGGCATAGCCGGCTTCATCAGCAGCATGTCGGCGCCTTCGGCGATATCCTGCTCGATCTCGCGCATGGCTTCGCGGAGGTTGGCGCCGTCCATTTGATAGGTGCGGCGATCGCCGAACTGGGGCGTGGAACCGGCGGCTTCGCGGAATGGACCGTAGAACGCCGAGGCAAACTTTGAAGCGTAGGAAAGCACCGGAATGTTTTGCTTGCCGGATGCATCCAGAGCGGCGCGGATAGCGGCGACGCGGCCGTCCATCATGTCGCTGGGGGCGATGATGTCAGCTCCGGCGCGGGCCAGTGAGGCAGCGGTTTTGGCGAGCAGCTCGACGCTGGGGTCGTTCTCGATCTGGTAGTGCTCGCCGTCGCGGGCGACGATTCCGCAATGGCCGTGCGAGGTGTACTCGCAGAGGCAAACGTCGGCGATGACAACGAGCGACTGCGAGGCGGTGGTGGCCTTGATGGCTCGCAGAGCACGTTGCGTGATGCCGTCCGAAGCCCAGGCGCCGCTGCCCTGCTCGTCCTTGGCGTCGGGGATGCCGAAGAGGAGCAGGCCGCCGAGGCCGAGCGCGGCGCAGGCTTCGGCTTCCTTTACCGCCTCGTCGATGGAGAGATTGAACACTCCCGGCATCGAGCTGACTTCGCGGCGCACACCTTCGCCTTCGCAGATAAATAGCGGGTAGATGAGCGCGCCGGGCTGGAGGTGAGTTTCGCGGACCAGAGAGCGCATCGCTGCCGAGCTGCGTAGTCGGCGCAGGCGTGTGGCGGGGAATTCCATGCCGTCTATCTTACGGCTGTTGCCCGCTCGTGCGTTTAGAGCGGAGCCTGCAACGCTATAGCGGAGAGAAAAGAGGGCGCATCCCAGGGGCTGAAGCCCGATTTTGCTTGGGTTCGGAATGCCCGGACTAAAGTCCGGGCCTATCCCAGAAGCAAGGACAAGAGCGGCACGATCCAACCTCGCCATCGAAGAGAGGATTGCTCTAAATCGTGCGGCGCACCATTGTTTCGCGCTCGTATGCGATGCCGCTATCGTGCGGGGCCAGCACCCAGAGCGTGTAAATCCCGACCGCTGTGCCAAAGAGTGGGTGCAGCAGGGCGAAGACGCCGAAGATGATGGCGATGATTCGTCCCCAGGGTTGACGCGTCAGCAGCGCGTAGCCGGCGAGCAGCGCGCCGATAACGCCTATGCCGAGCGAGACGCCGGCGAACGGCCAGATGGGAAAGAAGCCGAAGGCGTGTCCGCCAAGAAAGCGGTGCAGGAATGCCAGCCCTACAACGCCGGTCGTGGCGCGAATGCAGGCGTAGACCAGCCACAGAACGCCGAGAGCCTGCAGGTGGCGGGCGACGCGGTCGCGGTACAGCGGCGGTGTGAAGCTGGGCGGAGCGAAGACACGCGCCGTTCCGCAACGTGGGCAGAAGTGGGCGTCAGGAGCGATTGGATTGCCGCAGGATGTGCAGTTCATGGGTCATCCTTCTTTCGTTTGCACTTATTGCTACGCAGCCGCGCGGGCGGTGGTTCCGTGGGACCCGCCACGAGTCCCTACAATGGATGAGATGGACTTATTGCCTCAAATTCCTCAGATACTTGCCGAGCGTGGTGGCCCCGCGTTGCAGTGGGAAGCGCTGCGCGAGCGCCTCGCTGCCGGAGCGCGTTCTCCGCTGGGCCGCGCGTGGGTGCTGGCGCTCGAACCCAGCGCCGAGCTTGCATGGATCGACCGGCAACAGCAGCGGACGGCGGAGATGCGCAGGCTGGTGGTTGGCGGAAGCGGCTTCGAATTTCGCGGATTGGTTGACCCTACCGACTCGCTCGATAAGGCGCGTATCGACGGCGCCGCGCTGGAACCGCTGGAGTTGATGGCGATGCTGGAGATGGCGGAGCGCGTCGCAGCCTGGCGGCAGATGCTGCTTTCGCCGCCCAACGCGGTCCGCGACAAGTGGCCCGCGATGGAGGCGTTGTCGGAGCCGCTGCGCGAGCACGATCTGGGCAATCTGCTGCGTTTTCTGCGCGGCAAGATCGAGGCCGACGGCAGCCTGAGCGACGACGCCTCTCCAGAACTGCGGCGGATTCGGCGGGCGTTGGAGAGGCAGCATCGGGCGATTGAAGATAGCCTGCGGCGAGCGCTGGGGAAACTTTCCGAAGGCGGCAACACGCAGGAAGACCTCATCACGGTGCGCGGGGAACGCTTTGTGATTCCGGTGAAGGCGGAGTTCAAGCGCAAGGTCGGCGGCGTGATTCATGGATCGAGCTCGAGTGGCCAGACTGTCTTTATCGAGCCCCTGGAGACGATCGAACACAACAATGAGCTGGTGCGGCTGCTGGATGAAGAGCAAGCCGAGGTGCATCGCATTCTGGTGGCGATGACGCGCGCGATCGCGGCTCAGTCTGACGTGCTGTTTCTGGGTGCGGCGATTCTGGCGGAAGCGGACGCGCACCAGGCATTGGCAAAGTTTGCGGAAGACCTGGACTGCACGCGCCCTTTGTTCGGCGATGAGCGAGTGGACGTGGAAGAGTGGTCAGGCCTGGGTAGGAGCGTCCGCCGCGATGACAGTGAACTCGGGGCGTTGCTGGGGTTGGTGAACGCGAGACATCCTCTGCTCGAACTGCGACTGCGGTCACAGGACGCGGACATTGTTCCGCTCACGATTGCATTGCCGACGGGCAAGAAACAGATGATCGTCAGCGGACCGAATACCGGTGGCAAAACGGTGGCGCTGAAGACCGCGGGCCTACTGGCGTTGATGGCGCAAGCCGGCGTTCCCGTTCCTGCGGCGCAGGCGCGGCTGCCGCTGTTTACGGCTGTCTATGCGGACATCGGCGACGCGCAGTCGATCGAGCAGAACCTCTCGACGTTTTCGGCGCATGTCGTGAACGTCAACAGAATTGCGCATGTGGCGGACGCGCAGTCGCTGGTGCTGCTGGATGAACTGGGGTCCGCGACCGATCCGGAAGAGGGCGCGGCGCTGGCTGTCGCTGTCGCCGAGCATTTTCTGCATCGCGGAGCGTGGACTCTGATCACGACGCATCTCACGTCGCTGAAGGTGTATGCGACGCGGCATGAGGGCGTGCTGAACGCCGCTGTGGGCTTCGACGAGACGACACTGACGCCGACGTACGATTTACGCCTGGGTGTGCCGGGAGCTTCGGCTGGATTGAACATCGCGGCGCGGCTGGGATTGGATCCGGCGATCGTTGCCAACGCGCGGACGCAGATGAGCACGCAGACGGCGGACATCGGACGCTTCCTCGACGATCTGCATGCGCAACTGACCGCCGCGCAAGCAGAACGCGCGCAGCTTGCGGACCGGGAACAACAGCTTGCGAAGGAGCGGCTGCGGCTCGAAACCGAAGGCCGCAACGAACAGAAGGCGCGCACCCGCGAGCTTGGCGAGAAGCTTGAAACACTTATCAAGGACTTCGAAGCGCAATTGCGCGATACGGTGAAGGCGATCGACGACAAGACTGTGGCGCAGAAGATTGCACGTAACTCGGCATTGCGTATCGCTACGCTGCGGCGCGAGTTTTCAGAGCAGTTTCAATCGACGGTGGTGGCGCATAACACAGGCGCGGACAAGGATGATGCTCGCCCCGCCGATCGCATGCGCGAACCGAAGGTGGGCGACGTGGTTCGGCTGAAGTCACTGGGACGTGAGGGTCGCGTCACACGGGTTATCGACGCAAAAGCGCTTGAAGTCGCTGTCGGTTCGATGAAGATGCGAGTTCCGAAGACCGATGTCGCGGAGGTGGTTGCGGTGGCCGAAACCCCCGTACAGGCTGCACGTAAGCGAGGTGGGGTTACGGTTTCGACCGCGACAGGCTCGGACGACGCCGAGTATATGACGTCTGAGATCAACGTGATTGGCCGCACCGCCGACGAAGCGGAAAGCGAAGTGGAGCGGTTTGTCGAGCGGGCTTTTCTGGCTGGGCTGCCGCGGATTCGCGTGGTCCACGGCGTCGGCATGGGGATTCTGCGGAGGACGTTGCGCGAGTTTCTGCGCAATCATCCGCATGTGTCCGATGTCACGGAGCCTCCGTACAACGAGGGTGGGCAGGGCGCGACGATGGTGGAAATCAGACAGTAGACAGTAGGGAGTAGACAGGAGCAACATTGCGGCGCTGTTGGCTATTACGCCACTTTGGTCTAATCTGAACTGGCAGGGCTGGCCCACTCCTAACAATGGGAGAGGTGTTCGGTTCTGCTTTTTCTTTTCGACATTTTACGTTGATCCCTTTGCTCGTTTGAAGACCAATCGCCGCTGGCCGCCCCATGACCGATAAGGAGTTGACCGCATGAGCACACAGTCCCGCCCGATACCGGAACTGGATAGGATAGACCGCACTGTTCTGCCGTATCGCCCGGAAAAGGCTCGCCTGAGCATTGTTGCGCTCCCCAAGCCTAAGCGGAAGTCGCCCGCTGGTACGCCTACGAATGATCTCGTCCTGTCGGCGTATCAATCATCCAATGATGAGGTATTCCCCCATGTCCTAAGACTTTATGTCGCGCCGGGTAGCAGCGTGGCGGACACGACGTATGGGAAGGGAGTCTTCTGGAAGCGCGTCCGAATATCCTCCTATCGTTTACTGGCAACGGATCTTCAGGGCGGAACGGACGCTCGCAACCTGCCCTACGACGAAGAGTCGATAGATTGCGTTGTCTTTGACCCACCGTACATGCATACACCGGGTGGCAGCACCCATGTTGGCCACCAAAACTATGAAGATTACTACCGCAACAATCAAACAAATGGCACCGGTAAAAAGTATCACGAGGCTGTTCTAGACCTCTATTTCACGGCAGCGGCCGAGGCGTATCGGGTTCTTCGCGACGAAGGTATTTACATCGTTAAATGTCAGGATGAAGTGTGCGCCAATAAGCAGAGGCTCACTCATGTTGAGATAATCAACGAACTGGCTGCGTCGGGGTTTGTGGTTGAAGATATATTCATTGTGCTGCGTACAAATCGACCGGGGGTGAGCCGTGTAGTCCGACAGCTACACGCTCGGAAGAATCACTCATACTTCCTCGTTTTTCGTAAGTCCGGGGGCAAGACGAGGTGGACGGGAACGCCTATACCGAAGGAAGAAGTAAGTAGCATCAAGAGGTTTGTGGGAGCCAAGGCTACATGAACCCTGTCGAGTTATTAGTCAATATTATTAAAGAGCATGCCCCCGAAGACATCTGGCAGGGTTCCCCACTGCTCGGATACCGCCTCTTGGGAAATACGAATCGCGGCGAGATCGGCGAAGAATTTGTACGCCGCTACCTGAAAGAAGCAGAGATCATCGTTAGCAATGGTCGTCGTACTTCGCTGACTGATATGCAGATCGCTGGGCATGCGTTTGAGGTCAAGACGGCTTCGTTAGGAGCGAACGGAACGTTCCAGTTTAATCATGTGCGTATGGATAGAAAATACGAATACCTGCTCTGTCTCGGGATATGCCCAGAAGAAATCGTGTTCAATATGTGGCGCAAGGGAGAGGTCGCCGAAGGGCTGGCGGGGACTTTGGTGCGCATGGCAGAGGGACAATCCGTAACGTACAAACTCACAAAAAAGCTAAGGGATATGAGACCGATAGCTGCGCTGGCAACGCACATCGTCTCCCTAAAAGACAAAGGCTAAGGGATCCGTGTATATAATTGCCCTTCTTTTGCTCAGATCCTCATCGGCATCAGGATGTAGCGGTACTTCACGTCTTCGTTGCCATCTTCGGGGCGCATCTGGCCGGCGGATTGCGCGTCCTTGAACTCCAGCCGCACTTCACCGGTTTCGCCGGTCGCCTTCAGGAAGTCGATGAGGTAGGCGGAGTTGAAGCCGACGACGAGCGGGTCGTAGTTGTAGGGCGTTTCGATGATGTCTTCGGACTCGCCGGAGTCGGTGGATTGTGCGCTGAGTTTGAGTTCGTTCTGCTCCAGGCGGATCTTGATGGCACCCGAACGCTCGTCGGCGAACTGTGCGACGCGCTGCAGCGAACTCATCAGGTCCTCGCTGCGGACGATGACAAACTTGTTGTTGTCGCGGGGAAGGACAGCCTCGTAATTCGGGAATTGTCCGGTGAGTTTGCGGCTGGTAAGCACGCGGCCATCGACACGGAAGAACAGGGTCTGCTCGTCGTCGGCAAACTCCATGGTTTCGGTATCGGAGCCGGACAGCAACGAGGCAAGTTCGCCGAGCGCCTTGCGCGGGATGAGCGTTTTCTTTTCTCCGGAGATTCCTTCCAGCGATTCGCCGGTCTTTTCGATGTGCGCCAATCTATGCCCGTCGGTCGCAACCATTGCCATCGACTCTGCCTTGAGCACCAGGAGTGCGCCGTTGAGCGTGTAGCGCGACTCTTCGTTGGAAATGGCGAAGATGGTTTTGGCGATCATGTTGCGCAGCGAAGCGGCGTTGATCTTGTATCCGCCAGTCGCGGGAAACTCCGGGACCTGGGGGAAGTTGGCGCGCGCCATGCCGACCATCTTGGTGTTGGAGCGACCGGCGCGGATCTGCACCCAGTGGTTGTCCATCAGCTTCAGCGAGATGTCGCCTTCAGGCAGCAGCTTGATGTAGTCGTACAGCTTGCGCGCGGGTATGGTGCAGGCCCCAGGCTTCTTCACCTTGGCCGGGCAACTCGTCTTGAGGCTCTGATCGAGGTCGGTGGCCGTGATGGTCAGCGTGTCCTCGTGGGCCTCGAAGAGGAAGTTCGACAGGATCGGTATGGTCGTCTTGCGCTCGACGACGGACTGCGCGGCGGTGAGTTCGCGCAGGAGTTCCGCGCGCGAAACTGTGATCTCGAGGTTTCCGGTTGGCGCTGCGTCGGGCGTAATCGGTTCGGTGGACAAGGTCTGCTCTCCCTCCGGGTGAGGATTCAATTCGGTTGTGGCGAAATTGTTCTCACGCAGATGATTCGATTCTAGGGCGTAGAAGGCACTTTGGGTCAACTGGCAGGGTGTGAATATCGGGGTGTTTTATGTGGGTCGGACGAATGCACGGGTTGGCTGCCGATTTTCGGTGCGAGAGGCTTCTAAGAAACTACATGAAAGAGAGAGAAATACTCGTAGTAATAGTCGTTGGGGGTGGAAAGGTGGATATCGGGGACGAGATCGCTGCTGGCGCATCCTTGAGGGTGGTACGGGCTTTAGAAAACCTGTCCCGCGAAAACGAGGAGGTCGGAACCCCGGTGCATCCGGTCTCCGCCGGTCACTCCTTATCCAACTTCTTCACAACCGATGAGGAACGCATCGCGGGAAGAGCGGTCCTGAATGTGAGCAAACTGTCCGCAACCGCGTGGACAGGGGTGATCGAGTGGTGCTGCTTATCAACAGCGATAGCGGAGGCCAAGGAAAACTGGAATGAGGCATCTCTGCCGGCATCCCGGAGAAGTACCTGCCGAAGTAGCGGATGGCCAAAGCGTTACGATAGAAGGCGATGAAACTCTCCGACTATGTCTTCCAGTTTGTCGCCGATCGAGGCGTAAAGCATGTATTCCTCGTCACCGGCGGCGGCGCGATGCACCTGAACGCCTCGCTTGCTGCCGAGAAGCGCATCGAGCCGATCTGCAACTCGCATGAGCAGGCCTCCGCGATGTGCGCTGAGTCGTATGCGAAGGCCGTCAACGGACTCGGCGTGGCGCTGGTGACGACCGGGCCCGGCGGCACCAACGCCGTTACGGGAGTTGCGGGCGCGTGGCTCGATTCGACGCCGACGATGTTCCTTTCCGGCCAGGTGAAGCGTCCCGATCGGATGTTCGACCAGATTACGGGCAGGCCGCTGGGCATGAGGCAGCTTGGCGTGCAGGAAGTCGACATCACCGCGATCGTGAAGCCGATCACCAAGTATGCGGTTGTCGTGCTCGACCCGCTGGATATCCGGTATGAGATGGAGAAGGCGCACTACCTGGCGATGAATGGCCGTCCCGGGCCGGTGTGGATCGACATTCCGCTGGATGTGCAGGCAAGCCCGATTCCCGATCCTTCCACGTTGCGCTCGTTCGATCCGTCGGAGCATGAGACGTCGAACGCCAACCTTGCGGCCGAAGTGGCGCGAGTTGTCGAGGAGCTACAGAAATCCACGCGGCCGCTGCTCTTTGCCGGCAACGGCATCCGCCTGGCATGGGCAGAAAAGCAGTTTACGGAGCTGCGCAAGCTGCTCGACGTGCCTACGGTGGCGACATGGTGTGCTGCGGACCTGGTGCCTTCGGATGTGCCGACGTTTGTCGGGCGGCCGGGAAATGTCGCTGCGCGGGGAGCGAACTTCGCGTTGCAGAACTGCGACTTCCTGCTGGTGTTGGGGGCGCGGATGGATATGGCGATCACCGGGTATGCGCCGCAAAATCTCGCTCGGGAAGCGTATAAGGTCGCTGTCGATATCGATCCGTCAGAGCTGCAGAAGCTCTATCCGCATTTGCAGCAGCCCGTCGTGTCGGACGCGCGCGCGTTCCTCGATGAGCTGTTGATGCAGTTGCGCGCCGTGAAGCTGGACCACGCGCCCTGGACGGACTGGAACACCCGCTGCGCCGACTGGAAGGTCCGCTACGGCGTTGTGACCGACGAACATCGCAAGCCTGAAGGTCTGGTATCGATTTTCAATTTGGCGGAAGTAATCGGGACCGAATCGCAACCGGATGACAAGCTGGTTTCGGGCTCGTCGGGATCGGGCATTGAGATATTCCTGCTGGCGTGTCCGACGCGGTCGGGGCAGCGCATCTTCCACACCGCGGGCCTGGGCTCGATGGGCTACGGATTGCCAATGTCGATTGGGGTTTGCATCGGTTCGGGGAGGAAGCAGACGATCCTGGTCGACGGCGATGGCGGGTTCCAGTTCAACATTCAGGAGCTGGAGACGGTGAGCCGGCTGAAGCTGCCGGTGAAACTGTTCGTGCTGAACAACGACGGCTATGCATCGATTCGGGCGTCGCAGAAGGCCTACTTCGGAGAAGCGCAGATCGGCGCCGATGCTGCGACCGGATTGACGGTTCCGGACTTAACGAAGATTGCGAATTCTTATGGCATTCCAGCGATTGTGATCGAGGACCAGACGAACCTGCGCGAAGAGGTCCGCAAAGTGCTGGCGATGGATGGGCCGGTGGTGATCGACGTTCGAGTGATTCCCGATGAGGTGCGCGCGCCGCGTTTGCAGAGCTATCAGAAGGAAGACGGCAGCTTTGTCTCCAAGCCGCTGGAGGACATGTTCCCGTTCCTGTCGCGGGAAGAATTTCTGTCGAACATGATCGTCAAGCCGCTGCCGGAATAGGCGCTGATGTTGACCTGGTCCAGATACGCATCTGACATGATGAGCCGAGATACTAGAAGCGAGGTCGTACCTGGATATGGAATCGATGAGCGCAGTCTCCGATAAAGTGGGGCCATTGAAGGCGGTCCTTACGGAACCCGTGGTGGCGGTTGAGGAACGGGAAGGTTCGGCGCTGGATAGTCTGCTGCGCGAGCGCGGAGGCCGTTGCGTTATTTTTGGCGCTGGGACCCTGGGCAGAAAAGCAGTCGGGCTGTTGCGCGAGATTGGCGTCGAGCCCCTGGCTGTGGCGGACAGCAATCCGAGCCGATGGGGAAGCGATGTCGCCGGCGTGACTGTGCTTTCGCCCAGCGAAGCCGCCGCCCGTTTCGGTGCGGACGCCGTCTTCTTCGTGACCATCTGGAACGACTTTCACTGGTTCAGCGACACGCGGGCCAAGCTGACGGCGCTGGGCTGCGCCGCCGTTTCGTCGTATGCGCCGATCTTCTGGCGCTTCGGCGAGCGGTTCATGGACCTGCGCCTGCTGAACGAGCCGCCACATAAGCTCTACCGGCAACTGGACGATGTGTTTGCGGCCGAGAAACTGTGGGCGGACGAGGAGTCGCTGGCAACCTATCGCGCCAATATCGTGTGGCGTGCATTGGGCGATCCTTCGTATCTTCCCTTCCCCGCTCCCGAAAATACTTACTTTCCAGCCGACCTTTTCAAACTCATTGCGGGAGAAGCGTTGGTGGATTGCGGTGCGTTTGACGGCGATACGATTCGCCTGATGGTGTCGATGGTGGGGGCCGATTTCAAGGCTGTGTACGCCATCGAAGCGGATACGGTTTCGGGTGCGAAGCTGGAGGCTTACCGGTCTTCGCTTCCAAGCTCGGTCGCGGAGAAGATTCACCACCTCGATTGCGCAGTCGGGGCGAGGCGCTGCACGCTTCAGTTCGCGATGACCGGCAATGCCACCTCGAAGATCGAAGCCGCCGGCGTCGATGTGCAGTGCGTGCCGATCGACGAACTCTTCGCAGACCGGCCGGTGACGCTGATCAAAATGGACATCGAGGGCGCCGAATACGATGCGTTGCTGGGGGCGCGGAAGGTCATCGAGCGCGACCGGCCTGTGCTGGCGATCTGCGTTTATCACACGCAGAGCGACGTCTGGCGGATTCCTCTGCTGGTGCAGTCGATGGAGCTTGGTTACAAGCTTTTCCTGCGCGCTTACGACGGCGATGGATTTCAGTCGGTGCTGTACGCAGTCCCAGACGGACGGATGTTGTCTGAGGCGGAGAGAGCGGTTGCGCTGCGGCCGAAGAAGTCTTCGGCTGTCTGATCGTCAGGAGGCCACAGCAAATGTGGCTTTGGAACCAAAAAGACCGCCTCGAGGGCAGTCTTCTCCGTGCAGATTTATGCTTTATCCGAGGATTTCCATCAGCTTGTTGACGGTGCGGTTGAGGTCCTTATCGGTGCGGCGGTGCTCGTCGATCTTCGAGATCGAGTGCATGACCGTGGTGTGGTGCTTGCCGCCGAACTGGCGTCCGATTTCGGGCAGCGAGGCCTCGGTCATCTGCTTGGCGAGATACATCGCTATCTGGCGCGGGACGACGATCTGACGTGAGTTGTTCTTTTGTTTGAGTTCGGAGACACGCATTCCGAACTGCTCGGCTACCGCGCGTTGGATGGCTTCAATTGTAATTTTTCTCACTTGAGTATCGATGAATTGCTTGAGGCACTGCTGGGCTGTGGGGAGAGTGATTTCGATGCCGTGCATCGAGCACCAGGCTATCAGGCGCACCAGAGCGCCTTCCAGCTCGCGTACGTTGGTGCGTACGTTGCCGGCGATGAAGAGCGCGACGTCGGTGGGGAGAGTGGTCTGTTCGAGCTCGGCCTTGCGTTGCAGGATGGCAACCTTGGTTTCGAGGTCGGGGGGCTGAATGTCGACCACCAGGCCCCACTCAAACCGGGAACGGAGGCGGTCTTCGAAGTCCTGCAGCTCCTTGGGGGAGCGGTCGGAGGCGATGACGATCTGCTTGGAGGTGTCGTGCAGCGCGTTGAAGGTGTGGAAGAACTCCTCCTGGGTGCGCTCCTTGCCGGCGAGGAACTGGATGTCGTCGATGAGCAGGACATCGACAAAGCGGTACTTGTCACGGAACGTTGTCATCTTCTCGTAACGTACGGAGTTGATCATCTCGTTGGTGAACTTCTCGGCGGAGATGTAGCTGACCGCGGAGTGAGGTGTCCGATGCTTTACGAGATGCCCGATGGCGTGCAGGAGGTGGGTCTTGCCCATGCCTACGCCGCCGTAGATGAAGAGCGGGTTGTAGGCCTTGGAGGGACGCTCGCCGACGGCGGAAGCGGCCGCGTGGGCAAACTGGTTGCCGGAGCCGATGACGAACGTGTCGAACTGGTAGCGGGTGTTGAGCTGGGAGGCGGTGGTCCAGTCGAAGCGGGACTGCTCGGGGCCTACGCCGGCGGGGTTGCCCATGCGGGGGTTGCGGGGCGCGCTGGAGCTGTGGCTGGGCTGCGGGGCGAAGCCTCCGTCCTCGCGTACGGCGCGGGCCGGATCGGGCGCCGGAGCCTGGAAGACGACGGCTTCGATTTCAAGGCCGAGGTTGTCGATGGCTTCCTGGATGAGATCGCCATAGCGGTCGCCGACGTGCTGAAAATCAGCGGAAGGAATGCGCACGAACATGGTCTTTTCAGCGATGTGCGAGAAGCGCGTGGGTTTTAGCCATGTCTCAAAACTTTGCCGGTTGATTTTCTTTTCGAGCGCACCGAGAATGCGTACCCACTGATTTAAAACGGCGGTCGATACCGGAACAAATGACATTTCTACTCTTCCTTGCATTCGATAGACGTGCGCTGGAGACCCACGTCCGGGCCAGGGACTGCGACAAATAAGACAAAAGGCTCCCTACCCCCTCCGGGCATGCGCCGTTGGAAGGAGTGTGATGCTTGCTGCTATGAATCTTCGGGGAATGTGCAGAGGACGCCGAAGAAAATTGGATCAGGATGATGCGGCCCGTCGGTGGAACAGCTTCGCGATGCGTTTCCTTCGCACCACGGAACGGAACTGATACTAGCACGCATGAGGGGAAGTTTTGGCAAGGCAAATGGTGCAAGCGGAGAAGAATTTTTTGGTTGCCCCACTCATTGCACCACTCTTGGTGAAGAATGCATTTTTGCGCCGCTTGAGGATGTCAGGCGTAGGACGGATGCGATGACGGCGGCGTAATTTCGAGTCGCTTGACGGGCTGTTCGTCTCGCTGCCACAATCGCTTATGGCGCCTATGAAGGAGGCAGCATAAATTGAACCAAACCCTACAGGCGTTTCTTCCAATGGCAATACCCACCGTGGCCGTGCTGTTGGGCATCCTGCTGAATCGGCAGGATGTAACTTCGATCCGTGGCGAGATCATTGCCATGCGGACGGATTTCCATAACAAGATCGACGGCCTCCGCGCCGAGTTCAAGGATGATCTGCACCGCGAGATCGGTGGCCTACGCACGGAGATCATCGCATTCCGCGAGAACACCATGCGGGACATGGCTGGACTGCATGAGCGACTCGCAGTCGTGGAATCCAAGCAGCAGAGTTGACGGAGACCGCAAAGAGTTTTCGTTGCTCGTTTTCCACCGGTCGCGTATACTGAGGACTTGCTGTCGCAGCACGAATTCAGTCAACGGGAAACACACTTATGCCGAAGCGCACATTCCAACCCAACCGCCGCCGCCGCTCGAAGGTTCACGGCTTTCTGGTTCGCATGGCTACCAAAGCCGGGGCCGCCGTATTGAACCGCCGCCGCGCCAAGGGCCGCCACAAGATCGCCGTCTCCGCGGGCTTCCGCGACTAGTTCGCCGCCGCCTTTCCCGATGCAAAAGCTCCCGATTTCTCTGGAACTCGCGTGTGAGGCTCTCCCCGAGCTGTGGTCGCCGCGAGTGGTGGGTGAGGTCAACGATCAATTTGTAAAAGTAGCGCGTGTCCAGGGCGAGTTCCCGTGGCACGCGCACGCTCGTGAAGACGAGCTTTTCCTTGTGTTGCGCGGGTGTTTGCGCATCGGGCGTGGTGAAGCCGACGGCGGCGCTGTCGAGGTGCGCACGGGCGAGTTCTTCGTTGTGCCGCGCGGGGTGCGGCACAATACCTCGGCTGCGGAAGAGACCTGGATTGCGCTGATCGAAACCGTTTCTACCGAGCACACTGGCGGTGAGGAAACGCCGCTCACGCGCAGCATTGCGGAGCAGCTTGGACAGAGCTGAACTCGCATGAACGAAGCTGGACTCGGATGAACGAATCGACCACATACCGCTTGCGGAAACACGCCGACTACCAGCTTGTGTACAAGCGGGGGCGGAAACAGTTTGCGAAGAATATTGCGTACTTCCACGCGGTGCGTCCAGAGGACCGGCGCAGCGATACGGCGGGGCCGCGGGTTGGGCTTACGGTGCCCAAGGCGCTGGGCGGAGCGGTCGATCGCAACCGGATCAAGCGACGGCTGCGCGAGGCCGTCAGGCACAACCTGGGGCTGCTGCATGCGCCGCTGGATGTGGTGCTGCATCCGCGGCGAGTGGTGATGGAGATGGAGTTTGCGGCGCTGGAGCGTGAGGTTGGCGTGATCTTCCGGGCGGTGCAGGCCGCTTTCGAGCGTGGGGCGGGAGAGAAGCAGCCGGGTGCGCGGGAACCGAAGGAAGCGAGTTCCCGTACATGAGTGTCGAGGAGAGGCTGTACCGTTTTTACAAGAGCGTGCTGTCGCCGGCGCTGCATAGTGCGGGGTTTACGCAGTGCAAGTACCTTCCGACGTGCAGCGAGTACGCCTACGTCGCGGTTTCTCGATACGGCTGGCTGCGCGGAGGGTGGATGGCGCTGCGGCGATTGTCGCGGTGTCATCCGTTCGTCAAAGGCGGGCTCGATCCAGTGCCGTGACCCCCGAATATAGGTTCGCCATTTATCATGAACATTGAAAAGGGATGTTGATAGCTTTAGACCTAGCTGCTGGTAGCGGCCCGAAAGCGTAGGAATTTCTTTGGCAGAGTTCAAAAACCCAAATCAGGCCGGTGGCGGCGGGACCCAGGACAACCGGTCGCTTCTGGTGATGATGGTCGTGCTGATCGGCGTGACGGTTGGCATTCAGTACTGGCGCTCGAAACATCCGGAAGCGCCTCCCACTCCTCCTGCTCCGGTTGTGCAGACAACGGCGACGCCGCAGACTGCGCCCGAATTGGGCAGTGGCGGCGCGCAGGCTTCCAGACCGGTGTCCGCCGCACCGGTGGCGGCGGTGCAGGCTGCGGCCGAGTCCACGACGGTGGTCGAGAATGAACTTTATCGCATTACTTTTTCGAACCGCGGCGGCCAGGCGACCTCGTGGGTCCTGAAGAAGTATCGCGACAACGAAGGCAAGCCGCTGGACATGGTGCATGAAGGCGCGGCGAAGCAGTTTGGCTATCCGCTGTCGCTGTATACCTACGATCCGACGCTGACCAAGAGCCTGGCGAATGCGTTGTATGTGCCTTCCGCGACGGGCGATCTACAGGCCCCGGCGAAGTTGAGCTTCAAGTTTGCGAGCGGCAATATTACCGTCGAGAAGACGTTTACGTTCGACGCGACGTATACGATCCACGCGGACACCCAGGTGTTGCGCGATGGCCTGCCGGTGCGAGCGCTGGTGGCGTGGCCGGCGGGGTTTGGCGACGAGGAGACGCTGCAGGATTACTCCGCCGCGCAGATCGATACATCGCAAAACGGGAAGGAAGAACACCAAGCCTTCAAGAAGGTGTCCGGCGGCAAGACGCTGAATGGGCCGTTCGACTGGGCCGGAGTGAGCGACCAGTATTTCGCGACGATCTTCCTTCCGGACACGCCCCAGACCGCGACGGTGGCGACGCTGCACAACCAGTTGATGACGGACCTCAAGGGCAAGTCGGACATACCCCGCAACCAGGCGTTTGTCGCGCTGCCTGCCGACGGAGTTGCTCCCAAGGGCATGACGTCGCTTCCCTTCCTTGGCGCGGCTTTGGGTGACGTTTCCGGGCATACACAGACGCGGGTGTTCGTTGGGCCCAAGGCGCTGGATGTGTTGGGCGCCGTGCGGTCGACGACCGGAGATTCGCTGAAGCCGCTGGTGGATTTCGGGTTCTTCGGCGTGATCGGCAAACCGCTGTTCATCGCGTTGAGCTGGATCCATAAAGCGATTGCGCCGACCGGCGCGGTGGCGGGTACACCGCATGACCGCTCCTGGGGTTGGGCGATTGTGTGGCTGACCATCATCATCAACGTGGTGCTGATACCGCTGCGCTACCAGAGCATGAAGTCGGCGTTGAAGATGCAGCGCATTCAGCCGGGTGTCGAGGCCATCAAGGCGAAGTACGGCAAGCCCAAGGCGACCGATCCGAAGGCCGCGCAGATGAACGCCGAGGTGATGCAGTATCAGAAGGACCAGGGCGTCAACATGTTTGGCGGCTGCATACCGTCGCTGGTCCAGATGCCGCTGCTGTATGCGTTCTTTACGATGCTGACGCGCGTGGTCGAATTGCGGCAGGCGCACTTTTACTGGCTGCCGGACCTTTCGACGGCCGACCCGTGGCACATACTGCCGGTGGTGATGGTGCTGTCGTCGTTCCTGGTGCAGTTCTATACGCCTTCGCCGGGCGTGGACCCGCAGCAGCAGAAGATGATGGCGTTCATGATGCCGCTGGTGTCGGGCTACTTTACGTGGACCTACGCTTCGGGGCTGGCGCTCTACTGGGCGGCCGGCAACTTCATCATGATCGGGCAACAGGCGGCGATGAATAAAACGGCGTTGGGCAAGGAGATGCGCGAGATTGCGCTGGAGCGCGCACGGCGCAAGGCAGGCGGGCCGAAGACGATTCAAGGGCGCAGGTAAAGTCTGACGGGCTGGCCTGCGGAGCGGCCTTTGCATTCAGGGTGACAAGTCCTAATTAGTCGGAGACAGCACCCGTAACTCATTCGGAACACGTAAAATTACGCCAATGGAACATATCGCTGAAGCCGCGGAAAAAATTGCCTCGCTGATGAAGCTGCTGACTACAACCGGTGGCCTTCGACTCAAGTTTCGTATTACAGCGGGCGCCGGTGCGGCCGATCCCGACGGGTTTGAACGCCGCGATATCTACGTCGAATGTAAAGGCCCCGATGCCGATCTGCTGACCGACCACGATGGCGAAGTGCTGCGCGCGCTGGAGCATGTGGCGGCGAAGATCCTGTCGCTGGAATCGGAAGAGCATGACCGCGTGTCGTTCGACGCCAACGGCTTCAAGGCGGAGCGCGCTGAAGATTTGAAGGAAGCGGCGGAGGATGGCATCGACGCGGTGGAAGATACGGGCGAGCCGTTCCACTTTGCGCCGATGTCGTCGCGCGAGCGGAGGATGTTGCATATGTTCCTGGTCGACTCGGGCTTGCAGACGGCGAGTTCCGGCGAAGGGCCGCGGCGGCATGTGGTTCTATATCCGAAGGGCTATAGGATTCCGGTGGAGCGACCGAGCTTTGGGCGCGGCGGCGATCGAGGGCGCGGGGACCGCAACCGTGGGCCGCAGCGTGATGGTGGCGGTCGCGGAAGGTATTAGACTAACGGACGTTCTTCATCGTCTGGTCGATGAAGCGGAATGTGGCGTCCAGAGCTTTCAAGGTGGCGTCGCGTGTCTCGTCCGGTGTTTTCCCGATAAAGCTGTGGCCAACGCCCGGCAATACAATCAGCTCGTGCGGCACGCCTGCCGCTTTCAATTTTCCAGCCATTTCCAGCGTTTGGCGGTGGGGCACCACTCTGTCCTCCGAGCCGACGATCAACAACATGGGAGGATCATTGCGGTCCACATAGGTGACGGGGCTTGCCACTGCCATTCGCGCGGCCCCGCATTGGGTATTGCCGAAGCAGCCGAGCAACTGCCATTCAGGGACGTCAGGCGTCTCGCGGGACATGGCATTGTCCTGTCGGGCCTGCGCGGCAATCGTCGCCATGTCGAAGACGCCGTACCACGCTACGGCTCCCTGCACGCAATCGGAGACGTTCGATGACGCAATCGGGTCGGTCCTTGTGTCTGGCGCGGAGCTTTGTCCCGGCTGCTTCGGCTCAAGCGCAGCTGCGTTGCAACTGACAGCCATCAATGCCGACAGGTGCCCGCCCGCGGATACGCCCCAGGTAATGAAGCGAGACGGATCGATGTCATAGGTGGAAGCATGGAGACGCAACCAGCGAATGCCAGCCTTCACGTCCTCAGCTTGCGCTGGAAACTTTGCCTCTCCGCTCAACCGATATTCGATGGAAGCCACGACGTAGCCTCTGGCCGATAGCGAAGCCAGCACACCCGGAAAGTCGACGAATGGGACGCAGCGGCGTGCGTTGCCTCCCAGCCAGCCACCACCGTGGATGTACAGCACCAGGGGAAATCCACCTGGCGGTCGCGCGAGTGAACTCGGCGGAAGATAGAGATCGAGCGTCAAGGAGCGATACCCAACCGGCTCCCAATAAACGACGCCGGAGATGCCTCGGACACCGTTCGGGAATGTGGCGTCGTGGGATGGGTAACGATCGGCCTTGACATTGCCGGCGGCGATTTCTGGAGGAGGCGAAGGCAACTGGGCCACAGCGGATATTGAAACGCAGAGCGCCAGAGCAAATATCCGCAGGACACGAACCATGACTCTCCTCCTCTATTCGGAACCTTCGACCGTCAAAGACGCGCGTGGATCACGTAAAGTCTATCAGCGTCGGCTGTGCCGCAGTCCCGAAGCTGGTCCGCGATGTCGTGACAACAGCTAAGCGAGCAGGATGAGTTTGCCGGAGAGGTGGCCTTTTTCGGAGATGGCGTGCGCTTCAGCGGCTTCGGAGAGTGGCATCATGTGGTCGATGGGCAGGGTGAGCTTGCCATCGCGGATGGCCTCGCCGTAGTGGACGAAGGTGGCGGGGTCGGGCTTCGCCATGATGGCGGTCACTTTTACCGTGGGGTGCAAGGCTGTACCCTTGGGCTCGCCGAGGACGCTGCCGAAGTTTCCGCCCTGCTTGACCTTTGCGAGTAGCTTTGTCGCAGTTTCACCGCCGATGGTGTCCGCGACCGCGTCGACCAGGCCGAGCGTGGCGAGCGCGTCGTCGTCGTCGATGGCGATGGCGTCGATGACTCCGGGGAGGGCCCTGGCTTCGTCGAGCTGTTTCTTGCGGACGCCCGCGATGACCTTCGCGCCGATTTCTTTGGCCGCGAATACGGCGCAGCGGCCCACGCTGCCGAGCGCGCTGGTGATGAGGACCGTTTGCCCGGCTTCGACTTTTGCGGCGACGCGGACGATTTGGTCTCCGGTGCAGGAGACGAGCGGGACTGCGGCGGCGGTCGTTATTTCGAGGCCTTCGGGAATTTTGGCGAGGTCTCTGGCTTTGACTACGCAGAGCTCGGCGTAGGTTTTGTCGGCGTAGGACATGACGCGGTCGCCTGCGATGAAGTTGGTGACGCCTTCGCCGACCTCGCGGACGACTCCCGCAACGTCGCGGCCGATGGGTGAGGGAAACTCAACCGGGAAATGGTCTTTGGCGGCACCCGAGCGCATCTTGAGATCGATGGGATTGATGCTGACGGCGGAGACACGCACCAGGACTTCGCCTTCGCCGGGTTTGGGGTCGGGGAAGTCTTCGTATTTCAGATTTGATGGTGGACCGTATTCGTGGAGAACAGCAGCCTTCATTGCGGCACCTCTGTGGGGTGAGATGCTTTAGGAGGGATTAGGGATTAGGGATTAGGGATTAGGGATTAGGGATTAGGGCTTGCGGGCGTTGAGGTGGCCGCGTGCGGCGTATTGCAAGATGTCTCTATCCACGGTGATGAGGGTGAGATTATGTTCCCGCGCTGTGGCAACGAGGAGGCGGTCCGCCGGGTCACGGTGAAACGTCCCGGGCAGACGGGTGGATTCGATGAGAATCTGTGGGGACAGCTCGACCAGACGCAGGCCGCCGTCGGAAAGGGCGGCCGCCACAAACTCATCGACAGTGTCGGCGATCGTATAATCCCCGTCCGCAACGAGGCGGGCGAACTCAAGGATCGAGATGGCCGAGAGGAAGACCTCTCCCAAAGCCTGGCGACGTTCTGCCTCTTGGACGAACTCGCGCGTGAAGTGGGAAAGCTCGTTGCGCTGTGCCCAGAGCCAGATATGAGTATCGAAGAGCAGCCCGTTCATGCTGCCTTACGACCCTTTGGTTTATCCGCGCCAAGCTGCCGGACAAGCCGCCGATGGGAATCTTCCCACTCCCTGGCGGATTCGGCCTTGAACTTCTTCCACCCGGTCGCATTCGGCGTGCGCGTCCCTTGGCTGCTGCTGCGACCGAAAATAGACCGGAACGGTTTGGCAGCCCCCGCGGGTTGAATGATCTCAGCCACGACCTTGCCGCGCTTGGTCACGATCACTCTCAAATTGTCGTTAAGCACCTGGTCCAGCAAGCTCAGACACTTGGCTTTGAACTCGGCTGCGGAGATGGTGCGGGTTTCCGGTTGGGTCGCGGCCTTCATGACCATAGTCTATGACCATGGTCATGAGATAGGCAAATCTTCAGTTCTCAAAGAGCGGCTTTGAGTTTTGTGGTGGTATCGATGGCTTCGACCATGCTGTCGTAGTCGTAGGAGCCATCGTGCCGCTGACCGTTGATGTAGAAGGTGGGTGTGCCCTGGACGCCGGAGGCGATGCCGCTGTCGATGTCGGTCTTGACGCGAGCGGCGTAGGTGCCTTCGGCGAGCGCGTGCTTGAGGTGGTCGGAGGACAGGCGGAGTTGGACGGCGGACTTGAGAAGCACGGCGTCGCGGAGATCGCGCTGGTGCTCGAAGAGGAGGTCGTGCATCTCCCAGAATTTGCCGTGAGCGGCGGCGAACTCGGCTGCTTCGGCGGCATGCTCGGCGTAGGGGTGCATGTCGAGGGGGAAGTTGCGGAAGACGAAGCGGAGCTGGTCGCCGAAGTGCTCCTGTAGCTGCTTGACGATGGGGAAAGCTTCGCCGCAAGACGGGCATTGGTAGTCGCCGTACTCGACGAGAGTCCAGGGGGCGTTGGTTTTGCCTTGCGAGTGGTCCTGGGCGGTGACGCGTGCGGAGAGGTTGCTCATGGGTGTTGGATGCCGTGGAGCTGCGCGTGAGGCTTTCTATTTGCGGGGGCGACTTTCGCAGAGGCGGACAAGTTCGTGGAGTGAATAGACTGCAGGCCGGCTGCCAGATGCGGGAACGAGCACCTTTAGAGTGCCGTCGTCGACAAGCCTATTGAGCAAGCGCATGAGCATGACACGGCTCGGCATGTCTTTTCTGGACATGAGGGAGTTCACGCGGAAGATAGGCTGCGCAAACATTGCATCGAGCAAAGCCATTGCGTAACGAGAGTTTGTTAGGTCGAACATCTCGCTGCGCAATTTTTGTTGGAGCTTGAGAATTTTGGTTACGCGATCGATGTTCCAGGACGCCTGCGTAGTAACGGCATCGAGAAAGAAGCTGCACCAAGCCGTCCATCCCCCCGGCAAGTTGAGGTCACGTAAATGGCCGATGTATTTGTCGCGATGTTCTTCGAGATACTCGGAAATGTAGAAAGTGGGCGTGGTGAGGATTCCTTTATTGAACAAGAAGAGAGGGATGAGGATGCGACCGAGTCGTCCATTGCCGTCGAGGAACGGATGGAGGAATTCGAATTGCGCATGGATGATCGCGAGTTGAACCAAAGCGTCGCGATCTTCGGCGTGATAATACTTTTCCCACTCTCCCAGGGCTTGCAGCATGGCCGGTGGCGATGGCGGGATGAATGAGGCCTGTTCTATGGGAGCGCCGAGTCTGCCGATGTAGTTCTGGATGCGGCGAAATTGTCCGGGCGCTTTGTTTTGGCCGCGGACGCTTGCCATCAAGTTTTCATGAAAGGTAAGCAGCAAATTGAGACAGAACGGCTTCTTCTGGAGTTCCTTTTCGGCACGACGGAGGGCGCGCCGATAGTTGACGATTTCTTCGATATCTTTCCGGGTTTCTTCATTTTTGGGTTCTTCACCCGCCTCAAACCGCAAGACCTCGGTCACGGTTGCGGCTGTGCCTTCAATACGTGAAGAAAGCACGGCCTCTCGGACGGCAAGAGGCGACATGAGTAAAGAGGCATCCGGAAGATAGCGGAGCAGGCCGCTGAATTCTGAGATGGCGCGGTTGGCGCGTCCCATTGCCGGGATGAGAGTTTCCCACTCGAGGTGGGCGATCGGCAATGATTCTGGAACCGCAGGCTGCATAATTTATGTATACATTATATGGAAAAAGTTTATACAAATAAATTTGTGTGTCGTGGAGTTAACATAAATTTCGGGAAGGCCAGTTTCATTATGGAACAAAATCTGGTCGGTTAGGCGAGTGCGAAACGAAGACCATTCGGGAGTGTGGTTGCGGCATAGTCGAAATGCAGAACTCGCCGGTGCGTAGGATTTGTTGCGACGGACGACGCGTGAAGGAGGAGCGGCCGCATGACGAGGGCTTCGCCCGCTGCGGCTTCGCAACAGACTGCTTCGGTTTCGATGATGTGGTCTGGTGCATCGTTTTGATTGATGCGACCGAGATGGTGGGTGCCGGGCATGACGCGTAAGGCGCCGTTTGACGCAGGACATGCGTCGAGGTGTACATCGTGACCATGTGTTCGAGTACTTCGGTGGGCGGCTGAACATGAAGCACACCCTCTTTCATGGACCAAGGACCGAAGCCTTCGGACTCAATGCGCTCACGCACTGCGATAGTTACATCCTGATGCCAGGGCACTTTCCAGTTGGCGCCATCTGTTTTGTCGAAGAGTGTTGAACGGACTACGACGGCTTCCGGGCCGAGTATTTGCGAGACGATATTGCGGAGCGCTGGCGCATCAGCAACAGCGCGGAGTTTGGGCACGCGGGCCATGATGTCGCGTATGCCGCCGCGTTTTTGTTCAGGTGATGCGTGGGCTTCAATCAGTGCGATAAATTCCGCGAGTTCGCCCAAAGACAAAGGGGAAGGCGTCATCGCGAAGCCTTCCCTTTCGAATTGCTGCATGTCGATCATTTTTAGAGGCTCATGGAATGCTCGGCGACTAAGGGCTTATCCGTAAATAGTAATGGTTTGTCTCCAACAGATCAAGGCTGCGGCCAAGGAAAGCAGAGCGACGTAGCTGGCTTCGGTTTTCTCGAAGCTGACCAGCAGTTTTCGATAGCGATTGAACCATGAGTGTGATCGTTCGACTACCCAGCGGCGAGCTTTCCAGCCGG
>Ga0207933_1000100_pt1 | contig 87078 bp, 73 predicted proteins | sample NGESurdeep092012_4_FD_184488 | JGI IMG/M metagenome (GOLD analysis project Ga0207933, IMG submission 184488) | Arctic peat soil microbial communities from Barrow, Alaska - NGEE Surface sample F53-3 deep-092012 (SPAdes) | ecosystem: Environmental > Terrestrial > Soil > Wetlands > Peat ...
AGTTTCATAATTGCCTCATCGCCAAATTTCGTCTTTATCTCGGCGAGCGCGCGGTCGATATCCTTGTCAGTTCCGGTGCCCGTTTCCTTTGGTGCCTTCTTTTCTTTTTTTGTAAATCCTGCCATAAACGTATTATTAACTAAATAACGGGGTCTCCTCTAGTGTATCAAATCGTGCTCTGAGGGCTACCGGCGACCCCCATTGATGCAGGGTATCGTTGCATGTCGCTTGAGGTGGCTGTGGGAATAGTGGTTGAAGGAGTGGGCTGTTCGTAGACCAGCTCGACGACCTTTTGTGTCGAATGGCCGTACTTGTCTTTCGCATCAAATACGATGCGGTTGACTCCGGGCGCGAGCACAATTGGCTTTTGGAAGTCGCCCGCCTCGGTGAGCGATATCGGCTCACCGTCGACCGAGAGTGCTGTGAGGTGATCCGCCTGGCCTTGGATGAGTACGTATTGTTCATGGGTTACCGTTGCACTACTCTCCGCGATGTTAATCGTTGGTCCATAGAGGAGCCCTTGCGCCTCGAAGTATGCGTAGCCGATGATGATGAGAAACAGTATCACCAGTGCAATGCGCGTGAGTTTACTGTCGCGATAAGGAAGCATACATTAAAAATCTGTGGTCTCTGTCTCGTCGGAGTCCGAGAGAGCTTCATCTGAAGATTCAGCAGGAGCTCGTGCAAGTTCATCAGCGTTGCCTTCTCCGATGACCGAGCGCGGCTTGGCGCCATCTGCGGCACCAATCACCCCACGATCCTCGAGGATATCCATGAGTCGTGCCGCACGTGCGTAGCCGACACCAAGCTTGCGCTGCAAGTACGAGGTTGAAGCCTTACCTGCTTCGATGACAGTTTTCTTTGCCTCTCCATAGAGTTCGTCATCATCTTCATCACCTCCGTCACTTCCAATCATGGAAGAGAAGATGGCATCGGGTCCGCCGGCTACTTTGGTGTCGGTGAAGTCTATCTCACTCGGCAGTGTACCCTCAGCTTGCTTTGCAAGATGAGTAACGACTTTCTTTACTTCGGTTTCAGATACATACGCTGCCTGGATACGACGAGGTTTGCTCATTTCACCCGAAAGGAAGAGCATGTCGCCGGCACCGAGAAGTTTTTCCGCTCCTCCCATATCGAGAATGGTGCGAGAGTCGATTTGCGAGGCGACCTGGAGCGCGAGGCGAGCGGGGACGTTGGCCTTAATGAGGCCGGTGATGACCTTGACCGATGGACGCTGTGTCGAGAGGATGAGGTGAATACCCACGGCGCGGCTCATCTGTGCGAGGCGCACGATGCCGCTCTCGAGCTCACGTGGATATGCCTGCATGATGTCAGCGAGTTCGTCGACAATGACGACAATGTACGGCATCGCCTCAGGAAGCTTCTCGGTGTTCTCTTCGCCACGCGCTGTATTGGCTTCTGCCTTGGCGACAGCCGGTTTGACGATGTTTTCGTGATACGAAGAAATATCACGGACTTTTTCGGCCTCCAAGATGTTGTAGCGTCTATCCATTTCCTTTGCGAGCCACTTCAAAGCAAGTATTGCTTTCTTGGCGTCGGTAATGACGGGGGTCAGGAGATGGGGGATTGAATTGTAGAGTGTGAGCTCGACGCGTTTCGGGTCGACCATGATGAAGCGCAGTTTCTCCGGTCCACAGCGATAGAGGAGGGAGACCACGAAGTTGTTCATCGTCGCAGACTTTCCCGCACCGGTCGTACCTGCCACAAGCATGTGTGGCATCTTGGCGAGGTCGACATACTCTGATGCTCCTGTGATGGATCTGCCCAGGGAAACCAGAAGTGGCTTCTCGGAGCTTGTAAACTTTTCATCTGAAAGCAGTGGATAGAGTCCAAGCATCGTGCGCGTCATATTAGGCACTTCGATGCCGACGAGTGCCTTACCGGGGATGGGTGCTTCAATACGAATGGGGGAAACGGCGAGTGCGAGCTCGAGGTTGCTCTGGAGTGTGAGGATCTTTGACAGGCGCACACCCTCGGCGGGCTTCATCGAGTAGCGTGTGACGGTCGGCCCAATAGATGCCTCGTCCATTTCGACTTGGATGCCGAAGTTCTGGAGCGTGCGCTTGATGATGTTCATGTTGGCCTTCACATCACCCACTTCGGGCTTGCCTTTGTTCTTAGCTAGTATTGAGAGTGGTGGTGGTACATACATGTCACCAACCGAAGCCGAGATAGGGAAGCCTTCTGAAGGAGCGTCCCCCTTGAAGAAGTTCATGACAGGATTTGTTCCCTTCTTTTCAGGAAGCTTTTGCTTTTGTGCTTCAGCAGATTCTTCCGCCGCCATTTCTTCTTCGTGAGGCGCATCTACTTCCTCAGGAGGAAGTCCTACTACTGTGACGTCATCGAGAGACTGCTCGGCGAGTGCCTCAGGAGATGGTGTGCGCATTGCAATAATCCATGCCTTAAGCGATGCAAAGACCGCCCCGAGATGCACGTCAAAAGCTACGACAAGCGAGGCGACGATGAATGCGAGCAAAAATACGACAGTCGTTGTTGTGTCAATAGAAGAGATGAGTGGATTGGAGACTGCAGCACCGAGCACTCCGCCATGTCCACGGAAGGCGACGTTCACGAGTCCCATACTGCAGACGAGGAAGACCACCATACTCACCGCCTGTACCCAACCGAGATGTTTTTCAAATGATCGAAATATTACGATTGCTCCCAAGAAAAGTGAAATAGGGAGCAGTGTGTATCCGACCCCAAATGCCCATGAGAGTCCCGAGTAGATATCTGCACCCACAAATCCTCCGCCGCCCGCTTCTGCAACGATAAGAAACACCGCAAGTGCAATTGCAAAAATAGCAGCTACTCCACGAAGTGCCTCGCTACTCACGCTCGGCTTTCGCGTCTCGTCAGAATTAGTATCATCGTGCTCGTCATCATCGCGTTTCTTTCGTTTCCGTTTCTGAATCTCCTTGGCCATGCGCCATATAATACCACGGCAATACACCATTGAATGTATGTGATGTCGTGCAGTCGGGCCGTATTTCTCAGGATGCCCCCAATCAATTTGTCGAGGCCCGACCTCGGCAGCTTGCCGAGGTCGGGCCTCGACAAAGGACAACCAATGGACACCTAAGTGTAATTGTGTTTTGTCGCGTTGATTTGAATGCACACAGGTATATAATCCATTTCAAAGGTCATAGAGATATATTTATAAGACATACCAAAGACATTTAATATATCAATATGGACATAAGAAAGGACATACAAAAGACAGAGAATATATCTCGATTTGTCGACAAACAAACACTCAAATCCCACCCATTTGGTGATAATAAGATGGGTGAAAAGGCCTACCGCAGAGCTGAACGTCTAGTTGCTGCAATACACCTCCTCACCAACCACCTTGATCCCCAGGAGCCCCTCCGAAGGACCATCCGCGAAAGTGCAGTCAACATGCTCATGCAAACACTTGGACTCCGTGATGAAATGCGTACTGTCGGGTCACAAAAGACCGTCTCCGTAGAAGTCTCAATTCGTCACCTCATCTCACTTACTAGAATCCTGGCGGTAGCCGGGTATGTATCATTTGAGAATGCAGACGTTCTGACCGATGGGCTCGATGACCTCGCATACTTCATCGAGACATCCAAACGCTCGTCCTTGTCTGAGAGTGTGCGTCTTTCCCGAGAAGAAATGTTAAACAACGTCCTTGAAGAAAGGCCGTCCTTTATAAAGGACATAAAAGACAAAGCAAGTATTATAAAGGACAATACAGCTTCCAATAAGACAGACAGCATAAATACTGCCTCAAATCTCAACAAGCGCATGCAGGGGATTGTTGAAGTGCTTAGAAACAACGCAGATCTAGGTATCAAGGAAATAGGGCTCAATTTGCCCGAATATAGCGAGAAGATGATACAGCGCGAGCTCGCCGAACTGGTCTCTCAAGGACTCGTCACTAAGACCGGTTTGCGTCGCTGGAGCCGTTACACTCTGGCCTCATCCTCCGAACCCTCCCCAATCCTTCATTAAGTAGTACATCTCCAGCAACGGTCCTCGGTGGATCTGTAAGGAATCCTTGGCTGGCCCGTCTATACTCTTGTACCTTCCACTCTGTATTTCATTGACTGAATGGGTGCATTCAGGTACTCTGTGCCTTAACTTGTGCCTGCAAAAGTCACCCTGAAAAGGCTGATTCTTGTTCACAAGTTATCCACAAAGCGGAGTGTGGCAATGTATAGCATCGGGGGAAAGCCAGTATATAATTGCGTAGACACCTCTTCATTAGAGGCGTCGTGCATACGGGCAAGTCACTACGATGACATCCGCTGATCTTTGACATTTACATAACGAAAGTCACAACATAGATATGTGCACACCCGTGCATATGTCGATTTCCTGTTTGTCTGATATTCCCGATAGTCACTGATACGCTGCACGACCCATTCCATCCTGCTGCTAACCTCACTCAATCTTCATCGTAAGAAGGATATTGTGTGGGCTAGCAAGTTTCACTCTTCTCATGAACTACCGAAGTGCGTTTCTAGTTCAGGGAGAAGAAAATTATTAGTGGTCTTCAGTTATCAATAGTTAGTTATTAGAAGACACACAAATCGTATTATCGTTCTCTTGTCGAAAGAGGGCTTATACGGCTTCGTAGATTTATTTCTACGAAGTGCAAAAGTCAAAAAAAATTATGGTAAAAGCATTAGCAACAAAAAACGTTGTGACAGTGCTCGCCGCTCTCGCATTGACGCTTGGCTTCACAGTTGCTCTTACAGCAACAGCGAAGGCAGACACAATGATGACAGCCGGGTGCTACACCTTCACGATGAACTCAAAGATGGGTTCCCAGGGAGGTGAAGTCATGTGGGTTCAAAAATTCCTTAACAGTCACGGGTTCACCGTCTCCACTACTGGAGCTGGTTCACCTGGAAACGAAACGAGTTACTTCGGTCCTGCGACCAAGCGCGCTGTCATCGCATTTCAGAATGCATACGCATCTGACATCTTGACTCCAGTTGGTCTTACTTCAGGCACAGGTAATTGGTTCGCTGGTTCTCGTGCAAAGGCTAACGCAATCTGCGCTGGTACCTCAACAGGTGGCACGACAACAGGCGGTGGCACAACAACTTCAGGCCCTGGTATCACCATCGCCGGAGCTGCTCAGCCAGCCAACTCACTCGCTCCTGCAGGAACCTCTCGCGTTCCTCTCACCACGTTCACTCTGACGAACAATACGTCAGCAGCTGTAACGATCACTGGTGTTACGGTCACTCGCGTTGGTCTCGCACAGGATGCAGTGTTCAGTGGTATCGTCCTCGTCGACCAAAACGGTCTTCAGGTCGGTGTCTCTCGCACCTTCGATTCCAATCACATGACAACGGTTGGTGATACATTCACCCTCCCTGCTATGACGACAATGACCTACACGGTCGCTGGCAACATGGCAGCTAACCTCAATGCATATGCAGGTCAGGTCGTCGGTGTCTCAGTCACTGGTGTCAACACTACTGTCCCTGTCTCTGGATCACTTCCAATCTCAGGTGCACAGCAAACAATCAACGCTACGCTTACGACAGGTACTGTAACGGCAAACACTTCTTCGTTTGACCCACAGACCTACACGACTAAGCACATCGGTGATGTCGCTGTCCGCTTCTCTGGCGTCCGCTTCACTGCGGGCTCAGCTGAGGATGTTAAGCTCTACTCGATCCGCTTCCGCCTCAACGGCTCAATCGGCTCGACTGACCTTTCCAACCTCTTGATCAACGTCAACGGTACTAGCTACCCTACGACATGGTCAACTGATGGTCGTTATGTCACTGCATCGTTTGCAGGCGGCATCTTGATCACCAAGGGCAACTCAGCCGACGTCTACCTCCAGGGCGATATCTCAGGCAGTAATGCTTCAGGTCGTACTGCAGAATTCGACATCGATCGTACATCTGATGTCTACTTCGTAGGCCAGACTTACGGTTACGGAATCTTGCCACAAGCAGGTTCAGCAACTGTTAGTACCTTGTCTACCCACAACTCGGCTCTTACGAATGGCCAGCCTTACTTCCAAGGCGCAATCGTAACGATCCAGGGTGGTACAGCAACTACAATCAGCAACTCGACTTCAGTCGCAGCTGCTAACGTAGCGCTCAACGTCCCTAACCAAGTGCTCGGTGGCTTCGATGCCAACTTCACTGGTGAGCCGGTAACGGTTCAGGGTATGACGGTAACTGTCGCTGGTTCTGGTGTCGGCGCAACAGACAACATCCGCTCTGTATCTCTCGTAGATTCAAACGGTGCTGTCGTTGCAGGTCCTGTTGATGCTACTGGCAACGGTACTACACAGACATTGACATTCACGAGTTCAGTAACATTCCCTACAGGTCTACACACGTACACCTTCAAGGGTACAGTTCCATCTGATTACGCAAACGGCTCAACCATCGTTCTCTCCACGAACCCATCCGCATGGACTGGTGTTCAGGGTCAGATCACTGGTAACACTGTAGCTATCGGTACAACTGGATTCACGATGAACACGATGACAGTTCGCGCTGCATCACTCGTCGTCAGTGCTTCAACTAACCCAGCTGCGAATACTATCGTTGCAGGTGGCCAGAAGATTCTCTTCGGCAACATCCAGCTCGATGCTTCTCAGTCAGGTGAGGATATCCGTGTCGCTTCTCTTCCGATCTTCGTTACTACGGCTGGTACGACTACATCAGTCGCCAACCTTAGTTCTTGCCAGGTCTGGAATGGTACGACTGCACTCAACAACAACACTGTCTTGAACAATGTTGCTGTCGGTACAAACACGATCATCCTCGACAATGCTTTGACGGTTCCAAAGGGAACAACACTCACACTTGGTGTGACTTGTAACCTCTCATCGTCAGCATTGCCAGGTCAGACATACCAGTTTGGTGTAAGTTCAGTTGCAAACGCAGTTGGCGCAACATCTGGTAACACTGTTGTCCCAACGCTCCTTAACGGATCGGCAAGCAATAGTGGTCTTCAGACGGTCGCTGCAAATGCAAGTCTTGCAATCACTGTTGACCCTTCATCGCCTGCATACGCAATCGCGTCTGCTGGTACGACAGGTGTCACGGCTGGTGTCATTAAGCTCCGCCCAACTAACGAAGGTGTAAACCTTAACAAGCTTGGGTTGGTACTCGATGGTAACTTCGCATCTTCTTCAGACCTCACCAATGTAACTCTCTGGAACAACGGTCTTCAGATCGGTACAGCTTCATTCAACGGCTCATCGTTGACCGCAACGTCAACATTGACCAGTGTCTTGAATCTCCCAGTCAACGTAGATACGCTCATCACTATCAAAGCTGATCTCGCCGCTATCGGCGTCGGTCAGTCAGCTACTGAAGGCGATCTCATCAAGATCAATGCCCAGAACTTCGAAGGCACAGGTGCTTCTTCGGGTCAAACGATCCGTGGTGGTGCTACAACCGGCGTTGCTGGTGTACGTATCTTCAAGAGCTTCCCTACAGTCGCACTTGGCGCGCTTCCTTCCAACGGAATCTCCGATGGTCGCTTGATCCGCTTCCAGGTAACGGCTGATTCTCATGGCAACGTGGGATTGGGTCAGTTCAAGTTCAACATCGCCTCGTCATCAGGTACAGTCGTTACAAACATTAGTATGTACGGTTACACTGATGCTGGTTACTCAACTGCAATCTCCGGTGTCCAGACAGGTGGCCTCGTGAACTCCTCTCCCGTTAACGCGGTAGCAGGTGCATTCACGATCACTCCAACTGCATCTAGTATCGGCGCAGTCGAAGTCCCAGCAGGTCAGACCTACTACTTCGAAGTTCGAGGTACGGTCTCTGGCTCTGGTACGAACTACAACGTAGCAACCACTCTCTTGGGTGATGCAGCGTTCGCAGGCATGAGTTCAGTCGGCACCCTCGCAGCCAACGGCTTCGTGTGGTCTCCAAACGCAACAACGACCTCAGCATCAACTGTTGCTGACTTCACGAGTGGCGCTGGAATCATTGGCTTGCCAAGTAGTGGTCTCGTGCAGAACCGCACAAACTAAGCCTGATATAAGTCTCGCGCTCTCTCTTCTCACGAAGACGTAAGCTCCAGACCAACCTCAAGTTTAGGTTTACGGCGACAACGTAAACAGCAAAAAGCCCCTCCGAAAGGAGGGGCTTTTTGTATTGTGTATATTGCATCTCTACCCATCCATCTACCCACCCAACTACCGAGGTCGGTCCTCTGCAGTACCTGTGGATAACTACCGAGGACCGACCTCTGCATAACCGTCTCTACATATTATTTTCCCTTTGCCAGCCTCTTGTGATATCCTCTTTGTATATGCCTTCACAAAACAACCAAACCAACAAAATAGCCATTTCCATTAGTATTCTCGCAATCGTATTAATCGTTGCATTTTTTATCGTTCGTTCTCATCAGTCAGGAACTGATACTGCAGGTACCGCTACGACCACCTCGACTACTGCTTCCAGTACAACTGCAACGACTTCGGAGCAGTCCTCAACAACGGGGGGAGTAACGGGTACCGGCCACTACACGGTGAAGATACTGGGCACTGTTCCCGCAGCTCCTGATTTTAAGAGTCCGCTCGTCTGTGCTTCGACCATTGCTGCTGCGCAGTGCGCACAATTGCAGTCACAAGCCGCAGCAATCGCAGGTCAGCTTGTAAAGACTCCCGAAGACTTTGGTGAATGGATTGGGCTCGGTGGTGTGCGCAAGAATGCAGGGGACTACCAGGGCGCTATCAGTGCATGGCATTACATGACGGTACTTTATCCAACCGACGCAACGGCCTTCGCCAACCTCGGCGATCTCTACGCCAATTACCTCAAGGATTACAGTAAGGCCAATGCTAATTATCTCGCTGCCATCAAAATTAATCCCGGCTCATCTGATTGGTATCGCAATCTCTTTACGCTGTACACGACCACCACATACAAGCCTTCCGCTACAGCTGCCGAAGACATTCTCAAGGCTGGCATCGCCGCCAATACCAAGGCTGTAGACCTCCAAGTATTGCTCGCGCGTTACTACAAATCCCAAGGCCGTACTGCTGATGCAAGCGCTGAATACCAAGCAGCAATAACCAACGCGCAGTCACAAGGCAATCAACCGCTGGCCACCCAAATCCAACAAGAGGCAAGTGTGACGAGCAACTAAACGCTCCATCTCAATCGCCCCCATTACCGAGGTCGGTCCTCTGCAATACCTGTGGATAACTGCAGAGGACCGACCTCTGCAGAAATTACCGATTCCCATTTAATCAGTTCGTCCAAATCATTCTGCTCCGCGAGGAAATCTGGCATATCTTCATAGCAAAGAATTTTACTTTCAGGACGCATACTTGATGGATAATCAGCGTAACTAGAATATTTGTAAGTAGATAACGAATCTCTCATTTGTTTGGTCTTTTTAATACCAACCTCCTTCCAATCCGATTGGAAAAGCTCAAGAGGGTTTAAATGTACGTATGCAAAGATATATCGAAAATATGCCTCATTATCAATATGAATCGACTTATACCTCCCCTGGAAAAGGGTCCCCGAGTGATTATGTAATAGATTGAAGTACATGGAGTAGGCCGTGGAGACCTTCCTCATAAACTTTTCAATACCCTCGTCTGCCTTTTGTCTCAAAATGAGATGGAAATGATTAGGCATAAGACTATACCCCAAAACATCAACCAGTGTTTTGTTGGATTCTTCCTCTAGAAATACTTCTGCAGAGGACCGACCTCTGTATTTATTTACGATGCCGCGCATGAGTATCGGCTCCTCTGTATTCAAAAGATAAAGAAGCAATAAAAAACGATCACGATCTTCATTGGACCGGAATATTTTTTCTTTGTGAGCGCCCCTGTTGTACACATGGTAGCTTTCTCCCGCTGCAAGCAGTTGACCCCGCTGACTCATGTCATTAATTATAAATATACCGAGGTCGGTCCTCTGTAGTTATCCACAGGTATTGCAGAGGACCGACCTCGGTAATTGTAAAAACTGGGGATAACCGGTGGCACGTGTTTTATCTCAATGCGATAATCTGGGCACATATGAATAACGCTTCGGGGTCGAGCGTACGTGCTCTGGGGTCGAGCACTACACATTCAAATGTGCGTAAGAGTGATGCGGTAACTTTGGTTGCCGCATCGCTTATCGCGCTTGCAATTTTCATACCACTTAATTCTCAAGCTAGTACCATTTGGCAATCAACATCATCACATCAAGATGAGATACAGGTCTATACACCCAACGGAGTTCATAGTTGGCTCAATGGGACGCAGGATGTCCCGACCCTAAATCTAGGTCTTTGGAATGGTCCTGACTTTGTCACGAGCGCCTCCACCACGGTACATATATGGTCTCGTTGGAACGGGGTAATGAATCCACAGCTCGATTTTGCTTTGGATGGAAGCACTGGTGGTGATCCAATGTTCGGCAGTGGGGTATTCAAGGCAGGGCTTGTGAATGTTCTCGGTGGCTACTTTCCCATTTTCTCATACGCGACATCATCGATGTACGAGACCGTCATTGCCGCCAACGCCAATCAGACGATCAATCATGGAGATGAACTCTGGACACTGTTGGCAACGAGCTGGGCATCCTATGGCGCAAATCACTGGGTCGGTGGTTTGGGTAATACACCATTCGTGCAAATTTGCGATGATGCATGTGATACGCCACTAGCAACTACCTCTCCACCCTGTACAGTAGACTGCAACTCCAACGTACTCTTTTTGCCGGGGATAGAATCGAGTCGACTGTATGACACTGACGGTGGCGAGAAACGACTCTGGGAACCCGAAGGGGATACCAATACAATGCAACTCACACTAACATCGCAAGGCAAGAGTGTGCGGAGTGATATTTATACGAAGGATGTGCTCGATGAGGCATATGTAAATGATATTGGTCCTAATGTATATAAATCATTTATCGCGAGCATGGATGCTCTCAAGGGTGCAGGAAAGATAAATGACTGGACTGCTGTGCCGTACGATTGGCGACTATCGCTCGACGATATTTTGAATAGTGGCAATCAAACAGGTGCCAATCTCTCGTATCTCACGGCAACGGGGACACCATATATAGAACAGACATTGCGTCACCTTGCTGCAGAGTCACGCACAGGGAAGGTCACCATAATCGCTCATTCCAACGGCGGACTTGTCGCCAAGGCACTTATGCAGCGCCTTGGCGCGTCGACGACAGCATCCCTCATCGATAAGGTTATATTCGTTGCAGTGCCACAAATAGGCACCCCTGCGGCTATTGGTGCGCTTCTGCACGGATATGATCAAGGCATACCCTTCGGCAAAGTATCAGATGCAACGATGCGCACGCTTGGTAATTATTCTCCCGCTGCATATAATCTTCTGCCATCACAAAACTACTTTACCTATGTGGATGATCCGGTCGCAACATTTGATGCGGCAACACTTCCTGACTGGGCTGCTCGTTATGGGACGGCCGTGCATTCACAGAGTGGTCTTCATAAGCTCCTTACGGACTCATATGGAAGAGTGTCCGCCAGTAGCACCGATATAATTGACCCTGCATCTCTTAGCGATGCGCTGCTCACCCAGTCAGAGAACGTCCACACTATGCTCGACGCATGGGTACCGCCGGCAGGGGTGCAATTGATCCAAATCGCCGGGTGGGGGATTCCAACGACGCTTTCTGGTATTTCATATACAAAGAGTAGTCCTGCGTGTTTGCCGTCTGGTTTGTGTGCACCAACAAAGCCGATATCGTTTTCTGCCCGCACAACGGTCGATGGAGATGGGACCGTTACGGTACCGAGCGCTTTGTGGGTGAGTACGACAACGGGGGCGGTGGATTATTGGGTAAATTTAAGAGGATATAATTCCGATCATTTTATTCAGTCTGGTTTTGGATCTGGCCCATTCATATTTAGTCATGCAAGAATTCTTGAAACAGATAGTGTATTGAAATATATTCAAGACGTTGTAATAAACAATAATCAACCAATTTCAAATTATCAGTATTTATCAACACAGGCCCCGACTGACTCTACCTTTCGCCTCCGCTTCTCCCTCCACTCACCCCTAACTCTGAATCTCTACGATGACCAAGGTCGTCACACGGGTATTTCAACAACAACTGGACAAGTTGAAGAGCAAATACCCGGCACCTACTACATGGAGTTTGGTGATGTGAAATACATATTTACTGATGCCTCATCTGCTGCACACATTGCCATGAATGGCTACGCTCCAGGCACATTCACCTTCAATGCTGATCAATATGTGGGAGACACACTCATTGCGAGTACAACGTTTAAAGATATTCCAACAACCGCAAGCACGACCGTCTCATTAATGGTGCAATCTACTGTTTCCACACTCTCGCCAATGAGTATCGACAATAATGGTGACGGTACCCCCGATGCGGTCATCGTCCCCAAACTCGGTGGTATAGTAACCCTCGACACCACTCCACCAGAGTTTCGCATTGGCTTTGCGACGTCGACCAACGCACTTCTCATTTCAGCAATAGATGATATGGGGACGACCACCATCTTTGCGACGACGTCCTATCCCGCTCTCAAGAAAGGGCAGAAGGACTACAAGGGAGTAGCGACTACAACTCTCACTGCTCGGGATGTAGCGGGGAACACTTCGTCGCTCATATACACCGAGATGCTCCCATCCCCAGTGCAACGCGACACAATATCTCTACAGGCTCTTGCGTACAATGGTGCGACGAGCACTCTGGTGAACACTTCCATTTCGTATAAATGGCGGGTGAATGGCAACGGCTCTTACAAGCTCTTTGCCTCTTTTATTCACACGGCGGCTACGTCGACAGAATCGCACTTCCGACCTGTCAAAAACACCACAATCATTATGACCAAGCCTATTGACCTCGATGACGCTGATACCGATGATGACGTAGATATACGACCCACCAAGACCAAGGTGTCGGGTCTGGTGGTACCATATATGAGAACGGAGAAGGGAAATTTAATTATTAATTATTAGAGAATTACTTATTATGGGAACGAAAAAATGGATCTTATTAGGCTCAGGATCTTTAACAGTTATCCTTCTTTTAGTTAATTGGATTGGAACCTTTAAATTATGTGGAGCAAATGAATATGGATCATGCATGGACACGTTGGCCAGTACAATGATTACATTTTTCCCAATAATTCCTCTCTTCATCTTCTCCCTCATAACCTACAAGATGCGAAAGGAAGTATTTAATACATGGAGAATATTTGCTGCCGTAGGGGCCCCACTCTCGATGCTTGCGATTCTCATTGCGCCAGAATACGGCAATTCCTTTATTCCTGTTGAGAAAGGGACCGTCGCATTATTCTCCTCGCTCCTCTTCTCTATAATTTCCCTCGGCATCATCCTCTGGAAATACTTCGCCAAGCCAACTAAGTAGTTGCGCATGGGCACCATGCGCAGGTGGGGGAGAATAGGGGAGAGAGGGTCTTTAGGGCTTGTTTTTGGTATACAATAGTACCTATACGCATATGCAGCAGTCGCCTACAGGCTCGTTTTTGAAATTCACGATGGGTTTTGTGACCTTCATCGCGCTCTCCTTTGGACTCACTATTGCGGTCACCAACTACACCAAGACCGAGACTGCACAGCAAGCTGCAGCCGCGGCAATCGCAGTGATGCTTAAATCAAGTAAATAATATTACAAAGTAAAAGGGCCGGATCTCTTGTGAGTCCGGCCCTGATGGTGCTAGTCCCTGCTGCGTACATCGCAGGCGAGTGTGACGTTGAATCGTGCGCACGCGGAGAGTATCTTCTCACGCATCCCCGGATCCGTCTCGAGGATCGGCGCATCAAAGCCCTGCAGGAGATCCCTGAGTGCTGTGATGGCATGGCCCTTGAGGATCGGGAACTCCCGGTACTTTTCCTCGAGAGCCTGCTGTGCGCAGGCGACAAACATCTCGTTATTCTTAGGCATCCTTACATCCCCTCTTGAAACGTTTAAGGTGCCTCCCTGAACTATATGTATTTTAGCATCTAAAATCATAATGTCAAGTTGGACAGAATGCCAAAATACTGTAGAATCACGCGCATAAGGCCAGAGAAAGCGGGCATCCCAAAAGGAGTCAGACTTGCTTGAGGTCGAACGAAATGGAGACTTTCTCCACTTCTCTCGAAGCCTTTGTAGATTAGAAGCGTTTTTTCTTTTGCTCAATACACTATGGCAAAAACAAGAGAGCAGAAAAAGGAGATCGTAGAGAAGATTGAAGGCGCGCTCAAAGGTGCTGCCTCGTCTGTCTTCGTGCACTTCAAGGGAATCACGGTGGCACAGGAATCCAAGATGCGACGCGCTTTCCGCGCTGAGGGTCTCGGCTATACTGTCGCCAAGAAGACCTTGATCCGCATCGCACTCGACAAGCTCGGGCACGATCACCAGGGAGTACCGATGGACGGGGAAGTTGCCGTCGCGTACAACGTGGGCAGTATCGATCCGACACTTCCTGCCAACCGCATTCATGCCTACGGCAAGGAGGTGGGAGCAGAGAAGGTAACCATTCTCGGAGGAATCTTCGAGGGCAAGTTTGTCGACGCCGCAGCAATGCAAGAAATCGCGACAATTCCGTCGCTTCTCGTATTGCGAAGCAAGTTGGTGAATCTCATCAACTCTCCGCTTCAGCGCATGACGGTCGTACTCGACCAGCGCGCAGCGAAGATGCAGTAACAGTATTACTATTTAATTTAAATTACTATGTCAGACGAAACAATGAACGTTGAGGCTGTTGAGGTGCCTTCGCACTTCAAGGCACTCGTTGAAGGAATGGAGAAGCTTACAATTCTCGAGGCCAACGAACTCGTGAAGCTTCTTGAGAAGAAGTGGGGAGTCTCTGCAGCAGCAGCTGCAGCAGGTCCTGCAGTTGCAGGTGCAGCGGCAGCAGATGAGAAGTCAGAGTTCGATGTTGAACTCACTTCCATCGGCGAGCAGAAGATTGCCGTCATCAAGGTGGTGAAGGAACTTCTCGCACTTGGACTCGCTGAGGCAAAGACTCTCGTTGAGTCAGCTCCTGCAATGCTCAAGCCTGCGGTCAAGAAGGAGGACGCAGAGGCTTGGAAGAAGAAGATTGAGGAAGCAGGCGGAAAGGTTACTCTCAAGTAAGCCCCCGTTTCTGTCGAGGTCCAACCTCGACACCGAGGCCCGGCCTCGGTAAAAAACGAAAACAACCCCGGCACAGCCTGTGTCGGGGTTGTTTTCTTGAGCCTTTTTAACGTGGTAGTATGCGTATATGAAAACCAAGGATTTCCTCGCGGACTTTATCGGAGACACCGCCCGCGCTCGACTGTTGCGCATCTATATATTCAACGAGAACGAATCATTTACCGTGGCCGAGGCAAGTAAGCGCGCTGGCATCTCGACGACTGTCGCGGCACGTGCGCTCAAAGAGCTTGAGCAATTGGGGCTTCTCCTCAAGGCCAAAAAGATCCGTATGCCTTCGCTTCAAAACGGCAAGCTCGTGAAGAGCGCCCGCTCCAAATCAGAAATGGTATGGTCGCTCAATCCAAGCTTCGTACATTTGAGAGCAGTCTCTGCATTTGTGCATGAGGCATCTCCCGCTCGCTACGACACCATCACGACCGCTCTCAAGCACACGGGACGTCTCGCGACCGTCATCCTCTCGGGGAACTTTATGGGCGATCCAACTCGCCCGGCAGATTTGCTCGTCGCAGCCGATGGTCTCAACAAACAGCGTCTGGAGACTGCCCTCAAGGGTCTCGAACAGACCTTTGGCCGTGAGATTCGCTACGCTACCTTCACGACGCCGGAGTTCCGTTATCGCCTCACCATCCAAGATCGTCTGCTGCGCGATACACTCGACTTCCCACATCTGGTGCTACTCGATAGGACACGTTTGTTCTAAAGGTTTTCTTGAAGTTTTCCTTGGAATCTCGTAGTATTTTCGTGATTATTCCTATCCACATAGTAGAGAGAAAGTGCACCACTACCAGGCAGGGAGTGGTATCATTTTATATGTATAAGGCGGTCTTAAGATTTTACTAAGTTATTTCTAATTATTTTTAACGTATGATCGTTTCTCAATCAGCAGGTGCAGTACAGGGCTCACTCGGCGATTTGTGGTTTGTGGTACTACAATATGTACCGATGCTTATCGCCGCGGTTATTATATTTATCGTCGGATGGATTATTGGCGTCATCCTTTACCGCATCGTAGTCGAGGTGGTGAAAGTCTTGCGTATCGATGATGTGATGCGCACAGCCGGGCTTACCGAGACTGCCAAGGAAGTCGGCTTCAAACTCGACACGGGTCGCTTCCTCGGGACGCTCGTTATGTGGTTTGTTATTCTTGGGTTCCTTGGGGCTTCCCTTGAGGTGCTCGGACTTACGACCGTGACCGTGGTGCTCGAACAGGTGGTATTGCTCTACTTGCCGCATGTCATCATCGCGGTACTCATCCTTATCCTCGCGGCAGTTGTCGCCGAGATGGTGCGCAAGCTCGTCTCAGGCTCAGCTCGTGCTGCCGGATCTCGCCACGGTAACTTTGCCGGCACAGTCGCCAAGTGGGCGATATGGATCTTCGCCGTAATGACGGTAATGACACAGCTCGGTATTGGCGCAGACCTCGTCAACACACTCTTCACCGGCTTTGTGATTGCTCTCTCAATCGCATTCGGGCTTGCCTTCGGCCTCGGCGGCAAGGATGCTGCCGCTCGCGCTATCGAGCATATCCGTTCTGAAATGTCTCACGACGGACACTAATTCTCCTTACTGTGTACAAGAAGCGGGGCTGCCTTTAAGGCAGCCCCGCTTCTTTGCCCCTTACGACACATTTCTCGAGTGCTATACTTGAGAGTATATGCAGGCAATCATTCTAGCCGCCGGGCGCGGATCGCGAATGGGGGAACTGACCGAGAATACTCCGAAGCCCTTGCTCGAAGTCGATGGCAAGTCACTTCTCGAGCACAAATTTGATGCGCTCCCTGAGACCGTTGATGAAGTTATTCTCATCGTTGGTTACCTTGGAAGTCATATCCAAAACAAGTTTGGTGGCGATTACAAAGGTAAGCGCATTCTCTATATCGAACAAGAAGTGCTCGACGGCACGATGGGCGCACTCTCGCGAGCGAAGGATATTTTGCACGACCGCTTCGTCGTTATGATGGGGGATGATATTTATTCGAGTTACGATGTTGAGCGTTGCATCGAGACTCCTGACTGGTCGCTTCTCGTGGAGGTGACAGAGCACATGAGTGCCGGGGGATGTATCGTCGCCGACGAGTCAGGCGCAATCATTGATATCGAGGAAGGCAATCACGGTGGCAAGGCCGGAATGGTAAGTACCAATCTCTTTGTGCTCGACACGAGAATATTTCAATACCCAATGATACCCAAGGCTGAAGGCTCTCCCGAATACGGTCTCCCGCAGACGGTCGTTGCCGCAGCCAAGATGTCGAACATTCCTTTTGTCGCACTTCCATCAAGCTTTTGGATACAGATAACCGAGCCAAGCGACCTCGCGCGTGCTGAGGAGATTCTCAAAGAACAGGAATAGCCTCAAAGGCCCCGATGAAGCTTTTTCTTGACTTCAAAACAAAGGTGTGTAAAATACCGCGAGTCTTTCAGATTGGTCTAGATGGCTGATTGAGAGTATATAGGTAAAGCGTAAACCAGGGATGGTCATGGTGACCTCTTTGGAATCAAACATTGAAGATAAGGAATCGAACATGTCGCCCAAGACGTTTCAATTGAGGAACCCACAAATCGTTGCTTTCGGTGCCGCCCGCAACATCCAGGTCTCAACGTTGGCCGCTGCCATCGCTGGCATGACGGTCAACCGCAGTTCTGGCAAGTGGAAACAAGGCGCCAAGACAATCCCGGTCCACAGCCTCTATGGCAAGACCATTGATGTTGATGGCACGAGCGTGACGGTCGTTGGCGCTCTCGGCACCGGTGGTAATATCGGCACAGTCCAGGCCTATGACACAGCTGAATTGGCCGTGCTGACCAAGGATTTGGCTATCACCGACGGTGCCCAGCCTGATTCAATGACCTAATTGTTCTCGGCCGGCTGATGTAGATCTTTAGCCTCGCCAAGGTGCTCCCACAGCCATGAAGCTGTCGGGAGCACTTACTTTTTATCATGCCTAACGGGGAGCGACGGTGGGACACAAGGTATCCACACTTTTTATATGAAAATTGGCCATTTTATAGGCATTACAAGGTCCTCTGTCGCGAGACAGGGGCCTTTCCATTTATACACAGGATATACCCATATTTGGGGCCATGGGCTGATTTGACACCGGGCACAGAGTCGTCTATACTCCCGAGCGTATATGAGTAAGAATTACAGCGCGAAAAGGTGGCAATGGTAGCCGACTTTCGAGTCGCACCCATGGCCGCTTAAGAGCGGCTTTTTTCGTCCTCGTATACATGATCGTTGACAACTGAATAGTGACATCAAACAAAAAACAAAAACTCTCGTTTCGGTATCGTCTACCGAGCGAGATGTAGGAACTTCATGCGCAGCAATGTGTATGGAGCTTGAAAAGAACAAATAACAAATTATCGTCCCTCATCCCGGAAGACAGCGGTGTCGGAACGGACTGACACGATAATGTAGAAAAATAACTCAACCCCTTAGACAGGGTTGGGTGTACGCGGTTCTCAGAATTCCTAGCGGGAGTTCTGAACAAGGGCGTATGGTGGATGCCTAGACTGAAGACGGCGATGAAAGACGCGGCATAGCGGCGATATGCTTCGGGGAGGTGCTTAGCAACCTTTGATCCGGAGATTTCTGAATGGGGAAACCCCTAGAAGCGAACCTTCTAGACCTCTCACTTAAACGCTGAGAGGAGCATACCTTGGGAAGTGAAACATCTCAGTACCAAGAGGAAAAGAGAACAATAGTTATTCCCTTAGTAGCGGCGAGCGAAACGGGATCAGCCCAAACTCAGCCACAATATATATATGTGAACGCAAGTTCATATATAGATATTGGGGATGGGGGTCATAAGGCTACAGCGCTAGTAATAGGTAGAGTCAAAAATTGCTTAGATAGAGGAACACATTGGAAAGTGTGACCCCAGGGGGTAATAGTCCCGTACTCGAAATCAAAGCAACTCTATGGCTGTAGTTCTTGAGTAGTCCAGGACACGAATAGCCTGGATGAATTTGCCGGAACTAACCGGTAAGGCTACATACATCTTCAGATCGATAGTGAACTAGTACCGCGAGGGAAAGGTGAAAAGAACCCCGGTGAGGGGAGTGAAATAGAACTGAAACCATATGTCTACAAGGAGTTGAAGAGGGTAGTAATATCCTCGACAGCGTGCCTATTGAAGAATGAGCCAACGAGTTGATGCGTGCGGTTTGGCTAAGCCCTAATCGGGTGGAGTCAGAGCGAAAGCGAGTGTGAATAGCGCGTCTATCGCACGTATCAGACCCGAAGCCAGGTGAGCTACCCATGAACAGGGTGAACTTCTCAGAGATGAGGAGGGAGGCCCGAACCGGTGGATAGTGCAACATCCTCGGATGATTTGTGGGTTGGAGTGAAAAGCTTATCGAACCTGGTAATAGCTGGTTCTCTCCGAAAGAGCTTTCGGGCTTGCGTCGTGTGTTCCCTCTGGGGGTAGAGCACTGGAAGGATTCGACAGTCAGAAATGACGCGAATCCTATCAAACTCCGAATACCAGAGGTCACAGCACGGCAGTTAGACGGTGGGGGCGAAGCTCCACACGTCAAAAGGGAAACAGCCCAGATCGCCAGTTAAGGTCCCTAAATCGACGCTAAGTGCAAGTAAGGAGGTGAGATTTCTCAGACAGTGAGGATGTTGGCTTAGAAGCAGCCATCATTCAAAGAAAGCGTAACAGCTCACTCACTTAGAGATCTTGCGCCACAAATGATCGGGGCTAAGCGTCGTACCGAAGCTGCGGATTTTTTAGATTAAATTCTATAAAGTGGTAGGAGAGCGTTCTACTCTGCGATGAAGGCAAAGGGGTGACCCATGCTGGAGCGTGTAGAAGTGAAAATGTTGGCACGAGTAACCGCAATGCATGTGAGATTCATGCACGCCGAAAGATCAAGGTTTCCTTCGCAATGGAGATCAACGAAGGGTTAGTCGGTCCTAAGCCGATGGCGAATGCCGGAGGCGATGGCCACAGGGTTAATATTCCCTGACTAGGGCATTGAGTGATGGAGGGACGGAGTGCTGTACTGTAAGCCCCTTATTGGATTGGGGTGTATGGCGTGAGGACGATGCATAGGAAAATCCGTGCGTCACAATCCGAGCGTAGTCTAAATGTGGAGGCCTCGGCCGAAACAAATTTACAGGAGCGCGCTTCCAAGAAAATCTTCTAAACTTATCAATGTCTTATCCGTACCGCAAACCGACACAGGTGATCAGGGCGAGTAGCCCAAGGCGAACGAGTGAGAGGTCCTCAAGGAACTCGGCAAAATAGCGGCCGTAACTTCGGAATATGGCCTGCTCTACGCAAGTAGAGCCGCAGCTAAAGCTCATCAAGCAACTGTTTACCAAAAACACAGCTCCCTGCAAACTCGTAAGAGGAAGTATAGGGGGTGATGCCTGACCAATGCCGGAAGGTCAACCACGGGCGGTCTATGTATTTATATATAGGCTGACTTGTGTAAGCCCCGGTGAATGTCGGCGATAACTATAATCGTCCTAAGGTAGCGAAATTCCTTGTCTGGTAAGTTCAGACGCGCACGAATGGTATAATGACTTGGTGACTGTCTCGAGGACTTGCTCGGTGAAAATACAAGGGCGGTGAAGATGCCGCCTTCCTGCAGCTAGACGAAAAGACCCCAGAAGCTTTACTACAACTTGATATTGGGGATACGGGTGCGTTACGTAGCGTAGAAGGGAGACTTTGAAGCAACGGTTTCGGCTGTTGTGGAGTCGCCAATGCAACACCTTCTCTCGTTTCTGTATCTTCTAACCTCTATGGAGAAACCATGGAGAGACAGTATCTGGCGGGTAGTTTGGGTGGGGCGCTCTCCTCCTAAAAGGTAACGGAGGAGCCTATTAAGGTCAGCTAGGCGCGAATGGAAACCGTGCCGATAGTGTAATGGCAAAAGCTGGCTTGACTGTAAGTCGTACATGACAAGCAGGCGCGAAAGCGGAGCATAGTGAACCGACTGTTCGCATTAGATGCGGCAGAAGATTATCGGACAAAAGTTACTCTGGGGATAACAGGCTGGTATTGCCTAAGAGTCCAAATCGACGGCAATGTTCGGCACCTCGATGTCGGCTCATCTTATCCTGGGGCTGGAGAAGGTCCCAAGGGTTTGGCTGTTCGCCAATTAAAAAGGTACGCGAGCTGGGTTCAAACCGTTCAATTACTCACGACCACAAAGAAGTGGGTGCGTGAGCGGTTTGAATCCCGAGGACATGAAAAAAGTTTACAACAACAGATAAATCGACATTCACGGCGGCGATATCTAGCGATAGATATCGAGAAGCTAACTAATATCGGTGGAATCCATCACTCTGTGGTGGGCTATACCGAGGGAACCTCTTTGAGGACCCGTAGAGACTAATTGTTAGCCATCTGCGCAAGTAGATGAAGTTATAGTCCAATACACACAGCAATGTGTGATCAATATGCGTGAGACAGGTTGGTCTTAATCTGCTGCAGGCGTTGATTCTTGAGGAGATTTGTTTCTAGTACGAGAGGACCGAAATGAACTGACCTCTGGTCTGTGGGCTGTCGTACCAACGGCACTGCCCAGTAGCTATGTCGGGAACGGATAACTGCTGAAAGCATCTAAGCAGGAAGCCAACTCCAAGATAAGGAATCGTTATGAGGCCCGTGGGAGATTACCACGTTGATAGGCGCCAGGTGCAAGTCCCGCGAGGGATTCAGCCGAGGCGTACTAATCCGCCCATCAGAACTCTCGAAAGGAATTGTGAGAGTCGCGTAACGTTACATTTGATTTTTTGTTTGATTCACTTTCAGTATCAATATCAGCAGAATGCCATGCCTGCGCATGCAGGTTTGAGCATTCTGTGTTGGTGGTTTGGCGATGGGGGTACACCCGTTCTCATTCCGAACACGGCAGTTAAGCCCATCTGCGCCGATGGTAGTCGCAAGGCAAGAGTAGGTAGCCGCCAACACAGAGTGCTCAAAAAGAGAAAACCGTCCCACAAGACGGTTTTTTCTTTTTGGCGTATAATCTATCTTATATGTCTTGGGCAGCACGACGACGATTTGTATATCTGGCAGGAATCATACTGTTTTTTGTCGTTGTGATTGGACTTCCTATCGCGTGGAAAATAGCGACCATTCCTGCCACTTGTCATGATGGTAAACAAAACCAAAACGAGACAGCGATAGATCGCGGCGGCCCCTGCCTCTTGCTTGATGACCGTTATCTGCAACCACATGCCGTCTTGTGGACGCGTGCGTTTCTTGTGCGCGATGGTTCATATAATGCAGTGGCCTATGTGCAAAATCCCAACCCGCAGGCGGGAGTAGTCTCGGCTCATTACAAATTTAGTCTCTATGATTCCCAGAATATTCTGGTGGCGGAGCGCACGGGTACGACGTACATCATGCCGGGTGGAATTACACCAGTCTTTACTTCGAATATCGATACAGGCAATCGTATCGTTGCACGCACGTACTTTGCCTTTACTGATAAGGCACTTGTGTGGGAGCGCATGAGCAATCCCGCCACACCAATTACAATTTCAGGAACACAGGTCACCAATGCTGATACGGTGCCACAAGTAAGTGCATCCGTGCGCAATACGTCAGTCGGGGACATCCAACACGTGTCGTTTGTCGCAGTTGTCTTTGATACAGCGGGCAACGCCATCAATGCCTCAGCAACCTCGCTCGCACGCCTCAACGCCGAGACGCAAATACAAATCGGATTTACCTGGCCCGAGGCATTCACTGTTCTTCCAAGCAAGGTCGACGTGACGGCACTCTTGCCGCCAGTTGAGGATGAACAGGCTCAGCGTTAGTCATGATTTCTTTTTTTGCACAGGCATGGGGAGCGCTCTTTCGTCGTCTCTATCATATCGACTGGTTTCTCTTGGGAGCGGCGCTCTTGATCTCGCTTACGGGCCTGGTCACGATGCATTCGTTTTCAAATCAAAATGTCTTCTTTGGTCGTCAGGCGATTTGGATTATACTCGCGCTCATCACCTTTTTCGTTGCGAGTATCCCTGAGTACGCATTCCTTCGTCGTACGCCAATTGTAGTCGGATTATATACGGTGATTGTCTCGCTTCTCGCACTCATATTCGTCTTTGGTGCGGTTGTCAAAGGCGGTCAAAACCGCTTCAACCTTGGACTTTTTGCCTTCCAGCCAGCAGACCTTGCCAAGCTCTTCTTGGTAGTCTTTCTTGCCAAGTACTTTGCGCGGCGGCATGTCGAGATTGCGCACATAAGACATATTCTCGTCTCCGGTGTGTACGCATTCATCATCTTTGTACTTGTCTTTTTGCAACCGGATTTTGGCTCGGCCATTACCATCGCAGTCATTTGGCTGGGCCTGGTACTTGTCGCCGGCATTTCGTGGAGGCACCTGCTTACGCTTTTTGTTGTCGGTGTGGTTGTGGCCTTTGGTCTATGGCACTTTGGGCTCCATCAATACCAAAAGGATCGTATCCTTACATTCATCCACCCGCTCGCCAACATCCGCGGTACGGGCTACAACGCGTATCAGTCGACCGTCGCCGTAGGCTCTGGAGAGCTTCTCGGCAAGGGGATAGGGTACGGCACACAATCCAAGCTTCAGTTCCTCCCCGAGTTTCAAACGGACTTTATCTTCGCTTCATACGCTGAAGAGTGGGGGTTTGTCGGTGTGGTACTTCTCTTCAGTTTGTTTGCCATCGTTATTGTGCGCATTCTCATCATCGCCGCGCACGGTTACGACAACTTCGACATGCTCTTTGCCGCTGGCATTGCGATATATTTTAGCTCGCAATTCATCGTACATACCGGTATGAACATGGGGCTCTTGCCTATCACGGGGACCACGCTTCCGTTTATGAGCTATGGCGGATCGCACCTCATCACTGAATACATGGCGCTCGGGATACTCATGGGTATGCGTCGCCGCGCACGTCCGACGATTCAGGCGCGCGATGAGACGGAGATTGTCGGAGCGGTGGTCTAGTAGAGTGCGATAGTTTTCTCAATCATAGATGAAAGAGATGTATTCGTACTTGGTGGAATCTGAGATGTCCCTTCAAGAGATTTTTTGATAGCTTTTACAACTGCTTCTGGATTGTGTGGCTCAATGGCGCCACCAGGAACTGCCGTTGTCGTGATGATTGGAAGGTCCGCTGCAGTTGCCTCAAGCAGCACATAGGGCAGACCTTCTTTGAGAGAGGGAAGAAGGAAGATATCAAATGCCTTGAGGTACGTGGCGGCTTCGGGAATGAAACCAAGGAAATGAACACAGTCATTCACGTTTAATTCCTGTGCGAGTGTCTCGAGAGGTGCGCGCTCCTCACCATCACCAATAATGAAGTAGGAGACTTTGATGCTGTTTTTCTTCAATAGTGCGACGGCTTCAATTGCAAAGCGAATACCTTTGTTGGCGGTAAGCTCTGCGATAGTGACGATACGAGGCCATGAAGGAATCGGAGTGGGAAATATTATTGAAGCATCTTCTCGTAGAAGGAAATCGAGGCTTTCAATCCCAAGTGGAATGTAGGTAATTTTATGTTTGAGCCCCCACATCCGTCGACCGAGCACCTCATCTTCCTTCGATACTACAATAACCGCGTGACTCAGAAATGCAGTAAACCAACTTATGATGCGGATTGCCATAGTCGCGAAGTATCCTCGCTGCTCTTTGAATGGCCATCCGTGAACGGTAAAGATAATGCGAGGAATTCCAGCGAGTCGCGCCGCAATGGCACCGAGCGCAGCAGCTTTTGAACTATTGAGATGAAGAACGTGAGGGCGTTGGATTCGCAGTAATTTCCAAATTTCAAAGAATGACCGTACGTCAGAGAGGAGTGCGACGTCACGACCGAGGTCTTTGATATGTGTCACAGCAACACCCACGACGGTCAATTTTTCGACGAGTTGACCCGACTGTCCAAAGGCAAGGATAGGAGCAAATTGCTCGCGGGGGAGATTGGTCGCAAGATCGTAGACATATCGCTGAGCCCCGCCCCAGGTGCCTTTCGTGATGAGAAATAAGACCTTTTTGAGGCCTTTTTGAGGGGTTTCCGAAGGTTCTTGCTTCATAGCGTGTGCAATGCCATGATACACCTAATACGCTATGATGCTCATCCCGCGGCGAGAATATGCCTTACTATTAGTGGGAGACATCGCGGTCTTTATCGCTAGTTTGTGGATTACGCTCGTCATTCGCTACTTAGAATTGCCAACACTTGATACCTTCCGCATTCACCTCATCCCGTTCTCTCTGCTCTTTGCAGTGTGGGTGCTCGTATTCTTTATTGCTGGTTTGTACGGACGACATACACGACTCTTTCGTCACCGACTCGTGACGACCATTCTTTATGCGCAGGCGATTAACATCGTCATAGCGGCAATCTTTTTCTTTTTTGTGCCGGCATTTGGTATTGCACCCAAGGCGATGCTTCTTTTGTACCTGGTCGTTTCCTTTATCCTCATTCTCATATGGCGCGTCTCACTCTTTCCTCGATTGCGCCCGACGAGACGATTGCGCGGGGTTCTCATTGCATCGGGAGTGGATGGCGCAGCTATTGCACAAGAAGTCTCGAGTGATGTGCGCGCACCGTTTGTGTTTGACCACGTCATCGACACCGCAGTCACACCCTCGCATGAGGTCATTCAGCAGGCATGTCGCGTGGCAATGAAAGACGACGTGTCGTTTCTTGTGGTGGACTTCTTTGATCCGGCAATTGCTGCAGTCCTCCCAATCATGTACGACGCAGCATTTCACAAACAACGATTTGCACTCATCGATGTCATTGATCTCTATCAAGAAATGTTTGATCGCGTACCGCTTTCCCTCGTGCGATACGAATGGATATTGCGCTACGTATCGGCTTCGCGCGTCTACGATGCGGTGAAGCGAATACTCGATATCAGTGTTGCTCTCGTGATGGCACTTGTGTCTCTCGTTGTGTATCCGTTCGTGGCGCTTGCCATCATGATAGAAGATCGGGGAGAGGTCTTCATCACACAACAGCGCGTGGGGAAATTCCAAAAGCCTGTCAATATCCTCAAATTTCGCACGATGTCGGGCAACGATAATGGTGTCTATGACCTCACGGGCAAATCACATTTGCGTGTGACGCGTGTGGGATATTGGTTGCGCCTCTTGCGCATCGATGAGCTCCCACAGCTCTGGAACGTGGTCTCCGGTGAGCTTTCGCTCGTGGGTCCTCGCCCTGAGCTTCCGGCACTCGCCGCTCAGTACAGCGCTCGCATCCCGTATTACAACGCACGCTATCTCGTGAGTCCCGGGCTTACTGGCTGGGCACAAATCCGCCATGACAGAGACCCGCATCATGGTACCGACGTGACCGAAACCAAAACGAAGCTTTCGTATGATTTGTATTATTTGAAACATCGTTCACTCATTCTCGATCTATATATTCTTTTCCAGACGGTGCGCATTGTCTTTACGGCACGTGGCTCGTAATTCAGTGTACAATCTCTATATGGATGCATTTAAAGATAAAGTCGTGGTGGTGACCGGTGGCGCCGGATTTATTGGCTCCCACCTCGTTGATGCACTGCTGGAGAAGGGCGCTAAGGTACGCATCATAGACGACTTGAGCACCGGGAAAAAAGAAAACATTGCACATGTGCTCGACAAGATTGAGTTTTTTCAAGACACTATTTTGAATACGGACATACTCGCAACGGTAATGGCAGGAGCAGACTATGTCTTTCACCAAGCCGCTGTACCTTCGGTGCCGAAAAGTATCAATGACCCGCTCACCTCACATAATGCCAACACGACCGGTACTCTCAATGTGCTTCTTGCGGCGCGCACCGCAGGAGTGAAGCGTGTCGTTTGCGCCGCATCGAGTTCGTATTATGGGGACACACCAACACTTCCTAAGATTGAGACGATGCCTCCAAATCCTCAGTCGCCTTACGCACTTCAAAAATTTGTCGGTGAAAAATATGCGACGATGTTTTACAAACTCTACGGACTCGAGACAGTCGCGCTCCGCTATTTCAATATCTTTGGGCCTCGTCAAGATCCACACTCCGAATATTCAGCCGTCATTCCACGCTTCATCCGCATGCTCAAGACTGGTGCGCCACTCACAATATTCGGCGATGGCACGGGCTCACGCGACTTCACCTTCGTCACCGATGCAGTGCAGGCAAATCTTCTCGCGGCGATTACTCCCAATGTTGCTGGGGAGGTCTTCAATTGTGCCGGTGGTCGCCAAGTAACACTCAATGAGCTTGTTGAAACATTGCAAAAGATGCTCGGCACATCAGTAACCCCGACCTACCTCGATCCACGAGCAGGGGACATCAAACACAGCTATGCTGATATTTCCAAGGCGAAGAACATGCTCGGCTGGACTCCAGCGGTTACTTTTGAAGAAGGTTTGAAGCGTACGATTGATAGCATTAACTAACATCCATATGATTGTTGATGGTCGCTCTGTTGCTGAAGAGGTGTATACCGCTGTACAGAGAGAGTATGAGGGGTTAGTTCGTGCGGTACGACTCGGCATCATTATGGTGGGGCAGGACCCGGTCGTCGCTTCATTTGTGCGTATCAAGGGGCGCAGTGCTGAACGACTTGCAGTTGAAATGGTACGCGTAGATATCCCAGAGGATTCGACGACGGAGTATGTCATAGAAGCTTTGAGGCAGTTGAGTACACGCGTAGATGGTATTATCGTGCAGCTTCCACTTCCGGTGCATATGAATGTCGAGAGCATTCTTTCTGCAATTCCGCGTGAGCTCGACATTGATGGTATTAATCCAACGATTGCGGAATCAGACCGTGCTGTCCGTGCACCTGTTGCTGGTGCTGTTGCCGAAATACTTCATCGCACTAGTGTAGATATCTCTGGCAAACGTGCGGTTGTCGTGGGAGCTGGGAGACTTGTTGGAATTCCTGTTGCTGCGATGCTCTTGGACCTCGGTGCAGACGTTTCCACTGTGACACTTGAGTCTGGCTCACTTGATGAATTAGAAGACGCTGATCTCATTGTCCTTGGTGCCGGAAATCCTGGATTTGTAACACCTAATATGATTACTGATGGTGTCATACTTATCGATGCTGGGACGAGTGAATCGAGCGGCAAGGTGGTCGGCGATGCTGACCCAGCATGTGCCTCGAAATGCTCAGTATTCACGCCGGTACCCGGAGGTATTGGCCCGATTGCAGTTGCGATGATCTTCAAAAACCTGCTTGAGCTTTCAAAATTGCATAATTAATAATACGACTGTCAAGGTACCTATTTACGCAAAATATCGGTATACTGCTCGCCATGGCAAAAACACGATTCCTTGCAGTACTCATATTGGCCCTTGGTTGTGCGATTGGATGGTTTGTCTATTCATCACAAATCCACGGCTCGAAGCCTTTCAAACTGGGCCTTGATCTCTCCGGTGGTACGCAACTTGTCTATCAGGCTGATCTCTCAGCAATCTCAGGTAACGATGTCGCCGACTCAATGGCATCCCTTCGCGATACTATCGAGCGCCGTGTGAATACGTTCGGCGTTTCAGAGCCACTCGTACAGACCGAGACTGCGGGGACCTTTTCTGGTAACCCAACACAGCGTCTCATCGTTGAGCTTCCCGGTATAACTGACACTCAAAAGGCGATTTCACTCATCGGACAAACTCCCGTGCTCGAATTCCGCATGCTCAAAGCGGGGGCGACCGCACCTCAAGAGGGAGTGGTACCGACAAATGTGAACGATCTTTTTGATCCTGCTGCCATCACAGGCAAGGATCTCGCAAGTGCTGCGATTCAATTCAGCTCCGCTCCTGGCTCGGTCAATCAGCCACAAGTCGTACTGAAGTTTAATTCAGCAGGCTCTGCCAAATTTGCCGCACTCACGGCAGCCAATGTCGGGAAAATATTCGGCATCTTCCTCGACGGCGTACCTATCTCGGAGCCTGTCATTCAACAATCTATTCCCGACGGTACTGCAGTCATCTCGGGAGGATTTACTGCGGAGCAAGCAAAGGAGCTCGCCCGCAACTTAAACTACGGTGCACTGCCTGTGCCTATCACCCTCATCTCGACTGAGACGGTCTCAGGGACACTTGGCGGTCTTGCGGTCAAAGATGGTTTTAATGCAGCGCTCTGGGGAGTTGGGCTTGTCGTACTCTTTATGATTCTCTGGTACCGTCTGCCAGGACTCATTGCGGCGCTTGCTCTGGCACTCTACATCTCCGTAAACCTCGCACTTTTCTTGGTTATTCCTGTGACACTTACTGCCGCTGGTATCGCTGCATTCATTCTTTCTATCGGTATGGCGGTTGATGCCAACGTGCTCATCTTCGAACGCATCAAGGAAGAGCTCAATAACAAAAAAGATTCTGTCGATGCCATTCACGACGGCTTTGCACGTGCATGGCCTTCTATTCGTGACAGTAATATCTCGAGTATGATTACCGCGACGATTCTCTTCTGGCTGGGTACATCTCTCATCAAGGGATTTGCACTCGTCTTTGGCCTCGGTGTGTTGGTCTCCATGCTCACGGCCATCACCGTTTCTCGCACACTCTTGCTTGCCCTTGGCATCCGATCGCGCGGCGGTATCACCAGATTCTTCTTTAGCAGCGGTGTTTCGACGGGAAATAAATCTTAATTCAATCGCGTATGATTATCGTCACTTACAGAAAGCTATTCTTCGCACTCACGGGAGTCATCGTCGGTGTCTCTCTCATCTCGCTTGCGGTATTTCATCTGCACCTCGGTATCGACTTCACCGGGGGAACGTTGGTGCAGGTTGAATATGCACAAGCCCGTCCTTCTGCATCAGCATTGCAGGCATCGCTCAATACAAATGGCTTCAGCAATTATTCATTGCGTGAGTCGGGTACCAACGGCTATGCACTCCGCGCCCAGGCAATAACCAATGACGAACGTGGTAACTTGGTCTCGACCTTTTCTCTCAACAATACTTATCCAGCTACCATCGCAAGCCTCAATGAGATCGGTCCGACAATTGGTGTCGAGCTGCGCAACAAATCCATCCTTGCCCTCACGCTCGTGCTCTTGTGTATACTGCTTTTCATCGCGTTTGCCTTTCGTAAGGTGTCAAAGCCGGTCTCATCCTGGGTCTATGGACTCATCGCGCTCGTTACGCTCGTGCACGACGTTATCGTGCCTGTCGGTTTCTACTCGTTCCTTGGTCACGTCAATGGAGCGCAGGTAGACACGCTCTTTGTGACCGCGGTCTTGACCGTTCTCGGCTTCTCCATCCACGACACGATTGTCGTCTTCGACCGAGTCCGCGAAAACCTGAGCATCAACCAAAAGCAGAATCGCAAAGAAGACTTTGCAATCACGGCGGGTCACGCGCTCAATCAGACCTTCGTACGCTCCATCAACACATCGCTCACTGTCATTCTCACGCTCTCAGCACTCTACTTGCTCGGTCCTGCTTCTACGAAAGATTTCTCACTTACGCTTCTCGTGGGTATCATCGCTGGTACATACTCGTCGATTTTCCTCGCAACACCACTTCTCGTTGCCATTGAAAAGCGTCGCCAGTCAAAATAAATAAAAAAAAGGGGCTGTCAAAATGACAGCCTCTTTGGTTTGAGATTCACCACGATTGCTCGTACGGTTTCGGCAGTGGTGGCAACTCTCTCTTCGATTCTTTGAAGGCAATCCGGTCTCGCAAATCATTGTTGATTGCTGAGGCAGAACGCCCGTCATGATCTATTGCCCGAAGGTACTTTTGGTATTCGGGATTTTTCGCATACCCTGAACCCCACACCTTCTCGCATAAAAGAACATCCAAATTACCTTGACTCATTATGACCTCCATTATGTGCCTACTTCCACTTCGATGCGAAAGCCCCCTCGGAGAGAGGGGGCTGGTGTGATTCGTTTTTGTTTACATCACAACAATCCTCTCTCTCGAGGGGCATGTAAAGTAAAACCAATAGCTCGTTGGTGAGATGAGAGTCTGCTGTATGTTCCAGGAGTTCATATATCGAGGATATCATGGACCGTTCTTCATGCAAGTATGGGTCTTTTTAGGCCCAAAATGCGCTCAAAAGTAAGCCCCAACACACGGCGTGTCAGGGCTTGATTATTGGCCCAAATACGCCTTGACTTAGCCATTGGTTCGTATATACTCTTTCGACCACTTAGGAGTGGTTTTCTTTTGTCTCGTTGGAGATAAAAGGTCCGGCAACATTTTAGACAGTGCCCGGGCAAAACTGACCTTTGAAAATTTCATAGAGGTAGTGTATGCAAATACAATTCTAGATGTCCGACACTCACTGCAAGCGAGTGCTCGGATTTACAACAACACAAAACAATAGGATAGAAAAAAGATTCATTCGAAAGAATGAACATTCTTTTGTTCCGTCCATCCTTAGAGAGAAAAAAATTGAACTAATATCAAATTTCTTTTACTTAGAGTTTGATCCTAGCTCAGGGTGAATGCTGGCGGTATGGATAAGGCATGCAAGTCACGGGGGCCGCAAGGCAACCGGCAGACGAGGTAGTAACACGTAGGAACGTACCCCGAAGTCTGGTATAGCTCGCCGAAAGGCGGGGTAATCCCAGATAGTCTCGAAAGAGTAAAGCTCCGGCGCTTCGGGAGCGGCCTGCGTAATATCAGCTAGTTGGTAAGGTAATGGCTTACCAAGGCTACGACGTTTAGGGGAGCTGAGAGGCTGACCCCCACCGATGAGACTGAGAACGGCTCATACCCCTACGGGGGGCCGCAGCCGAGAATATTCGACAATGGGCGAAAGCCTGATCGAGCGATACCGCGTGGTGGATGAAGTGCTTCGGCACGTAAACACCTTTTATGGAGGAGGAAGTAATTGACGTTACTCCATGAATAAGGGGCTCCTAACTCTGTGCCAGCAGGAGCGGTAATACAGAGGCCCCGAGCATTACCCGGAATTATTGGGCGTAAAGAATGCGTAGGTGGTCATATTAGTCGGTCGTTAAACCCCGGGGCTCAACCTCGGACCTGCGACCGAAACGGTATGACTCGAGAGCGTGAGAGGTACATGGAACTCATGGTGTAGGGGTGAAATCCGTTGATATCATGGGGAACACCGAAAGCGAAGGCAATGTACTGGCGCGTTTCTGACACTCAAGCATGAAAGCGTGGGTAGCGAACGGGATTAGATACCCCGGTAGTCCACGCCCTAAACTCTGTCAACTGGCTTTCCGGAGTATCGACCCTCTGGGAGGCGAAGCTAACGCGTTAAGTTGACCGCCTGGGTAGTACGGCCGCAAGGCTAAAACTCAAAGGAATAGACGGGGGCTTGCACAAGCGGTGGAGCGTGTGGCTTAATTCGTCGCTAAACGAAGAACCTTACCAGGTCTAGAAATCCTACTGCACGCCTAGCGAAAGCTAGGAAGCCTTCGAGGGTGTAGGACAGGTGATGCATGGCTGTCGTCAGTTCGTGGTTTGAACCGTTCCCTTCAGTGGGGTAACGAACGCAACCCTCGTTGCCAGTTACAAGTGTCTGGCGAGACTGCCCCCTCACGGGGGAGGAAGGTGAGGATGACGCCAAGTCAGCATGTCCCTCTGATGACCTGGGCTGCACACGCGCTACAATCGCCGTTACAAAGGGACGCAATATGGCAACATGGAGCAAATCCCAAAAAGCGGCGCCAGTTCGGATTGGGGTCTGCAACTCGACCCCATGAAGCCGGAATCGCTAGTAATCGTGGGTCAGCTATACCACGGTGAATACGTTCTCAAGCCTTGTACTCACCGCCCGTCAACTCAGGGAAGTTGGGAGTGCCCAAAGCTCATCTTTATGATGGTCCAAGGCAAACTCAATGACAAAGAGTAAGTCGTAACAAGGCACGGGTAGCGGAAGCTGCTCGTGGATTCATTCCAAAATTGGACGTTGATCTCCACTTCGGTGGAAGGAGACTGATCGTCGATTTGAGTGTCTCAGCTGAGCACTCAAGGGTTATGATAGTAATACCCTTCAATCTATCAGACACATCGGAAAGACGATGACGAGATGGACGGAACAAAAGAGTGCTCCCGATTTTCATGCCGAGTATTTCGAGGCATAGAAAATCGCAGTCCCCTTTAGGGGGTTTTAACTATCTGTTTGTGTGAATTGTATTATTGCATTGCTACGCATCGAAAAACGCCGACCTTTTTATAGGGCACGGCGATTTTTTGTTTGGAATATAAAATAGTTGCGGCCATCCTTTTGGGATGGCCGCTTGCCGACTTATGCCGGCATTGAGGTTTGCGCTTCGCGCGCTTGACGGTCGCTTTTTGTCCAGCGATCTGGACGGCCACGGCCTTGTGTTGCAATCGCAGCAAGTATCTTCTTGCGCTGATAGTCTGTCATTTTGTTGATGTCGGGTTCAGTAACCACCTCTTTTCTCGACCGGTTTTTCTTGCCGTCATCAGGTGTAGTCTTTACCATGAACGTCTCCTCTTGAGGGCACCCATTGCCCTGCACAAAAAGGTAGCATAACTGGGTTTTTTTTGCTACTATCGCACCTGTAAGCGCCGGTAGTTCAGTGGTAGAACGCTGTCCTGATAAGACAGAGGTCGAAGGTCCGATTCCTTCCCGGCGCACAAAGCGACATATTTTCCTGTACACTATCCGTATGAACTACCATGTAATCGGCGGTAAGAAACTCTCCGGGGAAGTCACTACCAATATCTCGAAGAATGCTGCCGTAGCACTCTTGTGTGCGTCACTCCTCAACAAGGGTACGACACTCCTCAAGCGCATGCCGCGCATCGAAGAGCTCAAGCGTCTCATTGAAGTACTCGAATCTATCGGTGTGGATGTTGTCTGGGGTGAGGATGGTGATATCAAGATAACCCCACCTGCAACCTTCAACCTCAGTGCGATTAATCGTGCCTCAGCAGAGCGTACGCGGTCCATTGCGATGTTTATCGCACCCTTGGCACATATCCTCGGCTCGTTTGATTTGCCTGCACCTCAGGGTTGCAATCTCGGCAAGCGGAGCCTCGGAGCTCACATTGATGCGCTCGGCAAACTCGGTATTGAGGTCACTGGCGACGAAGACGCGCACTCGTATCATGTCGAGACGAAGGGCTTGCGTGCAGCTGAGATGGTGATGTCAGAGATGTCTGACACGGGAGTCGAGAATGTCCTCATGGCAGCTGCCAAGATTCCTGGGGTCACGACGATAAAGTTTGCGAGTTCTAATTACATGGTCCAAGACCTCTGTGTATTTCTAGAGAGCCTTGGAGTTAAGGTTGACGGTATTGGCACTTCGACGCTCGTCGTGCATGGAGTTGCTGATATTAATATGAGTGCAACAGGGTATCCAAGCGAAGACCCCATTGAATCGATGTTCTTCATCTCGCTCGCCGCGACGACCAAATCCGAACTCACTATTCGTCGTTGTCCAATAGATTTCCTCGAGCTCGAACTCCTTACACTCGAGCACATGGGACTCAAGTATTCCCATGGCGACGTCTATACCGCTGAGAATGGCCGTACCCGCCTCTGCGACATCGTCATCTATCCATCAGAGCTCGTGGCACCAGCCGAGAAGATTCATCCAATGCCATATCCAGGAATCAATGCGGACAATCTTCCATTTTTTGTGCCTATTGCGACCCAGGCGACTGGCCGCACACTTATACTCGATTGGATGTATGACGGCCGTGCGATCCACTATATGGAAATGAAAAAGCTTGGCGCCGACATGGTACTTGCCGACCCACATCGCGTGTATATTCAAGGACCCACACCGCTGCACGGGGCACTCATCAAAGCTCCTCCAGCGCTCCGCCCTGCGACGATTCTGCTCATTGGTATGCTCGCCGCAGAAGGGGAATCAACACTTGAGGACGTCTATCCAATCAATCGTGGCTATGAGAATTTGCATCAACGACTCAGGGCACTCGGTGCCTCGATAGAGGCGGTGGAATAATTTTTGTTCCAAATATTATACACCTCGACTGCCTTGCTTTTGCCGCATAAAAGTCTAATAATACTTTTCAGTCATTAATGGAGGAAATCATGGGTGAAGTAATTCAGCTACCGGTACTAAAGCCAGTACCGAGGCAGATTATCAAGCCTCAGTATTTGGCAACGATTCAACGCTACAGTCCTGAGACAGAATTCGGTTTTGCGCAACTTCGTCATGACACAACATGTGAAGTAATCGTAAGTCTTTCGAAACTCTGCTCTTACGTCCCATCTTTTAAAATGCATGCGAGTTGGCAGGGTGGTCCGACTTACATACCTCCCGTACACGGGGACTGGATTGTGTTAGACATGTATCCGCTAGGTCATCCGTTTGGACGTTTGGATAAAAATCGAGTCATACGCTGGGCAATGGTACCCAAGGAGTCCTGGTAAGAAGAAGACGGGCGGCTCAGGTAGCTGCTCGTTTCTTTTTTGTGCGGTGGGAGCTACAATGCTTCTCGTCGGGCATGTGGCGGAATTGGCGAACTAGTAAGTTCGTGTCCTGGACCGAATCAGCAGATTCGTGGCTAGGCCATGAACACGCGTACGTCGCTCCGGAACAGTCGGAACAAGTAAGGGCATGTGGCGGAATTGGTATACGCGTACGTCTCAGAAGCGTATCTCGCAAGAGGTGGGAGTTCGAGTCTCCCCATGCCCACAAAAGAGATCCTTACATACTCTATGCAAAAGAGCACCGAGGAAAATCAATTCCCGATGCTCCTCCTGTGGTGTCAGTGATAAAGAAAGAGACGCTCGTAGTCGCCGGTCATTCTCTTGGAAACAGATTCAATGTAGAGATCGGTTCCATGATCATTTACGACAACGAAGAGGTCACCCATTTTGTCGATGAGTCGATTCCGCTCATTTGCAAACGCACACGCCACCGATGGATCCATGTAGTCACCCTCCGGATATTCTTCGTGAGAGTATGGGTCAATGCGTATTACGCGAACGCTTCCAGGAGCAATTCCTTCACGAACGTTAGTCATTTCACCCTCCATGAATTGGTTTCTTCTTATACTCTGAACCATCTGAAATTTCCTGTCAACATACGCTGGAGAGTATAAAGATATTATTGATATTTCAGTGTGTCCAAAAACCAAGAAAACCTGATATTATGAAGGGAATATGCTCCAGTGGATTGAGACGTTAAATGCAGATATTTTAAGTGGACTCGTTAAGGGGGCAGCGCTTCTGCTGTTTCTCATCCTTTCCCAAGGCATTATTGCGTTCCTTAAGTTTCGTTTGCGTCGCAGGTTTGCATACGACACCAAAGACCTCTCCAACATGGAAGAGATTCAGGAAGCGTCTCTGTCATACTTCCGTCGACGCCAGATACTCGATGTGTTTCGTGCGGTACTACTGCTTCTCGTGTTTTTCGCCGGCGTGCTCTTCTACAACATCCAAGCGTTTAGTTTCTTAGCGCTCGCCTTGGGAGCGGTCGTCATCAACCAAAAAGAAAACATCAATTCCGTCATCGCGTACTTTTATCTTCTTTCCAATTACAATGTGGGAGACGACATTGGTACCATGGGGAGCTTGGGGGAGATTGTGCGCATCAGCCTTTTCCATACTATTCTCGCGGGCAAAGAAGCTGATGGGGAATATAGTGGCGCGCGCATCACCATTCCCAATTACCAGTTTCTCCTCAATACGACCGAGCAGCGGGATTTGAAGGCCGACACTCATCGTCAGGTGGTGATGCGGGTTGTGTACACCAAAGAAATGTACCCAGTCGCATTTGACGAATTTCTCAAGCGCATGGATGCATACTTACATGAGCTTCTACCCAAGCGCACGCTGACTCAAGTGGGTCGCTACCGTGGGTTTGCCGGAGCACACTACAAAATCAACTTTGATTACAACGAAGCAGGCACTATCGTGGTGGTGATTTCGTTCGTCTCTCGCCCACGAGACATCACCAAGCGCAAAGAGGGAATTGTAATGTTCCTTGAAGGATTGAAGGAGAAGGCAGAGAAGACGGAGGCAGAGCACGAACAATAAAATACTATTCAGTTGGAGAGGGGGTAGCAACTACCTTCTTCTTTTCGCCACCGGAGTCCACCTCGTAGCTGGTATTTTGCGCCTCAAAGAAGTTTACGAGCTCGAAGACGTCCGTTGCGGTCGACATCCACTTGGCAGGATTGGTCGCGTTGTAGTGCTTCTCCATACCGAGCTCAGTAAGGCGACGATCGGCAACGTACTGTACGTATTGGTTGACGTAATCGGCGTTCAGTCCGAGGATGCCGCGTGGGAAGAGATCCTTGTTGAAGGTGGTCTCGATTTCCACACCCTCGATGATGATATTGCGAATCTCCTCGGCAAATTCAGGAGTGACGAGCTCAGGATTTTCTTCGAGAACTCCGTGAATGAGGTTGATACCAAACTTGAGGTGCAACGACTCATCGCGTAAGACCCAGTTAATCATGGAGCCTAAGTTGCGGAGCTGATTGCGCTGGCGGAATGAGAGCGCCACCATGAAGCCTGAGTAAAACCAGATGCCTTCCATCACGACGTTGTATGCGGTCAGGTTGCGGACGAAGTCACGCTTGCCGTCGGCAGTCGTGATGTCGAGCTTCTCATCGGTCATGCGGCGCATGTATTTGTTGATGAACTCCTCCTTTGCCACCATTGAAGGTACTTCTTCGTGCAGCGCGAATGCGCGATCGCGATTGATAGGGAAGGTATCAAGGACGTATTCAAACGCTACGCAATGATTGGCCTCCTCCCACATTTGCTTGGCGAGATAGAGGTGGCATTCTGCTGACTTGAGGTATGGATATACGCCAAGTGCTAAGACACGGTTGACGATGAGCTCTGAGGGATTGAAGAATGCGATGAGGAATTCCACTGCGTGACGCTCGTCCTCGGTCATCTTTACCCAGTCGTCGAGGTCCTCCTTGAGTGCAATCTCGTGTGGGAACCAGGTATTGCGCACCGCCTGATCATAGAGCTCTTTTGCCCATGGGTATTGGCTCGGGTGGATATTGTAATCTTTTGGGGCAGCTTTTCCTAAGAGCATAAATGATTTTTTATTACATTAATTATTGGCACGCGATGCACACATTAGGTCCTTCTGCTGGATCTTCAGGCATGCTATCCATTGATGCGGATGATATACGCATCGAGCTCGCAGGTTTTGCAACCGATGTGACTGGTGTTGTAGGTGCGTTTTCAATTGTCGGAGTTCCTGCTTGTGCGCGAATATCTACGCGTGCCTCTGCAATTATTGGACGCACGCCGACTGTCGCGGGCTCTTGCGCTACGACAGGCGATGGTGTGATTGAGAGTGGAGATGGAGTCGTCGTACTGGCAGGAATAACCGTTGAGAATCCAAGGTGATTTGAGCTTGGCATATGTGCCGGAGTAAATGGCGTGGTCTCTATGACGACAGGGGATGGAACTGACTCTTGAACAATTTGAGGGGCCTCAATAGGCTCTGCGACTATTGCTACTGGGGAAGAAGCGGCCATTTTGATACCGCCGAAGCCACGCTTACCGGTCATTTGAGCTTTGTTGACGGAGGTCGTCGACTGCTCGGCAGTGTGACGAGGCTTCATGTGGAGGTAGTAGGTGGTCTTGAGCCCCTTCTTCCATGCGCTCATGTAGATACCCTTCATCTCCTCCATGTCGCGACTCTCGAGGTACATGTTGCGTGAGAGTGCTTGGTCAACCCACTTTTGCGCTCGTGCGGCGACTTCGATGTATGCGTGAGGATTGGTGGTGAAGGCAGTACGGTAAATCTCCTTGAGGTAATTTGGAATACCGGGGATGTTGGAGATGTCACCCTGCTCTTCAATGATGGTTCCCTTGATGTCATCCCAAAGACCCATGTTCTTGAGATCCTTAACGAGGTTGTGGTTGAGGTCCAAGTATTTGCCAGAAATCTTGTTGCGTGAGAAGACCTGTGCAAAGCGAGGGTCGATGCCAGGAGTGGTGCCGACAACGAGTCCGATGTTGGCGTTTGGTGCGACCGCCATAAGGGTCGCATTGCGCATGCCGCCCTTTACCTTGAGGCGAAGCTTGTCCCAATCAAGTCGGCGTTGCTTGGTTATTTTCGAGAGGTCGATGGTCATGCCGCGGTCCTTTTCGAGCATCTCAACAGTGTCTATCGGTACGATGCCCTTAGACCAGCGTGAGCCTGCGAAGTTGGAATAACTGCCGCGTTCGCGTGCGAGATTGGCGCTCTCATCGATTGCCATGTAACTGATGAATTCAAAAAGCCTATCAGCAAAATCCCAGGCATGAGCACTTTCGTACGACATCGAGAGCTGTTCGAGTGCATCGGCAAAACCCATCACGCCCAAGCCGACAGCGCGGTTGTCGTGATCAGACTTCACCGCCTCAGCGATGGAGAGTTTGTTAATGTCGATGAGGTTGTCGAGGTGTCGTACCGCGAGGCGAACGGTCTCTTCGAGCTTGGACCAGTTGATTTGCTTACCCTCGATATGACCCGAGACATTGATGGAGGCGAGGTTACAGACGGCGATGTTTTGTTTGTCTTGTGGAAGACAAATCTCGGTGCAGAGGTTGCTCATGTGGATGGTGCCGGTGTTGTTGTTGAGTGCACGGATGTTGACCGGATCCTTCCAGGTAAGCCAAGGGTGCGATGTGGATTGCAGCGAGGTCAAGATTTGGTGCCATTGTTCACTTGCAGGGACTCGCTTGACCATGCGCATCTTGCCGGCCTTCGCGAGCTCGACGTATTCACAGTATCGCTTGCTGAATTCTTGGCCGTACAGCTCGTTTAGATCAGGAGTTTCCTTTGGGTCAAACATGTACCAGTCATCGTTGCGTTCCACGCGGCGCATGAACTCGTCTGAAATCCATGCGGCGGTATTGGCAGTGCGCATGCGGAGGTAATCGTCGCCGGCGTTGTGCTTCCAGTCGATGAACTCAGGGAAGTCGTAGTGCCAGTTTTCCATATAGAAACAAAGCGCACCCTTCTTCTTGCCGCCACGTTGAATAGCACGGATTGCAGTGTCGATTATTTTTGCAAATGGTGTTGGTCCCGTCGAGGCACCGCCGAAGTTGGACATGAGCGGAGAGCCAGTAGCGCGCAGCTTGGTCAAGGACGCACCAATGCCACCTGAGCCCTTGGAGAGCATCATGATGTCAGCGACTGACTTGGCGATGTGTTCCATGTCATCGTGAATTTCGAGGAGGAAACAATTGGAAAGTGCGGGACGCACCGTGCCAGCCCCGACGTTGGTCGAGCCGCCGGCGATGTATTCGTGCTGAGACATTTTTTCGTAGAACTTGATTGCCTGTGCGGTCGGATCCTTTTCGTTGTAGGAAAGGCCCATCGCAATGCGCATGAAGAAGTATTGAGGAGTTTCGAGTGGACTCTGGTCCATACCCTTGATTGCGTAGCGGTTGATGAGACCGTCAACTCCGGCGTAGACGAAGAGCTCATCGCGTTCGATGCGGATGGCATCGGCGAGTTTCTCAAGGTCATACTTGCCTTGCATGTCGGGATGGAGGCGGCCTTCAGTGACGCCCGCATTTACATAGGAGACAAACCCATCGCGGTGTTTTAGTTTGAGGTCGAGCGGACTGTCGATGTCGTAGTCACCGACAACGCGTCGATAGATGGTTTTGAGGAAGAGTCGGGTTGCAACCTTGTCGTACTCAATGTCTTCTTTGATGTTTTGGACCGCGGCGTTGATGGTCGCCTTGTCCATTTCTTCGGTCGTGATTCCATCGTAGAGAGTCAATTGTGTTTCCGTAGCAATTTGCGTCACCATGGAGATAGGGTCGAGGAGCCCGGCGCAGGCACGTTCGATGGAACGGTTGATCTTGTCTGCATTGAACGGCTCTCGTTCACCATTGCGCTTCATTATCGAAATACTCATATATATTGTGTACGATTATTGCAACCACCTCTTAATAATATTTTCCTCAAACTAAGCCACTTTTGCGACCAAAAAGTCCCGCGTAGCGGGCGACGAAAGACCTCGAGGAAATATTCGAGGCAATGCGCGCACGCTTTTGAGTTGTGACGACCGCGATCGGGTCACAGGGTCCTTTATCGCGACTCTTATTATGCACCTCTTCAGCATGCTCTGCATGCGAAAAATGCTGTGGATAAAGTAACAAGAAACAACTTTTTACTTTGCGCAATGACCTCTCTGTGAGGTGGCTGTATTCAAGCCTGGTTAGGTACTCAAAAGTACGGATTTAGCATATAGTAGTGACATGGAAAACGTCTGTCTGCCATTTGCTGGGAAAAAGATAACCGTGATGGGTTTGGGGGTCTTAGGACGTGGTGTGGGAGACGTGGAATTTCTTGCTTCATGCGGTGCTGAGGTACTCGTGACCGACAAAAAGACACCTCTCGAACTTGAAAGTTCAATTGCGCGCCTCAAGCAGTATCCAAACGTCACCTTTCACCTTGAGGGACACCAAGAAGAAGATTTTATTTCTTGCGATATGGTCATTAAGGCTGCCGGCGTGCCAGCTACATCTGCTTTCATCGATGCCGCTCATACACATGGGGTACCGGTCTATATGTCGACGGCACTTTTTGCACGCGCGGCTATGGAAATGGGTGCGACTATCGTCGGAGTGACTGGTACTCGCGGCAAATCAACCGTGACGCGCATGATTTATGAAGTGTTGAAGGCACATAAAAAAGATATTCTGCTCGGCGGCAATATTCGCGGGGTCTCGACGCTTGCACTCTTGCCGAAGGTAACGCAAAAGACCATTGCGGTTCTGGAGTTGGATTCGTGGCAGCTGCAAGGGTTTGGTGATTTAGGAATTAGTCCGCAGATTGCGGTGTTCACCAATCTTTTGGCCGATCATCAGAACTATTACAAAAACGAAGAAGATTATTTTAACGACAAAGCAAATATCTTCGCGTTTCAAAAAGAAGACAATGTACTTATTTGCGGGAGCGCAATTGTAGAGCGCATACGTGCGGAGCAACCATCGGCCCCGCCGGTAGTCCCATCTCAGATTCCTGCTGAGTGGACGCTCAAACTCCCCGGAAATCACAACAGAGAAAATGCGTCACTCGCCGCCGCTGCACTTGGTGCACTCGGTCTCAGTGAAGAGAAGATTCGTACAGGCCTTGAATCGTGCGAGAGTCTCGAGGGACGATTGCAATTCGTACGCGAAGTACGAGGAATTAAAATTTACAATGACAACAACGCAACCACACCCGACGCGACGATTGCTGCACTCAGAGCGCTCGATACAGGAACCAAGAACATTATTCTCATCATGGGTGGTGCCGACAAGGGGCTCGATGCGTCAACACTTCTCTACGAGATAGCACAAACGACTAAGCGCGTAATATTGCTTGCTGGCACTGGGACCCAACTCATTACGCCTTTCATTCAAGATTATTCTATATATGACAATTTGAAAGATGCGGTTGATGAGGCACTCAGGTCTGCCGCGACAGGGGATATCGTGCTTTTCAGCCCCGCACACAGCTCGTTTGGGATGTTTACCAACGAATACGAGCGCAATGACGAATTCTTGCAAATTGTTAGAGATGTGACATAATATCCCCAGGTTTAAAGCCTGTAAATCAAAGAAGAGGTGTAAAGATGAATCTGCATGTAGTTTCAAATCGGCTTCTCAAGCCAATCGGCAAACCCTTGTGGTTGCCAGCAGTGGCGATGTTTGACGCTTCTGTAGCGTTTGTCGCCGATATACACGAAGACCCGGACAATGAATTATCAATTTCGGGGCACTCTCAAACTTTCCTTGAACAGGTATGCTATAAGGTAGTGGAAGAAAATCTTCCCCCGACGTGCCTGCAATTCCATGAAGTGAAATCAGTGAAGCCGTTGCCGCCGCGCGTCATTGATTCCGAGTTGATGAGGGAAATTGGCAATCCATTCATCACGTATCGCGACTTGTATGAAGCGTGCAAATTTCGCTTCATGGTGATGCCAGGAAGTCGGCGTTTCTCGACACTCACTGCATTTATCGGCGGCAAAGAGCCTTGCAGGATAGACGTGACGTTCATGCCGAGCGAGCCACGAGCTGCATTCCGGAAGCGCGAAATTAACACTGCGTTTCCCGACGATGTAAACAGGGGCAATGAAATAATCGCCCCTGCTCAAGGACTCATCGTCTAACAATATAGCCCCACCATCAGAATATCGATGGTGGGGCGCACTTTTTGTTTTCTCGACAACATTTTCTATACAGTGCTACAGTAGCTGTATGACACATCGAGAGATAGGAGAACATATACGCATGGTCGGCATTGGCGGCATCGGTATGTCGGCATTGGCGCAGTTGCTCGCGAGCCAGGGTAAATCAGTCTCAGGGTCTGACCGCGAAGAATCACCCACGACGGTACTTCTCGAGAAGAAAGGTATATCAGTAATGATTGGTGAAGGAACGGATGACTTGTCGCTCGATACGGACACACTCATCTATAGTGACGCTATCGCACACGACAATGTAGAGCGCCTCTCTGCGCGCGAGCATGATGTACCCGAGATGTCCTACTTCGAAGCGCTCGGAATTATTTCTGCTGCAGCACGGACCGTTGCGGTCGCCGGCACTCACGGTAAGACGACGACAACCGGCATGCTCGCGAAGATTCTTCAGGATGCCGATGTGGAGCCCACCGCAATCGTGGGCTCCATCGTGCGAGATTTTGAATCAAATTTCCTCGCCGGCGACCCAGGGCTCTTCGTCGTTGAAGCATGTGAATATCGCGACCATCTCTTGAAGCTCTCGCCTGAAATATTGGTCATCACCAACGTCGAACTCGATCACACAGATTATTTTCCCAATCTCGAGGCACTTTTGGCGACGTTTCGCACCGCGGCACACAAGGTGCCACGCAACGGTATCATTGTATGCAACCCGGCGGGTCCTCATATTGCCTCTATTCTTGCTGGTGCCTCGGCGCGCATTGTTGATTACACACAGTATGCCGTTGGAGAGCTTTTATTGCCGGGAGAGTTTAATCGTGAAAACGCTCGCGCCGCTCTTGCTGCCGCTCATGCCGTAGTCCCCTCAATGTCGCTTGAAGCCGGAGTACATTCACTCTCGTTTTTCCAAGGTTCGTGGCGCAGGTTTGAATACAAGGGTGAGACTCCCGAAGGTGCTTTGGTATATGACGACTATGCGCATCACCCAACCGCAATCGAGAAGACGCTCGAGGCAGTGCGAGCGAAATTCCCAGGCAAAAAGATTGTCGTTGCATTTCATCCGCACCTACACTCGCGCACCGCGTCATTCCTAAAAGAATTCGCTGTCGCACTTTCGACTTGTGAGCTCTCCATCATCGCTCCTATCTATGCGGCACGCAGCGAGATCGATAAGAGCGTCACCAATCACACGCTCGCAGCTGAGATCCTCGCAATAGGCGGCAGTGCAAAAGCACTCGACTCATTTGATGACATTCGCGAGGAGCTACTCAAGTGTGATTCCAATACCATCATCCTCACGATGGGGGCGGGGGATATTTATAAGGTAGCCGAGCAGATTGCTGATTAATGTATGAGTACACTTTCAATCGTCGCAACGCCAATAGGCAACATGGAGGACATCACACTTCGTGCTATTCGTACACTCAAAGAGGCTGATGTGATTTATGCCGAAGATACACGTGTCATCTCGAAGCTTTTGGCCAAATACGAAATCAAAAAGCCGCTTCAACGACTCGATGCTGCGACGGAAGGAAAGAAAGCTGAAGAGATCATTGAGCGACTGCAGGCAGGCGAACGTGTGGTATTTGTGAGCGACGCCGGCACGCCAGGGATATCGGATCCTGGTGCTCGGCTCGTTGCATATATCCGAAACGAAATGCCAGAGGCAACAATCGAAGCGATTCCGGGTGCCAGCGCAATTACCGCTGCCATTTCAATTGCCGGGCTCGAAGAATCATCGTTTACCTTCCTCGGATTTCTCCCGCACAAGAAAGGCCGACAAACGATGCTCAAAGAGATTGCCTCGAGTGTACATCCAGTGGTCCTCTATGAATCTCCGCACCGCATTCTCAAACTCCTCGCTGAGCTCGCCGCGCACGGCATAGGCAAGGTCTTCATTGGTCGTGAACTCACCAAAATGCACGAAGAAATGCTTATCGGCGAGCCGCTCGCGCTTGCAAAGCAGCTAGAAGAAAAGGGTGGAGTACGAGGGGAGTTTGTGGTGATTGTTTCAAAATAGTGTTATATAATTCATATATGTCACTTGATGCCTTAATCATGCTCGCAGGGTTCTTCGTCGCCGTTATCCCGTTTTTGGGCTTTCCGGTGAGTTGGCACGAGTGGATGTTTTTTATTCTCGGCATCTTTGTCATCGCACTTGGCATCGCCGTGCGTCGCACGGGGAAGGTAGCACACACACCACCTCGTTCCCGTGATGAGTTTGTCGAAAGTGTTCCGAAGGGTGTGAAGGCATACGATATCGAAGCACGCAACGATAAACATCCTGGTGCTCACTAGTCTGATATAATAGTTTGCATGCATCCAGATGCACGCGACGATGATCGCCGCATCACATATTTTGCGGCAACGCACACACGTGGCAAACGTGAGATGTTTGGTATACGCGCTATAGACCGTGGCAAGCATGTCTACGTTATAGGTAAGACCGGTATGGGCAAGTCCACCATGCTCGAAAACATGGCCATCCAAGACATTCAGCATGGTGAGGGAATTGCCTTTATCGATCCACACGGCTCGACCGCCGAGAAACTCCTCGACTTCGTACCACACGACCGCATCAAAGACGTCGTCTATTTTGCGCCGTTTGATGTGGATTATCCCTTGGGTTTCAACGTGATGGAAGATGTCGGCTTCTCGCAGCGACACCTAGTGGTCTCAGGGCTCATGGGTGCTTTCAAGCGCATCTGGGTCGATGCGTGGAGTGCGCGTATGGAATATATTTTGCAAAACACACTGCTCGCACTGCTTGAATACCCAGGCTCGACCTTAATAGACGTCAATCGCATGCTCACCAACAAGACCTTTCGCAATGCGGTCATCGAGAAGGTTACTGATTCGATTGTGAAGGCATTTTGGACGGAAGAGTTTGCAGCATTCACCGATACCTATACTCGCGAAGCGACACCCGCCATTCAAAACAAAATCGGTGCGTTCGTTTCTAATCCGCTCATTCGCAACATTATCGGACAGCCTCAATCCTCCTTTGATTTGCGCAAGATAATGGACGAGAAAAAGATATTCATCGTTAACCTCTCCAAGGGTCGCATGGGGGAGAGCAACGCATCACTCCTAGGTTCGATGCTTACCGTCAAGATTTATCTCGCCGCGATGAGTCGTGCCGAGGAGTCGGCCGCACGCATGGCCAAGCTCCCGCGCTGTTTCTTCTATGTCGATGAATTCCAGTCGATGATGAACGAAGCATTTGCCGACATCCTCTCTGAATCGCGTAAATACAAGCTCGCCCTCACGCTCGCCAATCAATACATCGAACAGATGGAAGAAGAAGTGCGCGACGCGGTCTTTGGCAACGTCGGCACACTCATTACATTCCGCGTGGGTCCCTTTGATGCCGAGACTCTGAAGACCGTCTTTGAACCGACCTTTGTGGCGGAGGATTTGGTAGGCTTAGGTATCGGACAAATCTACCTCACGCTTATGATCGATGGTGTGGGCTCTCCACCGTTTTCAGCAGAAACCATCCCGCCGATTGAGGCGCCCAACATTTCATACCGTGAAGATGTCATCACTCATTCACGTGCGGAATATGGCAGATCGCGCGCGAGTGTCGAGGCGGTCATTGCCGAGAAGCAAAAGGAATTCGTCCCACCACCGGTCCTTTCCAAGACCCAAATCCGCAAGATGGAGGGGGGCGGGAATTATTCACGCCCTTCTGCACCACCTCAGGCGACTCCATCCGTGGCACCGCGAGTCGTTGCTATCGAACGACCAATGGCAGCACCTCTGCCACCCTCGGCAACGGTAATACAGACCCCTACACCTGCAGCACCATATGTTCCGCGCGTCGAAGAGAAAAAAGAAGTTGACCAGCGCTCCGCTCAAGTCAGTCCGCACCCTGTGCAAGCTGATCAGCGCTCCGCGCAAGATAGTCAGCGCTCCGCGCAAGTTGATCAACGCTCCGCGCTTCGCGCTGCGATTGCCGGTGCGCGCACTACCCCGAGTCATTCCAATGCATCACGCGGCGAAGGGGCACCACTCTCTCCGGTAGATATATTACGTGCTCGGTCAAACAGCTCCGCACCAGTCACACAATCTAATCCAGCGTTTTCAAATACCACACGCTATGTGCCATCGCGTGACCACCTTACGCGCTCGTCGCGACCGTCGACGGCACCTCCTCCTCGCACATCTGAGACATTGAATCGTCCACCTGAGCGAAGGCCTGCTCCATCCGATACATCAGCTGCGGCATCCGTACCGGAGGAAGTATCAAGTAGTGAAATTTCAGCCAAGACGCTCAAACGTATTATTCGGGGTAATGATGACGGGGGTCATGAAGATACACAAGACATATAGCACACTGCTCTGCCTCTTACTTTTGCCGCATATCGCATGTGCGCAGGTTGTGGTGACTGAAATCATGTATGACCCACCTGGGTCTGATTCGGGGCATGAATGGATAGAACTATTCAACGGAGGTAGTACCACGATACCGCTCTCGTCATACAAGATCCGCACCGGTAATTCCAGTCATCGCATCGCTCGGGTTTCAGGGGAGTCAACTGTTACCCCAGGGACGTATGCAGTCATCGCGCAAAACGGTGCAACATTTCTCTCAGATTTCCCGAACATCGGGGTACCAGTATTCCACTCCTCGATTTCTCTCAACAACACCACGGCCTCCATAGAACTTCTCGATGCGAGCGGGACGCTCGTGAGCTCTGTCACCTATGACAGTGCCACGGGTGCTGAGGGAGATGGAAATAGTTTGCAGCGAGGAGCGAGCGATGAAGATTTCATTCCACGTGCTCCGAGTCCGGGGACATCAATATCAACCAATGCAATTCCTCTCAAGGTCTCTCAAGGTATGGTATCCAAAAAGAGCTCTGCAAAATCAAAGAGTGTCGTCAATACTGCATCGAATTCATCTACAGCAAAAAATGCGGTAAAGAAACGCACCTATACCAATAATTCGCCATCACTTGCTGACACATCGAGCGACGCTGGCAATACCGCAGTTGTTACTTCACTTACCGGTCAAACTGCCGCCGTTGCAGGTTCAAACATTCCTGAAGTCTATTGGTGGGCAGGGCTCGCGGCACTCGTGATGCTGGTGATAGCAGTAGTGATGGCGCACAACCGAGCAAAAAAGACCGAATGGGACATCATTGAAGAAACGCCAGAAGACGTGTAATCTTCACGTATGGAAGATAAGCAAACAGTGCTGGTAACGGGAGGCGCTGGCATGATAGGGTCTCGCCTCATTGAACTCCTATTGCCCACATACCGCGTGGTCTCGCTCGATAATTACTTCATCGGCAAAAAGGAAAATCACATCCCTGGTGCCGAATACCGCGAGGGTCATACGAAAGATATCGAGACTCTCTGTGGAGATTTGAATCCCGCAATCATCTTTCACCTGGGAGAATATTCTCGTGTGGAGCAGAGTTTCAATGACGTCGAACTCGTCTGGCAGTCAAACGTCATGGGCACACATTACGTCCTCGAATATTGGCGTCGTCTAAATATGGCGAAGCCAGCTTCGCCGGGTGGGTGCAAGATTGTCTACGCTGGTTCCTCGACCAAATTTGCTGATGGCGGTATGGGTCGCGATCAGAGTCCCTACGCATGGATGAAAGCCTCCAACACCGAGCTCGTTCGCAACTACGGCAATTGGTTCAAACTGCCCTTTGCGATTACGTATTTTTACAATGGATACGGTCCACGAGAATTAGCAGAGGGCCCGTATGCATCAGTCATCGGTCGGTTCAAAACGCTCTTTTGGGCAGGCGAGCCTATTACGGTTGTGGCTCCCGGTACACAGCGCCGCAACTTTACCCATGTGAACGACCTCGCACGCGGCCTCAAGATGGTCGGCGAACAAGGGCACGGTGATGAATACGGACTGGGAAGTCACGAATCATTTTCCGTGCTTGAGCTCGCGCAAATGTTTACCGACAACATCGTCATGCTCCCCGAGCGACAAGGCAATCGCATGGAATCCATTGTGGACACGACAAAGGTAGAAAAAGAATTTGACTGGAAACCCGAACACACCGTCGGAGAATATATCGAGTCGCTCAAGGCACAGAAGAAATAAACATGAAGCGCATTCTTATATTTTCCCTTACGTACCACCCGTTTGTCGGCGGTGCTGAAGTCGCTATTAAAGAGATTACCGACAGACTCGACCCATCCGAATACCAGTTCGACATGATTACGCTTCGGTTTGACTCGAAGTTGCCCGAGGTAGAGCGAGTGGGCAATGTCACGGTGTATCGTATTGGGGCCACGACAGAGAATCCCCGAGTCTCCGACCGCAATCTTCCTCCAGCATTGAAGCGAGCGAAAGTACTGTTTCCACTCACATCGTTTTGGAAAGCGCGACAGTTGCATCGCAAGGATTCATACGACATGACCTGGGCGATGATGGCCAATTACGCCGCCTTCGGTGCACTCCTTTTCAAATACACTCATCCATCGGTCCCATACTATCTCGAGCTTCAAGACGGCAATTCACTCACGCAGATGAAGACGCGTCAGCCGATATTGCGCGTAATGTGGTCTCTCTACCGCAGACTCTACCTCAAGGCCGACCTCATCAAAGCGATTTCAACATTCATTGAGAAGCTCACCCGAGAAATCGGCTATCAGGGAATAGTTGAAGTGATTCCCAATGCTGTCGACACAGAGAAGTTTTCAGCACCCGTCTCCGGCGAGCGATTGTGGGAGCTCAAGAATAAATTTGGGAAGCAACATGGCGATGTGTATCTTTTTACCGCCTCACGACTCGTGCTCTCGCGTGGCGTGGAGGATGTGATACGCGCACTCCCGCATCTTCCAGCGCAGGTGAAGTTCCTTATTGCGGGCGATGGTGAAGACCGGGCGAAGCTTCGCGACATTGCACGTACTGAAGGCGTGGAAGACCGAGTCATCTTTGCAGGACATATCGATCACAAAGATTTGCCTGCATATTTCAAAATGTGTGATGTGTTCGTCCGACCATCCATTATCGAAGGCTTTGGCAATGCATTTGTCGAAGCGTTTGCAGCAGGGATTCCTGTCGTCGCTACTGCTGTAGGTGGTATTCCTGATTTCCTCTATGATCCGTGGCAAAACCCCGAATATCCTTCGACAGGGATCTTTTGCAAAGTGCAGGATCCCGAATCAGTTGCCAGTGCAGTGAAGAAATATCTCGATGATCCCACACTCACCGCAACTATTGTGAAAAACGCAAAGAAATTAGTACAAGAAAAGTACGATTGGAACATCATCGCAGCCGATATGCGCCGCAAGGTCTTCGACGTGCTCGTGCATGAGTAGGGGATAAAGGCCTTGCATATTACTCCTATCGGGTGTTTTATGAATATCGGAAAGGAGAAGTGCAATGCTAAAGCGCACATTCAACCCCTTCAACACACATTCGTTGGGTCATGGAGGTCCGGAAGCAGATCGAAGTAGGTCTAGCCTGCATCTGCACCCTCCCTAGTGAGGGTCAAATCTAGACAGTCCTAAGTTAAATATGAAATGCGCGCCACTCCGTGGCGCGCAAATCTTTTGCGCGCTACAGTAGTGTGATGCGAATCGTTATTGCCACAGGCATCTATCCGCCAGAAGTCGGTGGCCCCGCGCTTTATGCCAAGGGTGTCAAAGAGTCACTGGAGCGCGATGGTATTGAAGCGCCTTTGGCGCTGTTTAGTACATTTCGTTCGTATCCTTCGGGTGTACGACACGTGCTTTACGGACTTCATCTTTTGAAAGTAGCACGTTCCGCATCAGCCATTTTTGTCTTCGATACGTACAGTGTCGCATTGCCTGCGACTGTGGTCGGTCTCATATTACGCATCCCCGTCATTATTCGTGTCGGCGGGGACTTTGTATGGGAGTCATACGTAGAGCGCACACAGAAGCTGGTTCCACTCCCACTTTTATATACTTCAGGAGTCACGTTCAATTTTAAGGAACGTGTTGCCTTCACACTCGTTAAATGGATGTTTCGCCACACCAAGCTTGCCTTCAACACACAGTGGCTTTATGAAATATGGAAGAAACCGTATGGTCTTAGCAATGAGAATACTCGCGTAGTAGAAAACGCTATCGGACATCGATTTGAATCATCAGGCAAAGACGATGGCTCGATACTCTTCTTTGGTAGACAAATTGCACTCAAGAATCATGTAGCATTTCATCGAGCCTTTGCCCGAGCACAGGCAGATGGTATGACACTCGAACTCAAAGAGGGAATTATCCCGCATGCGGAGCTCATCGAAAAAATTCGCACCTGCCACGCGGTCGCAATCCCGTCGATTTCTGACGTTGCTCCCAACAACCTCATCGATGCGCTTCGATCGGGTAAACCATTTCTCCTCACTAAGTATTCAGGCTACGCCGAAAAGTACAAGGATTTTGGAATTATTATAGACCCACTCGACGAAGCCGATATGGTGCGCGGTCTTCGCGAGATAGCCGACCCGGTGATATATGAGCGACTGTGCACACGAATTAAGGAGTACACCGAAGTGCGGACCTACGACGATGTGGCGCGTGAGATGCGTGCGATACTTTAACCACTTAAACCATAATATGCGTGTACTTCAGATTGGCTCAGACAGATCACCAAGAGGGATTCTTTTTCCTAACAGTCCTGCAGCCCTGCGTCAGATGGCGTATGGAGAGGTATTTGATGCACTTGATGTTGTCGGGTTTTCTTTGAAAGGAGATGGGCGAACGGCATTTGAGGCGAGTCCCAAGACTCATATCTACCCGACCAATTCAATCTCAAAGCTTTTCTACGGGCTCGATACTATACGCATTGTGCGTGGTCTACCCAAGCCTGATGTCATATCGGCGCAAGATCCCTTCGAAGCGGGTCTTCTCGGCCTTCTCATAGCGGGCATGCTCAAGGTTCCACTGCACGTGCAGGTACACACCGATTTTCTTTCTCCCCAATACTCAAATCTCTCAATTGCTAATCGCATCCGCGCCATCATTGCCGGTTTTGTTTTGTCTCGTGCAGCGCGCGTGCGTGTGGTTTCCGAGCGCGTGCGACTTGAAATCATTTCTCGATACAACCTCACGACACACATCAGTGTCTTGCCGATATTTGTCGACGTCGCTCGTATCCGCGCTTCGACCTCAAGCCTCGAAGTCGCGACTCGTCTCAAGGGATTTGATACAACGCTTTTGGTCGTCTCACGCTTGGAGCCCGAGAAAAATGTAGCGCTTGCGATTGAAAGCTTCGCGCACTCGGCTCCCGAGAGTGCGTGTCTCGTCATTGTAGGCAACGGGTCAGAGCGGAAACATCTGGAAGAACTTGCCCGACATCTGCACGTGGCGAGTCGAGTCTTCTTTGAGGGGGAAGTGAAGGGAATGGATTACTTTGCGCTTGCCGATCTCGTCTTGGTACCATCGCACTATGAAGGCTACGGCCTCGTTATCGTTGAGGCACTCGCGGCAGGGCGGCCGGTGCTCGCGACGGATGTCGGCATTGCACGCGACGCCGGAGCCATTGTCGCTGACGAAGCGCATTATGCCGACGCGCTCGCAGAGTGGTACAAAGACGGACCTCGAATCGGAGAGCTCAAAAACTATCCATACCAAAACTTTGAGGAGTATGTAACGAAGTATTGCGAAGATATTGCAGACTGCATAAAAAAGTAAAAGGCCGCAACTTTCGTCGCGACCTTTCGAGTTCGTTTGGAGCAAGTTAGGCGTTTGCTTTCACCACACCTGGGATTGCAACTGGCGCCACGTCAGTCTTGGACTGATAGGTGCCGCGGATTTTGTCCGCGATGCCGGCAAGTTCTTCGACATAGCGCTCGGCCAACGGCCCGTCACCAAGACGATGAATCAACTCGTTCTTCCTGTCTTTATTTTCGACAAGAAGTAATGCTTCTGCTGCAAAACCCTGCACGGGAATTTGCTTGGCTGCCATGTCCATAGATGCACGCGGCAGATGGTAGAGGTTGGTCATAAGACCACTTTGGTCCAAAGCCATAACGTTCTTCTGGATGAAATCCTTGAAGAAGTCGACATTGCCCATGGTGTTGGAGCGCGAAGCAAATGTTTCGATTTTGTCCGCATCAATGCCATGGTCGTGGACAAGCATTTGTCCAATGGCCCAGGCGCGATTAATCACCGGAGACTCGCCCTTGTAGCGTTGTTCATCACCTCCGGCAATGAGCAGTTTCTTGGCGAAGCCCGTTTTGAGGGCGGCTGCAAACCCTTCGAGACGCAAATCACCGAAGAGTTCCTTGCCTGCACCCATATCAAAGTTGGCCGGCTGAAAGCCAGACTTCTTGTCGGGCGCCTTTTCGATATCGAAGGCGAGACAAAAAAGAGCCTGTACCTCAAGTTTCAAACCTGTAAACATTACCTAGTACTCCCTATATATGTGCTCTCACCCCCAACGGGCTACAATGCACAGCTGTCGGTATTGTAACCCTAAAATTGAGTATTGTCAATCCCAATTTCTTGCATAAAACAAGCCCTGGACGCATAATGCGCTATCTATGGCAACAGCAAAAAAGGCTTCAAATAAGGTAAAAGGTAGTTCCAAAAAGAAGCCCGTCATCGGCTTTATTGGCCAAGGCTGGGTTGGTAAGAACTACGCCGACGATTTCGAAAAGCGCGGTTTCAAGACCATTCGCTATGCGCTCGAAGAGCCCTACCGAGGTAATCGCGATCGTGTCGCAGATGCTGACATTGTGTTTATTGCTGTGCCCACACCAACCACACCTGAAGGCTTTGATGATTCAAATGTGCGTACCGTCTTGAAGCACGTCGGAAAGGGAAAGACTGCCGTCGTCAAATCCACTCTCAAGCCCGGCTCGACACATTCCTTCCAGAAGCAGTATCCTGATATCTTTGTGATGCATGCGCCGGAATTTCTCTCGCGTGGTACTGCTTCCTATGATGCATCGCATCCACTGCAAAACATCGTCGGTATTCCAGTAGAGAACGATGAATTTCGCACTCGCGCAGCACAAGTGCTCTCAGTGTTGCCGAAGTCGCGATCAATCATCGTGCCGGCGCAGACGGCAGAATTTTTCAAATACGTCCACAACACATCGCTCTTTGCTCGCTCCATTTACATGAATTTACTCTACGACATCGCTCAAGAGCTCGATGTGGATTGGGACCATATCAAAGAAATGATTATTCACGACCCGATGATTGCATTCCAGGACCCGGTCGTTGCCAAATGGCATATCGAGCCAGCACATGCATCAGGCCGCGGCATCGGGGGTGATTGCCATATCAAGGACTTCGAGACGTTCTCGCGACTGTTTGATGAGACTGTGGGTGACGAGCATGGACAGCGTCTCATTGATGCAATGAAGCAGAAGAATATCAACTTGCTTCTTGAAAGCAAAAAGGATCTCCACTTCCTCGAGGGTGTCTATGGAAAGAATATTTTGAAACGATCTACAAACAAGAAGACCTCAACTAAAAAGGCGAAAAAGACCAGTCGTGTGCGAAAATAAACGAATGAAATTACTCATCACAACTCAGGCGGTTGATCTTGATGATCCTGTCTTGGGGTTTATGCACCGGTGGATTGAAGAGATTGCAGCACAATGTGAATCAGTCGCAGTCATTTGTCTCAAGCGTGGCAGATCCAATCTCCCTTCAAACGTATCAATATATTCTCTCGGTAAAGAAGCTGGTGTGTCCCGCGCTACGTACCTCATTCGTTTCTTTACGTATATATGGATGCTCCAGCGCCGCTATGATGCGGTGTTTGTACACATGAATCAGGAATATGTGTTGCTCGGGGGACTCCTCTGGCGCGCATGGGGCAAGCGAGTGGTCTTGTGGCGCAATCACAAAATGGGTTCATGGATGACGACGCTCGCGGCTAAACTTTCCACTGTCGTTTGCTACACCTCTGATGCTGCGTATGTCGCACACTTCAAGAACGCCCGCAAGATGCCCATCGGAATTGATACGAATGTTTTCAAACCAAGCGACATACTTCCAACAAGTAATTCAATACTCTTTCTCGGGCGTATTGATGAGGTCAAAAAGCCCATTATGTTTGTTGAAGCGCTCAAGAATCTTGTGACTGGTGGGTTGGACTTCCATACTGATATCTACGGAGATCCGACATACGCGGAGAGTCCGTACTTCGCACAATTCAAATCTGCGGTAGCACCACTCGCAGCCTCTGGGCATGTCACACTGCACCCTTCGATTCCCAATCATGAGACTCCGTCGATATACGCGAGCCATGCGCTCTACGTAAACCTCACACCATCAGGAAGCTTCGACAAGACGATAGGTGAGGCGATGGCATGTGGATGTATTGCGGTCGTTGCTAATGCCGCACTTGCTGACACACTGCCATCGGATCTTTTAGTTGATCCATCATCGCAAGAATCAATCGAACGAGGAATTCGCAGCGCACTTGAGATGGACGAATCTACCCGCGGGGCACTCGCCGATGCATCACGTGCATATGTCGAGCGTGAGCATGCACTTTCGCTCCTGGTGAGTAAGCTTGTACAGCTCTATGAGTGACAAAAAGATCAAGGTCGCTTATGTGATCAATAGTCTTTTGGTAGCGGGAGCCGAAACGGTAGTTTTGGAAATGGCATCACATCTTGATCGTCAAACGTTTTCTCCAGTTGTTTATGTGATGCGCGACTATGGTATTGAGAAAGCCTCTTTAGAGGCACGTTTTAAAGAGAAAGATGTTCCAATTATCTTTTTAAAACGAGGTGCTCGAATAGGAATTCGTACTGCTATTCAAATACTTCGCACGCACTGGCAAACACTCCGGCCAGATATCATCCATCTTCACTTACCCGATGCTGTCATTGCCGGTGGCGTTGCAGGCATTAGCATGCGAATCCCGTTTATTATCCATGAACATCAAACTCATCAATTCCATTCATGGAAGATACGGCTCGCATATCGAGTCTTGCGAGTTTTTTCGAAATTAGCGATTTGTTATGCCGAGACAGTTGAGCAAGAACTTTTTGGAAGTAGCGAAGTACTCGTCACACCGCCATCAAATCTTACTCGCAATTCATATACCATTCACAATGGTATTGATATCGACCGTGTAAAAGTCGTTCAATCCACAGTTGACAGGGATGCAAAACGTCGAGAGTTTGGATTTTTACCGGAGGATATTGTCATTGTTTCGACCGCACGTTTTACGGAATGGAAAGGACATCGATTGCTCATTGAAGCGTTTGCAGCAGTTGCTTCAATCGTTCCTCGTGCGCGACTCCTCATCGTTGGGGATGGTCCATTGTTTGTAGAATTAAAAGCGCGCGTACGAGAACTCAAACTCGAAGACCGTATCACCATGCCCGGAGTTCGTTCTGATGTATACGAAATATTGGCGGCTGCAGATATTTTTTCTCTTGCGTTTATGTACCCGACGGATGTGGATGCGGAAGCCATTGGTATCGCAGGATTTGAGGCGATGGCGTTTGGGCTTCCAGTGATTGTGGGGGATTATATGGATGCCCGAAATTATCTGGGAGATAATATGCGTGGCATGATAATTGCACCACGTAATAAACAGGCGCTCTGCGATGCAATTATAACGCTCGTGAATGACGGTTTGTTACGAAAGTGTCTTGGTACGGCTGCGCATGAATTTGCACTCAGAGAGCTCAATTGGAACACGCTTATCAAAATCTATGAGAGGATATATACTCTAATTCTATCGGCATGAAAGTCCCTTTTGTAGATCTTCAGTGGCAGGAACAGCAAATCCGTGGTGCGCGAGAGCCTCGATTTGCTGATGTCATTGCGAGGACTGCTTTTATCGGAGGAAGGGAAGTTAAAGAATTTGAAGAGCGTTTCGCGACCTATTGCGCTACACGCCACGCCATTGGGGTCGCAAACGGTACGGATGCGCTCGCGCTAATCTACAAGGCATTAGAAATCGGTGCAGGGGATGAGGTCATAACGATCCCTACAACCTTCATTGCCTCTGTAAGTCCCCTCATACATCTTGGCGTGAGACCAGTGTTTGTTGATATTGATCCTCATACAAGGAATTTCAATCTCCAAGCACTTGAGGCTGCTATCACTCCACAAACGAAAGCAATTCTTGCAGTACATTTGTACGGTGAAATGGCGGATATTGATCCAATTGTCGCAATCGCCAAAAAACACAATATCTACATTATCGAGGATGCGTGCCAAGCACATGGAGCGACTTATAAGGGTGCCAAGGCAGGATCTTTTGGGATTGCTGCCGCGTTTAGTTTTTATCCGGGAAAAAACCTCGGAGCGTATGGAGATGGCGGAGCAGTTACGACCAATGATGAGAATCTTGCATTCAATATCCGCCAGCTCGCCAACCATGGCGGACTGAAGAAGTATGAGCACTCGGTCGCCGGCTTCAATAGCCGGCTCGATACACTGCAGGCAGTTGTCCTCGATGAAAAATTAAAACAGCTCGATGTATGGAATGATATGCGTCGCGCAGTCGCCGATATATATCAGAGAGAATTACGCGCTATTGATGGGCTCGTTTTGCCGCCCGTACAAGACAATACAAAGCCCGTACATCATTTATTTGTCGTTGAAGTCCCTCAGGGACAGCGCGACGCTTTTATGCAATATCTAAAGGATAAGGATATTCATACCGGGATTCATTATCCGACGCCACTGCATCTGACCGGAGCGCTTGCATCTCTCGGATACAAGAACGAAGATTTTCCCATTGCGGAGCGCTATACAGAATGCATCGTAAGCCTCCCGATGTTTCCAGGTATGACAGAGGCACAGGCGTTATATGTCACCGCAGTGATAAAAGAATATTTCCATGCCTAAAACGATTGGTATCGCCGTTATCGGCTACGGCTACTGGAGCCCAAAGCTGATCCGAAACATCAGAAATAATCCAGGATTCAAACTCATCGCAATTTGCGAGAAGGATCCAGCTCGCCATGCCGCTATTGCGTCAGAGCATCCCGATGTGGCAATCGAGGATGAGTACCGCGCGGTGTTTGAACGGAGCGATGTTGATGCGGTCATTATTGCAACGATCCCATCATCTCACTTTCGCATTGCTAAGCAGGCACTTGATGCAGGCAAGCATGTGCTCGTTGAGAAGCCGCTGGTCTTGAGCATTGCTGAAGGCGAGATATTGCTCAATATCGCCCATACGCGAGGACTTACGCTTATGGTCGACCACACCTATTTGTATTCTCCCGCTATCCAATCTCTGCAGTCGCTGGTGCGAGAAGGGAAGCTTGGGAAGATTTACTCTATAGAATCTGTGCGCGTAAACCTTGGGCTCTTTCAGCGCGATAGCAACGTCGTGTGGGATTTGGCACCTCACGATATTTCAATTTTACTTTCTCTTTTTGATGAAAAGCCGTACGCAGTCTCAGTGGTCGGCTCAAAGACCGTCGTACATCCATCGCTCAAGCATGGCCAGGAATCAATAGCGCATATTATGCTCTATTATAAGAGTGGCTTTGTAGCACATGTACACGTGAGCTGGATCTCACCTGTAAAAGTGCGCCAGATCACCGTCATCGGAAGCGACCGTATGGCTCAATACGATCAACTGGCTGTCGACCAACTCCGAATCTTTGATCATGGAGTATATGCCTCTGACCAAGGTCAGGAAAGCGGTCCGCTTTTTGCATACAAGACCGGTGATATCACGCCAGTTGCCGTACCTGCTGGTTCCGAAGATTTGGCTGCCATGCTCGGAGATTTCCAATCCGCAATACAGGAAGGGAAGACACCAGTGTCAAACGCGGACCTCGGTCTTGATGTGGTACGCATTCTTGTTGCGGCACAGAGGTCACTGCAGAAGAAGGGTAAGAAAGTCCGAATATCGTATCGCTCTTCAAATAAAATAATGCAGCATATTCGAGAAATGTTTACACGTATGCGCCACGGATATTAATTTTCTAATCGTAGTATTATTACCTGTATATGAACGAAAAATCACAATTTGTCAGTGCTGATGTAGTCCTCGGAAAAGACGTATACCTTGGAGTCTGTATCAATCTCTATGGTTGCTCGATTGGGGACGAGACGAAGATTGGCGCGTTTGTCGAAGTGCAGCGAGACGTCTCGATCGGTGCACGATGCAAGATATCGAGCCATTCATTTATCTGCAGTGGAGTTATTATCGAAGACAATGTCTTTATCGGTCATGGAGTTATGTTTACCAACGACATGCACCCACGAGCGACAAAAGCCGACGGATCGCTTGAAGAGGCTGCAGATTGGGCAGATCGAATGCAGAAAACCCGTGTCTGTAAAGGTGCGACGATTGGGAGTAACGCGGTCATTGGCTGCGGACTTATCATTGGTGCAGGTTCGACCGTTGGTATGGGAGCGGTGGTGACAAAAGACGTGCCCTCTGGCGTTACTGTCGTTGGTAACCCTGCGCGCGTATTGGGAAATTCATAAGGTATTCTATCCGACAGCAGATCGAGTTGTCCTCGACTGGAGATTTTCTGCATATATAATACCTAGACCTTGTTTTTATGAACCCCACACTTCGATATATTGGAATGCAAAATTGGATTCGATGGGGAATCCGTTTTAAGTTATTCTGGTATGTTCTCAAGCCTTGCGACCGGCTCTTTGCGGTTCCTTTTTTTGGCAAAACCTATTTTGGGAATTTAAATAGTTACGTCGACCGATGTGCATATTTCTTTGGAGCTCATGGACGGGAGGAAATGATGTATATGGGCACTCTAGTTCCAAAAGATGGAGTAGTTCTCGATATCGGAGGAAATGTTGGACATCATACGTTGTATTTTTCAACAAAAGCACAAGAAGTGCACGCATTCGAACCAGACCCTGAACTTGGTAATCGATTGTTGACACTCATGTCAAAAAATAACGTAACAAACGTCATTCTCCACCGAGTGGGGGTCGGAGATGTACATACTCAGATTCCGTACTATCAATCGACAGGAGAGAACAAGGGTGTCGGTTCGTTTGTGGAAGGTCTTCATCCGACCAATGAAAAGTTGAGCGATATAGAGGTTGTCCGTATCGACGACCTCAGTTTCCCACGCGTTGATTTTGTGAAGATCGATGCAGAAGGATTCGAGCGTCGAATACTCGCGGGCATGAAAGAGACTATGAGGCGCTGTCGACCATCAATCGTGCTTGAATATATAAAAGGAGATTTTAAGAGCGAAGAAGATTTTAACTCGATGTTCGAGGGATACACCGCTTATACGATTGAAGTCAATCGTCCTCTCTTGTATTTTTTCAACCGTCCAACCGCAAAAATCGTGCCATTCATCTTCGATAGATTCCGAGCTGAGGTTCTCTTGAAGCCCAATAAAGCATAAATAAATCTTTATGGCTGATCCCCGAATAAAGGTGGCAATAGATACGACTTTCATGGATCGTCGCCAAGCGAAGGGTACCGCGATATGGATACGTCAGATCGTGTCCGAGCTGCAAAAATACCGTGATGAGTTTGATATAACGTTGGTTCATCGAGAAAAGATCCCCGAAGATCCGCTTTATAATTCTTTTAAAGAAATCATCATCCCTCGATTGCCATTGCCGAAGTTCGCAGGATTTTTCTCTGAATTATTTTTCTTCCTGACTACTCGGGAACGTTTTGATATCTATTATTATTCGTACTCGCGCCTCTATCCCATCTTTTGGCTCGCTCCCGCCAAGAAAATTGTATATGCCGCGATGGACGGCGGCCCGCATACTGCCAATTACACCGCGTACGGCACCAATCCAAAAGTGTCATGGCTGACTCGTCGTTTAATTCGGTACGTTGATATCTTTATCGCAATCAGTGACTTTGGAAGTGAAGGTATACAGCAGGTCTATAACGTCTCTTCAAATCGAGTGCGTACCGTTTATTGCGGAATCGCTACTTATTTCAAGCCTCTCGAGAATAAAAAAGCTATTGCCACGGAGTTGTTAGAAAAATATGGAATCCATAGTCCCTACATTCTTGATGTTTCTCGTTTTGATCCTCATAAGAATATTCTCAATCTTATTCATGCATTCAAAATGTTTATTGACGAGAATCATACTTCCCATTCTTTGGTCTTTGTAGGAGGTCGTCACATGCCAGATTACTCAGATGAGGTTGAGAAACTCATACACGATCTCGGACTCTCCGAGCTCGTCTATATAGCACCATTCATTACCGACGAGGATTTGCCGAAGGTTTACAACGCAGCTGATTTTTTCGTGTTCCCATCGTTTTATGAAGGTTTTGGAATGCCAGCGGTCGAAGCAATGGCCTGTGGTACTCCGGTACTCATTTCAAATATAGCGGCACTAACCGAGGTAACAGCTGGTTTTGCCGAAATTGTTGATCCACATTCACCCGCGGCGATTGCCTTCGGCATGAAGAAACTTCTGAATCCTGAATATAAGCGGGGACTCTCCGAGCAAGGTCTTGAACGTGCAAAGGTCTTTACGTGGGCTGGTAGCGCACGCTCCATTGCCGATATCTTTCGATCACTTGCAGCATCGTTGGATAAATAGGACTTTTTTGTTACTATTCGGAATATTATGGCTGACAAACGTAGGGCATTGATAACTGGCCTCACCGGACAAGATGGATCCTACCTTGCAGAATTATTGGTGAGCAAGGGCTATGACGTATTTGGTCTTGTTCGCCGTACGAGCGCAGGTCCGTCAGAGACTGTAGAGCATATGAGTCTCTCAAAACAAGTGCGCTTTGTATACGGGAATGTGCGCGATCTGAGCACAGTGCGACTCGCGATGGAGGAGGTGCGACCAGATGAGGTATACAATCTCGCTGCACAATCGCACGTATGGATGTCGTTTAAGGTTCCCGACGAGACGTGGGATACAAATTATTACGGTGTCGCGCGTGTCGTCAACGAAGCGATGAAGGTCAACAAAGACGTGAAGATCTATCAGGCATCGACGAGTGAGATGTTTGGTTCGACCTCGCCACCGCAAAGCGAGACATCGCCGTTTGCTCCCGTTTCCCCGTACTCTGAGTCAAAGCTCAAGGCACACGAGGAATTCATCGTTGCATACCGAGAGAAGTATGGACTCTTTGCAGCGTCAGGAATTCTCTTTAATCATGAATCGCCACGTCGTGGCAAACACTTCGTGACCCGCAAAATTACGCATTCACTAGCAAAGATTAAGCTTGGTCTGCAAGACAAACTTACGCTAGGCAACCTCGATGCGAAGCGTGATTGGGGATATGCCGGGGATTATGTTGAGGCTATGTATCTTATGATGCAACAGCCCGAGGCGCGAGACTATGTGATAGCAATGGGCGAAACAAGAACGGTGCGTGACTTCGTTAATGCAGCCGCACACGTGCTCGATATTGCGATTACATGGGAGGGTGAGGGTCCACAAGAGGTGGGTAAAGATAAAAACGGCAAAGTAATAATTGGTATTGATCCAGAATTTTATCGCCCCAATGAGGTGAATCATCTCTTGGGCGATGCCACTAAAGCACACCGAGAACTCGGATGGAAACCGAAAGTATCTTTTGATGGACTCGTCGAAATGATGGTCAAGAGCGACTATGATGCGTTGAAGCATCTGGCGTAATTCCTCGAGTACATTATGGATTCTTCACCAATCCCTCCCACAACTGCCCCAATACCAGCGGTCTGTCCCCTTTGTAATACATCAGGATCTTTTGTCAGTTTAGAAACGCATGTTGATAGTGGTATCGAGTACCACCTCTACTCATGTGCACAATGTAAGGCACAGTGGTGGGAACCTTTGAAAAATCCCGGTGCACATTGGTATGAAAGCGATGTGCGTTATGCGGGTCGCAATGGTGATCCGATTCTCGAGGCTAATGTTAAACATCGTACAACAATTTCTTACCTCCTACCTTTCAAGGGACGTGTACTCGATGTTGGCTGTGGTGTTGGAAATTTTCTCGCATGGGCAAAGATGTATGGTTGGACATGCTACGGGATTGACTTTGACCGTGATGGTATCGAAGCAGGGAAGCGCACATTTGGCCTCGATAATCTTGAAGCAGTTGACCTTAAGACCTATGTGGACACGCATCCTGGCACGACCTTTGATCTCGTCACATTTTTCGATGTTTTTGAGCACATCGATGACCATAGAATGTTTATCGAGTTGATTCGTAGTCTTCTCAATAAGAACGGGCATATCTCATTGAGTACGCCGTACCGAGGAGGTTCTCGATGGTTAGTCGCGCATGATTTTCCGCCTCGACATCTCACTCGATGGGACTTGGAATCATTGACGACCTTTCTTGAGGCGCATGGATTTAAGGTCGTATATGGCAAATTGCTTCCTGCGAGCTTTTTCTTCGTAGTGACAAAACTTCGCGTCAAATATGGTCGCAGGTTTAGCTTTGGCCTTGTGCAAAAGGTAAAGGATTCAGCAATTCGATCAACGCTAGTTTCTTCAAAAACATCCACTACTAAGCCTATTCTAAAGATTCGAATTATACATACCCTCGCAAAGACAAAAGACATTCTCCTCTTTGGTATTCCAGCTTTTATTATATGGACAGGATTTCTGTTTACTAAAAAACGCTACACCGATCTAGTCCTCATCGCGCAGCGTACAGAATAGTATGAATATCTTTTATATTGCTCATGCACGCATACCGACCGGCCGCGCACATGGACTGACCATTGTGAAGTCATGCGAGGCGTTTGCGCAGGCGGGAGCTAAGGTTTCTCTGGTATTATTGCGACGAGAAAATCGTTCGCCAGTAGATATTTTTAGTATATACAATGTCCCGAAAGTATTTACGGTACATTACCTTTATATACCCGAGTTTGTATACCGATATACAAACAGTCTCGCATTTCTTTTGCAGACGAGTACTTTTTATGTGAGCGCATTTTTCTTCATGCTTTTTCAAAGTCGGAAGGACACAATTGTCTATACCCGTGAATTTCCCCTCACGCTTCTGAGCCTTATTGGCTTCAAGGTCATTTTTGAATGCCATACTATTTCCCATAAACAAAAACTGTTTTTTTGGTTTGCTCGACGAGCGCATCGAATCATTGCAATTTCTGGGGCGTTGAAAGATGCTTTTATTCGTGAAGGTTTTGAAGAGAGTCATATACTTATTGCACCGAGTGGTGTGGATCTCAGTATCTTTGCCACTCCAATCTCAAAGAAGGATGCGCGAGAAAAACTCAATCTCGCTCAGGATGCAAAAATCATTCTCTATACGGGGAATTTCACTACGATGGGGGAGGATAAAGGCATCGCCGACATCATTCGTGCACTCCCAGAGCTTGCGGGCGTTACCTTCGTTGCTGCGGGAGGTACTGCACCCGATGTTGAGCGCTATAACTCGCTCGCCAAAGAAGTAGGAGTTGATGACAAGGTTATGCTTTTCCCTCATGCTCCGCAGTCGACTCTCGCGCTCTATCAGCAAGCAGCTGACGTGCTGTTGATGCCGTTCCCGGATACGCCGCACTATCGCAATCACATGTCGCCGGTGAAGATGTTTGAATATATGGCAAGCGACCGCCCGATCGTCGCGTCCGATCTCCCAACGATCCGGGAAGTGCTCAATGAGACAAATGCAGCAATCGTGCTACCGGGCAATCCTCATTCGATAGCAAGTGCTGTCCAAAAGTTGCTGACTGACTCAGTATATGGCGAGGCACTCGCCAAGCAGGCACGAGCAGATGTTGAACAATATTCATGGAAAAAACGTTCAGAGCGAATCCTCTCATTCATTGCAAAATAATATGAATATTCATGTACCAAAAGTCGCGCGCTACATCATTGCCGGTGGAACTGCTGCAACAATTAATATTGGTACGCTCTTTCTCCTCACTCATTTTATAGGTGTCTGGTACCTCCTATCTTCAATTATTGCTTTTATTGTTTCTTTCTTCATCAGTTTTTATTTACAGCGCACATGGACATTTGAGCACAATCATCCAGACACCATTGCCCGTCACATGGTTCTCTATTTCGGTGTGACACTCTTTAACCTCGCATTGAATACCGGCATTGTCTATGCGTTGGTTGAATGGGTCTCAGTCTGGTACGTGTTGGCACAGATTATCGCAGGTGCACTCGTGGCCATATCGAGCTTCTTTATCTACAAACATGTAATATTTGTTGAACCAAAAGATGCATCGGTATGAACGCACCTACCATTATTTTGCCGACATATAATGAATCCGGAAATATTGCGGGGATTATTAACCGTATTTTTCAATTTGTGCCGGAGGCAAAAGTACTAGTTGTCGATGATAATTCTCCAGATAAAACAGCTGATATCGTGAAAGGCATGATGCAGAACGAACCACGTTTACAGTTACTGCAGCGAAAGGGGAAGGAGGGGCTCGGTAAGGCCTATCAACATGCATTTTCTGAAGTACTTAAAGATCAATCAGTTCAGTTAGTAATGATGATGGATGCGGATTTTTCACATGATCCGGTTTACATTCCGGCTATGATTGATGCCATACATAACGCTGACGTGGTCATTGGCTCACGATACTGTCGAGGAGGCAAGACCGAAGGGTGGAAGCCATGGCGAGTATTTTTGAGTGCATTTGCCAACAGATATTGTCGGGTAATTAGCGGCATGCCTATCAATGATGCAACTGCAGGTTTCAATCTGATACGGGCTGATATACTACGAAGTGCCAATGTCGCATCGCTTGGATTTTCTGGGTATGCATTCATTATGGAGCTCAAATATGCGCTCTGGCGGCACGGTGCTCGGTTTGTTGAGGTGCCAATTATATTTCGAGAGCGAAGGGAAGGTGAGTCAAAGATATCAAGCCATATTATTCGTGAAGGAATTATTGCACCATGGAACATGCGATTCAAAAGCAAGAAATAATCTGCCGTCTTTGCGGCAAGGCAGAGTCCCAGTTCTTCTTACGGAAGAATAATTGTGATATCTATACCTGCACATCATGTGGATCAAAGTTTGTCTCTCCGATTCCATCGTCGACAGAAATTTATTCGGAGGATTATTTCACCGGTGCTGGGAAGGGATTTGGCTATACCAATTACGATGCTGACAAACAGGTGATGGTGCCGGTCTTTGAGGACTACATGCGTCAAATAATTGCCTTACGACCATCCAAGGGTATGTTGTTCGACATTGGTGCAGCAACAGGATTTTTCCTTGCCATTGCAGGGCGGTTTGGTTTTGAAGTTGCCGGTGTCGAGATTTCAGATTTCGCAGCTTCTGCTGCACGTGCGAAGGGCATTGACGTGGCAACAGGTACTCTCGAGACCATTTCTGATGTATCTGAGCGATATGACGTAGTGACTATGCTTGACGTTATCGAGCACGTCGCAGATCCGCGTGTAGAACTCTCTCGCGTACATACACTGCTCAAACCAAATGGCCTTCTCGTCATTAACACTCCTGATGTGGGAAGTCTCTATGCACGACTCCTTGGTCGTGGCTGGCACCTCTTGGTGCCTCCAGAGCATCTGTACTACTTTAATCGCTCAACGATGCGCACCGTACTCGAGGAGTCGGGGTATCGAGTACTGGTAGTGAAGACCATTGGAAAGAAATTCACACTTCCATATATTTTCAAAACACTCTATATGTGGCAACGGCTCGGTGTATGGAAATGGTTGTTGCACATTTCTCAGCATACCTGGTTGCGCTCAATTGCATTGCCGGTGAATCTTTTTGACAATATGTTTGTTATTGCCGAGAAGGTATGAAATATCGATTTCTTTCAATTATTTTTGTATGCACTATTGTACTTGCGCTCGTGCCGTGGCTCGCTGCGACAGTAGGAAATCATGGACAATTGCGAGTACCACCTGAGTTCACCGACGACAGTGTCTATTACTACACACGCATTCATAGTGTCGCTGAGGGATATCCGTTTATCGGCAATCCGTATTTCAAGGAACATCGCAATGACATGGCGACCGCATTCTTTGGGGCGGATTGGATTGCCTCAGCGCCACTTCTTCTACACATACCACTCATTCCAGCGATTATGGTGGATACAGTCATTGGCTTTGCACTCTTTGCAGGGTTGATTATCCTATTGTGTCAGGCACTCGGCATACGTACGTGGGGAACCGCGCTTTCGCTCTCTGCAACTCTCGCTTGTACATATTGGTTTCTTGAGCGTCCGGTCTCGATGCAGATTGTATTTCCAATTTTCCTATTTTTCCTCCTGTCGTACCTGTGGTGGCTACGGTATCCAGAATTATATAAAACGCGTCTTGCACTCATTGCCTCAGCGGTACTCTCGTTCTACACCTACACCTACTTGTGGCAGATTGTTGTCATCATAATGGGTATCACGCACATCGTGTTTCTCATTCGCGAGCGAAGTCGTCTTGTCTCGCTCTTGATTCTCGATGGCATAGTCGTGATTCTTGCATTTCCACTCTTCTGGTACACCTATCTTCAGCTTCATCAACAGTGGTATTGGCAGACAATGCTTCGCACCGGACTCGTTGCGACACACTCGTTTGGAGGAGCCGCGGTTATTGCGGCTGTACTAAGTATGTTCATTGGTGTTGCCATGTGGACGCTCCGTGATGATTATCAAGCGCGACGTACTGATATTGAATTTTTCTTTATTGTGGGAGTATCGATTCTCATTGCTGTATTTAGCAATGTTATTACAGGGAAAGATCTTGAGTCAGCAAATCATTTCATTCGCTTTACGTATGTGTGGGCAGCACTTGCCGGTTCGTATGTAGTGTATCGACACGTTGAATCACAAGGATATGATTGGCGCGCATACGCACGTGCTAATCGCTTCACTATAATACTTCTTGCGCTGGTGATTTTCTTTTCTTTTAATGCATATCAAACCCTACGGGGTTTTCACTTCGTAGCGAGTCCCGGCACGCTTGCTCCCCAGACTTATACTGCACCGCTTCAGTGGCTCAACGATAATACGCCCACTGGCTCGGTCATTTTTGCTGATGATGAGTTCTCGTACTACATACCGCTCATGACGCATGACTACGTCTTGTTTCAGCCAGACGGAGGACTGTATCTCGTTTCTGACCGAGAAGTACAAGATCGATACCTGACATCGCGGATGTTTGCGAGACTTTCGCTTTCTGATATCGAGCGCGATGCACGTCTGTATGCAGGAGTGGGGAATGCAATCGATACGTATAAGACCTTAAATCGAACCACTGAAGTGTGTCGGCTCTTTATCCACACCGCTCTCGGCTGTCCGCCGCTTTTGAATACCGTTTCGTATCTCGGGGTCCCGTACTTTAGTGATATGTTTAATCGATATCAAGATACCATCTTGGCGCAGCCAGAAAACGCACTCAGTAGTTTTGGAGTGACATACATCATCAAAGACACATCTCTCGATGAGACGATGCATCCAGAAAAGCTGAGTGGATCAAGCCTTGTGGCAACAATCGGGAGATTCGAGATATATACTCTTAGTGCCACGGGCACCCTTGCTCATTCTTGATTTAATACGATATTCGCATACACTGCGTATATGAAGCCTAAAATACTCATTACCGGTGGTCTCGGATTTATCTTCTCCCATGTGACCGAATATTTCGTCGCCAAAGGCTGGGACGTGGTCGTCATCGACAATGAATCTGCCGGAAGCCACCCAGAGATTATTGATGGCTCATTTAAGTACATCAAAATGAGTGTCTGTGATCGCGCCGTGATGGATGTCATTCGCTCAGAAGCACCGCAGTATGTAATCCATGCAGCTGCCATAAGCGATGTCGATTATTCCATTCGCGAACCGTACAAGACTCTCTCTGAGAATATTGATGCAAATCTCAATTTGTTTGAAGCGTGCCGTGAGCTTGAATCTCTAAAGAAGTTTCTCTATGTATCAACTGATGAGATATATGGAGAATGCGAACATCCGAAGAATGAGACGGAAATAATCTTCCCAAAAAATCCCTACTCTGCATCCAAGGCCGTGGGTTCTTTGATACGGTACGCATATGACAATACTTATTCAGAATTGCACGATAAGACTGCAGAGACTCGTTTTTGTAATGTCTTCGGGCCTCGCCAGGACACACGCAAGGTAATGGCCCTCATTAAGCATTCGCTTACTACGGGTGAGCCGATGCCGGTGCATAACGAAGGTAAGGGATATCGCGAATATATTTATGTTAAAAACATCCCTGCCGCTGTCGATCTCGTACTTGAAAAAGGGGTTCGTCCATACAACATCACAACTAATGACGGATTCACCGTGTTGCAACTGATTGAACGTGTAGAAAAAGTGACGGGGAAAAAGGTCAATACCTATAACGAAAAACGGCGGGGAATGGATATGAAGTATCAGATGGATGGTTCACGCATCCATAAGGATCTTGACTGGAAGCCGATATATTCTTTTGACGATGGCTTGAAGGAATACATGCTCGGGGCATAAACTTATATGAATGTTGAAGATTGGTTTAAGGACAAACAAAAAATACTTGCCATTGAGGTAGAGGAAATTGGACTTAGTAATGTGCATGATTGGAAAATCGTAGAAGAAAATGATTCTCCGAACTATATCGGGCATATATCAGGAAAATACCACCGTGGCGTCTTTTTGAAGGCATGGGATATTGTGCGAGCGGAGTGGATAGAGCGTTTTCTTGTTGCCCCTATTCCACCGACCGAAGGTGAAGCTCTTTACGGAGTTGCGCTATTGGCGAGATACAAAGATCACTATCTTGTCCAGGCAAAAGCAGAGCCCGGCAATGCCACTCCAGGACACGTGCAGCTCACGACGACTATTCAGGCCTCATATACAAATATCAAAGCGAAGCTTTCGGGCGAAATACCATTCACGTGGATGTACGATGATCCAAAGACCAAGCAATACATCGTCTCTCAGGATGGAGCGCAGCTCTATATGAAACGGAATAAAGTATGCTTTCTCGAACTCTCTGAAGAGCTTACGGAGTTGCCGACTAATTTTTTCTGGGCGACTTTAAATGAAATCAAGTCTTTTGCACAACGTGGCCTTGTTTCTGAGCACGTCCTGCAGTGTATTGGCGCCGAATTTCTCTCATAGAGCACGTGTCGTGGATATTTGATATACTCGGAAAGATATGAGACGAATGACTGTTTTCAGTACATATGTGAATTGGCGGTCAATTGTGAATGTTGTCCGTGTTTTGCGTAGTGGCTATATCGCTGAAGGTCCTGAAGTAAAGAAGTTTGAGATTGAGTTTACAAAGCGATTTGGTTTTCAAAATGCCATTGCACTTAACTCTGGTACATCAGCGCTCGAACTTGCCTATGAGCTTGCCGGGATAAACGAGGGCGATGAAGTAATCACCCCAGTCTTTCCATTTGTCGGTACAAATATTCCGCTCGCTCGCCGAAAGGCAAAAATAGTTTTTGCTGATATTGATCGAGACTTAAATATTAATATTGAGGATGTGAAGCGTAAAATTACTCCACAGACGAAGGCGCTCGTGTTTGTAAGTTTTGCCGGAAACAACAGGGGATTGAAAGAAATGCGTGCCTTAGCGGATGAACATAAGATTCCGCTTATTGAAGATGCTGCGCAAGCGCTCGGTTCAGACGGGTGGGGGATTGGTGACTTTATTTGTGTCTCGCTACAGGCAATTAAAACACTCACATCTGGTGATGGAGGTTTCTTAATTGTAAAAGATGCAAGACTCGTAGAAAAGGCTCGACGACTTCGCTGGTTTGGATTTGATAGAGAAGCACGTCACAAATATGAGGATTCTGATATTACCGAAGCCGGGTACAAATATCATATGAATGATATTACGGCTGCAATTGGTCGTGGAAATCTTACTGTTATAGATAAAATAATTGCGCACCGGAAACGTCTGATACAGGCATATCGAGAAGGAGGAGTAAAAGACGCGCATATTTGGCTCCCGATTGTTTTTACCAATAAGCGTACTGAACTCCGCGCATTCTTAAAAGAATCGGGGATCGATAGCAGTATCCATCACTTTAGAAGTGACAAATATACCCTGTTTGGTGGACATCAAAAATTGCCTAACATGGACGAACTCGAGCATACATTCCTTTTACTCCCACTCCACATGAAAATATCTGTTGCAGACGTGCGATACATTACTGGAAAGATAAAGGAATTTAATATCGCGCACGGTTTGTAATTGCACATCACATTATGAAAAAATTAGCAGTAATCGTTAGTGGTTGGCATTTTCCGATACATTTCTTTAGGGAAATTGCGGCACAAAAAGTCCCTGCTGGCTGGGAAGTTGAGCTCTACTGCGTCTCACACCGTGACCCCCGATTCTCTGCGGAAGATAAGAAAGATATATTACCGAAGCTTGGATGGGACTATCGAAGCTGTCTCGACAGAATTCTCTATGAGAAAATAGCGACGGTCGCAGAGATTGAAGCCCTCGGCTGGCATTATAAGGAGTACCCAAATACTGTTGGCGATTGGGGTAATACCAATCAATGGCTCGATGAACATAATTATAAAGATTACGATATGTTGCTCGTGTCCCACGACGACAATTTGATACCGACCAGAAATATGTTTGTAGATCTTCTAGATAAGGAGGGTGATTGGCTCATCATCACAAATAGCACCGGGAGTGTCCCAACATCACGCAGAGAGCGATTAGCAAAATGGTGGAATCCTGTGATTGGGTTACGAGGGTCCTTTGAGCTTATTAAACCGCAAGTACTCGATATGATTGGCGGCAAATTTGACCTCGGAGAAGTTACTTTAACAAGAGAGGGGAGTGTGTCGGCGACGACAGATGTGAAAGAGTTGAGCGATTGGAACAGAAATACAGACTCAATGAATGAATTGTTTAAGAAGCCGGAGATGAAGCCTCGACTCATTGCGCTTTCTCCCTATTATCGTGTTAGTAAATACTGTGTGGAAGGCGAGCGGGGATTTGTTTCCTTTACTCAACCTGAAAATACATCATCGGAAAACAAAGGGTTTCGAGAACTACAAAAGATACTCAAATTATCCTAATTTTTAAAGGGATAATAGTAAAAGTACACGTTGACGAGGTTGCCGAGGATGCGGGTGATGATGCGTGCGGCGATAACTCCCGCAATTCCGTATGGAATGGCTAGGATAATGACTGAGACAATCTGGAGCACGTATCCAATCGTGTTGCCCCAATACTGCTCTCGTACCTTTCCGCGTGCAGCGAGAAATAGTGTCGCTGGATCAAATGACATACCAATAAGTGAAAGCGAGAAAATCTGTGAGAGGAATACCACACTCTCGTATTTAGGGAAAAAGAGATGGAAGAAAAGGGGAGCAAGTGTGATATAGGTTCCCACCGCCACCACCGATGCTCCGAAGAAAAGCAAAAACGTCCGTTGCATCTTCTCGTGTGCCTCAAGGTCACTACCGCGTGCAAATTGTGGGAAGAGTAATGTAATAAGAAAGCCAACGACGGACTTAAGCTGGTCAGGAGCTGCGGTTGTGACGGAGTATATCGCGACTTCTACCGGTCCAAGAAAGTGGAAGAGTACGAGCTTATCAATGTTTGCGGCTACGTTGCCGAGGATACTCATGACACTCAGATGTTTGCCATACGAGATTACTTCTGGGTCGACGGGAGCATCGTGAGGAATCTTTGCAAGTACATAGAAATAGCAGCATGAATAGAGAGTTGTGTAGGAGCCAAAATATGCGATAAGGAGTGCCAAAATATTGCCCCCGAGCAAAATAGTGGCAATGAGTGCGAGTGTCGACCCGATTTGAATGATGAAGTTTGCGATGACATTGCCACGGAAATCCGGCTTGCCAAGAAAGTAGGCACTGAAGTTGGCAAGCGGGTCGAAGAGCGGAAGGAAGAGTGAGATGATGAGAAGCGAGAGGCTTAGAGTGATATTTCCGTGGAGATAGTAATAGATGGCAATCGCACAGCCGACGATAAGCCCAAGCATGCTCCAGCGGATGCAGACTTTTGTCGCAGGGGCGATTGAGCCTGCAAAGCCTCGTGCTACTGCTCGAGTGAGTGCTGAGGTCATTCCAGGGAGCGCAAAGATGGATAGGAGGCTCGCAATAGAGAGCATGTACTTGTACAGACCATAGGTCTCTTTTGGCAAAAGATTGGCAAATACAATGGCGATAAGGAGAGAAAGCCCTGTTGAGCTAATTTGCCCGATAGTGAGCCATGAGGCGCCAGACACGAGATACACCATGTCTGTCTTGGTATATTTCTCAGTCCAACGCAGCACTCGTATTGTGCCTATCTGTAATCTCTGCCACATGTATTCCGTATGGTAGCGCTCCGTGAGGTTTTCCGCCAATACCATTGCCTCATTTGGTGAGAGCGGTATACTCCTTGAACGTACCCGTCTATGGCAATCCCAGATGTATCAATCATACTGCCTGCCATGAATGAGACATTCTCGCTTGAAGAGACGACCCGAGTCATCCTTGAAGAAAATCCTTCCGACATAAAAGAAATTCTCATTGTGCTCTCAACGAGAGGGACTCCTGAATGTGCAGCAATGGCTCAATCTTTAAAAGAGCGCTACAGCGTCGTAAAGCCCATCATACAAAAGCGTGGATTTGTCGGCGGTGCCATTCGTGACGCTTTTGAGGTCGTTTTAGGAGATTATGTGATTCTCATGGCATCAGACCTTGAGACCGACCCGCATGCGGTCGTGCGACTCATTACGAAGGCACGCGAGGGCTACGACATCGTGACGGCAACTCGGTGGACGGGAGCAGGGTTTACAGGCTACAGCCCCGTTAAATACATTCTCAATAAGATTTTCCAGTTGTTTTTCCGTGCCCTGTACGGTACATCGCTCACGGACCTTACCTATGCATTTCGTATATTCCGTACCGATATCGTGCGACGTATACGATGGGAAGAATTGCGCCACCCCTTCTTATTTGAGACGATAGTGAAGCCATTGCGCCTTGGCTACAAAATCAGCGAGATTCCTGCGGCGTGGTCTGCGCGCAAAGAAGGCGAATCACAAAACACCTTTTGGCGGAATTTTGAATATTTCCGGACTGGTTTTAAAGTTCGCTTCGCATCACTCGCTTCGCTCACCAACTATTAACGTATGTCCTATCATTCAGATAAACCAGTACTCATTACCGGCGGATGCGGGTTCGTCGGCCGACACCTTGTCGCACGGCTCTTGAATGATGGCGCATCACTGTTTATCGTCGACAATTTGTCTACCGGTAAGCATCCTGATTCATGGCTAATGGAACTATGGCCGTATGATATAAGAGAAGAGATTTCGTCGTCGAAACACGTGTATCGAAAGGGGAATCAAGAAATGACATTTATCAAGCAGGATGCATTGAAGTTCTTTACCAATGCGATTGATGGTGAGCAGACACCGGAGTTTAGTGACGTTTTTCATCTTGCCTCGATTGTGGGTGGGCGCACACTCATCGATGGCGACCCACTTCTTGTCTCATTTGATCTCGCTATTGATGCCACGCTCTTTCTCTGGGCGACACGATTCCCCAAGAAATTTGCTCGCATTATGTATGCGTCGTCTTCTGCGGCGTACCCAGTGCACCTCCAAGGAGAGGATGGTGCACTCGCCCTTGGTGAGCATCACATACGGTTTGACCACGGCATGGGCGTGCCCGACATGACGTACGGATGGTCGAAACTCTCGGGAGAATTTCTCGCGCGACTCGCTCATCAAAAGTATGGACTCCATGTAGCCTGCGTGCGACCGTTTTCCGGTTACGGCGAAGATCAAGATCTTACGTATCCCGTGCCGTCGATAGCGCTTCGCGTCGCGCGTCGTGATAACCCAATTGAAGTGTGGGGGACTGGGGAGCAGGGTAGAGACTTCATCTATATCGACGATTGTATCGATGCGATGCTTACCATTCTCGATAAGGTGCAAGATGGTCGTGGCATCAATATTGGCACCGGTACACTCACGTCTTTCAACGAACTCATCAAAGTACTTTCTCTTCTTGAGGGTCATGACGCAGAAATCAAACGACTCACCGACAAGCCAGTGGGTGTACAATCTCGATATGCAGACACTGCGATACTCAATAACGAAATCGGATGGACTCCGCGCACCTCACTTGAGGAGGGTATGGGCAAAGTACTCGCACACGCACGCCGTCGCTTACAGGATAAAAACGCTTTGTAACATATGAAGACTGCAATTATCACCACAACCATCAACGTGCCTGTACTGTTTCGGGACTACATGAAGAACGTCAAAGATCTTGGTCACGATTGTTTCTTTGTGGTTATTGGCGACAAGAAGACACCAGCGGAGGCCAAGTCATATTGTCTTGATTTGGGGAAGGAGTTTGATTTGCCGATGACGTTTCTCGATGTGGCCGACCAGGAGGAGTATTTGAATAAGCATCCAGAACTCGGTGCACACCTCACGTGGAATTCTATCCAACGCAGGAATATTGGGCTGGTTATTGCGTATGAACAGGGAGCTGAACAAATCATCACCATCGATGACGATAATTTCTTCGTCTCTGATGATTTTGTTATGCATCATAGTGTCGGCCAATCCAAAGATATCGAGATCCTGTCAACAAAAAGTGGATGGCTCAATGTCTGTAATTTTCTTACGGAAAAATATAATCGCCCTTTTTATCATCGTGGATATCCGCTTGAGCAGCGTTTCGCAGATGAGGAACCGACGACTGCTCGCGTGAACGGCAACGTTGTCGTTAATGCTGGATTTTGGTTTGGCGATCCAGACATTGATGCACTAACTCGTATCTACTATTTTAATAAGCCGATCGAAGCGGTCGCGTATGAGCGCGGTGGGCACTTCGCCCTCGCGCATGGCACGTGGTCGCCATTCAATTCTCAAAACACGTCGCTCGCGCGCGAGATTATCCCGGCGTATTTCTTGAGCCCGTATATCGGTCGTTACGATGACATTTGGGCGGCATACGTCATTAAGCGCATCAGCGACCATTTGGGCGATTACATTACCTTTGGTGACCCGGTGGTCAAGCAAGAACGCAATGTCCACAACTACTGGAAAGATCTCGCACAAGAAGATAAGGGAATGATGCTCACAACACCCTTTGTGGAAATGCTCAAGGCAATACCACTTTCTGGTACCACATATTCTGGATGTTTTAAAGAAATAAGTGACGGATTCAAGCAAAAGATTGCAGAGGCGAAAATCTCTGATGAGCATCGAATGTTTTTGCAAAAATATCAAGAGGGGATGGAGGTCTGGATTAAGACGTTTGAGGGAATACAGTAAATTTCTCCCTTTAAGCTCTTATTTCGCGGAACCTTTCTTTTATGGCATCGAGCTATATAATTCCCTGAATCTTCTATGATTAAGCAATTCCAGGCCTTTTTAAGGCAAGAGTGGGGGTCTCTTTTGGTCATCTGTATTGCCGTTGTCATTCAGTTGTATCTTGTGACGCGCTCGCTACCGTTTCTTATCACCAATGTGCTTCCTGATGATGCGTTCTACTATTTTGATATCGCGCGCTCCATCGTGCTCGGGACTGGCTCGTCGTTTAATGGTATCGACATGACCAATGGCTATCATCCACTGTGGCTCGTCGTATTGCTTCCAATTTTCAAATTCTTTTACACCACTGCTTCCGATATTACTCCAATCAGAATTGCACTCATTGTGGCAGTCGTTCTCAATGCAATTACTGCAATATTCGTTCTCAGAATTCTTACGAGATTCTCGAATGATTCGTATGTGCGGGCCTTAGGTATGATTGTCTGGCTACTCAATCCATTTCTTCTCTACGAATCGATCAATGGTCTTGAGACCGCGCTTACGCTCTGTTTGTTCTCCGTATTCTTTTTACTGGCTCTACGCAACGAAGAGGGGAAGTCAGAATCATATTGGATGACGGGCCTCGTTGGTGGCCTCATGGTTCTGGCACGTCTTGATATGGTTTTTTATCTCGGAGCATATCTTGTGTGGATATTGTTTCGTCGTGGATGGCGAATCGGACTTCGGCCTGCTTTTATCACTGGGTGTATTGCCGCAATCCCACTCATACCATGGGTCATATGGAACGCACTTAATTTTCACATGATTCTTACCGGTTCTTCAAACGCGGAAGTCTTGGTGAATCACGAACTCATCGTTCAAGACCACGGCACATCAGTATTACAATTTTTAAAGGCAATCGTATACCTGACACAATATTCAGCTTCTGCGCTCTTTGATAGGACGGGGATGTATGCACTTTCCTTTTTTGGAATGGGGGCCGCAGCGGTGTTGATAGTTCGTCATGAGATTAAAATTCCAAAACGTTTCTCCAAGATGAAACTGTCACAGTATATGTGCGGTGCATTCCTTATGCTCTTTATTGCAGACGCATCGATTCGGTGGACTGTTCGTCCGTGGTACTTCGTGTCGTTTGAGTTGTTGTTGGCTATTGGTGCGGTGGTTGCACTTTCAGCAATGAAGCCATATGTGAATCACTATCGTACAGGAGTGTATATTCTCATTGGACTCATACTCTGCTCGTTCTTCGTTGACTGGAGCAAAAATGTGCGAGGTGCGTATCATGGGCAAGATCAAATGTATAGCACATCTCTGTGGATGAATGAGCATCTGCCATCAACGACGAAAATCGGTATATTTAATGCAGGAATTGAAGAGTATTTTTCGACTCGCCCCATCGTAAATCTGGACGGCTTGGTAAACGTAAATGCATATCACGCGATGCAACGTCGAGAGTTGTGGAACTACATTCAATCCCAACACATAGGGTACATTGCAGATTTTGATGAATATTTGACCTATCGATATAAGAGCTTTTTTGGCATTGATGACCCCTTTGCGAATATGACGTTTACGTATACTGTGGATGGACTGAGTACTACGACACGTAGTCAAAACGGAGTTAATATCTATAAGATAAAATAAATCACACATATATGGCTACTAAGAAGCGCGTGAAAAAGGACGTTTGGGTCATGGTCTCCGGCGGATTCGATCCGATTCATATCGGCCATGTCCGTATGTTTGAACAGGCACGCATGCTTGGGGATAAGCTTGTGGTTGTTATCAATAACGATAATTGGCTGCGCTCCAAGAAAGGGTATGTCTTCATGTCGAGCGAGGAGCGCAAGGAGATTATTTCCATGTTTCCCTTTGTCGACAAGGTCGTCCTGACCTCGCACAAGAAAGACGATACGGATCGCAGTGTCTGCCGAGAGCTCGCGAAGATTAAGCCTGACATCTTTGCTAATGGTGGCGATCGCAAAAGTACCAAAGATATTCCAGAGAGCGCGGTGTGCAAAGAGCTCGGCATAAAGATGGTTTTTAATGTTGGTGCAGGTGGCAAAGTTCAGTCGTCATCGTGGCTTGCGCGAGATGCGAGTCGCAACTTCGCACGCTCGGTCCGCGCGTGGGGGGAGTTCTATGGATGGGATGCCGGGAAGAATTGGAAATTGAAAACTATGTACCTCAAACGTGGTGGCAAGGTTAGTATGCAATATCATGAGCATCGCAGTGAGCATTGGATGTTGGTGGAAGGAGACGCACAGGTAGTATTGCAACATGCTGATGGGAAAACACACAAGACTGAGATGAAAAAGGGGGAGGTGATGTTTGTGGATGCACACCACGCGCACCAACTTTCATCGAAGGGCGGTGGAATTATCGTTGAGGTGTCATTGGGGGATTTTGATGAGAATGATGTGGTGCGTGTAGAGTCGAATTCACGGGCTTCTTAGGAGAAGTCCTGAGTCTCGCGTTCACCTGCCCACATGGTACAATCCAGGCCATGATTGAAAAAATCCTTCGATGGGTAGTCATTATTGGCATATTCGCGCTTCCATTCGTTTCTCTTATTGTGGCCTCCTCACTCTTTTTCCCGTATATAACGGGTAAGAACTTCGCATTTCGCATAATAGTAGAGCTCATTGTCGCGGCGTGGCTTGCTCTAGCCCTCGTCAACGTCAATTACCGCCCACGCCGAGGGTGGATATTGGCAGCATTCGCGCTTTTCATACTCGTCATCGCTATCGCTGATGCTCAGGGAGCAAATCCCTTCAAGAGCTTCTGGAGTAATTACGAGCGCATGGATGGATGGGTGACTATCGCGCACCTCTTTGCATATTTCGTAGTTGCATCGGTCGTAATGAATTCCGAGAAGCTTTGGAAGCGATTGTTCCAACTTTCACTCGTCGTATCACTCTATCTGAGCGTGTACGGGCTGCTCCAAGTATTTGGCGTTACGGCACTTGGTGAGGCCGGGGCATCTGGGCTCGCTGCTCGTATCGATGCGACGTTCGGAAACCCAATCTATCTCGCGGTGTACATGCTCTTCCAGATTTTCATCGCCTCGCTTTTGTGGGTACAGATGCGCGCAGAGCGCCCACGGGGTAAACGCATGTGGCCATCAGTGTTTTATGGTTCGGTGATTGTGCTCGATACTATTGCACTTTTCTTCACTGGTACGCGTGGCACCGAGCTCGGTCTTATCGGCGGTGCCTTGCTCGCGGTCCTTCTCTTTGCGTTTTTCCAAGGTTCAAAGAAGATGCGTAACATTGCAATCGCATCTCTTATTGTAGTGGCACTAGGTGCGTTTGGACTTCACGCTGTGCGTGACACCTCCTTTGTAAAGAAGGTCGGTTTCCTCGATCGCTTGGCTAGTATTTCTCTCTCAGACGATACCGTCAATGCCCGTCTTATGAACGCGGGCATCGCATGGCATGGGGTGATGGAGCGTCCAATTCTTGGTTGGGGACAGGAAAATTACGCGATTGTGTTCGACAAATATTACGATCCTAAAATGTATGCACAGGAGCCGTGGTTTGATCGTGTACACAACATCATCTTTGACTGGCTCGTAGCCGGGGGTTTCCTGGGGCTTCTCTCGTATCTGAGCATCTTTGGAGTGACGCTCTGGCAGCTCTGGCGTAAGAATAGTGTGCAAGCGTATGTATTCACACTGGCTGAACGCAGCATCCTGACGGGGCTCTTGGCTGGATATTTCTTCCACAACCTCACGGTCTTCGACAATGTAACGAGTTACATTCTCTTCGGTACGGTCCTCGCTTATATCGTGTGGCGTATTAGTAATGCCACTAAACCAGCTGCACTCATCACTCAAGAAATACTTCCACAATCAGCTATGCCGTTTACTGCCGTCGGCGCAGTGGTGCTTGCGAGCGCCTTGGTGTGGCTTATTAACGGCACTGCGTACGCACAAAACACGACACTGCTTGCAGCGCTCGAAACGGGCAATCTCGGTACCTTTATGCAGGCAATCAACTACGGCACCTACGGCACCCAGGAGGCGCGCGAACAGCTCGCACAGCTTTCAGCGCAGGTTGCTCAGTCAACATCTGCCAATGTGACCAATGACGTCAAACAGCAGTATTACAATGCTGCAGTCGAGCAGATGACCCTCCAAGAAAAGGCATCCCCACTTGATGCACGTTTTCCACTGTTTGTCGGGACCGTGCAGGATGCGTTTGGTAATTACACTGACGCGGGCAAATCGCTCGAGCTCGCACATCAGCTCTCGCCAAAGAAGCAGTCAATCCTCTTCCAGGTAGGACTCAATCAGCAAGCAATGGGGGATATGAAGGGTGCCGAGGCAACATTCAAACAAGCCTACGAGCTCGATACGAGTGACAATCAGGCATTTGCTATGTACATCGCGGCACTCATTCATGCGGGCGATGAATCTATTGCCGATCAATTACTCACACCAGCAGTCCTTACCTCCGGTGCCGCAGCCAATCAGCAAGTAGCATCTGCCTACGCCGCTCGCAATGAATATGCAAAGATAATCCCTATCTGGAGTGCATACCTTAAGGCAAACCCAACGGATACTGCAGCCTACACGGTCCTCGCTGCCGCGTACTATCAGTCGGGTAATTCCGCCGGGGCAATTGCAACATTCCAAGCATTGGCAAAAGCCTCTCCATCATCGGCTGATCAAGCGAATGCATATATCGCCCAGATACAAAGTGGCACCGTCAAGACGAAGTAAGTGAATACTTGCGTCCCTCTCCACCAGCTGTATAATCATGTCTATGAGTGCCACACAATCGTGTGATTCGTGAGGTCCTTAAACGTGAAAGTTGCCAAAAACCGCTCGCAAGAGCGGTTTTTGGTGTCTGGATATTTCCGAGGTTGTGATTCGTTTTGCACGCTCTGCGACGCGTGGTACGCTGGATGAAGTATTTATACATAAAGGACTCAGCGCGGAGGGCGGCGGCACTCATATAAGACTTTCACTTTGGAGCTCGCACCCGCCTTCCGCTTTGGGTCTTTTTGTTTGTCGCTTTTTTGCAAATCATTTTTGCGATTCAGATTTTTAAAAGTACTACTTAAAAATTAAATGTATGAATATGTTTTCATACATACAAAATAAAAAGTTATCCACATATATTTCTACTTTGCATCGCGACACGTGCACTGAATGTAATAATGATTAAGTAAACGTATTTCGTGCCATGACGTGCGCGTGATGCGGGTCGAACTTAACCACTCAAGCTCAAATAAATCTTTACATCATATATGGCAGCAAAAAAGCGCAAGACCGCGAAGAAGGCAACTAAGAAAGTTGCAAAGAAGCGCCGTTAGTATCGCGAAAAGTCCCTCTCGAAAGAGAGGGACTTTTCATTTGGTGAGAGACGGTGTTCATGTGCTCAATATCGCGAAAAGGCTCATTATAAGGTACTATATTGCAATGGGATTTTGGAATCGATTGGTTGGCGACGAGAACGTGGCGGCACTGCGTCGTGCGGAGCCTATTGTGGCACAGGTTAATGCGCTCGAGCCCCAATTTACAGCACTTACCGATGATGAACTCAGAGGTAAGACGGATGAATTTAGAAAACGAATTACAGCGGGAGAATCACTCGATGCTCTTGCCCCGGAAGCTTTTGCTACGGTGCGCGAAGCATCTCGTCGCACACTGGGTCAGCGACACTTTGATGTGCAGCTCATCGGCGGCATGATTTTACATAATGGTGACATTGCTGAGATGCGCACCGGAGAAGGCAAGACACTCGTTGCCACGTTGCCGACCTATCTCAATGCACTCACAGGCAAAGGCGTGCACGTGGTCACGGTCAACGACTATCTTTCCCGCCGCGATGCAGCATGGATGGGAGCGGTCTATCACGCGCTTGGACTCTCCGTGGGCATCATCAATCACGAAAGCTCGTACCTGTATGATCCGACACATGTGAGCGCAGAGGGTGTCACAGCAGAGGGCGAGATGGGAAGCTTTAAGGTAGTACACGAATTTTTGCGTCCGGTCTCCCGAGCTGAGAGTTATGCCGCAGATATCACCTATGGCACCAACAACGAGTTTGGCTTCGATTATCTGCGCGACAGCCTCGAATATGAGTCCAAGAACCTCCGTCAGCGCCTGCCGAGCAAGGGTGGGTACCATTTCGCCATTGTCGATGAAATCGACTCAATATTGATTGATGAAGCTCGTACACCACTCATCATCTCAGCCCCTGTTGCCGATGCCGAATCGCTCTATACGCGCTTTGCTGCGATTGCAGAGAGTCTCATCCTTGAAGACGACTATACAATCGATGAAAAGCATCGTCAGATTGCGCTTTCTGATGCAGGGATAGAAAAGGCCGAGAAGGAGCTCGGAATCGACAATATCTATACCGACGCTGGCATTAAATTTGTTCATCATCTTGAAACTGCGGTCCGTGCCAAGGCTATCTATCGCCGCGACAAGGACTACGTGGTGCGCAACGGGGAAGTGGTCATCGTTGATGAGCTCACCGGTCGCATGCAACCAGGACGACGATGGTCTGATGGATTGCATCAGGCAATGGAAGCCAAGGAAGGCGTGACCATTCAGCAAGAGTCCCGTACGTTTGCATCCATAACGTTTCAAAATTACTTCCGACTCTATAGCAAGCTTGCCGGTATGACGGGTACTGCCGTGACCTCGTCGGAGGAGTTCTATAAGGTCTATGGCCTCAATACCGTCGTCGTGCCGACCAATAGAACCTCCCAGCGTATCGATGAGCAAGACCTAATATTCCAGAGTGAAAATGGCAAAATGAAAGCCATTGCAAGTACTGTCAAAGAGCTCAATCTGAAGGGCCAGCCGGTCCTTGTGGGCACCGCCTCAGTCGAGAAGAACGAACTGCTCTCTGCATATTTCAAGCAAGAAGGCATTCCACATGAGGTATTGAATGCCAAGAATCATGAACGTGAAGGAGAAATCATTGCGCAGGCCGGACGACGTGGTGCCGTGACTATTGCGACCAACATGGCGGGACGTGGTGTCGACATCAAGCTTGGAGGCAATCCAGGCTCTCCTGAGGAACTCGAGGCGACGCAAGCACTCGGTGGACTGTTTGTGCTTGGCACCGAACGACACGAGGCGCGTCGCATCGACAACCAGCTTCGTGGACGATCGGGCAGACAGGGTGATTCGGGCAAGACTCAATTCTTCGTATCGCTCGACGACTCCCTCATGCGCGTTTTTGCCTCGGACACCTTGAAGAGGGTAATGGGTACGTTCAAGATTCCGGAGGATGAGCCAATATACAACTCTATGATTACTCGCTCGCTCGAGAAGGCGCAGACAAAGATAGAAGAGTTGAACTTCGATTCTCGCAAACACGTCCTTGCATATGATGATGTGCTTAACGTCCAGCGACAGAGTGTCTACGCACGGCGCCGCAGTTTGCTTACCGGAGGCGATGATGCAATGGATGCAGAACTCCGTCGACTTGCAGAAATAAATCCAGAGCTCGACGCTCTCATTACTCTCAAGAAAGAAGAGTTTGGAAATGTATTTCATTCCAACGTTCGACGATTCTTTTTGCAAATTATTGATTCGCTTTGGGTAGATCATCTGGAAGCGATGGAGTATCTCCGTAGCAGTGTAAACCTCCGTGCATACGGTCAGCGAGACCCGCTTGTTGAATACAAGAAAGAAGGCTTGCGCATGTTCCAGACCATGGAAGCTGCTTATACGTCTCGAGCAACGGAGGTCCTCTCCAAGATGAATCGAGGTGGTGGCTTTGTAGATCAGACAGCTAAGGAGGCTCAAGCGATAGAAAACGCAGCTGTCGCTATTACCGCAGGGGGGGCGACATCCCAGCACGACTTTGGCCGCAACGACATGGTACAGATTACCAACGGTACCGAGACTAAAGAGATGAAATATAAGAAAGCCGAAGCACTTATAGAAGGGGGGGAATGGAGACTGGTAGAGACTCAAAAAGAGACTCGTCAGGGCTAATAACGCACTGGGGCTGTGCATAACTTTTAAGTGATAAGACCCTCTTGTACAAGAGGGTCTTATCCGTTGTATTTTTAAAGTTAAGCTAAATTAGCTTGGAATTGCTTATATCTCGGACAAAAGAGATACATATATCGCTATCCGAGCTCGTCTTATAAATCATAATTATCGGATAGACGAAGTAAAATAAACATCAAAATCTTCACCAGAAGTCTCTGGTAACTACACTCTGTCACGTTCAGATTTTTCACTGATTCTAATGCGTATTGGATCAAAGTCAGAATCTTTTTTTCGAAACAGCTCCTATCAAATGCCGAATACATTTGCTAGAGTGCCTGTATGGAAGTATATGAGGCCACTATCGGAATGGAGGTACATGCAGAGCTCAAGACTGCGACCAAAATGTTCTGCAACTCCAAAAATGACCCCAATGAGGAGTCTCCGAACGTAAACGTTTGTCCCGTATGCTTGGCGCATCCAGGGACCCTCCCAGTCATCAATAAGGAGGCTGTAGGGCATGTATTGCGGGTTGGAGCAGCTATTGGGAGTACACTTGCTGACTATACCGAATTCGATCGTAAGAACTATTTTTATCCGGATTTGCCGAAGGGATATCAGATTAGTCAGTTCGAATTTCCACTTGTGCTCGGCGGGGAGCTCAATGGCGTTGCCATTACACGTATTCATCTGGAAGAGGACACTGCAAGCTCTATCCATAACGATGCAACCGGTACGACACTCATTGATTATAATCGTGCCGGCGTACCGCTCATGGAGCTCGTGACCGAGCCCGTGATTAAATCTGCAGAGCAGGCAGGAGCATTTGGACGCGAATTACAGGTATTATTGCGAACACTCGGAGTGAGTGAGGCGAATATGGAAAAAGGCCAAATGCGCGTTGAGGCAAACGTTTCAGTTGCAAAGCCTGGAGAGCGTAGTATTGCATACGTAGAAATAAAGAATCTCAACTCATTCCGGGCTATGGAGCGTGCCATTGCCTACGAAATCAAGCGTCAGACACTCATGCTTGAAAAAGGTGAGGTATTGGTAAAGCAGACTCTTGGATGGGATGAAAATAAGCAGGCAACCTTCCCGCAGCGCACCAAAGAGGGCAGTGCAGACTATCGCTACTTCCCGGACCCAGATTTACCGTCACTAAAGCTCTCAGAGATAGCTGAATTCGGGCGCGAGATTATAGTAAATGCTCTCCCAGAGCTCCCAGCACAAAAGAGACTGCGATATGCTGATTTTGGTATTAAAAAGGATGATATAGAAATGTACATCCGCAATGATGTCCTCGGAAGCTTCTTCGAAGAGGTAATAGCTTCGTATACAGATAAAAGCACCATAGCTCTTGCGTCGAATTATATTGCTAACGATCTCATAAAAATTATCCGAGATTTGGAAACCCGAGATACAGAAAAAGAAGATAAAATGATAATGTCGGTGCCAATTTCTGTAGAAAACTTTAAATCGATTATAGGTATGATTGTCGATAAGAAGATATCATCCCGATCGGCAAAGGACCTTCTTGCACTCTCGGTAGTTGACGCAAGAAACCCGCAAGAGATTGCCAAAGAGAAGGGGCTTTTACAGATGAGCTCTACTGCAGATATTGAAGCTGTAATTGTACGTATTATCGACGAAAATAAGACTGTAGTCGAAGAATTCAAGAGTGGTAAGGTCTCAGCTCTTGAATTCTTGGTAGGACAGGGGATGAAAGCATTTAAGGGTGCGGTAGATCCAAATACCTTGAGAGAGACTTTCCTAAAGAAGTTAAGCTGAGGTACGGGTACAAATTCCCCAACGTTAGGAACTGTTAGACTGCATACGAGCCAATAGGCCTGGTTTCAGGTATACTTACCGTATGTCGGATGAAATAGTCCTGGAAGGAAATACGTACGTCTCGTCTAAGCGTGCTGCCGAGATGAGTTCCTATGCACAGGATTACATTGGTCAACTAGCACGTAAGGGTCTTATTGAGGCCCGTCGTGTTGGTGGCCTGTGGTACGTGGTGATGTCATCTTTAGAGAACTATAAAATTGCCTCCGCTACGGGAGAAATCAAAGAAGTAAAACAAGTCAGTGGGATAGGTAAGGACTCCGAAACATCAATAGAGTTCGAAGGAAATACATATATATCGGCAAACCGAGCATCGGAATTGACAGGATATAATCAGGATTATGTTGGTCAATTAGCACGGTCCGGTAAAATACCTTCACGACAAGTGGGAAATCGTTGGTACATTGATCCGGATGCTATTGTGCAGCACAAAAAAGAAAAGGATGAGCTCTTAGCGCAAGTCCAGGCTGATTCAGTGGGTGTCTCTAGGAACCTTAGTTCGAATCCTTTAAATACTACAAAGACAGTCAACCAGGATAATCTTGAATTAATGAGCTACAAGAGCACTGAGGGAGACCTAATACCCCAGATTAAAGAAAGGGAGTATATCGATATTAGGATAGAGAAGGAACATGACCCGATAAAGATAACGAGAATACAGCCTCGCAAGAGCCTTGAATCAAATCAGCTGAATATTAGAGGTAATCGTGAAGAAGAATCAAGTATCGGTAAGGCGAGATATGGAAATAGAGCAATTAAAGATAAGAATAGGTCAAAAGACACCATCTTTGTTGCAGTCGGGGCATTGATAGTAATTTCAATCCTGGTGAGCGTATTCAAATTTACACCCGTGACTTCCATAGTCGAGAATTTACCAGGGATCAGTAGTATCAGCGGCCTACAAATTCAAGACGGGGTCCTCAGCCGCATTCTAGGGAGCATAGAGCAACTCATTTCACCAGAATTAGTCTACGTC
>Ga0207933_1000101_pt1 | contig 86722 bp, 66 predicted proteins | sample NGESurdeep092012_4_FD_184488 | JGI IMG/M metagenome (GOLD analysis project Ga0207933, IMG submission 184488) | Arctic peat soil microbial communities from Barrow, Alaska - NGEE Surface sample F53-3 deep-092012 (SPAdes) | ecosystem: Environmental > Terrestrial > Soil > Wetlands > Peat ...
ACCTGCTCACTCACCTTCTCTGGCGAGGATGGCACGGCGTTGAGCATCTTCGCCACTGGTCCCAATGGCGAAGACAACATCAATTTCACGCCCTGCGCTCCCACTACCGAAAGCGAGGATCGCCACTGCCAGTCTTCTATCTACAACTGTAGTACTAGAACTGCACGCGGTCCAGGTCGTCGCGGCGAGGGACTGGCGCCAGGCAGACCAGCAGCAGCCCGCCCAGCAGCACCGTTCCTTCGAGCTTCACGGCCAGGCCATGCAGGCGATTGAAGTGCCGTCGCGCCGGAGCGTCAGGTGGCGCGGCGTCGACCACACCGCCGAGCGTCAGCCGGTCGGCTTCCATCCGCGGCAGCACGGAGAAGTGAGAGTAGGCCGTGATGGCCAGCATAACCAGAATCACCAGCACCTCGACCGCGCGGAAGAGGTGGCTGTCGCGCTGCGTCGCGATCAGAGTCAGCGTAGAGACGAGGTAGATTGCCCCGGCGATGAAGCCGATATGGTGCAGCACGATCAGCGTTCCGCGGACGATAAGGCCGGCCTGGTGCGGGTCGGGCATGGTGCGGAAGGCGGTCGGAGCGACCGCAACCACGAAGAAGATGAGGCCGCCGACCCAGGCAACCAGCGAGAACAGCCGCAGAATGCGGAAGAAAGTCGTCACGATGCGTCCTTTCCACGGGAAAGCGCGCGCAGCAGCACGGCGTCCAGCGCGGCTTTGTGGGCGGCGTATTCTTCTTCGCCGATCTTCTTTTGCAGGCGATCGGTTTCGAGGGCGAAAAACTCTTCCTTGAGGGCTTGCTGGATGCCGGACTGGCCCGCTGGCAGCGGCGGCGCGTACGGCAGCGGCTGTACGGCGGAGGGCGCCGGGCGGCGCAGCAGGACGCCCGCGGCAGCGGCCATCAGCAGGGCGAGACCTCCGAGTATCCACCACTTGTATTTCGACCACGGATCGTGTTCGGCATCGGGGTCGATAGGCTTGCCCATGCCTCCGCCGAACTTGGTGGTGTCGGGGTTGCCATTCGTGTCCACACCGGCCGCAGCGTTGGCGTCGGCAGGGGATTGGCCGGGTGCGCCGGCACCCTGGTCGGTGTTCTGCGGGTCCCGCGGAAGCTCGCCGATGCCGGAGAGCGAAAAGCCGAGGGCCTGGCCGGGGGTGACACTGCGGGCGACGTAGGTCTGGGCGGTCGTGTCTTCGGTGACCGGGCTATAGGCCGTTCCGGCGTCGGGCTTGAAGGACATGCTCTTGGGAAGCATGATGGCCACGGTGTCGGTGGGCATCGACGGGTTGGGCGAGAAGACGAAGCTGCCGCTGTACGGGACGTGATATTTGACCTGGAAACGCGTTTCGCCGGTGTCGCCTGGGCGGATGGGGAAGAGGAAGGTGTAGTGACCTTTTTCCGGCAGCGGTACGGGCGCGGTCTGCACCGGCATACCGCCGGGCGCTAGCGCCGCCGCGCCTTCGACGACCGCGCCTTCGGGGAGTGTGAACTCGAACGGGCGCTCGGAGAACTGCGTGAGCGGAGGGTTGGACTCGTTCTTGATAAAGAAGTTTTCGATGATATTGAGGGCCTTGCCGCCGGGGTCGGTCTGAATGCGCAAGACCTCGGCTTCGCCGCTGACTCCCTTGACGTGCGCGGCGACGTCGTAGACGTCGATATCGACGGTGTTGGTGCCCGGAGGCGCGGGCTTGAAGTAGTTGGCCTTCTCGTGCGTCACGCGGACGAGGTGGATGCCTTCGTCAGGCACGTCGAGAGTGAACCTGCCACGGGCATCAGTCTTCGTGCGGGTCGACTCCTGCATGCCCTGCTGCAGGCGGATCAGGACAACGTCGTCGCCGGCGGAGGGCTTGTTGGTCGTCTTGTTGGTGACGACGCCGGTGATCGGCGTGGCGGCGAAGGCAGGGAGCGCGAGGAGGAATGCGAGGGGCGCGAGCGTGAGGATTTTGCGAAGGAAGGGCACAGCTAAGGATACTTCAGGTGAGCGCCGCATGACCTCGTTACAAGGGTCGACTTCCGATTTTCATCCACGGCGCCCGTTGCGAAACTTGGCTAACTTGGCGAACTTTGCGTCAAGGCTTTTGTTCTCTTCAAAGGGGACTTCGCCGCCCACTGCTGCGGGGTGGGCAGATGTGCCCTGGGTAGGAGTACCTTGACGCAAAGTTCGCGAAGAAATGCGCCAAGTTTCGCCATGGCTTCTTCACAGGAAATTTGCTCTAGCCGCCGAGGGTTTCCATTTCGGCGAGGACCGTTGCGGCTTCGGCTTCGAGGGAGTTGCGCTGCGCGGTGAAGTCTTCTTCGGGATATTTGCCTGCGCGGTATTCGAAGTTGAGGTCGCGAAGGTTGTCGTAGATCACTTCCTTGCGCTCCCGGAGGTAGTCGAGGCGCGTCTTTTCGACTTCGGCGGCGAGGCGGGGCTGCGGCCAGAAGACGTAGGCGAAACAGGCGATCGCGAGGAGGATGGGCGGGATGATGGTCTGGGCGTCCATTATTTTTGGCTCCAGTTGTCGTAGTCGGTGTCGCGGCGGATGCGGTCTTGCAGGTTGCCGCCGGTGGGTGCGGGAGGAATCGCCGGACCGGCGGGGACGAGGCGGTCGTTGCGGCGTTTCCAGAAGCGGATGAGTAGCGCGACACCGAAGGTGGCGAGGACCAGGACGGCGAAGGGGACGATCCATGCAACGTCGTCGAAGCCGCCGCGGATGGGTGCGGAGAGGACGATGGGGCCGTATTTTCCGATGAAGAAGTTGAGGACGCCGGCGTCGGGCAGGGCGCTGGCGATCTGCGCGTGGAGCTCGGCAATCATCACCGGAGAGACGGGGCAGCCGACGTGGTTGCAGTCGAGCAGGATCTGGTTGCAGCCGCACTGGCAGACGAGTTTGTGGCCCAGCTTGTCGTAGCGCGCGTCGGGGTTGGACGCGCCCAGCATGGTGACCGCGACGATGATGATGGCGAGGGTTTGGAGCAGGCGGCGGAAGGTGTGCGGAGTTTGGGGAGAGCGGGTTTCGATGAGCTCAGAGCTTAGAGCTATTGAGCGTAGAGCAAGAACGGGAGTGTTCAGGTTCGAGGAGCGCGGATCAGGCATGGGCGCCTCCGGCGGCCGGTGTGGGGCCGGCGACTTCGACACGGCGCGCGGCTGGGAGGAGCGGCGGTGTAAGTGCGATGCCCGTGCCCAAGATGACGATGAAGACGCCGATCCAGATCCAGTTGACCAGCGGGTTGAGGAAGACCTTGATGATGGGGCGGTCGGTTTCGGGGTTGCGTCCCATGAAGACCGTATACAGATCGCGGGCGAGCGTGGAATGGATCGCGACGACCGTCAGGGGCGTTTGCGACGCGGTGTAGAAGCGCTTTTCAGGGGTGAGGCGCGTGATTTTCTTTGTGCCGTTGTAAACGTCGAGGATAGCGTAATCGGTGTCGAAGTTGGCGTTCGAATCCTGCGAGTAGCTTTGGCAGACGATGCGGAGAGAGCCGATTTGCAGGGTGTCTCCGAAGGCCATTTCCAGCTCTTTGGATTGTTTGAACGCGGAGCCCGCCAGCCCTATGAACATGACGACGATGCCGAAGTGGATGAGATATCCGCCGTAGCGGCGAGTGTTGCGGCGAACCAGCAGGAAGCCCGAAAGGAAGAGATTTTTGCCCGACTGGGTACGCACGACGCCGGCTCCGCGCAGGAACTCGGACGTGATGGCAGTGATGACGCCGGCACTGAGCGCGAAGCAGACCAGGGCGTAGATTCCTCCGGCAGCTTCATCATCGGTCCAGGGGCGTACGCCGGCGAGCATCAGAACAATCGCCGTGACAATGATCGCGATGGACGGCAGGATGAAGTTGCGGCGAATGGCGCGCAGCGATGTGGAACGCCACGGGAGCAGCGGCCCTACTCCCGTGAGGAAGAGCAGGAAGACGCCGATGGGGACCATGACGGGGTTGAAATAGTCCGGCCCCATCGTGACCTTGGTGCCGTTGTAGAACTCGCTGAGGACAGGGAAGAGGGTTCCAAAGAGGACGGCGAAGCAGGCGACCAGGAGAATGAGGTTGTTGAACAGGAAACTGGACTCGCGGGAGACCAGCGATTCAAGCTTGTTTTCGGACTTCAGGTGGTCGTACTGGTAGAAGAAGGTGAACAGGCAGACGACGAAGATCAGCACCATGAAGGTGGTGAACCAACTGCCGATGGAACTCTGCGCGAAGGCGTGGACGGAGCTGACGATTCCGGAGCGGGTGAGCAGCGTGCCGAGGATGGTGAGGAGGAACGTCGTGAAGATGAGCCAGACGTTCCAGATCTTCATCATGCCGCGCTTTTCCTGCATCATCACCGAGTGCAGGAAGGCCGTCGCGGTGAGCCAGGGGAGGAAGCTGGCGTTTTCGACGGGGTCCCATCCCCAGTAGCCGCCCCAGCCGAGGACGGCGTAGGCCCAATGCATCCCGAGGCAGATGCCGCAGGTGAGGAAGAGCCAGGTGACCATGGTCCACTTGCGCGTGATGTGGATCCACTTTTCGCCGGGGTAACGCATCATCAGCGCGCCGAGCGCGAAGGCGAAGGGGACGGAGAAGCCCACGTAGCCGAGGTAGAGCATCGGCGGGTGGATGATCATTTCGGCGTACTGCAGCAGCGGGTTGAGCCCGAAGCCGTCGCGGGCCAGCGGGCCGGGCGCGATGGAGAACGGCGGGGCGGCGATGTTCAGCAGCAGCAGGAAGAAGATCTGAATGGCCGCGAGGATGGTCGAAGCGTAGGCCGAGAGTGTGACGTCGACCTTATGGCGCAGCCGGAGAACAAAACCGTATGCCGACAGCAGCCATGCCCACAGCAGCAGCGAGCCTTCCTGGCCGGACCAGAGGGCGGAGAATTTGTACTTGGCTTCGAGAGCGCGGTTGGTGTGGTGCAGGATGTAGGCGACGGAGTAGTCGTTGGTGAAGGAAGCCCAGACCAGCGCGAACGCGGCGCAGGACAGCGCGATGAAGCTGGCAATGCCGGCGCGGCGGGCGGTCTCGCGGAGATGCTCGGAGGAGATGGCGAGCGTCCGGCCCTTGGCGATCGCCCAGAGGGCAAGAGTGCCGGCGAAGAGCGTGTAGACGCTGAGCGCGAGCGCGAGGATGAGAGAGAAGCTGCCGAACGACGGCATGGGATGAGACATTGCGGGCGCGGAGTCCTTCTGCGCTATTCTCTCAAACTATGCGGGGTGGTGGGGCGGGGTGTGCGCTATTCGGCTTCGAGCGCCGGACCGGGATTCTCCGCTTCGGGCTTGTGGGTGAGCTGATGGACGATGGCCAGGAGGTTGTCCGGCAGCAGCGGCTTGAGGCGGAAATGCACGTTGAGGCCCTCGTATTCTTCTTCCGCTTCTTCCATGCCGCTGATGACCAGGATGGGGACGTCGGGCGAAAACTCGCGGACTTTGCGCACAAACTCCGCGCCGGTGAGGCCGGGCATGACGTGGTCGGTGACGATGAGGTCGATTTCGGCGGGGTATTCGCGGTTGCGGAATTGTTCGAGCGCGCGCGTGGGGCTAAGAACGGCGATGACGAAGTAATCCGCTCGCTTGATGATTGCCTGGCGGGTTGCAGCCTGGATCGCGTTGTCGTCGATCAGAAGAATCGTAGGAATCATGCAAACCCGGAAAGTTGAAAAGTGGCCGCGCGCTTCAGGCGTGGATACACGCTTTCTCGGATTACGATGCAGTAACGTACGGATTGGCTGTCTGACAAATTTTTATTCCGCGCCGGCGGTTTGGTGCTGCTGGAGCCAGGCGTGGGCGTCTTTCAGTTGGGGGAGATCGGGGTCGGCGTGGGGCCAGGCGGCCAGCAGGCGCTTGTAGTCGGCTGTGGCGGCCGCGTCGTTTTTGGCCGCCGCGTCGGCGCGGGCGATGCCGTAGAGCGGGAAGCCGGAATCGGGGCGCTCCTTGAGCGCATCTTCGTAAGCCTGCTTGGCTTCGACGTAGCGGCCCGCGCGAAGCAGCGCGTCGCCGCGGGTTTCGCCTACGGGACGGACGTAGTAGGGAGGCTCGCGGTAGCCGAGGGCGACTTCGGCGTCGGTGGCCTTTTTGAAGGCCGCGTCGGCTTCGGCGGGCTTGTTCTGCGCGGTGAGGACGGCGCCCTGGAGTTCGAGGTCGGCGACGTCCATGAAGGTGTGGGCGGGGCCCATTTCCATATCGATCGGCGGCGCGCCGGGCATGGGCATGTCGGACATTTTGGATTCCGCGGGCTTGGCCTTGAGGGCGGCGTTGAGCGCGTCGAGGTGCCTGGAGGCGTCGGCGGTGTTGGATGCGTCGAGGGCCTTCATGCCGAGCGTGTATTCGAGCAGAGCGCCGCGCAGCCAGGTGAGATTTTTCAGCGCCTTGTCGGGGGCGCTGGCTTCGAGCATCGAAGACGCCTTGGTCCAGTCCGCCGCGCGCAGGGCGACGGGCAGAGCGACGTTGAGGCGCGTAAGGCCGTCGCGGGTGCTGAAGTTGTAGAGCGTGGCGCGGGTTTGCCCGCGCGCTTGGTTCAGCTCTTGCGAGACTTCCGAAGCTTCCTTCATGCGCCCCTCTTCGAGCAGGTCGGCGATGAGGTACATCATGTTGTGAACGTAGTTCCAGTCGTCGTCGACGGGAACGTGCTGGGCGTGCATGTAGGCGGCGTCGGTATCGAGCGAGTTCTGGAACGAGATGCGCGCGGACTCGTAGTCGCCCGTGCGATAAAAAATGTGGCCGGGCATGTGGACCATGTGGCCGCTGGCAGGAGCGAGGCGGGCGAGTTTGCGCGCGCTGGCGAGGGCCAGTTCCGGGTGATTGCCGGGTTCGACGGCGTGGATCCAATAGTGGTTGGCGGCGGAGTCGTCGGGGTGGTCGATGAGGATTTGGGAGAGAATGACCTGACCTTCGACGGTGCCGGCGCGCGGGTCGCCGTTCTTCTTGAAGCCGTCGAGCAGCGACTCGGCAAGGTAGATTTTTGCCTGCGTGTCTTGCGGGCTGAGGGCTACCAGCTTGCGGAGGGTTTTCGTTTCGTCGGAATCCTTGTGGAGGGCGTTGTCGTCTTCGTCGTGCTTGCGGGACCGGCGGGGGTGGCCATCGCCTTGTGCGGCGGCTTTGATGTAGAGCTTCTCGGGTTCGGTGGCATGCTTTGCGAATTTCTTTGCGTTAGCGAGAGCGGCTTTGGATTCGTCCTTGTCGTCGTCGCCGCGGAATCCTACGGCCTCGTAGAGGCCCCACCAGCACATGGCGCATTTGGGATCGGCTTTGGTGGCGTGCTCGAAGGAGCGGATGGACTCGAAGTCCCAGAAATCGTGGAGGAGGTTGAGTCCCTGCTCGAACCAGAGTCTTGCGTCGGGGCTGGTAGTGGTGATGTCGATGGAGGCGTTGCCGATGCCCGTCATGAGGTGCGGCGGCAGCGGTTGCAAGGTGGTTGTTGCAGGCTGCTGTGCGAGTCCGGTGCAACAAAAGAGCGCGGCTGCGATGCCGGTGCAATAACCGAGCGCGGTCTTGATTTGAAACATTGCCATCGAGAAATCTCCAATACAAACACACAGAATACACTTTGCCCGACTGCGAAATCGCACGCGTGACGACGAGCGATTCACAATCTATGCGCGTCGAAGCTGCAATAATTGGGTATGAAGCGCCGTGTGATCAAACAATATGAGTTCGTCCGCAAGATCGGCGCGGGCGGCAGCGGCGTTGTGTTTCTGGCCAACGACACGCAGCTACAGCGCCCGGTGGTGCTGAAGCTGCTGAAGCGGGGCACGCAGACGCAGGAGCAGGTCCGCGCAATGCAGCTTCGCGAGGCGCGGCTGGCGTCGGCGATCGACCACCCCAATGTCTGCTCGATTTACGAGGTGGGCGAGGCGGACGATGAAGCCTACATCGTCATGCAGTACATTCCCGGCAAGTCGCTGGACAAGGTGATTGCCGAGGGGCCGGCGAGCACCCAGCTCGTTCTTTCCAGCGGGATACAAATTTCCGACGGTCTGGCAGCGGCGCATAATCTTGGAATTTTTCATCGCGATTTGAAGCCGGCGAACGTGATGCTGACCGACGGCGGCCTGATCAAGATTCTGGACTTCGGTTTGGCGCGGCAGTTGAAGCGCGAGCAGCAGGTGGACCTCGAACCGGGGTTGCCGGCGCAGGCGATTGCCGCGCTGCCCGGCGATACCTATACGGCGCGTGGCGGGACGATTGCCTATATGGCTCCCGAACAGTTTGTGACCGGGCAGAGCAGCATACAGACCGACATTTTCGCGCTGGGGCTGATCCTGTATGAACTGGTGAGCGGGCGGCACCCGTTCCACCGGCCGGATGCTCAGGAGTTGCAAAGCATTCGAGCGATTCAATTCGCGGCTCCGCCGTCGCTACAGGAGATTGTGCCGGAGATTCCGCGGGAGTTGGAGAGCGTGATCCTGCGCTGCCTGGAGAAGCAACCGGCGGAGCGCTTCAGCTCGGCCGCGGACGTGCGCGAGGCGCTGAAGACGGTGCTGAAGGCCTTGCAACTGGACACGGTATTTATGCCCGGCGAGGGCGCCACGAATATGCCCGCGCAGCAGCGCCTGGATTTGGAGACTCCCGAGGAAGAGAAGCGGTCGACGGGGATTTTGTCGATGCTGGCGGAACGGTTTCGCGAGAGCGGGGCGGGCGCTTCGACCAGGCAGAACAGCATTGTCGTGCTGCCGTTTGTGAACCTTGGCCCACCCGGCGCGACCCGGCTGTACGGCTATGCGCTGGCCGATGCGCTCGCCGCCCGCCTGGCGAAAGTGCCGTCGCTTGTCGTCCGGCCTTCGAGCGCGTTGATGAACGTGGCGACGCAGCAACTCGACCCATTGAGCGTGGGGCGAAAGCTGCTGGTGCGGTTTGTGCTGGCGGGGAGTTTTCTGCGGTCGGATAAAGGCTTCGACCTGAACTGGCAGTTGCTGGATGTTCCAGGGCAGAGTGTGAGGACCGGTGGCTCGATCAATGTGGGCTCGTTCGATCTGATCGCGGTGCAGAGCGAAGTGTGCGATGAAGTGTTCGCCGAGTTGCACGGCGTGGGCGAATTGAATGTTTCGACCGGCGGCGAAACGTCGCTACAGAACGATGCTTCGGAAGAGTATTTGCAGGCGCGCGCGCTGTTGTCGTCGTTCATGTCGCGGACCGGGAACCGCGAGGACCTGGATCGCGCGCGCACGATGTTCGAAGCGGTCGTGGCGCGGGATGGAGAGTATGCTCCGGCGTGGACCGGGCTCGGGATTACGCATCTGCAATATGCGCAGCACGGGCTGGGTGGGCAAATGCATGTGCTGGAGGCGCGGCGGGCGTTCGATCGCGCGCTGACGCTGGATTCGTCGTCGGTGGAAGCAAATTTGTACCGGATTTATATGCTGCTTTCGCGCGGTGAAAAAGAGAGCGCGCGGCACGGGATCGAGCACCTTTTGCAGACCGCGAAGAACGACTGGAACGTGCATCTGGTCGCCGGGATGACGCTGCGGATCGATGGCATGTATGAGGATGCGCTGGACCAGTTCAATACTTCGCTGCGCCTGAACCCGCAGAACGCGGCGATGATCTATAACCACCGCGCGCGGGTCTATCAGTACCAGAACCAGCTTGAGCTTGCCGCGGATGAAATTAGCAAAGGCCTGACGCTGGAGCCGAAGCAGCCGCTGCTGCGGATTTCGCTCGGCTATCAGCAAATGCGCGAAGGGCAGCTTTCACTGGCGGTCGAGACGCTGGAGAAGGTGATTGAGGACGACGCTTCGCTGCGGATTGTGTTCCCGACGATCGCCATGTGCTACGTGCAGATGGGCGATCGGCAGAGAGGGGCCGGGTTCATTTTAGAGGAAACGCTTTCGGCGGCCGAGGCGGACAGCGAGATGGCGTATCGGCTGGCAACGTATTTCGCGGTGGAGGGCGATGCGTCCGAGGCGCTCCATTGGCTGCGGCGGGCGATCTATCTGGGAAATGAGAATTTCCCGTGGTTTGAGAAGAATCCGGCGTGGCGGGGCATGCAGGAGAATGCGGATTTCGGGCGGATTTTGGAGGACCTGAAAAAGAGCTACAGGCGCAACCAGAAGAACTGGAAGCGGTTGCTGGCGCAGGTGAATGATTCGTTTTAATTCCGCAGCGGCGCAGTCGGGGTGATTTCCATCGGCCGGTTGAGGCTGAAGACCAGCTCGGTGCCTTCCGGAAGCGTCTGCTGACGGTCCTGGCGGAGCCAGATAACGGTGCCGACGCCCGCGCCTACGCCTGCGCCGATGAGCAGGCCGGGGCCTCCGCCGAGGATCGCGCCAGCGATGGCGCCGCCGCCGGTGGTCGCGCCGAGCGTGGTCAGATGGCCGGCGGTGTGGTCGTTGCCAACCACCGCGCCTTCGCTGTTGACGCGGGTGTTGCGGCCGGCGTCGAGGTCGATCAGTTGCGCGTCGAGGCGATAGAGGGTGCCGTCGGGCAGGGTCACCGTTTCGGGGACCAGATGGATGGCGGCGGCGGAGCCGAGGCGATGGCCGCCGCGGACCTCGGAGATGCGGCCTTCAATGGTGGCGCCGACAGGGAGGATGACGCTGCCGTCGTGCTCGACGTTGCGCGAAAGCGTCGCGACGAAGTGCGAGCCTTGTTTGGTGTTCGCCGTCGAAAGCTCCCCAACCAGGCGGGCGCGGATCACTGTGCCTTCGGCGAGCGCGTTGTCGTAGTGAGGAACGGTGGTGACGATGCCGGCGTCGGGGTCATTGTCAGCCGGGCGGCCATCGGGCGTGCGAAGCGCAGGCTGATAGGCGTCCGCGGTCTGGCGCTGGACCGGCGCGGGCTGTTCGACAATGCGGGGCTGGAGCTCTGGCGCGGGCGGCGGCAGTGGTGCTGGCGCAACCTGGGCCGGGGGTGGCGCGACGACGATGTTGTCGTTCAGGGCTTCAGGGTGCGAAGTGCCGGTGGTCTGGGCGAAAACAGGCGTGGCCAGAAGCAATAATGTGAGGGCGGGGATGGAGAGTTTCATGGACGGTCCTCCGTGGGCGCTAATCTGCCATCTTCTGAGCTTAGTGCTCCTTGGAGGTTGGACGGATGTGAAGTGGGGAAGGGTGTCTGTAGGGTTAATACGGCCTAAGTGCGGGAGCGGTCGAGGACGCACGGGGGTCCATTCACCACCAAAGCCGGGTGGCCCATTCACCACAAAGCCGGGGTGGCCCATGCACCACAAAGCCGGGGTGGCCCATTCATGCCGCGCACTTTGCGGCATGAGTGGGGAACCTCAGTCGCCCGCGCCACCACGCGAAGCAAACCTCTCCAGCACCCGTAGTTCCCCAGATCGGCTTTATGGGGGTGTTGCGATTTTGCTTGACTGTATGGCGGAGAGACAGGGATTCGAACCCTGGATACCTTGCGGTATACACGCTTTCCAAGCGTGCGCCTTCAGCCACTCGGCCATCTCTCCAGCGCTGCATGGGGCAACCTTCTGACTTTACCACATGCCGCCTGTCCCGAGACTTTGCGGATGCGAGGCGACATAAAGCAGAGCAGGGTTTGGTGGACGCGGCAGGGATCGAACCTGCGACCAGTCGATTAAGAGTCGAATGCTCTACCAGCTGAGCTACGCGTCCAGGCCTTGAGGACCTTCCCGGGAGGGAAGGCGCGAACTGAATTCTGTCCGCAGAGTGTGCCGGCGAAGAACTCACCGCACGAAGGCTAGTGTAACACGGTCCGGCGGTTGGATTGGCCGCCGGACCGCGGTGGATTTGCACAGACGCGGCGAATTAGCCGACGAAATCTACGTTGGCTTTCCGCGGGATGATGCCGCGCTCGTAGCCCATGTCGAGCAGCTTGCGGATAGCTTCGCGGCCGTCGTCGCCGTAGTTGATGGTGCGTTCGTTGACGTACATGCCGACAAACTGGTTGGCCAGCGATGGGTCGAGGTCGCGGGCGAACTGCATCGCGTACTCAAGTGCGGATTCGCGATGGTCGAGCGCGTGCTGAATGCTGTCGCGCAGAGCGTTGGTGGTGGTGAGCTTCACGTCGTCCGGCAGGGAACGGCGGATAGCGTTGCCGCCCAGAGGCAGCGGGAGGCCGGTGAGGTCGCGCCACCATTGGCCCATGTCGAGGATCTTGACCAGGCCGTCCTTCGCGTAGGTGAGCTGGCCTTCGTGGATGATGAGGCCGGCGTCGAACTCGCCCGACTGCACGGCGGGGATGATGCGGTCGAAGTCGACGGTAACGGTTTCGATATCCGGAGCGACGAGTTTCAGCGTCAGGTAAGCGGTCGTCATCGTGCCCGGGACAGCGATGCGGAGCTTCTTCACTTCGTCGAGCGTGTATCTGCGCTGGGCGACGATCATCGGGCCGTACCCCTCGCCGACCGAGCCGCCGCAGGCCATCAGCGTGTAGTTGTCCTGGATGTAGGGGTAGGCGTGGAAGCTGATCGCCGTGACATCGTAGAACTGCTCGTTGAGCGCCTTGCGGTTGAGGGTTTCGATGTCGGTGAGGGTGTGGTGGAAGGCGTAGCCGGGCACGCGCACCTTGTTGGTAGCGAGGCCGTAGAACATGAAGGCGTCGTCGGAGTCGGGGCTATGGGCGATGCTGATATTGCGAACTTCAGGTGATGCAGTAGGCATTGTGTCCTTTGAGCGGTTGGGTGCGGTTTAGGTGCGGGCGGGACGAGAGAGAGCGCGGTAAAGGCCGGCAGCGGCGAGAATCTTGACGACTTCACCGGGCAGGAACGGAGCGGCGCCCTCGATCCAACCCTGACGCAGAGTGAGATGTCCCAGGGTCATCAGCCAGCCGGCTCCGCAGACGTAGAGCAGGACGACGGCAGCAGTGCAACCGATCGCCGCCGCTATAAACCGTGGAGTCCGGGCCTGAAGCGTACGCGTTACGGCTCCGGCGATGAACGCGACGAAGGGATAGGCCATCAGATAGCCGCCCGTGAAACCGAGGAGTTGGGCTACGCCGCCGGAACCGGCCGGGCTGAAGACGGGCAGGCCGCAAGCGCCCTCGGCCAGGTAGGCGAGCATGGTGAGGAATCCCGCGACCGGGCCGAGGGCCAGGCCGACGCCAAGCACCGCGAGCGGCTGAAGCGTCAGCGGGACGGGCGTGAACCACAGCGGGATCGACACATGCGCGGCGGCCGCGACGACGAGCGTGGCGGCGAGGCCGAGGGTGATCCTGCCGGGAATCGTCCGGGTGAAGCCGCTGGAAACGGCGGGTTGGGAGAGTGCGGTCTGCATGGTGTGTCCTTTGTGCGGCATCGAGCTCACTGCGTGGTTCGGTCGGCGTTGGTGGCTGCGAGGTCGTGGGTGGAGAACTCCGGGTCCGGTATCGGCGGCGGCGGCACCGGAGCGTGGCGACGGCGCTTGCGTGCGCGGCGGACGTGGCGGGCCATCGAGATAGAGGCCCAGAGCAACGCCAGCAGTGCAAGGATCGAGATGGCGAAGAGTGTCCGCATGAGGTGCTTGCTAAGGATAGCAAACGAGGGTGCGGAGGAAATGGGGTATCCAGTTGGATTCCTGCGTCGATGGAGGGATGGAAGATGGCTCTGCCCGCTGCGATACTTGCATGTACTGGGGCCCGGATGCGCGGTAAGCAGGACTACAAGCAGCCTTCACGATGGACTACCGCTGTGGATACGGCGCAAACCCGTGCGTATGCGCTGCGGCGCACCGCTGCGACTGTGGCGGCAGGGACGCTGGCCGTGTTCATGGGCTACCACGTCGTGGTCGGGCACAATGGGCTGATCGCCTATGAGCACAAGCGCGAGGACACGCGGGCCCTTCAGATGCAGATGGAGTCCCTGAAGCAGGAGAACGACCGTCTGCGCGGTCATGTCGACCGGCTGCAGAACGATCCCAGTGCGATCGAGCACCAGGCTCGGGAAGAGCTGCACTACACCCGCGCGGGCGAAGTGATCTATACGCTTCCGCCCGATCCACAGCCCTCAGCTAGTCCAAACGCATCCAAGCCATAGCAGATGTTGGGCCTGGAGGTCTTAGCTCCGTACCTCCGTCGCACCTCTCGATTGGAGCGGCTGTAGGTCCGTGTCTGTTTCTATTTGTAGCGCGCGTGTCAAGCGGACTTCGTGGCCGTTGCCAACACTCCAGGCAGAGCTTCAACCCGTTCCGCGGTCGCTACCGCGCCTCGCCGTCATTCATACCTTAGCGCCTCGGCGGGCAGAATCTTTGCCGCCGATCTTGAAGGATACAACGTTGCGAGCAACGAAATCCCGAGCGAGACGGCGGCGACGATGAGGGCGTCCGTAAGCCGCGGCGCGAACGGCAGATAGCCGATCGAGTAGACGCTGGCGTCGAGTGGGATAAAACGGAAGTGCGAGCCGGCGATGCTGGCTGCGTATCCCAGCGCCAGGCCGAGGGCAGTGCCGATGGTGGAGATCAGCAAGCCCTGGAGCATGAAGATACGGCGGATCTGCTCGCCGGAGACGCCGAAGCTCATCATCACGGCGATGTCGCGGGTCTTCTCCATCACCATCATCGTGAGCGCGATGAGGATGTTGAGCGCCGCGACGATGACGATCAGCGCCAGCACGATGAACGTGACGACCTGCTCAAGTTTGAGCGCGCGGAAGAGTTCGCGGTTCTGCTCCATCCAGTTGGTGGTTTGAAAGCCGGGGCCCGCGGCTTGTTCGATCGCGTGACCGACTTCCGGGGCGCGGTAGAGGTCGTCGATGCGAAAGCTGAAGACGCTGATGAGGTCGGGCTCGGAGAACAGCCGTTGCGCGTCGGCCAGGCGCATGAACGCATAACTGGCGTCGTACTGGTAGAAGCCGGACGCGAAGATTCCGGCGACGCGGAAACGCTGGTAACGCGGGATGAGGCCGAGCGGGGTGAGGTCGCCTTGCGGGCTGGTCACGAGAATCGTGTCTCCAGTGGTCGCTCCGAGGGTTAGCGCAAGTTCGTGGCCGATCACGATCGGCGGGATGGGCCGTGGAGAGCCCTCGGTCGATGGAAGCGCCGCGGTGTCCGATTCGCCGATTGCTCCGTCACTACCGCCGATAAGAGATTGCTCTGAACCGGCAGGCCGAAGTTCGTCGGCGGACCCCTGATTGATCGATTGCAGGAGGTCGCCAACCTTGCGCTCATCCGCCGGAATAATGCCCTTGATGAGCGCCCCGCCGGAACGCGGGCCGCGCGAAATCAGTACCTGTCCATAAAGCCCCGGCGCCACCGCCTGGACGTGCGGGACCTTCGCGAGCCGCGCCATCAGCGGCCGCCAGTCGCGAATACCGTCGCCGGCAGTCCGCATCAGCTCCACATGCGCCGTCGCCCCGACCAGCCGCTCCTGCAAATCGCGCCTCATCCCGTTGGTGATGGCGAGCGCGATGATCAGCGCGGCGACTCCGGCGGCGACCCCGATCACGGAGATGGCGGTAATGAATCCGACGACGGCTTGGCGGCGGCGGGCGCGCAGGTAGCGGGCGGCGATGAAAAACTCGAAGCGCATCTGCCGTTATCGTACCGCTGCGGCTGCGGGGTGGGGCAGTTGTGCCCGGGGTAGGAGTACCTTAACGCAAAGTTCGGGAAGAAATGCGCCAAGTTTCGCCACGGCATCCGCTGCGGTTTCGCCACGGCATCCGTTGCGGTTCCGCTACGGCATCCGTTGCGGTTCCGCCACGGCATCCGCTGCGGTTCCGCCACGGCATCTTTGCGGTTCCGCCACGGCATCCGCTGCGGTTCCGCCACGGCATCCGCTGCGGTTCCGCCACGGCATCTTTGCGAAACTTGGCTAACTTGGCGAACTTTGCGTGAAGGCTTTTGCTTTCCTTTAGTTCGCGAGTACAGCCCGGTACCGCACCTGGTTCTTCTTCACCTTGGAAATCGCTTCATTCGCATCCTTCATCGCGAAAGACTCCGTGATCGCCTTGATGTTGTGCCGGGCGGCGACGTCGAGCATTTCGTGCAGGTCGCCGGGGCTCCCCGTGGGGCTGCCGGCGACGGCTTTCTGGCCGGCGATCAGGCTGAACCCCTGGATTTGCAGCGGCGACGGCGACGCCCCGAGGACGACCAGCGTACCCTTGGGGCGCAGCGCGCCCACGAAGCTCTGAAAGTCCTGATCGGCGGAAACCGTCGACAGGATCAAGTCGAAGCTGTTCGCAACCTTGGCCAGGGCGCCGGTGGCGCGGGTGTTGACGAAGTTGTGCGCCCCGAGTGCGCGGGCCTCGGCTTCCTTGTCCTTGGAGGTAGAGAAAGCCGTAACTTCGCAGCCGAAGGCGTTCGCGAACTGCAAACCCATGTGTCCCAGCCCGCCGATGCCGATGACCCCAACGCGCGACGCGGGGCGCGCAAGATGATTGCGCAGCGGCGCGTAGACCGTGATCCCGCCACAGAGCAGCGGAGCGACGTTCTCGCTTTCCAGCACTTTCGGCACGGGAATGGCAAAGCGGGAGTTGACGCGGATATTGTCCGCGTAGCCGCCGTTGCGTCCGATGCAGGTGGGCTGCGACTGCGGGCAGAGGTGTTCCTCGCCGCGCCGGCACCACTCGCAGATGCCGCAGGAGTCGGCCTGCCAGCCGATGCCGACGCGCTCGCCGAGCTTGCGATCCCGCACCGCGGAGCCCACTTCGACGATCGTCCCGACGATCTCGTGGCCCGGGATGAACGGATATTTGCTGATGCCCCAGTCATTGTCGATCAGGTGGAGGTCCGAATGGCAAACCCCGCAGTGGGAGATTTTGACGCCCACGTCGTTGGGCGCAAGGTCCCCGGGATCGTATTTGTAGGAAAGAAGTTGGGCGCCGGCTGCGTGCGCGGCCAAACCGTGGAAGTCGGACATGAAATGCATTTCCTTTGCCGTCCCTGGGATGCAGGAGCGGGCGGCTGTATATGAGGTTACAACGTAGATTTTTTCTCAACCGGTTGGATGCAAAAAAAGCGGTTCATGCGATAATCAGTGGGCGCCTCCGGTCGGGTTCGACCCCCCACCGGTCGCAACCCTTGATAGGAGGCGCCATTTGAAAGCAATGGGCCGCTGGCACCCCCCAGCGGCCCGTTGTGCGTCCAAAGGCGCGTCCAAAAGCACGTCAAAAGCGGGTTTCGGATGGAGGTGGCGCGCCCTCGTAATCTCCACCGGGATGTACTTCGTCTAACATGCTGCAAGATGCATTGCAGGAGTTACCCCGAAACATGATGAAGCGCACGCTTTTCGCCTTTGCCGCCGCATTGCTTCTCCTGGCCCCCGTCAAATCCTGGTCGCAGCAGAAGCCAGCCCCGCCGGCCACGCCGCCCGCCAGCGACGATTCCGGGCCGCAGACCGATGTCCCGATGGACGTGCCCAGGAAGAAGGAGCCGGACGAAGTCGTTCCTCCGGCCCCGGCCGAGGAGAAGGTGAAGAACCCCGACGGACAGATTTTCTCCATGCGCGTCGATGTTCCGATCGTGAACCTCAACGTCAATGTGCTTCTGGATAAGAGCCACCAGTTTGTCCCCGGCCTGAAGGCCGACCAGTTCCTGGTGGTCGAGGACGGCGTGGAACAGCGCGTACAAAGCCTCCGCGTCACCCAGACGCCGATTACGGCCGTGATGCTGCTGGAGTTCGCCTCGACCTCCTATGCTTTTGTCCGCGACATGCAGAATGCGTCCGACGCTTTCTTCCGCACCCTGCGGCCCGACGACTACATCGCCGTCGTGACCTACGACATGCGGACGCACATCCTTACCGACTTCACCAACAACAAAGACCTGATTGCGAACGCCTTGAATAGCCTGATGATTCCAGGCTTCTCGGAGACCAATGAGTTCGACGCGCTGTACGAGACGCTCGACCGGCTGAACCGCATCGAGGGCCGCAAGTACGTCATCCTCATTTCCAGCGGGCGCGATTCTTTTTCCAAGCTCACCTGGGACAAGATGATGGCCAAGATCAAGGCCACGCCGAATGTCACCATCTTCACCATCAGCACCGGCGGCCTGATCCGCGAACTCTCCGACGACCGGGGGGGCATGGGGCCGATGACCCGGATGGACTATCTGCAGGCCGACAACGAGATGAAGACGATCGCCAACATGACCGGCGGGCTTAGCTTCCAACCCATATTTCAGGGCGCGTTGCCGGACATCTTTTCGCAGATCGACGAGTCGATCCGCAACCAGTATGTGCTGACCTATCGGCCGACAAATTCGGCGAACGATGGCTCGTACCGCAAGATCAAGGTCTACCTCGTGGACAACGAAGGCAAACCGCTGAAGATGGTCGACGAGAAGGGCAAGCCGCAAAAGTATTCCATCATCGCCCGCGACGGATACCGCGCCAAACTGCCGGTGGAGTGAGCCAGTAGAGAGCGCGGTACAATTCCCTCCACGCGACGCGAAGAACCTGCTCCCGCCGTTGCTGTTGCTGTTGCCGTTGCTCTTCCTCTGAGCTCAAAATCTCTAAGCTCTGGGCTCAGTTAAAACCCGGACCACCGCCAATTTAACCGGAGGAGAACCATCGAAGCCCCCATAATTTTCGCTGGGCGTCCGCAACAAACAGGGAAAAACCGTCAATCGTGGGCCGCTGCAAAACTGCATTTTTCCGCAAAATAGTCGTCTAAAAGCACCAAAGTGCGTATTTTCGCGAATCAGGTCGCAAAGTGGCATACAAACCCATCAATTCGTGCAAAAAACGCTAATTTACCTCGATAACCTCAAAGAAAAAATGCCCCCAATGACGTCCCATTCCCACCCAAAACCATGAAGCGCCGCATGCACATTATGCTGCATATCAAACAAACTAAATTCGATATTCTTTGTCGGTAGGATTCAGTGTTTGGCCCTTGGCGAAAAAATGACAGATTCCCGGCCAGTGCCTCATGATTTCCCCACCCCGACTTGTAGGCGCATCATCGATACCGCCGCAACACCAGCACCCCTCCGGCAAACACCCCAAGACCCGATATGGCCAGCAACTCAATCGCATGCCGGTAGGCCTGTTGGACGGGAAGCGGTGCGGCCCTCACGTCGTCTCGACACTGCGCGCAGCCCTGAGCGCGGGCGGCGCCTGCGGAGAGCGCCAGCGCGGCGATCAGGAACAGGAGAAGTTTCACTGGAAGAATTCCAGCAGGATGAAGAGAAATATCCAGAGCCCGCCCATGGCGTGCCAGTACCAGACAGTAGTGTCGACCCAGATTTGGCGGGTGGCGAACTGGCGCGAGGCGCGGAGGCTTAACAGCGCGGCGACGAGGGCAACCAGACCGAGGAACAAGTGGACGGCGTGCGCGACCGTGATGATGTAGAAGAAGTGGCTGCTCGCGTTGGAGGCGAAGTAGACGTGCTCGGCGGCGAGCTGGCGCCAGGCGATCCACTGGCCGGCGAGGAATGCGATGCCGAGGGCGAGCGTGGCGGAGAGCCAGATGGCGGCACGCCGGGAGATGGGTTTGCCCAGGCCGATCCACTCGTCCATGGCGTCGTTTTCGCGGAACATGCTGCGGCGCGCGATTTCGGCTGTGACGGAACTGAGGACCAGAACGGCTGTGTTGAGGCGGAGGATTGTGGGAATGACGGTGGGGTGCCAGGTGTTGACGTACTCGCCGTAATGGTTGATCTGGCCGCTGCCCTTGGTGACGAAAAATGCGCTGATGATGGCGATGAAGAACATCATGTCGCCGGCGAGGGCGGAGGCGATGCCGATGCGGGTTTGCGAAAGGCGCTCGCGGGGGCCGCGGGAGCCGACGGGGCGGTCGTTCCAGTTTTCGTTGTCGCCATCCCCGTTGTCGCTGCCGCCGGTGCGCTTGTCGATGGGCGGGCGGCGGCCGGAACCGTGGTCGCCTTCGCCGGGATCGTGGCTGTGATCGGGTTTGCGTCGCGGGTCGACCTGAGGCGGCGTGAAGATGGTGGGCATGGCGGCTCTCCCGTATTTTGAGCTTACTCCGGTTGGTTCGGTTGCGTCACCGGCTGCCACTGTGGATGGAAGGTTTCGCCGTCGAGCGAGTATTCGCACGGGGCGACGTGGGTGGTGGGTTCGGGGGCGGCTGGGTCTTCGCTGAAGGCGTTGGGAGCCCATTCCATGGTGGTGGCGTCCCAGGGATTGGAGGCGGAGGTTGCAGGGGAGCGGAGGGTGATCCAGAGGTTGATGAAGAACGGGATTTGGGCGAGGGCGAGGCAGAGCGCGGAGACGGTGATGTGTCGCTGCAGCGGCATGGTGCTGCTGAGGAGCGTTCCGCTGGGGCCGATGATGCCGGTGAGTTGCGCGTAGTGGCGCGGCTCTCCGGCGAGGCCGGTGATGTGCATGGGGAGGAAGGTTGAGTAGGCGAAGAAGATGGTCAGCCAGAAATGGATTTTGCCGAGGCGCTCGTTGAGCGTGCGGCTGGCGATGAGAGGGAACCAGTAATAGGTGGCGAGGTAGAGTCCGAAGACTCCCGCCATCGCCATGATGAGGTGGAAGTGGGCGACGACGAAGAAGGTGTTGTGGAGATACTGATCTAAAATCGGCTGGGCCAAAATCGGCCCCGTTAACCCTCCGGTGATGAAGAGGGAGACGAAGCCGAGGGCGAAGAGCATGGAGGTCGTCAGACGTGCGCGAGAACCCCAGACAGTGGCGATCCAGCTTAGGACTTCGGCGGAGGCCGGGACGGCGATGGCCATCGAGGAAATGGCGAAGGCCGATCCGGCGAAGGGGCTGAGGCCGGCGACGAACATGTGGTGTCCCCAGACCAGGATGCCGATGCCGCCGATGAGCACCATGACGGCGATCATGAGGCGGTAGGCGAAGACGCGGCGGCGGGCGAAGTTGGCGAGCACCATCGAGACGAGGCCCATGCCGGGGAGGACGGCGATGTAGACCTCGGGGTGTCCGAAGAACCAGAAGAGATGGAGCCAGAGGAGCGGGGAGCCGTCTGCGGGGCTGTGCGTGACGATGCCGTTGACGACGAGAGTTGCGGGGAGGAAGAAGCCGGTGTGGAGATGGCGGTCGCAGAAGAGCAGGACGAGCGCGGCGAGCAGAACCGCGAAGGAGGGGAGCGAGAGCAGGGAAGCGGTGAACCATCCCCAGACGGTGAGCGGGAGGCGGTGCCAGGCCATGCCGTCGCAGCGCAGGCAGACGATGGTGGTGAGCATGTTGACCGCGGCCATGCAGGTGGCGAGGGAGAAGAGGGCGATGCTCGCCAGCCACAGGTCCATGCCAAGGCCCTGGCCGGGGCCCGCGGAGGCGACGGCGGAGAGTGGCGGATAGGCAGTCCAGCCGGAGATGGCGGTGCCTCCGGGGACGAAAGGCGAGGCGCAGACGATGAGGAGCGACGCGGTTAGTAGCCAGAATGCGGCGGAGTTGAGTTTCGGGAAGGCCATGCGGCGGCTGCCGATCTGCGCGGGGAGGATCAGGCTTCCGAAGCCCCAGAGTGGCGCGATCGTCAGCACGAAAAAGAGCATCAGCGTGCCATGGAGGGTGACGAGGCCAAGGTACTCTTCGGGCAGGATGGGGCCGTGCAGCGGAAGTGGCCAGTCGGGCCAGGCGAGGTGCAGGCGCATGAGGAGCGAGAGGGTGGTTCCCGCGAGGAGCGCGGCGGTGGAGAGGGCAAGGTAGGCGAAGCCGAGGGTGCGGTGTTTCATCGCGCCCCCGATTTTGAGTGTTGGGTGAGCCAGACTTCGAAGGCGGCTTCGGGCAGGACGCGGAGAGTGGCCGTCATGCGGTAGTGGCCGAGGCCGCAGAGTTGGGTGCAGAGGATGGCGTAGTCGCCGGGGATGGTGGGCGTGAAGTGAATGTGGATGTCCTGGCCGGGGACGGCGTTTTGTTTGAGGCGCATTTGGGGGACGCTGAAGCCGTGAATGACGTCCTGCGAATGGAGGCGGAGGTCGACTTCGCGGCCTGCGGGGAGGACGAGCTGGCTGGAGACGAAGTCGTCGGCGCTGTGCGGGTCGGTGGGGTCGATACCGACGGGATTGCCTTCGCCGGGGGCGACGAGTTCCGGCTTGGCGACTCCGAAGGTGGCGTCGGGCCCCGGGTAGCGGAAGTACCAGGCGAACTGCATTCCGACCACTTCGACTTGCAGCGCGGAGCGGCTTGGGCCGGTGTAGCGGGCAGTTTCCCACAGAGCTTCGGCGCGGGTTGCGAGGAAGGCGAAGAGGATGGCGAGCGCGGCGAGGGGGAGGAACTCGATGAGGGCCTGTCGGCGGGGTGGAGTGTGGGTGCGGCGTTTGGCGAGGCCGACGATGACGAGGATGTGCGCGAGGGCAAGGAGGGCGAGGCCGATCCAGAGGTTGAGGAGGAGTTGTGCGTCGAGTGCGGGGCCGTGCGCGGCGGCGTCGGTGGGAAGTGGCCAGATAGAAGCGACCAGGAAACCATGCGACTGAAAGAAGTGCGTCATGGAAATTACGGTCACATCAACAGCATACTGCCGGACTGGATTGCTCAAGTGTCGGAACGTCGACTCAGGCGTGCATCAAGACTTCAATCTGCTGCGTTTGGAATGCGGCTGGCGGAAGGGGCTTGCCACTTTCCTGTAGGAGTTCCAGGTAAAGTTCGATGCCTTCTCGAATAAGCTGCTCGGTTTCCGCTCGGGTATCGGATGAAGCGAGTACCGTCGGCAGATCGGGAACATATGCGGCCCAACCGCCTTCCGCTTCCTGTTCGAAGACAGCGGTGTATGCAATTTTCATTGGCTCTCTCCCAGTTGTTTCATAATCGCCTTTAGAATTCCAACCGGGATATCCTGGTTCCGGCTATGTCCTGCGATGATGACGTTATTGTCCTTCCGCGGATGTTGATAGATGCGGTGACTCCCCTTGGTCCTTACGAGTGTCCAACCTGCCTGCTCCATCTGACGGACCAAGTCTCTGTATTTCAATCGTTCTTCTCCGGGACAATTCTACTCGCCCGGTTGATTGGAACGATTCTTCGCGACCATGTCGAGGAAAAGCTGGTGGATGCGGAGGTCGTGGCCTAGCTCTGGGTGGAAGGTTGCGGCCAGCAGATGACCCTCGCGCACTAAGGCGGGATCCGCTCCGCGGCTGGCGATGGTTTCTACGCCGGGTCCGGTGTGGGCGATGCGCGGGGCGCGGATGTAGACCATCTCCAGCGGGCCGCCGGGCAGCGTGGTCGGGCCGGAGAGAATGACGGAGTCGTTCTGGCGGCCGTAGAAGTTGCGCTCTACCTCGATATTCATAGCCGAGAGGGAGCGCTGGGGCGGGTTGGTGACGTCCTTGGCGAGCAGGATGGCGCCGGCGCAGGTGCCGAAGGTGGGTTTGTGCTGGACGAAGGTGTGCAGGGCGTCGAAGAATCCGGCGCGCTCGAGGTGCTTGAGGAAGGTGGTGGATTCACCGCCGGGGATGATGAGGCCGTCTATTCCCGAGAGTTGTTCGGGTGTACGCACGAGGACCGCGATCGCGCCGAGCTGGCGCAGCATGGCGGCGTGGGCTTCGTACGCGCCCTGGAGGGCGAGGACGCCGATGGTGGGTAGACTCAAGTTCGCCTGGCCGGCCCGCGTTTCAATGTCCATTTGACAAGTATACCTGCGGGTAAAGAGAGTATTCTTTACCTGGGGGTAAGGACATGGGCGGCGCGGCGGTCTTGACTGAGCAGAAGGCTACGAAGCAAAAAGCAGCTCGGAATGCGAAAAGGACTGCGGCGAAGCCTCATACTCGTGCGCGGGTACATACGGAGAATGTGGCTGAGGCGGAGTTGCCGCTGTTCGTGCCGGCCCCTTCGCGAGTCAGCAGTAAGAGCCGTATCAGCAGCAAAGGACAGATTACGCTGCCGATGCAAGTGCGGGAACGGCTGGGCGTGGGCTCAGGCGATCAGGTGGAGTTCTTTTTCGATGGAGAGCGCACCGTGGTAAAGCCGGTGCGACCGGAAGGCAACCCATTTGAGAAATGGATTGGAATTGCGAAAGACCGGGTGCCCGCGGACTTCGATCCCATCGCCTGGCAGCGTGAGATCCGGGGATGGGATGCGTGGGATGAAGAGCACTACAAATGAGGACCGGGGTAGATACCAACATCTTTTCACGCATCTGGCTGGGTGGTCCGGAAGCACTTTTTGCCGACCGTGCATTGCGGCGTTGCTCGGCTGAAGGGACGCTGGTGATCAGCCCGGTGGTGTATGCGGAAATCCTGGCGAACCCTTGGGTGAGTCGCGCGGAAGCGGAGAGTTTCCTGCGACAGTCGGGGGTTGCAGTTGAGTTCGCGCTGCTGCCGGAGGTCTGGTCCGCGGCCGGTCTGCGGTTCGGCGATTATGCGAAGCGGAAGCGCGCGTCGGGTGGCGGCGAATCACGACGGCTGATAGCCGATTTCGTGGTTGGCGCTCATGCCTATCTGCAGGCAGACAGACTGTTGACGCTGGATGTCAGGCGCTTTCAGGTGGACTTTCCGGAGTTGAAGCTGGTGGCGATGTAGGCGCCGCGAGTGCGGCGATTACCAGCCGCGGTTCTGCATGCGGTCCTTTTCTTCGATGGCCGCGGCGGCGAGGCCCTTCATGCTGCCAAGGACGGCTTCGCTGGCTTCGGCGACGATCTTGGGGTCGTTGAAGTGGAGCGTGGCGAGGACGATGGCCTTGGCTCGCGAGACGGCTTCGTCGCGTTCTTTGCCGGGCTTGGAGACGTCGAGCGGAACCGCGCCATCCTTCATGAAGATGCCGGAGCCGACGAAGATTGTTTCCGCGCCGAGTTGCATCATCAGGGCTGCGTCGGCGGGTGTGGCGATGCCGCCGGCGGAGAAGTTGGGGACGGGGAGCTTGCCGGCCTGGGCGACCATGCGGATGAGCTCGTAGGGCGCACCGTGGACTTTGGCGGCGTTGTTGAGTGCTTCTTCGCCGAGCACGGTAAGGGCTTTGATTTCGCGGACGATCTGGCGCATGTGCTGGACCGCGTGGACGACGTCGCCGGTACCGGGTTCGCCCTTGGTGCGGATGAGGACGGCGCCTTCGGAGATGCGGCGGAGGGCTTCGCCGAGGTTCTTCGCGCCGCAGACGAACGGCGTCGTGAAGGCGTGCTTGTCGATGTGGTAGACCTCGTCGGCGGGCGTGAGGACCTCGGACTCGTCGATAAAGTCGACGCCGAGCGACTGGAGGACTTGTGCTTCTGCAAAATGCCCGATGCGGCATTTTGCCATCACCGGGATGGAAACGGTGGCGATGATTTCCTTGATGAGCTTGGGGTTGGCCATGCGGGCGACGCCGCCTTCGGCGCGGATCATGGCGGGAACGCGCTCCAGTGCCATGACCGAGACGGCGCCCGCTTCTTCGGCGATGCGGGCCTGGTCGACGTTCATGACGTCCATGATGACGCCGCCTTTGAGCATTTCGGCGAGGCCGAGCTTGAGGCGCAGGCTGGGACGGCTGTCGGTGGTGTTTTGCTGTGTCATTCTGGGTCTCCGGACAGGTGCGGCGTGCGCGAGGCAGGGCACCAAAGTACAAGTTTATCAGCTTGGCCCGAATGGGAGCGGGTCTTGCAGCGGAGCGAGGGATGAGAGGCGTGGTTTTAGGGATGAGAGGACTTAAGTTGCTGCGATTCGTTATGCTTGTAAGGCACACTCGGGATTTGAATTTCGGAAGGATGTACATGAAGATTTTGACGGGCTTGAAGATGACCGCGGCGATGGCGATGCTGGCGGCAATGACAGTGGCGAACGCGGGCGCGCAGGACGCGAAAGGCGTGGTGCGCGAGACGCTGGGCAATGGGCTGCGCGTGGTGGTGATCCATAACTCGCTGGCGCCGGTGGCGACCGTCCAGATGAACTTTATGGTGGGCGGCAACGAAACGCCCGCGGGGTTTCCGGGAGACGCACATGCGCTGGAGCATATGGCGTTTCGCGGATGCACGGGGATGACCGCCGACCAGACCGCGGCGATCTATGCGCAGCTTGGCGGGCAGAACAACGCGGATACGCAGCAGAATATTACGCAGTTTTTTGCGACCGTTCCCGCGGCGGACATCGATGTTGCCTTGCATGCGCAGGCTTCGTGCCTGCGGGGCGTCGATGTCGCTCCGGCGGAGTGGGCGCAGGAAAAAGGCGCGATCATTCAGGAAGTGCAACGCGATCTTTCGAACCCCACGTACAAGTTGATCAGCAGGTTGAATGAGGACATGTTCGCGGGCACGCCGTATGCGCACGACCCGCTGGGGACGCGGCCGTCCTTCGATGCGACGACGGCACAGATGTTGTCGGATTTCTATAAGCAGTGGTACACGCCGGGGAATGCGATCCTGGTGATCGTCGGCGATGTGGATGCCGCGGCCACTCTGGCGAAGGTGAAGGAGCTGTTCGGCGACATCAAGGACCATCCGCTGCCGGCCCGGCCTGAAATTAAATTGGGTGCGCTGAAGCAGGACACGTTCTCGCTCGACAGCAATCTGCCCTATGTGGTGGGAGCGATTGCGTATCGGCTGCCGGGAACGGACTCGCCCGACTATGCAGCGACGCAGATTCTGGCGGATGTGCTGGCGAGCCGGCGCGCGGATTTGTACGCGATGGTCCCGGCGGGAAAGGCATTGGCGGCCCAGTTTGAGATGGGTGAGCAGTATGCCAAGGCCGGCGTCGGGTTTGGGGTGGTGGTGCAGCCCGCAGGCACGGACGCGACGGCTTCGATTGCGGAGATGCGGGCGGTACTGAACAACTATGCGGCGAAAGGCGTGCCGGAAGACCTGGTGATTGCGGCAAAACGGAGCGAGGTGGCGGAGGCGGAGTTTCAGCGCAACTCGATTCCGGGGCTTGCGGATGTGTGGTCGGCGGCGCTGGCAGGGGAGGGGCGGCGATCTCCGGATGAGGATGTGGAAGCCCTGAAGAAGGTGACGCTGGCGGACGTGGACCGCGTTGCGAAGGAATATCTGACCGATACCAATTCCGTTACGGCGACGCTGAAGCCGGTGCCGAACGGGGAGGCGGTTTCGGCCAAGGGTTTTGGCGGAGCGGAATCGTTGACCGCGCAGCCGACCAAGCCGGTGGTGCTGCCGGTGTGGGCGGAGAAGGCGCTCTCGGGATTGAAGGTGCCGGCGCCTTCGGCTGCGCCTTCCGATGTGAGGCTGCCGAACGGGATTCGGCTGATCGTCAAGACGGACACGACCAGCAAGACGGTGTCGGTGGTGGGATCGGTGAAGCATAACCCCGATCTCGAAACCGGGCCGGGAAAGGAAGGCGTTTCGGAGGTGCTGGAAGGCCTGTTCTCCTATGGCACGCAGACGCTGGACCGGTTGGCGTTCCAGAAAGCGCTGGACGATATTTCTGCCAGTGAGAATGCCGGGTACAACTTTGGCCTGCGCGTGCTGCGCGATGATTTCCCGCGCGGGATGGAATTGCTGGCGGACAACGAGCTGCATCCGGCGCTGCCGGCGCAGGCGTTTGCCGTGGTTAGGCAGCAGACGTCGCAGCTTGTGGCGGGCTCGCTGGTGAGTCCGGGTTACAGGACGCAGAAGGCGCTGGAGGTTGGTCTGCTGCCGGTGGGCGATCCGGAGCTTCGCGAGACGACGCCGGCGACGCTGGCGAAGGTCGAGTTGGACGACGTGAAGCAGTATTATGCGGCGACCGTGCGGCCCGACCTGACGACGATCGTGGTGATCGGCGATATTGCGCCCGCGGAGGCGAGGGTGCAGGTCGAGAAGTGGTTTGGGGACTGGAAGGCGACAGGGCCGAAGCCGGACACGGACCTGAAGGCCATTGTGCCGAACAAGGCTTCCGCGGCGAATGTGGCGGATTCGGAGGCGGTGCAGGATACGGTGGTGCTGGCCGAGCAACTCGATTTGAACCGCCTCGATCCGGACTACTATCCGTTGCAACTTGGCAACCACGTGCTGGGCGGCGGCTTCTACGCGACGCGGCTGTATCACGACTTGCGGCAGGTTGCCGGGTATGTGTATTCGGTCGATGTCGGGATGCAGGCGAGCAAGACGCGCGCGACGTACGAGGTGTCGTATGGGTGCGATCCGCAAAATGTCTCGAAGGCGCGGGGGCTGATTCAGCGCGATTTGGACCAGATGCGGACGACTCCGGTGAGCAATGAGGAACTGCATCAGGCGAAGGCGCTGTTGCTGCGGCAGCTTCCGCTGTCGGAGGCGAGCCAGGCGGCGGTGGCGGGTGGTTTGCTGGCGCGCGCCCAGGCTGGGTTGCCGCTGGATGAACCGTTCCGCGCGGCGTCGAAGTATGTGGCGCTGAATGCGGACGACGTGAAGGCGGCGTTTGCGCGGAAGGTGCGGCCGGAGGACTTTGTCCAGGTGGTGCGCGGCCCGACACCGCAGTAGTGGTGGGCGATGGATGTACCGCGGCGCCGGATGCGAAGATGGCACCCGGCGCCGACGCCTTGTATGAGGAACTCGACAAACCTTCATGACAGCCGGTTTCAAGTAACCGTTCCATAGACATATCCCCGTCTCAACGGGATGAATCAAGCCCAGGTAGTCCCGGCGCGACAATTTGCGGCGGGCTGGTGTCTAATACCGGAGATACTCCGGAAGGTTACGGGTTTTTGCGTCTGGCTGGGAAAGCTCCAGACACCCTCGTTTGCGGGTGCTATGGATATTTCCGGCAGAAAAGGTGTTCATGAGAGTCTTGGGTCGGGTCGTTTGCGCTGCAGCTTCTTTCCTCCTTTGCGTGGCCGCGCAGGGTGCTGTCGCACCGCAGAGGATTGTGACGGCTATCGATCCGTCGCAGCTTTCCGAGGTGCAGGGGAATGTGCCTCATCAAGCGCGAGGCGCCACCGATCAGGGCGCCGCGCCGGGCAATCTTGCGCTTACCGAGATGTCGCTGCGCTTCAATATGACGCAGGCGCAGGAAAATGCGCTGACGCAATTGCTGAGGGACCAGCAGAACCCGTCCTCGGGGCGCTATCAACAGTGGCTGACGCCAGAGCAGTTTGCGGCACAGTTCGGTCTGGCCCCGGCTGATATCCAGAAGGTTTCGAACTGGCTGACGAGCCGGGGATTTAGCGTGACCGGGGTAGCGCGCGGCGGGACGTTCCTTCGCTTTACGGGGACGGTGGCGCAGGCCCAGAATGCGTTCCATACGCAGATCCACCGGATGTCGGTGAACGGCGAAAGCCACTTCGCGAATGTGACCGATCCCCAGTTGCCTACAGCGGTGGCGTCGGTGACGGGCCTGATAACAGGCCTGCATGATTTCCGGTTGAAACCGCGTGTGCGCGAGAAGATCACGCCCGCTGTGACAGTTAATCCGTTGTATACGTCGGCGGCCAGCGGAAATCATTTTCTAGCGCCGGCCGATTTCTGGACGATCTATGACGAAGCCAATCTCATCAACGGTGGGACGAATGGAAGCGGCGTAACGGTTGCCGTGATGGGGCAGACCGACATCACCCTTTCCGACATCAACACGTTTCGCACTCTTGGAGGGCTGCCTGCCTATGGGACGGCGGCGGGACAACCAACTTTTACGGTTAAGGTAACGAGCGGAAGCGACCCGGGAAAGTCGACCAAAGATTTTACTGAGGCTGAACTTGACGTCGAGTGGTCCGGTGCGACGGGTCCAAATGCCAATATTGTCTACGTCAACACGACGAACGTGATCGATGGGTCACTGACCGATACAATTGACAAAGCCAATGACACGACGCTGTTTCCGGGTTATCCATCCATCATTTCGCTGAGCTATGGGCTGTGCGAAAGCCAGGTCGGGCTGGCCGATCTCAACTACTACAACACGCTCATCCAACAGGCGAGCGCGCAGGGCCAGACGGTCGTGGCGTCGGCGGGCGATGCCGGCGCGACGGATTGCGATAGCAGCAATGGCAGCAACAACATTACAATCGCGACCCTGGGGTTGGCGGTGGACTGGCCGGCGGTGCTGCCGGGAGTAACCGCCATTGGCGGCACGACGTTCAACGACACAGCGAGCCCGGCGCTCTACTGGTCTGCGACCAACAACGCCGCCAATAACTCGTCCGCGCTTTCGTATATCCCCGAAACGGCGTGGAACGAGAGCATCGCCGACGGCGACCTGAGCTCCGGTGGCGGCGGGGCCAGCGCGTACTTCACCAAGCCGTACTGGCAGGTGGGTACGGGAGTTCCCGCGGATTCGGCGCGCGACGTTCCGGATATTGCGTTGCAGGCGACGTTGAACCACGATGCTGTTTTGATCTGCACATCGGACGGGACTGCGCCAGGAGACTTTTGCACCGGCGGCACGTATAAGAACGCCTCCGGCTCGCACGATATTGTTGGCGGCACATCGGTGGGTGCGCCGTCCTTTGCAGGCTTGATGTCGCTGGTGGTGCAGAGGGCCGGGCACCCCGTGGGCAATGCCAATCCGACGATCTATGCGTTGGCGAACAGCACCTACTACAGCACCGTGTTTCACGATGTGACCACGGGAGACAATAAGAGCCCATGCACGGCGGGAAGCACGAACTGTCCGGCAGGGGGCAGCATCGGGTACTCCGCAGGTGTGGGATATGACCTCGCCACCGGTTGGGGTTCGCTGGATGCGTTCAATCTGGTGAATGACTGGAGTCTGGTGACGCCGCTGACCTCGCCGATCGGCCTGACTTTGTCGACCACGACGCTGACGGGGACGCCGTCTGCGGTGGTCCAGGGAACGAATATTGCGTTTACGTCGACGACGACCGGCTTGGGCGCGCCTCCGACAGGCACTGTGCAGTTTCTGCTCGACAACGTAGCGCAGGGTGCGCCGGTGGCGATCGGCGGCGCAGGCGCTGCGACCTTCACTCTGAACACGACCAGCATTCCCAATGGAGCGCATACCGTGGAGGCGGCTTACTCCGGCAATGCGACGTATGCCGGATCGGTGGGCTTCTTCGGTATCACCATCACAAGTTCGGGTACGCCCGATTTCTCCATCACACCCGCGACTTCGACCGTCACGATCGCGGCTGGAGGCACAGGCTCCGTGGCACTTACGGTGAACGGATTGAATAGCTTTTCGGGAAGCGTCACGCTGACGGCGAGTTCGGTGACGAACGAGGGTTCGTCGTTCAGCCTCAACCCCATACCGCTTCTGAATACCAAGACGGCGGGATTCACCACACTGACTATCTCGGCGTTCAGGACCAATGCGATAAGTGGCCAGTCGGCCAAGTCGCAGGTTCCGGCGATGCCGTGGGGCATGACGGGGTCGGGCGCGGCGCTGGCGGGGCTGCTGTTCCTGGTGCTGCCGAAGCGGCGACGGTTTGTGGGCGCGCTGGCGGCGGTGCTTTCGATCGGACTGTTCGCGGCTTCGGGTTGCGGCGGCGGCGGAAGCACCAGCAGCACTCCACCGCCGAACAACAATACAGCGCCGGGGACCTACACCATCACCGTCTCGGGTAGTGGGACGTCGGGCACAACCACGGCGACGCATACGGCGACGGTGACGTTGATCGTGCAGTAGCGGCTTGAGGCAAAGCGACAGGGCCGCGTCCTTTGGGGCGCGGCCTATTTCTTTGTGGTTGCGGCGCGCTTGCGCGGCGCGGGAGTTGAAGCTGGAACCGGAGCGGACGACTTGCGCGCCAGGTCCATCAGCCACGCCTGGGCGCTGAAGCCCCGGCCTTCGGGCGTGGGGCGAGTGTAGTCTCCGTCGCTTTGCAGGAAGCGGGCCTTGCAGTCGTCGCGCAGGTAGGCGCCGATAATTTCTTCGCGCACGCGCTTGCTGAGTGCCGGGTCGTCGATGGGGAAGACGACTTCGCAGCGCTCGTAGAGGTTGCGGCCCATCCAGTCGGCGCTGCCGGCGTAGACCTCATCGTCCCCCGCGTTGGCGAACCAGAAGATGCGGGTGTGTTCAAGAAAGCGGCCGACGATGGAGCGTACGCGGATGCGTTCGCTCATGCCGGGAACGCCGGGGCGCAGGGCGCACATGCCGCGGATGATGAGCTCGATTTCAACGCCCGCGTTGGAGGCTTCGTAAAGGGCGTCGATCGTTTTCTGGTCGAGGATGGCGTTCATCTTGGCCACGATGCGCGCGGGCTTTCCGGCTCGCGCGTTGGCGGCTTCGCGGCCGATGAGTTGCAGCAGATCGCCCGCCAGCGTGACCGGCGCGACCAGCAATGGCCGATAGGCGTCGGCGTCGGCTTCCCAATCGGCGGTGAGGTAGCGGAAAACCTGTTGGACAGCTTCGGTAATCTCTGGGCGCGACGTGAGCAGGCTGAGGTCGGTGTAGAAGCGCGAGGTTTCGGGATTGTAGTTTCCGGTGCCGAGGTGGGCGTAGCGGCGCACGACTCCGTCGGGGTCCTGGCGGATCAGCAAGGCAAGTTTGCAGTGGGTCTTGAGGCCGAAGATGCCGTGGAACACCTGTACGCCGGCGTCTTCGAGTTCGCGCGCCCAGCGGATGTTGGAGGCCTCGTCGAAGCGCGCCATCAGCTCGACGACGACGGTGACGTCCTTGACCTGCGCGGCTTCGGTGAGGGCGCGGAACATGGAGGAATCCGCGCTGGTGCGGTAGAGGGTCTGCTTGATCGAGATGACCAGCGGGTCGTCGGCGCCAGCTTCGATGAAGCGTTCGACAGTCGCGTAATTGTCGTAGGGATGATGCAGGAGAATGTCGCGCTGGCGGAGGTCTTCGAAGATGTCTTTGGCCTTGCCGAGAGGCTTGTAGTCGCGGCCGATGAACTCAGCGAACTTCAACTCCGGCTGCTTGACTTCGCTGTAGAGGTTCATCAGGCGCGAGAGGTTTACCGGCGCTTTGGTATGGAAGACCTGCCAGGGTTCGAGCTCGAAGTTGACACGCAGCCTCTCGACGATTTCGCTCGCGGCGGAGGCGTCGATCTGGAGGCGGACCGCGTCGCCCTTGCGGCGGTTGTGCAACTCGGAGCGCACACTTTCGAGCACCGAGCGGCTTTCCTCCTCCTGCATGTACAGGTTGCTGTTGCGAGTGACGCGGAAGGCGGCGCGGCTGAGGACTTCGTAGCCGCGGAACATGCGGTCGGCGTGGGCTTCGATCAGCTCGTCGAGGAAGAGGAAATCGCGGTGGCCGCCGGGGCGCTCGGGCAGCGCGATGAGGCGCGGCAGCGAGCGCGGGATCGTGATGACACCGAGCGACGTTGCGGCGCGTGCGCTTCCGTTGGGCTTGCGCTTGTGGCGTAGCAGCAGGGCGAGGCAGAGAGCTTTGTTGAGCACGCGCGGGAAGGGGTGCGACGGGTCGATGGTGACCGGCGTGAGCAGCGGGTCGACCTGGTCGTGGTAGAAGCGCGCGGCAAACAGGCGCTCGTCTTCCGTCATCTGCTTCCATTTGCGGAGGTGAATTTTTGCGGCCTTGAGCGCGGGGACGAGCTGGTCGTTCCAGCAGGCGTCCTGCGCGCCGGCGAAGCGATGCAGGCGGTCGCGGACGCTGGTGAGGCGCTCTTCGGGAGTGAGGCCGCCTTCGTCGGGACGCTGGGGAAGGCCGAAGTCTTCTTCCATGCGCTGCAACTCGCCGGCGATGCGGATCTCGAGGAACTCATCGAGATTGCTGGCGGTTATCGCCAGAAATTTGACACGCTCAACCAGAGGGTTGCTGGTGTCGCACGCTTCTTCCAGCACGCGCTCGTTGAAGCGGAGCCAGCTCTCGTCGCGATTGAAGTAACGGCGGGGCGGCGGGGCAGCGCGCTTGCGCGGAGCGCTCTTCGTCCGGCTTGCGGGAGCCCGTTTGGTCGATGGTCCTTTGGTTGCAGCCATTTGGTTCTATGAGCCTACTTCAGTTATTTCAAAAGCTGTGTGAATTTAGGGCGTGCTATTGGCCGTAGGTGGCAGTGCTGCCGTGCTTGCGAAAATAGTGGCGGTCGAGCAGGGCTTGCGACACTTCGGCTGCGTCGGCTCTTAGCGTAAGTGTGCGATAGGCCATGCGGGCCACGGCTTCGAGTACGACGGCGTTGTGCGCGCCGTCATGGGGATGTTTGCCCCAGACGAACGGTGCGTGGCCGGCGACCAGGCAGGCGGGCGTGGCGAGCGGGTCGAGAGCGTCGGCGGCGTTGTGAAAGCGGGCCACAATGGCGAGGCCGGTTTCGTGAACGTAGCGGCCGCCGATGGCTTCATCCGAAAGCGGTTGGGTGACGGGGACGGGGCCGTGGAAGTAGTCGGCGTGCGTGGTGCCGAAGGCGGGGATGGGGAGGCCGGCCTGGGCGAAGCTGGTCGCGAACTCGGAGTGCGTGTGGACGACCGCACCAATGCTGGGGAATTCGCGGTAGAGCAGAGTGTGGGTGTCGAGGTCGGAGGAGGGCTTCAGTGTGCCTTCGACGGTGACGCCGTTGAGGTCGGTGACGACCATGTGTTCGGGGCGGAGTTCGTCGTAGTCGACGCCCGAAGGCTTAATGACGACCAGGCCCTGTCCGCGATCGACGCCGCTGGCGTTGCCGAAGGTGTAGAGGACCAGACCGCGGCGGACGAGTTCGAGGTTGGCTTCGAGGACTTCTTCGCGGAGAGTTTTGAGCAGCATTCTTTTCCTTATGATGCGTGGGCAAAGGCGCGACGGAGAGCTTCGGCTGCGAGTTCGGGGGTAAGGTCGCGCTGCGGCGAGCCGAGAAGCTCGAAGCCGACCATGAATTTCCGTATCGTGGCTGAACGCAGGAGAGGTGGATAAAAGTGCGCGTGGAAGTGCCAGGCTGGGTGCGTGGCGCCGTCGCTGGGTGCGCCGTGCAGGCCCATGGAGTACGGGAAAGATGTGTCGAAGACACGGTCGTAGCCGCTGGTGACGCGCTGCAGCATGGCGGCGAAGAGGTCGCGCTCGGTGTCTGTGAAATCGGTGAGGGAGGCGACGTGGCGTTTGGGGAGAACGAGCGTTTCGAACGGCCAGACTGCCCAGAAAGGGACGAGCGCGATCCATGCGTCGTTCTCCGCGACGATGCGCTCCTGCTGCGCGAGTTCGATGTCGCGGCAGGTGCAGAGGAGGCACTTGCCGTGCTCGGCGAGGTAGGCGTTTTGGGCGGCGAGTTCGAGGGTGGGCTCGTTGGGGATGGATTCCGTGGCCCAGATTTGTCCGTGAGGATGCGGGTTGCTGGCGCCCATCATCGCGCCGCGGTTTTCGAAGACCTGCACGTAGCGGATGTCTTCGCGGGCGCCGAGTTCGGCGGTTTGTCGCGCCCACTCGTCGACGACGAGGCGGATGTCGGCGACTTCCATTTTGGCGAGGGTGAGGTCGTGGCGAGGCGAGAAGCAGAGCACGCGGCAGACTCCGCGCTCGACCTCGGCACGGAGCAGGCCCGCATCGTCGATATCGAGTGAGGCGGCGGGGAGATCGGGTTTGAGTGCGGCGTAGTCGTTCTCGAAGACGTAGGTGCTGGTGTACTTCGGCGTCTGCGCTCCGCCGGCGCGGGCGTTGCCGGGACAGAGGTAGCAGGTCGGGTCGTAGGCGAGCGTCGCGGGCGGCGCAGTGTCTTCGGTTTGCCCTTGCCAGGGGCGCTGCGTGCGGTGCGGCGAGACCAGCACCCACTCGCGGCGGAGAGCGTCATAGCGGCGGTGCGAGGCGTTGCGGAAGAGGTCGTCGATCATGCTTCTGCCACCTCCGCGAGTGCTCGCGCGTTGCGCAGCAGGGCGCCGTCGACGGGCTCGGCGATGAAGGTGTCCGCGTGGATGTTGAAGCGTTCGAGGTAGCGCTTCTTCAACTCCGTGGCGAAGCTTTCGGCGTTCTCGTCGTTGACGAGGTTGACGGTGCAGCCGCCGAAGCCGCCGCCGGTCATGCGGGCGCCGAAGCAGCCTTCAAGGGTTGCAGCGGTGTCTACGAGGAAGTCGATTTCGTCGCAGCTGCAGGCGAAGTCGTCGCGCTGGCTGGCGTGCGCGGAGAGCAGCAGCTGGCCGAATTGCACGCTGTCGCCGGAGGTCATGACGTCGCGGGCGGCGAGAGCGCGGCCGTTGTCCGAGATGATGTGGCGGCAGCGTTTAAAGGACTCGGGCGACATCTTTTCGCGGCAGGCTTCGAGGTCGGCGATGGAGGCGTCACGGAGCATCGGTATGTGCGGGAGCGCCGCGCGGATGGCGGCCTGGCCTGCCTCCACTTCGCGGCGGCGGACGCCGTATTCGCCGGTCGCGATGGAGTGCTTGACCATCGAATTGCAGACGACGATGTGGGTGCCGGGCAAGAGCGGCAGCAGGTCGTAGGTGAGGGCGCGGGTGTCGAGCAGCATGGCGTGGCCGGCGTGGCCGGCGGTGACGACAAACTGGTCCATGATGCCGCAGGGGGAGTGGACGTAAGCGTTTTCGGCGCGCTGGCAAAGAAGGGCGATTTCCTTCGCCGAGAGCGTGACGCCGGAGTGCGCGAGCATGGCGACCGCGCTCGCCACTTCGACCGAGGCCGACGAACTGAGGCCGGAGTTGAGCGGGACGTCGCCGCCGAGGCAGAGGTCGAACGGCGGAGGCTGGATGCCGCGGTCCTGCAACATGCGCAGGACGCCGACGGGGTAGTCGCTCCAGACGCCGCGGGAGGAGGAGCGGTCGTCGACGGCGATGTCGAACGTTTCGGGGAAGCGCTGGCTGGCGAAGCCGTAACGGTCGTCGCTGCGAGGAGAGATTTCGGCGACGGTGGTGAAGTTGATCGCCATGGGGAGGACGAAGCCGCCGGTGTAGTCGGTGTGCTCGCCGAGAAGGTTGATGCGGGCCGGAGCAAAAAACTGGGCCGATTTCATTGAATTTCCGGCATTGTCATCTTTTGTAATCGTTTTGGATGTCGTCGATGTTCCCATGGGGCTTTTCATCACCTCATTCCATAGTAGAGCGGGCCTCGGGAAAGCGCTTGATTACGGCCACGTCATCTGCCAGCGCTGCTTTCGACATAGTCGTCACGTATATTTGGCGGGTGTCAGGTGGCTGTTACCGTCAGAATGCATCGAATTCATTCAGGAGAGATTAGGTGAGGACAAACAGAGTTGTTCTGAAGTCGCTTGGAGTGCTGGTGCTGGCGGGCGCCGCGTTGCCGGCGCTGGCGCAGGCAAAATGGGATGTGATCAAGACCTGGCACGTCGGTGGAGATGGTGGCTGGGACTACCTGACGGTCGATTCGCAGACGCATCGGCTGTTTGTTCCGCGTGGGACGCACACGCTTGTCATCGACGCCGATTCAGGCAAGGTGCTGGGAGACATTCCGGGGCAAAAGACGGCCCATGGTGTTGCCATTGTGCCTTCGGTCGGGCGCGGGTTTATCACCGACGGCGGGGGTGCCGGTGCGATTCTGATTTTCGATTTGAAGACCTATGCGGTGCTGGGCAAGCTGGCGACGATGCCTGACTCCGATGGCATTATTTATGATGCGAAGCTGGGCCGGGTACTGGCTGTGTCCGGCGACGGCGGTGCGCTGATGACCTTCAAGCCCGACATCGATCCGGTGGCCGGCAAGATCGATCCGCCGATCGAGTTGGGTGGTAAGCCCGAGTTTCTGGCGTCGGATGGAAGCGGCAAAGTCTACATCAATCTGGAAGACAAAGACCTGGTTGCCGAGGTGGATGTGCCTGCGCGTAAGGTGCTCGCACGATGGTCTGTTGCACCTGGCGGTCATCCTGTGGGGATGGGGATCGACACCAAAACACACCGCTTGTTTGTGGGCTGCCGCAACCCGCAAAAGATGATTGTGATGAGCACCACGGATGGAAAGATACTGGCTTCGCTGCCGATCGGCGCGGGCGTGGATGCGACCAAGTTCGATTCGGGGCAGGCGTTCGCGAGCTGTCGCGATGGATCGCTGGTGGTCGCGGGTGAGGTCGGAGGCAAGTTCGAGGTCGAGCAGACTGTGAAGACGCCGCTGGGGGCGAGGACGATGGGCATTGATATGTCGACGCACAAAATCTATTTGCCAACGGCGGAGTTTGAAGAGGTAAAACCCGGAGCGGCTGCTGCGCGTCCTAAACAAAAGCCTGGCAGCTTCATGATCGTTGAAGTTGGCCGGAATGCTTTACACTGATGTACCAATGACCGCCCGAACGTTGCCGGACCGTCGCCGTTCAGCACAACTCAAAGTCGTTCCGCGTACGCTCTCATCGATGAGATTTTTTCTCTGCATTGTGAAATGGCCGCTTCTGGCTGCACAAATTCTCGGTCTTAGTTTTGCAACTGCGTTCGGTCAGACCGTTAGTAGTCCATCGGTTGCGGACGTGGGGACAAACCCCGTCATCTCACTGGATGATGCCATTCATCGCGCCCTCGCGAACGGGCCTGTATTCGCGGCGGCGATGGCCGACAGCCGCATAGCACAGTTGGACCGCTCGATTGCTCGCGCGGCGCTATTGCCGTCGGCGACTTTCCACAATCAATATTTGTTTACGCAGGGCAATGGCTCGACGGATCGGATTGGACAGACGACAACTTCGGCCGCTCCCCGGTTCATCGCGAACAATGCGGTGCATGAGTATGCGAGTCAGGCGGTCGTGAACGAGACGCTGGGTTTACAGCAGTTGAGTGCTGTCACGGTTGCGGATGCCAATGCTGCGAAGGCTGTTGCGGAGCTTGAGGTTGCGCGGCGAGGGTTGCTGTCCACCGTCGTTACGCTGTATTACACGCTTGCTGCTTCCGAATCCAAGCTGGCGACGGCGCAGCGCGCGGTGGACGAGGCGAACAGTTTTGTGACGCTGACGCAGCAGCGCGAAGACGCGCGCGAATCGGCGCACGCCGACGTTCTGAAAGCGCAATTGCAGCAGCAGCAGCGGGTGCGCGATCTTGCCGACGCCCGACTTGCGGCGACGAAGGCGCATCTTGAGTTGGGCATACTGCTCTACCCCGATCCGAGAACTGTTTTTCAAACGGAAGTGAGTGCGCCGCCGATGCTTCCCGATCGCGCGGAGGTTGAAGCTGCGGCGGGGAAGAACAATCCCGAACTGCGCAGTGCGCTGGCGTCGCTGCGAGCGAGCGAGGCAGGCATCAAGTCGGCGCGCGCGGCCTATCTTCCCGACCTCGCGCTGAATTACACCTACGGCATCGACGCGCCGCAGTTCGCGGTGAATGGGCCGGATCGAACGCGCAATCTTGGCTATTCCGCTAGCGCTACGCTCGATCTTCCGTTGTGGGACTGGCTGGCGACCGAGCATAAAGTGAAACAGAGCGAAATTCGCCGCGATGCTGCAAGAGTGGCGCTGTCGGCGACGCAGAGGAGGTTGATCGCGGATCTGGCGGAGTTCTACGACGAGGCCGCGGCGGCGCGCGACCAGCTTGCTTCGCTTGACGTGAGTGCCGCGACGGCGAGAGAGAGTCTGCGTCTAACTCGATTGCGCTATGAGAACGGGGAAGGCACCGTGCTGGATGTGGTGGATGCGGAGAACAGTCTCGTGTCTGCCGAAAATGCGCGGGCTGACGGCGTCGTGCGGTATCAGACGGCAGTCGCCAATCTGCAGACGCTGACGGGAAGGTTTTAGACATGCGACGTTCACGAGGGAAGCCGACTTATTACTACGTTCGAGTTGCTACGGCGTGTCTTCTTGCTGCTGTGAGTCTGGCAGGGTGCAAGAAGGCGGAGCCGGCACCGGAGGTGGAGGTCACGGTTCAGGCGGCGAAGCCCGTGATCGGCCCGATATCGGAACAGATCACCGGCGATGCCATTCTTGCGCCGCTGGCACAGGCGTCTCTGTCGCCAAAGATCAGCGCGCCGGTGAAGAAATTTTATGTGCAGCGCGGGTCGCATGTGACCGCGGGGCAGTTGCTGGTGAGTCTCGAAGACAAGGACCTGGCTGCGACTGCCGTGGACAACGGCGGCACATTGACCGCCGCGGAAGCGACGTATCAGCAGACGACCAAGGCGCAGGTCCCTGAAGATGTGCAGAAGGCGGAGTTGGATGTTGCACAGGCGAAGGCCAACCTCAACCTCAACCAGAGCATTGTGAATGGGCGCAAGAAGCTGTTTGCAGAAGGCGCGATTCCGGGACGCGATCTGGATACGGCGCAGGCCGCGCTGGTCCAGGCGCAGGTCACGTACGACACTGCCACGAAGCACCTTCAGTCCGTCCAGAATGTGGGCCGGGCCGCGACGGACAAGAATGCGCAGGGCCAGTTGACGTCCGCCAAGGGGAAGTTCGAGAACGCGCAGGCGATGTTGAGCTACGCTTCGTTGCGCAGTCCGATCGATGGCGTGGTGACCGACCGGCCGCTGTTTGCGGGTGAGACCGCCCAGGCGGGAACGTCGATTCTGACGGTGATGGATACGTCGTCGCTGCTCGCGAAAATTCATCTTGCGCAAGCTGTATCGCAGCGCATGAAGGTTGGGGACAAGGCGCAGGTTACGGTGCCGGGCGTGGACGACCCGGTAAGTGGCGTTGTTTCACTGATAAGCCCGGCACTCGATCCGGGCTCCACGACCGTTGAGGTGTGGGTGCAGTTGAACAATCCGGATGGAAAGCTGAAGGTGGGGACGCCGGTGCATCTGGCGATCGTTGGGCGGACGGTGAACGACGCACTGCAAATTCCGACCGAGGCGTTGGTGCCGGGGAAGGATGGCGCGGTCGCGGTGATGGTGGTGGGCAGCGATGGAGCGGCGCATCTGAAGCCCGTTCAGACGGGAATTCGATTGCGCGATAAGGTCCAGGTGACGAGCGGAATTTCCGCGAACGATATGGTCATCAGCTCCGGCGCCTATGGCATCGACGATGGCACGAAGGTGAAGATTGGCGCTGCCGACGATGCCGCCGAGGGCAAGGACTAATGGCCGCGATCGAGTCTTCGCGACCACGGCCCTTCTGGCTTGCGCGGTCCACGCAGATCGTCTTCTTCTTCGTCGCCGCGCTTACGATTGCGGGCGCGTGGGCGGCGTTGCGTGTGCCTATCTCGGTGTTTCCCGAGACCAATTTCCCGCGTATCGTCATCGGCGTCGACAACGGCGTGATGCCGGTCGAGCAGATGGAAGTTGCGATTACCAAGCCGATCGAGAGCGCGGTCAACAGCGTTCCGGGACTTGTGACGGTGCGATCGACGACCAGCCGCGGTTCGGCTGAGGTCAGCCTCTTTTTCGATTGGTCTGTGGACATGTTCCAGACCTTGCAGATGGTCAACGCGGCCCTGGCCAGGGTGCAGCAAAGCCTGCCGTCGACCGCAAAAATAACCACCAATCGGCTGACCTTCGCGACGTTTCCGATTCTTGGCTACAGCCTGACTTCCGATACCGTGTCTCAAACGCAACTGTGGGAACTTGCCACGTATGATCTTGCGCCACCGCTCAACCGAGTGCCGGGAGTCAGCACGGTCACGGTGCAGGGAGGGCAGATTCCCGAGTTTCATGTTGTCCCGGACCTCGCGAAGTTGCAGACCGCGGGCGTTACGATTCTCGATATTTCAAACGCGATCGAGGCGTCGAACATCATCGATTCGCCGGGGCTCTACGAGCAGAACCATCAACTGGTGCTGGGCCTTGTCGGGGCGCAGGTGCATGACATCGATGGGCTGCGCCAGCTTGTGGTCAAGACGACTCCCGGCGGCGCGGCGGTCCGCGTCGGCGATGTGGCGCAGGTTGTCGATGGGACGCTGCCGGTCTATACGGTGGTGACGGCGAACAGCAAGCCGGCGGTGTTGATTAACATCACGCGGCAGCCTTCTGGGAATACGGTTGCCGTCGTGGACCAGGTCGCGGCGGAGGTCGCGCAGTTGCGGCAGAAGCTGCCCGCGGGCGTGACGATCGAGCCGTTTTACGATCAATCGGAGATCGTGCGCGAAAGCATCAGCAGCGTGCGCGATGCGATTTTGATCGGCCTGGTGCTGGCGTGCATCGTCCTTTTTGTCTTCCTTCACGATTGGCGCTCGTCGCTGATTGCCGGGTTGGTGATCCCGGTGACGGTGGCGGTCACCGTGCTGTTTATGTGGATGATCGGCGAGAGCTTCAACCTGATGACGCTGGGCGGCCTCGCCGCGGCGATTGGATTGGTCATCGACGACGCCATTGTGGTGGTGGAAAATATTGTGCTGCATCGCGACGCGGGGGAGAGTCGCGTCGAGGCAGTTCGTAAAGCCATTCACGAACTGTCTTATCCGCTGGTTTTCTCCACGATCACGCCGGTGGTGGTGTTTCTGCCACTCGTCGCAGTCTCCGGCGTTACGGGCAGCTTCTTCCGCGCCCTCGCCATTACGATGACGGTGTCGCTGCTGACGTCGCTGGTTCTCGCGTTGACATGGACGCCGAGCCTCGGTCTGGTTCTTCTGCGAGAGCGAGAAGGGAGGCCCGAGCCCGAGAACGTGGAAGCTCCTCCAGAGCCGGGACGTGTGCTGGGGCGGGTGATGCGGTGGCATGGTGCAGCGCTCGAATGGTCGCTGGGCAAGCCGGTGATGCTGGGGCTTATTTGCCTGGTGTTGATTGGCGGAGCATTTTTCGCGTATCGCTCGCTTGGGTCGGACCTGTTGCCGGAGATGGATGAAGGCGGCTTCGTGCTGGATTACATCATGCCGGCGGGAAGTTCACTGTCTGCGACAAACCGCGTGCTCGATCATGTGGAGCGCATCCTGCGCAGCACGCCGGAGGTTGAGAGCACGTCGCGGCGAACGGGGCTTCAGATGGGCCTGGCCGCGGTCACCGAGGCCAATACCGGCGACATTACGGTGAAGCTGAAAGACAAGCGATCACGCGGGATCGACGCGGTGATGAATGACATCCGCACTCAGATCAAATCCACTGAGCCGGAGTTGGACGTCGAATTTACACAGGTGCTACAGGACATGATCGGCGATCTTTCCAATGCGCCGGAGCCGATTCAGATCAAACTTTTTTCCGACGATTCGAAGCTGCTCCATGAACTTGGGCCGCGGGTTGCCGATGCTATCGGCAAAGTGAAGGGCGTTGTGGATGTCGAGGACGGCGTGGAGAACACGATCAGCGGGCCGGCGACGAATTTTCAAGTCGACCCCGTGCTGGCGGCGCGCATGGGTTTCACGCCGACGGAGGTTGCGGAGGATGCGACCTCGATCCTCGATGGTGTAACGCCCAACGATCCGCTTATTGCTAACGGGCATCCGTATACGATTCGCGTGCGGCTTGGCGATGAGACGCGCGCCTCGTTGGACACAATTGAGAACACGGTCTTCAACAGCGGAACGGGGCACACGGCCACGCTTGGCTCCATGACGCAGATCACGGAGCTGCCGCCGCAAAACGAAATCAGGCGCGAAAATTTACAACAGGTGGTTGTCGTGACGGGGCGGCTCGAAGGCTCCGATCTCGGCACCGGTGTGGCGCAGGTGCAAAAGGTAATCGCCGCGATGCATCTTCCTCCCAGTGTCCGTGTCGAGTATGGCGGGACGTATCAGGAGCAGCAGAAGTCCTTCGCCGATCTGCTGCATGTCCTGTTGCTGGCACTTGCGCTGGTGTTCGGCGTGCTGCTTGCCGAGTTTCGCAACATATGGGCTCCTGTTGCGATTCTTTCGTCGTCGGTGCTTTCGATTGCGGGCGTAGTTTTCGCACTGCTCATCACATTCACCACGTTCAACGTGGCATCCTTCATGGGGCTGATTATGGTGATCGGGATCGTCGCGAAAAATGGCATTCTGCTGCTCGATGCCGACGAGACGTTTCGCGCGGAGGGAGCGAGTGCTCGTGAAGCGATGCTGCTGGCGGCACGGCGCCGTCTGCGGCCGATTCTTATGACGGCGGTGGCCGCTGTCTGCGGCATGCTGCCCCTGGCTTTCGCGTTCGGCGCTGGATCGCAAATGCTGCAGCCGCTGGCGATCGCGGTCATCGGCGGCCTGACGATTTCGATGTTCCTCAGCCTGGTGGTCACGCCAGTGATCTACTACCTTCTCACTCGGAACGCGCATCGCGAAGTCGGCGAGGAACTTCTTCCCGCGTGATGGCGTGTTGCCGCCGCATGGCAGAGTGTTGCGCAGCATTGCGCGCGGTCCAGAGCGATTGGGTTGCCGCGCTCGCGAAATCTGCGGCCGCCCCGCACATTTGAGAGTGGCCCATGGAATCACCGCGTCGTCGACGAATCAAGTCCAAACCGGACTATCGACTTTTTTCGCAGGATGCGGCGCGGGTGAGCAGGAGGTTGCGTTCGCGGGTGTTGCGGGTAAGAGCGGCGGCGCGTTCGAACTCGGTGCGGGCTTCCGCGTGGCGGCCCAGTTTGTACAGGAGGTCGGCGCGGACGCTGGGGAGAAGATGGTAGCGCGCCAGGGAGGGTTCGGAAGCGAGGGCGTCTACGAGTGTGAGACCGGCATCGGGGCCGTGGGCCATGGAGACGGCTACGGCGCGGTTGAGCTCGATGACGGGGGAGGGGGTGAGTTGAGCGAGCTCGCTGTAGAGCTTGACGATGCGCGGCCAGTCGGTTTCGGATGGCGTGCGGGCGCGGGCGTGGCACGCGGCGATCTCGGCCTGGAGGAGATACGGGCCGCGGGCCGCGTTGATTGTATGAGCCCGCTCGATTGCGGTCAGTCCGCGATGGATCAGGAGTTGGTCCCACTGGGCGCGGTTTTGATCGAAGAGTAAGACTGGTTCGCCGGCGGAGTTGACGCGGGTGCGGGTACGCGAGGCCTGGATCTCCATGAGGGCGACCAGCCCGTGGACTTCCGGTTCGGTGGGAGTGAGTTCGGCGAGGATGCGGCCGAGGCGGAGCGCGTCTCCGCATAGGCCAGGGCGCATGAGGTCGTCGCCCGCGGTGGCGGAGTAGCCCTCGTTGAAGATGAGGTAGATGACGGCGAGGGCGGAGGAGAGGCGGGCGGCGAGCTCGGGGCCGCGGGGGACCTCGAAGGGGATGCGCTTGTCGGCGAGGGTACGTTTGGCGCGGACGATGCGCTGGGCGATGGTGGGTTCGGGGGTAAGGAAGGCGCGGGCGATCTCATCGGTGGTGAGGCCGCCGAGCAGACGGAGGGTAAGGGCTGCGCGGGACTCGGTCGGGAGGATGGGATGGCAGGCGATGAAGACGAGACGGAGGAGGTCGTCGCCGATCGTGTTGTCGAGGGGAGAGTCGAGGTCGGGCGGGGTTTGTTCTAGGGCTTCGAGTTCGCGCGCGAGCTCGTCGTGTTTGCGCTCGGCGACGGCCTTCCGGCGGAAGAGGTCGATGGCGCGTCGTTTGGCGGTGGCGGTAAGCCATGCCGCGGGATTGTCGGGGACGCCGGATTGCGGCCACTGTTCGAGTGCGGCGACGAGCGCCTCCTGCGCAAGGTCTTCGGCCAGGCCGACGTCGCGCGTGAGGCGCGTGAGTCCGGCGATGACGCGCCCGGACTCGATGCGCCAGACGGCTTCGACGGTGCGATGTGTGGCGAGATGTGAATTGGTAGCGGACACTGCTACCGATCACACCAGCTTCAAACGGGGAGCGCAAGAGCGGCTACCTGGCGGTGGCCTGATTGGGCAACTCCGCCCGTTTCGCTACCTTGTACTTGATCTCCTCTTCGGACAGGATGGGTGCGAAGTCTTCCATCTCAAAGACCTGCCGGATTTCGATTTCGGAGTCGACGTTGTGGGGGTTGGGGCAGCGCTTGACCCACTCGATGGCCTCTTCAAGAGACTTGACCTGCCAGATCCAGAAGCCGGCGACGAGCTCCTTGGCCTCGGTGAAGGGGCCGTCGACGACGGTGCGAGACTTGCCGGAGAATTTGACGCGTGCGCCTTTGGAACTGGGCTGGAGGCCATCCATGGCGAGCACGATGCCGGCCTTGATGAGCTCTTCGTTGAACTTGCCCATCTCGGCCATGAGCTGTGGATCGGGCAGGGCGCCCGCTTTTTCTGACTCCGGGGTTGATTTGACGATGACCATGAATCGCATGGGGAATCTCCTTTGGGTTGGGTGGCTTGAACTCGAGATTGAGAGCTTCGTACTGTCTCTCTGCTGATACGTCGAACGGGGTGTGGCCGAATCGACATGAGAACGAAATTAGATTAATAATTTTTTCGGGGAGACGAAGGATGGTCTAGATTCTCGTCCAGCAGTAACGTTCACCGGTTCGCCGGGTCTTGCTGGGCGTGCGCAAACTCAATCAGGCGTTCGATTTGAGCGAGAGTCAGTGTGGGGAAACCTTCGCGCAACTCGTCGATAGTTTCTCCAAGATCGTAACTGCCAACAATGGCATCGGGCATAATCCGCGTACCGATGACGACCGGCTTCCCAGACACTTTGCCCGGGATCGCTTCGATCAACTCGCAAGCCATCCAGTCGATCTGTTCATCTGTATCAATGTCCGTTCCTAAGCCCAAGTTTTACTCTCCCGGTGTTTTTTCCCGGCTGAACGCGCCACATTCGACCGCCTGAAAAGAGCCCGGAACGGCGTTGTCGATAGCGGTCATGATCCGTGGCAGGTGGTCCTTCAGGATGCGCCATTCGACGGAGGACAGCACGACAAGTGCCAGCCTTCGCCCGCTCAAATTCTGCTCATGCGAAAGCGTTTGATCGCCCGTAACGAGTATTTCAAGATCACTATCTTCGGCTGCCTGTAAAAGTTTGCCGTTCTTGAGTCCATTCCACCCCATATAGCTGGCGGTGAAAACCTCATGGGAACCAAGATTTCTGCGCAAACGATGGTCGAGGTTTTCGTCGAGCAATACCTTCACGGGCATTGCCGCTTAAGCTGGTCAAGACCAAATTCGATCAGCCGCTCGATCTGGGCAATAGAAAGAGTGGGGAAGCCTTCATGGATTTCCTCCACGCTGTCGCCAAGCTCATAACTGTTCAGAATGGCATCGGGCATAATCCGCGTTCCGACTACAATCGGCTTTCCAGAAACCTTGCCCGGGACCGCTTCGATCAGCTCACAAGCCATCCAATCAATCTCTACTGCTGTCTCCATGGTTGCCATGTTCCGACCCTCTCGTTCAGAGTAACCCTCTCGCCGTTCCGCTTGACACCGCCTATACAATTAAAGCAGACCTCGCGAACAGCCCCGCCACCGACCGGGCCGTTCCTTTGGTCTCGAATTCTGATCGGGCCGTCGTCAAATTCTGCTTTTGAGGACCCACACCAGAACTCGCCAAAAGGCTCTTATTTCCGTACCCGCAAGGTAGGTACGGAGCTAACTGCTTTCGATAAGACACTTTACCCGCATAAGGGGGGGAGGGGGTACCACCTCAGCAAGCACAACCGGAGAACCCAGGCCAAGATATCCTCGCCATCCAGGCAATTAGAATTGACCTATATGAGCGATCTGAAAGCCGTAAGCCGGGCCCTGCTGTCAGTCACCGACAAATCTGGTCTAGTGGAGTTCGCACAAGCCCTCGCCAGCTTCGGCGTGGAGCTGGTATCGACCGGCGGGACCGCCAAAGCCCTCCGCGACGCCGGCCTGACGGTCCTCGACATATCCGACCTCACCGGCTTCCCCGAGATGCTCGACGGCCGCGTCAAGACGCTCCACCCCAACGTCCACGGCGGCCTCCTCTACCGCCGCGACGACCCCACCCACCGGGCGGCGGTAGCGGAACACGGAATCCTTCCCATCGATATGGTGGTGGTCAACCTCTACGCCTTTGAGAAAACAGCCTCGAAGCCCGGCGTCAAGTTTGAAGAACTCATCGAAAACATCGACATCGGCGGTCCCTCCATGCTCCGCTCGGCCGCCAAAAATTTCAACGACGTCGCAGTCGTCTCCAGCGTCGCCGAATATCCGGTATTGATGGCCGAACTCAAGGCCAACAACGGATCCCTCAGCGCAGAAACGCGCTGGCGTCTCGCTCGCCAGGCGTTCGCAACGACCGCGGCGTATGACTCCGCAATCGCCTCCACACTCGAAGCCCACTTCGCCACCGCAGAATGCGCCATCGACGCCAAGCCGCAAACGATGCCCGAAACACTCCGCGTCGTCGCGCCGCGCTCCGCAACGCTCCGCTATGGTGAGAACCCGCACCAAAGCGCGGCAGTCTACGTCGACGGCTCAGGCACTGGAATCGCCGGTGCGGAGCAGCTTCAGGGCAAAGAGCTCAGCTACAACAACCTCGTCGACCTCGACGCCTGCTGGTCGCTGGTCAGCGAGTTCGACGGATGCACTGTCGCCATCATCAAGCACACCAACCCTTGCGGTGTCGGCGAAGGCACAACGCCGCTGGAAGCCTACCAACGCGCACTCGAAGCCGATCCGGTCTCAGCGTTCGGCAGCGTGATCGGCGTGAACCGCACCGTTGACGGTGAAGCCGCGACCGAGATCGCCAAGCTGTTCGTCGAAGCCATCGTCGCTCCGGACTTCACGTCCGAAGCCCTCGCAGCCTTCTCGGCCAAGAAGAACCTCCGCGTAGTAAAGATCCGTCCGGTAACCGTAAGGCATACCCTCAAGCAGGTCTCAGGCGGCTATCTCATCCAGGACGCAGACTCCGCCAAGATGACCCGCGACGCGCTCAAGATCGTGACCGAGCGTCAACCAACCGACGACGAAGTCAAAGCCCTCCTCTTCTCCTGGACGGTCTGCAAGCACGTCAAGTCGAACGCCATCGTTTACGCTCGCCTCAACCACGGTTTCGGCCAGACAGTCGGCATCGGAGCCGGCCAGATGAGCCGCGTCGACGCCGCGCGCTTTGGGGCCATGAAAGCCGCGCTGCCGTTGGCAGGAACCGTTGCTGCATCGGACGCCTTCTTCCCGTTTCCCGACGGTCTGGAAGCGGTTGCCGGAGCCGGCGCGACGGCCATCATCCAGCCCGGAGGCTCGGTCCGCGACCCTGAAGTTATCGCCGCCGCCGACAACCTTGGTCTGGCGATGGTATTTACCGGAATCAGGCATTTCCGCCACGGATGAGGCCCCCGCATCCAAAGATGTCCCGATACCGTCTAAGAATCAGGGACTATCGCCGGGGATTTAGGGGTAGACTGCCGCAACAGGGTTATGTAAAGGGAAACCGCTCATGAGTCCAAGGCTTCGCGCTGGTGTCGTTCGTCTCTCCACTCTTGCTGTTCTACTCGTTCTCTCAACGGGCGCGTTCGCGCAGTCTCCCACCGATTCGGCCCCCAAAGACCGCGGCACCGCCTACTACCACTACACCTTGGCGCGCATGTACGGCGAAATGGCCGCCAGCAACGGCCGTCAGGACTACGCGACGCAGGCCGTCGAGGAGTATAAACTCGCCCTCAACGCCGATCCCGACTCTCGCAAGCTCCAGGACGGGCTTCCCGAGCTGTACTTCATGCTGGGGCGCATTCGTGAGGCGGTCTCTGCCTGCCAGGACCAGATCGCACGGCATCCGGAGGACGCCGAAGCCCACCAGCTTCTCGGGCGCATCTACCTCCGCTCGCTGGGCAACATGCAGGGTCCGCAGTCGGGCGACATGCTGAAGCTCGCGCTCAAGGAGTACGAAACGATCGCGCGGCTCAAGCCCAACGACCTGGAGACGCGCCTGCTGCTCGGACAGCTTTACGGCCTGAACCACGATCCGGCAATGGCGGAGAAGGAGTTCAAGGAAGCCCAGCGCATCGATGGCACATCCGAGGAAGTCGTCCTCAACATCGCGCGGCTCTATACGGAGCAGGGTGAAATGAACAAGGCGGTGGACACGCTGACGGCGGTCCCCGAAGGCGACCGCAGCGCGCGCATGGAACTTGCCCTGGCGGGCATTTACGATACGTTGAAGAAGCCCAAGGATGCAGCCGCGGCGTACAAGCGTTCGCTCGATCAGGACCCTGACAACGCCGACGCCAAGCGCGGGTTGGCCAATGCGCTCATCAACGCCGGTCAGGTAGATGCTGCCGGCAAAGTGTATGAGGACCTGGTCAAGACCGATCCTCAGGACGCGCAATCACTCATCCGCGCCGCCGACGTCGAGCGCCGCGAGGGCCACTACGATGAAGCGCTTGCCACGCTCAAGAAGGCGAAGGCGCTGGTCGCCGACAATCCCGAAATTGGCTACGATGAAGCGCTGACCTTCGACTCGCTGGGGCGTTACGACGATGCCGTCGCGGACCTCAAGGCATTGCTGGCGGGTTCGGAGCACGCGAACGGGAAATACAGCGAGTCCGAGGCCAACAACCGCTGGCTCTTCCTCGACCGCCTTGGTATTGTCTATCGCGAGCAGGGAAAGACGGCCGAATCTGTCGCGGCTTACAAGCAGGTGGACCAGTTGGGCGGCGATTATGTCCTGCGGGGAGGCGAAGGCCAGGTCGACAGCTATCGCGACGCGCACCAATATGCGGCAGCCGCAACCGCTGCGGAAGCGGTCGCGCAGAGCGAGCCGAAGAACCAGGAAGTGCAACTGATGTACGCTCGCCAACTCGCCGATACCGGCAAGCTGGACGACGCAATCCGTCTCTGCGAGAAGCAGTTGAACGGCACACCCGAGGACCGCGACGTGTTCTACACCGTTGCGGACATGGAAATCGACGCCAAGCACTGGAAAGAAGCGTCCGCGCAATTGGACAAGGCGGAAGCGCTGACGACCAAGCCCGATGACAAGGTCATCCTCTACTTCTATCGCGGTCGGCTTGCCGATCGGCAGAAGCTGCCCGACCAGGCCGAAACGGACTTCCGCAGCGCGCTGGCAATCGATCCGCAGAACGCCCTCATCGAGAACTACCTCGGCTACATGCTGGCAGACCGCGGCGTAAAGCTCCCTGAAGCCATCGAACTGCTGCGCAAGGCGGTCGCGTCGGACCCGCAGAACGGGGCGTATCTCGACTCGCTGGGCTGGGCGTACTTCAAGTCCGGGCAATACATTCTGGCCGAGGACAACCTGCGCCAGGCAGTCGCTCGCAGCGGCAACAACGATCCCGCAGTGCTCGACCATCTCGGCGAAGCGTACGAGAAGAACGGCAAGCTGAAGCTGGCTGTCGACGAGTGGCAGCGCTCGCTTGCGCAGTACGCGACCTCGCTTGCGCCGGATGCCGATCCCACGGACGTAGCGCATGTGCAGCACAAGCTCGAAGGCGCGCGCGTCAAGCTGGCCCACGTTGCCGAAAGTCCCGCGAAGTAGTCGCGCTACACTGCCAGCAGTGATCGAAAACGCCACCAAACCGGAAATGCTGCGGTTCTGTGCGGTCTTCGGAGACGAGGAACTGGCTCTGTCCCCGCGCGCCTTCCCCGCGCCCGTCGGAGACGGACGCAGCCCCTTCGAGCGCGACCGCGACCGGATCGTGCAGTCGCGCTCCTTCCGCCGTCTTGCCGGCAAGACGCAGGTCTTTACCAGTCGCGCTTCCGACCACTTCCGCAGCCGCCTCACCCACACCATCGAGGTCGCACAGGTCGCGCGCCAGGTTGCGTCCGCGCTGGGCCTGAACGTCGATTTGGCCGAGACGCTTGCGCTGGTCCACGACATCGGGCACCCGCCGTTCGGCCACGCCGGAGAACGCGCGCTGGATAACTGTCTGCAACGCCACGCCCTTCGCTTCGACCACAACCTTCATGCGCTGCGCATCGTCGAACGCTTCGAGCAGCGCTATGCGGGCCATCGCGGCCTGAACCTCACGCTTGGCTCGCGCGAGGGCATCATCAAGCACTCGCGCGACTATCAGGCGTCCGAGCACCCGGAGCTGGCCGAATACTTCCTCGGCCAAAGGCCGCCGCTCGAAGCGCAGATTATCGACCTGGCCGACGAAATCGCCTATCTCACCGCCGATCTCGACGACGGCGTCGAGTCCGGCTTGCTGGATATCCGGCATATCCGCGACCACGTCGGCATCCTGCGCAGCAGCTATGCGACGGTGCGCGAGGCGCATCCCGGCGCGGAGGAGAAGTACATCTTCCACGACGCGCTTCAGGCTATGCAAAAGACGCTGGTCCGCGACCTGATCCGCACGACGCGAGAAAACGTCGCTCGCATCGGCGCTCGCTCGCTGCAAGACATTCGCGACTGCGACGTTCGGCTGTCGGAGTTCTCGCCGCCGGCCGAAGCGCAGCGCCTGGAAGAGAAGCGGTACCTCTACGACACGCTCTACACTTGTCCGTCGCTCGACCTCGAGCACAGGAAAGCGGGCGAAGTCGTCACCGAACTCTTCGAGTTCTGGGTACACGAGCCGGAGGAACTGCCCGAATCGTACTTCGCCGAGGTCGAGAGCGAAGGCCTCGCTCGCGTCGTCGCCGACTACATCGCGGGCATGACCGACAATTTTATCCTGCTGCAATATGCCGACGTGCGTCGCCGCGTACGTTCGGGACTGGCGCCGCTGCGGCCGCGGATTTGAGGGTCGCACAAGGTGTAGCCCTCCTCCCCCTTCTGCGAATTCTATTGCCCGGGTCTAAGTCCTTTGAAATGCGGGGATCCAGGGGAATGATCTCCTGCAAGCAATGGAAAGGAAATGGTTTCGGCGTCAAGTATCCAAAAACAACGGACTTAGCAGTTACTTTCTGACCATTTGGGCCGTTTCGGGTTGTGGAGAAGCAAAGAGCTACGAGCAACGGAACTTTGGGGCCGGTGGGGGCGTACCATCAGTGTCGTGATAGCACGCTGCTCAAGATGGATGTTGACGCTGACCGTAATGGCCAGCTTTTTCTTTGCGTGCGCTGCGCGAGGTGAGTCGGTCGATAAACTGCCGAGACCGACGAGTTACGTCGCTGACTTTGCGGGTGTGGTGGACAGCGGGTCGAAGCAGAGTATTGAAGACCTTTGCCGGCAAGTGTATGAAAAAGCGCATGCGACGATCATGGTGGTGACGATCAATTCGCTCGATGGCGTGGATATCGACGACTTTACGACCCAGCTTGAGGACAAGTGGAAGGTGGGGCCGAAGGGGTCGGACAAAGGCGTGCTGATGGTCTTCGCGATCCAGGACCGTAAGCGGCGGATCGAGGTGGGGACGGGGCTTGAGGGTGTTCTGAACGACGCCAAGACCGGGGATATTGGGCGCGATATGGTCCCGCAGTTGAAGGCCGGGCAGTATGGGCCGGCGATATTGCTGGGGGTGCAGGAGATTGGGAACGACATCGCGGCCGATGCCGGGGTGACGCTGGACTCGGCTGTGCCGCATACGTACCACCGCGAGCGCGTGAGCAGCGGTAGCGGCAGCGGGATCGGGTTTGGGATTGGCGCGGTGATTTTTATCCTGGTGGTGATCTTCGTGCTTTCTCGCGGAGGGCGCGGCGGGCCGGGCGGCGGGGGCGGTGGCGGACGGGGATGGATGTGGTTCCTGCTGGGCAGTCTGCTGGGCGGCGGCGGACGTGGGGGCGGTGGGTTTGGTGGGGGCGGATTTGGCGGCGGCGGAGATAGTGGCGGCGGCGGTGGCGGCGACTTTGGCGGAGGATTTGGCGGCGGGTCCGATGGCGGCGGTTCGAGTGGCGATTGGTAAGGCGTAGTCTTTGCAGGAGCGCGAAAACGCGCGAAAGGATGAGTGATGAAAGCTGGATGGATTGCACTTGGAGTGGTTGGTTTACTGGTGATTGCGGCGCTGATCGGTGCCGGGAGCTATATCTCGTCGAAGAACACAATGGTGCAGATGAACGAGAATGTGAACCAGACATTCCACCAGATCGACGTTGAGCAGCAGCGGCGGCTGGACCTGATCCCGAATTTGGTTGCGTCGGTGAAGGGCTATGTGAATGAAGAGCAGACCGTGCTGACCAACATTGCGAACGCGCGCGCCGGGATTGTGGCGGCGGGTTCGGGCGGCGATCATGCGGGCGCGATCCAGGCGTACAAGGCGATGGATGTGGCGATCAGTCCGCTGCTGCGGTTGCAGGAGTCGTACCCGAATTTGCGGTCGAACGAGGATTTTATACGGCTGACGGATGAGCTGGCGGGGACCGAGAACCGCATCAAGGTGGCGCGGGAGCGGTATAACAAGTCGCTGGAGGCGTACAACGTGTACGTGCGGCAGTTTCCGAACAGCGTTTGGGCGAATATGGCGGGGTTCCATTACCGGGATGAGTATTACACCGGCGATGTGTCGAATAAGGTCGCGCCGAAGGTGGATTTCGGGAAATAGACCGGCAAGTCGGAGACGGCCATCGCTTCGGCGGTGGCCGTTCCCTTTTTGATACGGGCGCGATGTGCCTCAGATGGGGTAGGTTAGGGACATGGGTGCGCATCCACATTCGCCGGACGGCGTGACAACGGGGGTCCCAACCAGCGTGTCGACGCTGGTGGGGATGGCTGTTGTCGACGAGTCGGGGAAGAGCTGCGGGCGGGTGCATGAGTTTGCCGTGGATGTGGCGCGGGATGCGGCGCATGTATGGGCGCTGATTTTGCGGCGGCGTGCAGGTGGGAAGCTGAAGGAGTCTTCGTTGCCGGTATCGAGCCTGGAACAGCCGGCGCCGGGGGCGACCAAGCTGATTGCGAAGGCGGCGCCGATGCCGGCGGGGGAGATTGGGGACTTTTTGCTGCTGGAGCGAGACTTGCTCGATCAGCAGATTATCGATGTGGATGGGCACAAGGTTGTGCGGGTGAACGACGTCAACCTGGCGTGGGAGATGGCGGTGGGGCCGGAGACTGCGCTGGCGCTGCGGATTGCCGAGGTGGAGGTGGGTACGCGGGGAGCGGTGCGGCGGCTGCTGAAGGGCTTGCCCAATGGCGCGGTCACGTTGATGTCGGAGAGCTTTTCGCGGCGGGTGATTCCGTGGGAATTTGTGGACCTGATCGTGCGCGATCCGGCGCGGCGGGTGCGGCTGAAGATCGACCAGAAGCGGCTGTCGAAGCTGCATCCTTCGGACATTGCGGCGATTCTGGAGGAACTGGCGCCGGCCGAGCGCGAAGCAATCTTTACCAGTCTGCCGGAGGAGACCGCGGCGGAGACGCTGGAGGAGGTCGGGCCGAAGCTGCAGCGGGAGTTGGTCGAGGGACTGGACTCGGAGAAGGCCGCCGACATTATCGAAGAGATGGATCCGGCGGCGGCGGCGGACTTGCTGGCCGAGCTTTCGGATGAGCGCTCGGAAGCGATTTTGGAGGAGATGGAGCCGGAAGAGCGGCAGGATGTGGAGGAGCTGCTCGAACACGAGGAAACGTCGGCGGCGGGGCGGATGACGACGGATTATGTGTCGGTGCTGGAGGGCGCGACGGTGGCGGATACGGTGGAGGCGCTGCGGGCGTTCGAGGGCGATCCGGATACGATTACCGAGGTGTATATGGTGGATGAGGCGGAACATCTGAAGGGGGTGGTGGCGCTGGCGCGGTTGCTGATTGCGCAGCCGGAGACGCTCGTCGCTTCGTTGTCGGAAGGGCACAATGTGAGCTGCGGGGTGACTGCAAGGGACTCGGATGTGGCGGAGCTGTTCGATAAATACAATTTGCGGTCGCTGCCGGTAGTGAATAAGCAGGGCAAGGTGGTGGGCGCGATCCACGCAGAGCAGGTGATTGCGCAGTTGCTCGAGGGCTGACGGTGAGGCCGCTGAAGATTTTGTACGGGGCGGGATTGTCGCTGGCCGACTCGTCGCAGTATCGGGCGTGGGCGCTGGAGCGGCTGGGGCATACCGTTGTCCCGTTAAATTTCTATGCATATGAGTCGGGGAATGCGCTGGTGCGGAAGGTGGTCCATCGGCTGACGGTGGGGCCGGGGGTGGAGCGCTTCAATCGGGATATTCTGGCGGCGGCGGAGAGAGAAAAGCCGGATGTTTTCTGGGCGGACAAGCTGCTGTGGCTGCGGCCTTCGACGCTGGATACATTGCGCGCGATGGGAGTGGCGACGGTCAGCTATATGATCGACAACCCGTTTGGGACGCGGCGGGACCCGGGGTGGCGGCTGTATCTGAAGGGCATTCCAAACTTTGATTTGCATGTGGTGCAGCGGGACAGCAATGTGGCGGATTATCGGGCGCGTGGGGCTCGCGATGTGATCAAGGTGCAGACGGCGTATGAGCCGACAGTACACTTTCCGCCTCCTGCGGGGTGGGGCGATGAGCGGCGGGACCGTGGGGTTTCGTTTATCGGGACGGCGTATGACGATCGCGCGGAAGTGCTGACGAGGCTGTGGCGGCAGTTTGGGTTTCCGGTGGTGATTTCGGGGGATGCGCAGTGGAAGCGGCGGCTCTCCGCGGATGCGGTGAAGGCGCTCTATACGGGGGGGGAGTTGACTATGGAGGCATATCGCGAGGGGATCTGGCGGTCGAAGATCAATTTGAGTTTTATTACTCATGCGAACCAGGATGAGTTTGTGCATAAGAGCTTTGAGATTGCGGGGTGTGGAGGATTTTTGCTGGCGGAGAGGTCGGCGGGACATTTAGCAAGATTTGTGGAGGATGAGGAGGCGGTTTTCTTTGCGGGGATTGAGGAGTTGGTGGAGAAGATTCGGCGGTATCTGCCGGACGAGGCTGCGCGGGCGAGGATTGCCGCGGCGGGCAGGGCGAGGGCGGAAAGAGATGGGTATCATAACGATGCGCAGGTGGGGAAGATTGTGGAACGGTTGCGGGGGTTGGTGCCGGACTGAGCGGGGGTCTTTAAGAGCTACGAGCTACGAGTTGCGAGGAAGTACGGTTGTTCATGAGCTTAGAGCTTAGAGGTGTTGAGCGCAGAGGAACGGCGTGTTGTTCAGTTTTGAGTTTTGAGTTGTGAGTTGTGAGGGTGGGGCGGTTAGTCTAGGGGGATGAGAGTGTTGAGACAGAGCGGGGTGAGTGCATGACCCGGTGGAGGCGCTGGCGTACGAGCATTTTTCTGGTGTTCGCGGTGTTGGGGCCGGGGTTCATCACTGCGAATGTAGACAACGACGCGGGTGGTATTTACACCTACGCGACCGCGGGCGCGCGCTTTGGGTACGCGCTGCTGTGGACGATGATCCCGATGGCGCTGATGCTGACGTTTGCGCAGGAAATTTCCGCTCGCATGGGCGTAGTGACGGGCAAGGGATTGAGCGAACTCATCCGCGAAGAGTTCGGACTGCGGATGACGGCGACGCTGATGATGGGCCTGGTGTTGTGCAATCTGGGCGATGTGATTTCGGAGTTTGCGGGGGTCGCCAGCAGCACGCAATTGTTTGGGTTGAGCAAATTTATTACGGTGCCCGCGGCGGCCGTCCTGGTGTGGTGCCTGGTGGTGTTTGGCGACTACAAGAGGCTGGAGAAGATTTTTGTAGTTCTGTCGTTTCTATACGTCGCGTACATCATCACGGCGGCGCTGGCGCACCCTAACTGGAGCTTCGCCATGCGAGAGACGTTGCGGTTTCCGAAGGTACACGATTTGCGCAATCCGGCTTATCTGTATCTCTCGGTGGGCATCATCGGAGCTACGGTTGCGCCGTGGCAGCAGTTTTATCTGCAGGCGTCGGTGGTGGAAAAGGGAGCGCGGAAGGTACACCTGAAGTTTGCCCAGGCGGACGCCATCGTGGGTTCGCTGTTCTCGGTGATGGTCGCCGCGTTCATTGTGATTGCCTGCGCCGCGACGCTGTTTCTTGCGGGGCAGCACGAGATCGTCGACGCGGCGGATGCGGCGGCGTCGCTCAAGCCGCTGGGTGGACGGTTCGCCTTCATCCTGTTTTCGTTCGGCTTGCTCAACGCCTCGTTGTTCGCAGCGTCCATCCTCCCGCTCTCGACGGCCTACACGGTATGCGAGGCGATGGGCTTTGAGTCGGGGCTAAGCAAGCGGTTCCGTGAAGCGCCTGTGTTTTATTCGCTGTACACAGCGCTGCTGGTGGTGGGGTCCATCTTTATCCTGATGCCGAAGGTGCCGCTGGTGAAGATCGCGGTACTGTCGCAGGTGCTGAACGGTGTTTTGCTGCCGTTTGTGCTGGTCTTCATGCTGATCCTGGTGAACAAGCGATCCCTGATGGGCGCGAAGACCAATGGCATAGCGTACAACGTCGTGGCGTGGACGCTGACGTGTGCCGCAACTGTCCTGACGGTGGTGATGCTGCTGGGGATGCTGAAGGGGAACTAGAGCAGCTTGCCGTCGGCGAGGTCGCGGATGAGGTTGAGGTCGGCGGTGCTGGCGGCGATTTAGGGGATGGGGCGGCGGAGGAGGATGCCAGCGCGAATTCTTCTTCGAGAGAGACGTACTCGGCGAGAAATTGAGGATCCTTCTTCCACCGGGCGAAGGATTCGGTTGCCGGGATGAATTTGCGCTTCATTGACGCTCCTTTGCCATTCGCGCGATTGGCTAAACGCTCTTTAAGGGCTTGCGGGCTCCATGACGAATGTGGCGGATGGCGACCGTCCTTGATTTTTCGTCGATGCGGTAGAGGATGCGGTAAACGTGCGGCTCGTTTCCGTAGAGCAGGTAGCGGAGCCTTGGATCGTAGTCCGTCCACATGCCGCGGTCGGGTAGAGTTGCGAGGCCTGAGATCGTTTCTTCCAGACCGTTGAACCATTTGGCGGCCACTTGAGACTCGGCTGCATGGATGAACTCAAAAATGTTTTTCAGATCGCGTTCGGCGCGTTTCATGAGTTCAACGTGGTATGGCATAGCGTGTCCGCATTTCAGCGAAGACCTCAGCAGCAGGTCGACTGCGTCCGGCCGCCCAGTCTTCATCGCCCTGCCGAATGGCCTCATGCTCGTCCGCGAGTGCCGCGAGATCGAGAAGACGCTGCAGGGCAGCGGCGGACAAGACGGCGGCTTCGGCTTTGCCGTTGACGGTGAGGACGATGGGGCGGCCCGTCTTTTTGAGTTGCCTCATCATCTTGACGGAGTTGTTGCGGAAGGTGGTGAGGGGTTGGATGTCCTGGGTAATGTCGATCATGCGTTGCCTCGCTGAAGGTATTTTATCGTACCTATGCATTTCAGGCCAAGATGAGCGGGTCCTTCGCGATGCTCAGGATGACATATTTTTTGGGGGGTCAGAGGAGTTTGCCGTCGGCGAGGTCGCGGATGAGGTTGAGGTCGGCGGCCAGGAAGTCGAAGGTGGGGAGCTTAGTGAGGGGGGTCCACTGCATGGTTTGGAAGATGCGGTTCTGCATTTCGCCGGCGAATTCGAGGACGCGGAAGAATTGGATTTCGATGGCTCCGCCGTTGCGGTAGGTGTGGCGAAGAGTGGCGATGCGGTCGCCGACGGTGGCGTCGATGCCGAGTTCTTCCTGGAGCTCGCGGGCGAGGGCGCCCTGGGGGGTTTCGCCGAGCTCGATTTTGCCGCCGGGGAACTCCCACTTGTGGGCCATGGGCTGGTCGGCGCGACGCTGGCAGATGAAGACTTCGCGGGTGGGCTTTTCTTCGGAAGATTCTTCTTTTGCAGGAGCTTCTCGCAGGATGAGTGCCGCAACGACGTGGCGCAGCGGCTTGGCGGCGGTTTGCGGTCTGCGGCGATCCAGCTTGCGAATGGGTTGCTTCACGTCTAGAACAGTTTAGACGCCGGTTGTCGCGTTTTCGGTGCGATCGGTCAAGCTATTCGGATAACGGAGTGACGGAAGCGGGATAGTACACGGGCCAGCCTTCGGCGGCGGCGCGTTCGAGCAGAGCGGGCGAGGGGTTTACGGGGAAGGCGCGGCGGGCGATGGAGAGCATCGCGGCGTCGTGGATGGAGTTGCCGAAGACCGCGTCGGGGGCGCCGATGCCGGCGGCCTGGAGGGCGGTGACTTTGTACTCGTCGGTGGGGACCGCGATGAGGCGGTTGGTGGCGACGCCGCCGACGGCCTCGGTGCGGGCGGCGAGGACGCGGTTGGGAGGGATGTTGAAACGCTTGAGGCCTTCTTCGACGACCCAGTCGTTGGTGGAACTGACGGCCCAGATGTCGACGCCCTGCTGTTGAAGGTCGGCGACGAGGCGGAGCATTTCGGGGAAGATGTTTTTTTCGACGTGGTCGCGGAAGAAGGTGGCGGCGGCGGCGCGGAGGATGTCGATTTCGATCATGGTGTAGACCTGGACCATCTCGCCGCAGATGACGAGCTCGGAGACGTCGCCGGCGAGGTAGCCCTGGTAGCGGCGGTTGATGAAGGTGACCATGTCGGGCGGGATGAGCTTGGTTTCGATGGACCAGTGCATGAAGGCCGAGCCGGCGTCGCCGGACCAGAGGGTGCCGTCGCAGTCGAATACGGCGATTTTGGGAGAGAGTGTGTGGACGCTGGTGAAGAATTCGGCGGTGGTGAGAGGATTGGGCTGCAAGGGTTGCTCCGGGTTGAGGTTCAGGGGCCAGTTGCCAGTTGCGAGTTGCCAGTCAGGACTCGAAGTTTAAGTAAAGCAGCGATGGGGCGCAGATGCAAAGGTAACCTGTCAAACCGAATTGGCGCGGAGTTTGATACTCTTCTGATTCGGTATTTTGTTTGAACTTCGACGGACTGAGGAGCTGAAGAAATGTTGAACGTGGATCGTCTTTTTCCTGCGGAAAGCGCCGCGCGCGCGGTGGCCGCGAAGTTGTATGAAACCGTTCGCGATCTGCCGATCATCAGCCCCCACGGACATACCGACCCGCAATGGTTCGCGGACAATCAGCCGTTTCCAGACCCCTCGGCGCTGTTTATTCAGCCGGACCATTACATCTTCCGCATGCTTTATTCGCAGGGCATTTCGATGGAATCGCTGGGGATTCCGCAGCTGGATGGGAAGCAGTCGGCCGATCCGCGGGAGGTTTGGAGGATTTTTGCGCGGAACTATTACCTGTTTCGTGGGACGCCGACGCGGCTGTGGATCGACTATGCGTTTTCCGAGCAGTTTGGCCTGAAGGACCGGTTGAGCGCGGAAAATGCGGATGAATATTACGACGCGATCGACAGGAAGCTGCGCACGCCGGAGTTTCTGCCGCGGGCGCTGTTCGACAGCTTCCGGCTGGAGGTGCTGGCGACGACCGATGCGGCGTTCGATTCGCTGGAGCAGCACAAGAAGATCAAGGCGTCGGGGTGGAAGGGGAGGGTGCTGCCGACGTTTCGCCCGGATGCGGTGGTGGATGCGGAGTATGGGGGGTTCCGGCAAAACCTGGAGAAGCTGGGTGAGGTTTCCGGTGAAGATGTCTCGAACTATGCCGGGTATTTGAATGCGCTGCGGAAGCGTCGTGCTTACTTCAAGGAAAATGGCTGCACCGCGACCGACCATGGACATCTGACAGCGATGACCGCCGATCTTTCTCCGCACCAGGCGACCGCGCTGTACGAACGGATCTATATGGGGAAGACCAGCCCCGGGGATGTGGAGCTTTTCCAGGCGCAGATGCTGACCGAGATGGCCGGCATGAGCGTCGAGGATGGGCTGACGATGCAACTGCATCCGGGGTCGATCCGCAACCACAATCGCGTGGTGTACGAGAAGTTTGGGCGGGACAAGGGCGCGGACATTCCGTCGCCGACCGAGTACGTACGCGGGCTGCGGCCGCTGCTGTCGAAGTATGGGAATGAGCCTGGGTTTACGTTCATTCTGTTCACGCTGGATGAGTCGACGTTTAGCCGCGAACTGGCGCCGCTGGCGGGGCATTATCCATGCTTGAGGCTGGGGCCGCCGTGGTGGTTCCATGATTCTCCCGAGGGCATGATGCGCTTCCGCGAGCAGGCGACGGAGACGGCCGGGTTCTACAACACGGTTGGATTCAACGACGATACGCGGGCGTTTTTGTCGATCCCGGCACGGCATGATGTGGCGCGGAGAGTCGACTGCGCGTTTCTGGGACGGCTGGTGGCGGAGCATCGGCTGGATGAGGATGAGGCATTTGAGCTGGCTCAGGATTTGACGGTGGGGCTGGTGAGGAAGGCGTATAAGCTGTAGCGGCTATCTGCTAGTTCAAGGGCAAACGACCCGTTCGTGGCTTAGAAATGTGGCGATACACGGTAAGCACTTCGTACTTGGTATTCTTGTAGACCCCTGAGACATCATCCTTGGTCTGATGGATTGCCAGCTTTGCCTGAAACTCATCTCCGGGTGCGATTGTAAAGCTGTGAGAAGCAAAATCTTTGTAGAAGTTGGGATCCTTGATCGGTGCGGAGATTGATACTCCGCGCCAGCGAAAACCCCACATGCGATTGCTTTCTTCCATGATCGCTTTAACGATGTAGAGATCGGAGTCTTCCTCTACAATCCTATTTTTCCGTTCATCGATTTCGATGCTCTCCTCGGGAATTGCAAGCAGATCCCGAGGTAGGATTAGTTCAGGTGGTGGTCCGGTCGAATTAGGAGATATTCCGAATCCCGTGACCCTGGAGTCGATCAGCGCGCTTTTTAACATCCGATCGACCGACTGCACAAATGCTGGGTCAGTTGCAACGACTTGTGTCGCGTCATGCACGTTCCGCGGAACAATGATGCGGTCATTCCCTTGAGTGATGATTACCTCGTCGGTATTGACGATCACTTGGGTAGGTTCTTTCTTGTTCAGCGTATGGTCGTAAACGTAGCTGCTCAAAACGCCTAAAATTAGTCCGGTCACCAATTGGTTCTTGACGAACATACCGCCCTCTCGAGCAATAGCAGTGACTCTTGCTCGGAAGCTTCCTGAGTTGAGCGCTTCGACGACTATTTCGATGTCTATAGTGGCGTCTAGGCGTCTTGCAGCAATTTTCGCAGCGTCCGCCAACGCAACTAACGCTGAAGCTAATGCGTAAGCGTTGATGCGTTCCTCCGGCGTCTCGAAATAAAGCGAGAAGCCAGTACTCAATTCGGCAATGCGAATCTCTGCCATGACAATTGCCTCTGATGGACTTAAATTTCAATTAATTGCTTGGAGTGTTGAGGTGAATCTTATCAAACTTTGGGGCAATGTGAATTTGCAGCGGGTTCATGGACCAAAAACTGCTGTTCGTCCTACCGTTGGTAGAAGCGGACGTAATCGACCCACATGCTGCCGGTATGTGGGGTGGTGGCGTCGGTTGAGCCGGGGAAGCCGGCTTCGCCGACCGCAAAGTTGAGGATGACGTAGAACGGGTGGTCGTAGACCCACTTCTGGCCTGGCGGCAGGTTGGCGGGAGTGACGACGAAGTAGGGCTTGGCGGGGTCGTCGCGGTAGAACTCCATGCGGTTGGGTGACCAGGTCATGCCGTAGGTGTGGAACTGGCCGTCGTCGATGCGCCCGGCCACTCCGTTCACGCTCGGGAAGGCGAAGGTGCTCCCGATGCCGTGACCGCCGGAGTAACCGGGGCCGTGGATGGTGGAGGAGGTGGTGCCGGGGCCGTATTTCTGGACCCACTCCATGATGTCCTGCTCGCCACAGTTGGGCCAGCCGCCGGCGCCATCGCCGAGCAGCCAGAAGGCCGGCCAGAATCCGGCACCGGGTTCCATGCGCAGACGGGCTTCGACGCGACCGTAGAGCAGGGTGTGCTTGCCGGCCGTGTTGAGGCGCGCGGAGCTCCAGCGCTGGTTGGCGTGGATGGCCTTGACGACGAGGTGGCCCTGGCCGTCTTCGAGGAGGTTGGGTTCGGAGGGTTCGCAGGGACCGGTGGTATCGCCGGGCTGGCAGTACCACTGGATTTCGTGGTTCCCCTTCGGGCCCCAGCCTTGGACGAAGTTCCAGTCGGAGGCGCTGGGGACGGAGTTGGCGGGGCCGTTGAACTCGTCGGACCAGATGAGGCGCCACTTTTCCCGACCGGTTGTCTGGGTGCCGGGTTTGCCACCGGATTGGGCGCGTGCCGCCGGGAGAGCGAGAAGAAGGACGGCGAGATAAGCGACGAATGTGGTCATGTTGCCGGCATAAGAGCAGCTCAAGGAATTCGAGGCAGCCATAGCGGTATCTTAGGCTTGAAATACAGTGTGCGATATGGAAATTCTCTGCAACGGAAACTCGGCGGGGTAGACTTCAGCGATGAGCGAGATGACGCGACGGGATGTTTTGAAGCTGGGGTCGGCGGCGGCAATTGCGGCGGCGAGTGGGGCTGATTCCTTTGCGCAAGTCGCGCCTGTACATGCCGCGGTGCCGGTGTGGGAGGTTTTCGAAGCGGAACTGAAGGGGCCGGCGGAGGGCAATCCCTTTGTCGACGTCACGCTGACGGCGACCTTTCGCTCGGGCGTGCGCGAGTTTTCCGTGGACGGCTTTTATGACGGCGCGGGCAAGTACAAGCTGCGCTTTATGCCGGATGCGGTGGGGACGTGGACCTATCGGACGGCGAGCAATGCGAGAGCGCTCGATGGGCGCGAAGGCCAGTTCGTGGCGACCGCTGCGTTGGCAGGAGCACATGGTCCGGTGCGCGTGGCGAACGTGCACCACTTTGCGTATACCGACGGCACGGCGTACTACCCCTTTGGGACAACCTGCTATGCGTGGGTACACCAGAGCGAGGCGCTGCAAGAGCAGACTCTGAGGACATTGCAGACCGCCCCGTTCAACAAGATGCGGATGCTGGTCTTTCCGAAGAGCTATGAGTACAACCACAACGAACCGCCGTTCTATCCGTTCGCGCACACGGGCAGCGGGCCTGGCGATCCGGCATGGAAGAACGATTTTTCGCAGTTCAATCCGGCGTTCTTTGCACACCTTGAGAAGCGGATTGGCGACTTGCGCGCGCTGGGCATTGAAGCCGACCTAATCCTGTTTCATCCGTATGACCGTTGGGGTTATTCGACGATGACGGCAGGGGAGGACGACCGCTATTTGCGGTATGTGCTGGCGCGCCTGTCGGCCTACCGGAATATCTGGTGGTCGATGGCCAATGAGTTCGATCTGATGAAGGCGAAGACGACCGCGGACTTCGACAGGATGTTTCAGATTGTCGAGAAACAGGACCCGTACGGGCATTTGCGCTCGATCCACTATTCGAATGTGGCGTACGACTACACGCGGTCGTGGGTAACGCATGGCTGCCTGCAGACGGCCAAGTTCGACGCCGCGCCGACATACCTGGCGGAGTGGAAGAAGCCGATCCTTTTTGACGAGGTGCAGTACGAGGGGAACCTGAACCGGCGGTGGGGCAACCTGAGCGGGGACGAGATGGCTCGGAGAGTCTGGTTGGGCGTGATGGCCGGGTGCTATGTCACGCACGGCGAAACGCTGCTGGACCGCGACGATGCGATGGATGAGAGCGCAACGCCTGTCCTCTGGTGGGCGCATGGCGGCGTGCTGAAGGGGATGAGTCCTGCGCAGATCGCGTTTCTGCGCCGTCTGGTAGAAGCGAGCGGAACCGGCAACGTGCGGCGCGGATTGGAAGCGCAGGCGAAGGCGTATTACCTGAACGCTACTGTGTCTTCTCGCGATGGAAAGGATGCGGAGACTGTTCTCTACTACTTCGACGACCATCAGCCGATCTGGTATGAGTTTCCGCTGCCGGAGGGGACATTTACGGCCGAGGCGCTCGACCCAAAGGCGGGAACGGTGACGGCGGTGGCGGGAACGTTCGCGGGCAAAGCAAAAATCCGGCTGAGCGGGCGGCCGTTCCAGGGGATGCGGTTTCGGCGAGTGGTGTAGCAGCTGCGGCGGCGAGGGCTCTGTAGCGTAGCGGTATCATGGTGCGGATGGAGTGGGTGCTATGAGCTTATTTTTTGCGGCGGGGTCGCCGGAGATGGAGATGTCGGCGGAGGAGTTTCGGGCGGGCTTATTTGAGGCGCTGGGGAAGCTGGCGGAGCGCAAGAAGGTGCTCGCCGTGCCTCCGGACTTTACGCGCTTCCACTCGAAGGCCGGGGAATTGACCGAGATGGCGTGGGAGTATTACGGCGAGCGGTTGACCGACGTGCTGCCGGCGCTCGGCACGCATACGGCGATGTCCGACCACCAGATTGCGACGATGTTTGGGAAGACTCCGCGAGAGCTTTTTCGGGTGCATGACTGGCGTCACGATATCGTGACGCTGGGCGAGGTCCCGGGCGAGTTTATGCACGAGGTGAGCGAGGGGAAACTCGACTACACATGGCCGGCGCAGGTGAATAAGCTGTTGCGGGATGGTGGGCACGATTTGATTTTGTCGATTGGACAGGTGGTGCCGCATGAGGTGGTGGGGTTTGCGAACGGAAGCAAGAATATTTTTGTGGGCACCGGTGGTGTGATGGGGATCCACCGCTCGCACTTTCTGGGCGCGGTGTATGGGATGGAGCGCATGATGGGGCGCGCCGATACCCCGGTGCGGCGCGTGCTGAATTATGCGAGCGAACACTTTGGCGGGATGATGCCGCAGATCGTGTATGTGCAGACGGTCGTGAATAAAAATGCCAAGTGCGAACTGGTGATGCGCGGGTTGTATATCGGCGACGATACGGAGTGTTTTGAGCTGGCGGCGGAACTTAGTTTGAAGTGCAATTTTCTGATGATGGACCGCGAGATGCACAAGGCGGTGGTGTTTCTCGATCCGCATGAATTTCATTCGACGTGGCTGGGGAACAAGAGCGTGTACCGGACGCGGATGGCGCTTGCGGATGATGCGGAGTTGATCGTGCTGGCTCCGGGGGTGAAGGAGTTTGGCGAGGACAAGCAGATCGATGTGCTGATACGGAAGTATGGGTATTGCGGGACTCCGGCGACTCTGGAAGCGGTGAAGAACGATGCGGATCTGGCGGGGAATTTGAGCGCGGCGGCGCATTTGATTCATGGGTCGAGCGAGGGACGGTTTCGGATTCGGTATTGTCCCGGGCATCTGACGCAGCAGGAGATTGAGAGCGTGCATTTTGAGTATGGGGACCTGGCGGAGTATACGGCGAAGTACGATCCCGAGAAGCTGGTCGATGGGTGGAATGTGGTGGATGGGGAAGAGATTTTTTATGTGTCGAACCCTGGTTTGGGGCTGTGGGCGTATGAGGGGCGGTTTGTGGCTTAGGAGGAATGTGTGCGGCCCCTGGAGGAGAACGGGTTTCTGTTCAGCTTAGAGCTACGGGCTAATGAGCATAGAGGAAGAACGGGGTGGCGGCTGCGCTAGGGGTGTTCAATGCGGTCAGACGGGCATGGTTGCGCTGTCTTACTTGTAGCCGTTATGCTGTTGAGCGTTGATGAATGTGAAATCAAGTGGAGAGTGCAATGAGTGAGGGGCTGAAGCTTCCGAAGTTTTCCCTGGGTGTAGGTGACCGTTTTGCGCATCAGGCGAAGGCGCAACTGGCGGCGTGCATCAAGGCTGCCGAGGCGGGCGTCGAGGTTGTTCCGGTGTGGAATAAGTCCAACCGGGAGCACACGATTATCAGGTCCGATCCGAACCAGACGCGCACCGAGGCCGATGCCGCGGTGAAGGAACTGGGGTGGACGAAGCCGTATTTTCTTGATGCCGACCACATTAATTTGAAGACCGTCGACCGCTTTATTGCGCCCTGTGATTTCTTCACGCTGGATGTGGCGGATGAGATTGGCAAGGCCGCGAAGCCGGAGGATGTGGATGCGTTTGTGGCGCGGCATCCGGAGCTGGTGGATGAGGTGACGATCCCGCGGATCGATGCGCCGTTCCAGACGGATGAGGCGTTTGTGAAGGGCGTGGCGAATAAGTTTCTCGCGGCGGTGCAGGACGCGGGGAAGATTTATCGCTATCTCGTCGAGAAGAAGGGCGAGGGAAATTTTGTGCCCGAGGTTTCGATGGATGAGACCGACGCGCCACAGACACCTGTCGAACTGCTGATTATTCTCGCTGCAATTGCAGACGAGAAGATTCCGATCCAGACCATTGCGCCGAAGTTTACGGGGCGGTTCAACAAGGGCGTGGACTATGTGGGCGATGTGGCGCAGTTTGCGAAGGAGTTCGAGGAAGACCTGGCGGCGATTGCGTTTGCGATCGAGAAGTATGGGCTGCCGGACAATTTGAAGCTGAGTGTGCATTCGGGGTCGGACAAGTTTTCGATCTACAAGGCGATCCACGACGGCGTGAAGAAGTTTGGCGCGGGCGTGCATGTGAAGACGGCGGGCACGAACTGGCTGGAGGAGTTGATCGGGCTGGCGGAGTCGGGTGGTGAGGGGCTGGAGATCGCGAAGGAAGTTTATCGCGAGGCCTATGCGCATTCCGATGAGCTGCGCGCGCCGTATGCCACGGTGATCGATATCGACGATGCGAAACTGCCCAAGCCCGACGAAGTCGATGGGTGGACGAGCGAGCAGTACACGTCGGCGCTGCGGCATGACCAGTCGAATGCGGCGTATAACCCGAGCTTTCGGCAGTTGCTGCATGTTGGGTTCAAGGTGGCGGCGAAGATGGGGCCGCGGTTCCTGTCGGCGCTGGAGGCCAATGAGGATGTGATCGCGAAGAACGTCACGGAGAATTTGTACGAGCGGCATATTCGACCGATCTTTCTCGGCGTGTGAGCGTTCGGAAAGAGAGCATGTCCCGGGGGCTAAAGCCCGGAGTTTGTGTCGGGTTTAGTGTCCGGGATAAATCCCGGACCTATCTCAGAAACAAAGGCACGAGCGGTGTAAGCGAATCTGAATAGCGACGGAGTTTGCTCCAGGTTTTCAGAGGAAGCGTATTGTGTATGAAGTACGAACTAATGGAGGCGGTTGTGGAAATTGGCTTTAAGATTCCGGAAAAGGGAGCGCTGGATGTGCTCTCACTGGGGGCGGTGGTACACAGGCTCGATCCCGGCATTATTCCGTTTCGCAAGGCGACGAACCTTGCGGTGCATGTTTCTGGCGGCGAGTTCAATGTCGCGGCCAACCTCGCCGACGCATTCGGACAAGCCACCGGCATCGCGACTGCGATGGTGACCTATCCCGTGGGCGATTTGATTGCGGAGCGGGTGCGCGCGATGGGCGTAAAGCCTTTCTACAAGAAGTTTGCGCATGACGGCGTGCATGGGCCGAACATGGCGACGGTGTATAGCGATCAGGGCCTGGGCGTGCGCGCGCCGGTAGTGTTCTACAACCGCTGCAACGAGGCGGCGGCGCTGCTGAAGCCGGGCGACTTTGATTGGAAGGCGATCTTCGACAGCGGGGTACGCTGGTTCCATTCGGGCGGCATTTTCGCGTCGCTCTCGGAGACAACTTCGGCGCTGGTCATCGAGGCGATGCAGGCGGCCCGCGCGGCGGGCGTGGTCACCTCGTTCGACCTGAATTATCGCGAGAAGCTGTGGAAGCCGCAGGGCGGCATGGCCCGTGCGCACCAGGTGCTGGGCGAGATTGTTGACAATGTCGATGTGTTGATCGGCAATGAAGAAGACCTGCAAAAGGGACTGGGATTTGCCGGACCGGATGCAGAGAAGCTCGACAAGGCTTCGGGCTCGAAGCTGGATACGGGTGCCTTCCTGGCGATGATGGAGCATGTGGTCAAGCGCTTCCCGAAGACCAAGGTCGTCGCGACGACGCTGCGTCATGTACACACCACCAATCACCACAGCTGGAGCGCGGTGGCGTGGGTGAACGGCGAGGCCGTTTTTGCGCCGACGACGGAGTTGAATGTGCTGGACCGCGTCGGCGGCGGCGACGGTTTTGCGTCGGGCTTCATCTATGGGTTGCTGAGTGGCGAGACGCCGCAGCAGGCGGTCAACCTGGGATGGGCGCACGGTGCGTTGATGACGACCTTCCCGGGCGATACGACGATGGCGACGCTCGACCAGGTGGTTGCGTTTGCCAGCGGAGGGTCGGCGCGAATCCAGCGTTAAATTGCGGGCGAGTGTGCTGACAGGGTCGGCCCACTCGCTTTATCCTTCAGGACCAGTCGAGGAACGACGATGATTGTGGTCCTGATGGGCGTAAGCGGTTCCGGAAAAACCACCATCGGCATGTGTTTCGCCGAGCGCGTGGGCTGGATATTTGCGGACGCCGACGATTATTTTCCGCGGTCTATGAAGCAGAAGATGGCTGCCGGGCACCCGCTGACCGACGAAGACCGCCTGCCGTGGCTTCGGCTGCTGAACCGGCTGCTGCGGAAGTGGGACAGAGAACAGACCAATGGCGTGCTGGCGTGCTCGGCGTTGAAGGAGAACTACCACGATGTGCTGAAGAGCGGGATTGCGACGGCGATCGAGTTCATATTTCTGGATGGGTCGAAGGAGTTAATTCGGCAGCGGCTGGAACATCGGCACCATGAGTACATGAACCCGAAGCTGCTGGATAGTCAACTGGCCACGCTGGAGCCTCCTGACGACGCATTTCGCATTGTGAACGATCGGCCGCCTGAACGGATTGTCGACCGCATCCTGGCGAAACTTGAACCGATACATTTTCAGTCGTTGCACCATCCTACCGATAAGATTTCAAGAAAGAGAGGAAGTAACCCGATGGGACATCCGTTATTTGACTTGAGTGGCAAGACCGCCGTGGTCGTGGGCGGAACATCCGGCATTGGCCTGGCGATGGCGGTTGGGCTGGCGGAAGCAGGCGCCGATGTGGTGGCTACTGGGCGCCGGCAGGAGTTGGTTGACGAGGCTGCGGCGCTGATCGAGAGCAGGGGACGCAAAACGCTCCGGCTGACCTCGGATGTGAGCGACCGCGCGACTCTGCAACGTCTCTTCGACGAGACGATGAAGGCGTGGCGCAAGGTGGACATCCTGATCAACTGCGCGGGCAAGCTGAAGCGCGCGCCGACGGTGGATTTTCCCGAGGCCGACTGGCAGGACATCATGGACACGAACGTGACCGGGACGCTGCGGGCTTGTCAGATTTTTGCGCCGCAGATGCTGGAGCGCGGGTATGGGCGCATCATCAATATCGCTTCGCTGAATACGTTTGTGGCGCTGAAGGAAGTGGCGGCGTATGCGGCGTCGAAGGCGGCGATCGGGTCGCTGACGCGGTCGCTGGCGGTGGAGTGGTCGGCGAACGGCGTGACCGTGAATGCGATCGCTCCCGGAGTTTTTCGCACGGCGTTGAATGCTGAGCTGCTGGATAAGAGCGACCGCGGCAAGGAGCTTCGGATGCGCACGCCGATGAACCGGTTTGGGAAGACGGAGGAGCTTGTTGGGGCGGCGGTTTATCTGGCTTCGGATGCGGCTTCGTTTGTAACGGGGGAGATCATGGTGGTGGATGGCGGGTTTCTGGCCAGCGGCGTGAATCAGTAGCGGATTGCGAAGAGAATTTCGTTGACATTCCAGAGGGAAGCGCATCAACTTGGTGTTGTAAAGGTTAGTAATCGTGGGGCGACTCGCGATTGCCAACCGGGGTGAAAGCCCCCCCAGGTGGCGCAAACTGTCCTGGAGGGGTTTGTTAGAGCAATAGCTTTACCGTGATTACCGCAGCAATCAGAGTGACCGTGATGATGGCGAGCAGCAAGCTGCCTGTCACCGAAACGGAACCCTGGGCCTTGGCAATACCTAGTTTGACCATGGTCTAGTCTCCTTTCTACGGAACGCCCCGGAGCGCTTACTCCGGGGCGTTCTCTTATTCGCACAAGGCGAATTTTTGAACGTACCGGCTTTGTGCCCTGTGCTTTGCAGCCCGAAAGAAGACTGTTGCATTACGTCATCCGGGCGAGGCTTGCCACGGAGAGTGCGCATTCAGCGCTGATCTTAGATTCCAGTTTTGGAAAAGGAAAGATGCTAGTGGGCCCCGGCGGGGCCTCTGCCGGGCTTTACTTTCTTGAAGAACCAGACGACGACCACGCAGAGGAAGCAGAGCAGCGAGAGCCAGCGGAAGATGTCGACGAAGGCCCAGGCGGAGGCCTGGCGCAGGAGTTGGCTGTAGAGGGTGGCCTGGGCGGGGTGGAGCGTATTGACCGCGCCGAAGTGGTGGGTGAGCGCGCCTTGGGTGGCGTGGACCGAGTTTTGGAACGCCTGGCCGGATTGGGGGACCTGGTTGATGATCTCGTTCTGATGGACGGCGGCGCGGCGCACCAGCAGCGTGGTCGCGATGGAGATTCCGACGGAGCCGCCGACGTTGCGCATGAGGTTGAAGATGCCGGAAGCGTTGCCGATCTGGTCGTTGCGCAGCGTGGCATAGGCGGCGGTGCTGATGGGGACGAAGACGAAGCTGAGGGCGAAGCCGGTGATCAGGATGGGAATGAGAAGCGTAGTGGGGGAAACGCCCAACGTGATCGATCCGAAATAGAGCGTGGTGAGGCCGAAGGTGAGGAAGCCGAAGGTGAGCAGCCAGCGCGGGTCGAGTCTGTTGGAGAGATAGCCGATGACGGGCATGCCGAAGATGGCCCCAATGCCTCGAGGCGCGACCACCAGGCCGGCGGTGAAGGCGGTGTAGCCGAGCAGCTCCTGATAGTAGAGCGGAAGGATGGTGATGGTGGAGTAGATGCCGACGCCGAAGAGCAGGATCAAGGTGCTGCCGACGAGGAAGTTGCGGTCCTTGAGGACCTTCAGATTGACCATCGCGAACTCGCAATGCCACGACCGGTAGAGGAACCAGACCAGCGCGATGACCATCGCGAACACGGCCCAGCAGAGCCACGTGGAGGCGAACCAGTCGACTTCCTGGCCCTTGTCGAGGACGATCTGCATGGCGCCGGTCCAGACGACGAGCGTGCCGAAGCCGATGTTGTCGAACGGCGGGACCTTGGCGTTCTTGATGTATGGCGGGTCGTGGATGAAACGGTTGATCATGTAGAGCGCGGCGATGCCGATGGGGATGTTGATGTAGAAGGCGTAGCGCCAGGAGTAGGTGTCGGTGAGCCAGCCGCCGAGGGTGGGACCGAGGACCGGGGCGACGACGACGCCGAAGGCGAAGACGGCCATGGCCGCTCCGCGCTTGCGGGGCGGGAAGCTTTCGAGCAGGATGGCCTGCGAGAGCGGCTGGAGGGCTCCGCCGCCGGTGCCCTGGATGACGCGTGCGAGCAGGATGACGGGGAGCGACCAGGCAGCCCCGCAGGCGAAGCTGGCGGCCGTGAAGATGGTTACGCAGGTCATGAGGAATCGCTTGCGGCCGAAGCGCAGCGAGAACCAGTTGGAGGCGGGGAGGATGATGGCGTTGGCGACGAGGTAGCTGGTCAGGACCCACGTTGCTTCGTCGGTGGTTGCCGACAGCGAGCCGGCGATGTAGGGAAGGGCGACCGAGGCGATGGCGGTGTCGAGCACCTCCATGAACGTGGCGAGCATGACCGAGGCCGCGATCAGCCACGGATTGACGCCGTGGGTGAGGGCGTATGTGCTGTCGGTTTCGGCGCCGGGAATGGCCTGAGTGGCTGCTGCCATGCGTGCGTGTGTGCTCCATCGACCTCACGCGGGAGGCTGGGATGGAAATTGGATGCAAGCTGGGTGCGGAGGCTTCGGGGAGATTCGGTTACCGGACGATTTCGCGAAAAGCGGTGGGGCGTTTGACCGTGGGGTTTTGGCTGAGAGATACCAGTTGCGAGTTGCCGGTTGCCAGTTTTGGGTTGCGTCGGAGGTATTTTTTGTAAGACAGGCTTGGCATGGCGCGAGGGTGAAGTGCAACTTCGTAACTCTAAGGGAATGTGCCGGATAGCGGCGAGTCTCGTATTGGAATGTGTTTCCAAACCGATGCTTTTGTTGGGAATAGCGATGAACCGGTGACTTGCTGTATTGGCAATCGAGGCTGCTGGCGTGTAGGATTCGGGGGATTTCAAATAATAATTTTCAAGTTTTCTGTCTGACAGGAGTTTCTTGTGTCTTCTACCGTACAGTGTGCGTTGGGTCGTGTGGGTTGGTTGGGTGCGGTAGTGGCTGTGGGGGTGGCGCTTGGTGTGTGCAGCGTGTCGGCCCAGATCACCAAAGATGGGGTCAGTTCGCAGACGGCCGCGTTGGGCAGCCAGTCGATCTCCTTCAGCCATACGCTGGGTGCAGGAGCGAATCGCCTGGTGGTATGCGGCGTTGCAATCTCGACACCCGCCGCTTTTGTGGCGCCAATCGTGCCAACGATGACATTTGCCGGCATCCGGATGACCGCGATCACGGAAGCTCCGACCGCTGCGGAGACGAACACCGCCAAGGTCTTCAGCGCGCTGTTTTATCTGAACGATACGAGTCTCGGAAGCACCAGCGGAACGGTTGCGGTGAGCGCCTCGCTGCCTTCGGCGCCCACCGGCCCGGTGGCTGCGGGGTGCGCGTCGTTCTTCGGTTTGGCGCAAGCTGGTCCGGAGGTTTCCGGCGCCGTCTATAGCGGCAATGCCACCCCCGCTTCCAATCCGATTACGGCGACCGTAGGCGATTTGGTGGTCGATTTCTTTGCCGGCGGTTCTACATCAACGAAATCGATCACCGCTCCTGCCGCACCTCAGCAATCGCTGTATGCCGCGCAGCTTGTAGATACGGGTGCCGGTGTGCTCGCCACCAGCAGTTGGGGGATTGTGCCCAGTACGGGAAGTATCTCCGTGTCATGGCCTTCGGAGGTTGAATCACGCATGGCGGACACAGCAGCGGCTTTCGCAGCCGCGCCGACGACGAACTATACGGTAACTACGGCGGTAAACCCTGTCGGAGCCGGGACGATTTCGCTCTCACCGAGTACACCGGGCCAGACGTCGTTTCCGAATGGAACGGTCCTTTCGGTGACCGCGACGCCGTCGGCGAATTTTACGTTTACCGGTTTCACCGGCGATCTGAGCGGGACGACGAACCCGCAGAACCTGACGGTAAACGCGGCGAAGTCGGTGACGGCAAACTTCGCGCCGGCGCAATGCTCGCTGACGATCAATACCGTGGGGACGGGAACGGCTGGGCCGACGTCCGGCATGTACAACTGCGGCAGCACCATCAACCTGAGCGCGGCGCCGGGCGCGGGATACAGTTTTGGCGGATGGAGCGGCGGAGGCTATACCGGGAGCAATCCCGCGGGAAGCTTTACGCTCACCGCGAATACTACTGAGACGGCGACGTTCATCCAGGGCAGCATTTGCACGCTGAACACGAGCGTGACGGGGTCGGGTTCGATTGCGCTGAATCCAGCGGGCGGGACCTACTCGTGCGGGACGCCGGTGCAGGTGACGGCGGTGCCGTTCAGTGGCGACTGGACGTTTGAAGGCTTCGGCGGCGCGCTGTCGGGGACGACCAATCCGCAGACGATTACGTTGAACGAGTCGAGTCCGAGCGTGTCTGTATCGGCGGCGTTTACGCAGACCAGCTTTCCGATCAACGTGACCATCGTTGGGCCGGGTACGGTGGCATTCAGCCCCAACGCGACGAGTTATACGGCAGGAACGCAGGTGCAGTTGACGGCGACTCCAAATTCGGGCGCATATTTTGTCGGGTTTACGGGGGATGTGGTGTCGGCGACGAGTCCGGCGACGACAACGGTGAATGCGACCGAGAATGTGACGGCGACGTTTGCGAACTCGGTGATTACGAAGGACTCGGTGAGCCATGCGGTGACTACGACGACAAGTTCGACTTTGTCGTGGCAGCATACGCTGGGCGGCGGTGCTTCGCGCATGGTGGTGATCGAGGTGGGGTCGGCGGACAGTGTGGCCAGCCAGGATCTGAATGCGGTGGTGAGCAGCGTGCTGTTCAACGGCGTGTATGCGACCCCGATTCCGAACTCGCTGGTCTTCGGCGGCACCAGCGGAATGGTGCAGACGCAGCTTTTCTACCTGACTGAGGCGGAGCTTCCTCCGGCGGGCACGTATACCGTGCAGGTGAATCTGGCGGGTGCGATTGGCGGCTTCCAGGCGGGTGCGATCTCGCTGATCGGCGTGAACCAGGGACCGCCGGAAGCGGTGGTCGCGGCGCGCGATACAACTGGCGCGGACAAGATCGATACACCCATCACGACGCTGACGAACAACGCGTGGGTGATCGATGTGGTCGAGGACAACGACCTGACAGGGCTGACAGTGGATGGCACTGCACAGACCATTGCGTGGACCCAGTCTTCGACCGGGATCGGCACGGGTGCGAGCGGCACGGAGGCGGTTGCGAATGCGGGGACGGTGACACTGGGGTGGGCCGGGTCTGCAAGCAGACTGGCGCACTCGCTGGCGGCGTTTCCGCCGGTGGGGACGGTGGTTCCACCGACGTATACGCTGACGACGAGTGTCACTGGCGGCGGAACTGTGGCGACGAACCCTGGGATTTCACAGTTCCCAACGCAGACGGGTGTGCTGCTGACGGCGACGCCCGGACTGGGCTATACGTTTGGGAGTTGGAGCGGGGATTTCACGTCGACTGTGAACCCGCTGCCGATTGTGATGGACGCGAACCATACCGTGACGGCGAATTTTGTGGCCGCGCCTACCTGCACCGTCACCTATAACTACGTCGGATCGGGAACGGTATTGCCCGCTGCGGGGAGCTACAACTGCGGGACGGTGCTGCACCTGACGGCGACTCCCAGTGCGGGTTACAGCTTTGCGTCGTACAGCGGCGACTTCAGCAGCTCGGACAATCCGGCCGACTTTACGCTTTCGGCGAACTCCACAATCGTCGTCGAGTTCGATGTGATTCCGCTTTGCAACCTGACGACGATTGCGACAGCTGGGGGCACGATCTCGCCGAATTCGGGGAGCTATGCGTGCGGTTCGACGATCAATCTACAGGCGACGGCTGGCACCGGCTACGGCTTCAGCGGGTTTACGGGCGACTATACGGGGACGAATAATCCGGCGTCGTTCCAGATCAACCAGGACTCGACGATTACGGCGAACTTTGTTTCGGGCGCGTCCTGCACACTGACGACGAACGTGGTGGGTAGCGGAACGATTGTTCCAAGCTCTGGAAGTTACGCGTGCGGAACGACGATCAATATTCAGGCGCTGCCGGCGGCGAAGTATTTGTTCAGCGCATGGAGCGGCGCTCTCAGTGGAGTTGTGACGCCAACCACGTTGACGATGACGGCCAATGAGAGTGTGACGGCGACGTTTGTGCCGAACACGGCGGGCGTTACGGGCGATCCGAGGACGGTGACGGAGCCGTCTTATCCGCCGGTGTGCAGCACACTGACGGCGTTGCAGGTTGTGTCGAGCCCGGTGGAGACTTCGCCGGATACGGCGCGGGTGCAGGCGGCGTTGAATGCCTGCACGGCCGGCCAGGCGGTGGAGTTCTCGTCGAGTGGAGCGGACAACGCGTTCATCATTGCGCCGATCAATTTGCCTGCCGGTGTGACGATGCTGATCGATCCGGATGTGACGATCCTCGGCTCGATCAAGTATGCGGACTATGCGTGCGTGCCGGCGGATAGCTGGTGCACATCACTGATTACGGTTGGGGCGAACGTGGACCCTGCACCGGGTTCGGGGATCATGGGGCTGGGCGTGATCGACGGCCGCGGCGGTGTGAAGCTGACGGACAAAGGCACTTCGTGGTGGGGTACGGGGTCGGATGCGAGGCCGCGGCTGATCTATCTTGGGCCGCGTTCTCCGAGCGCGTCGGCGGACAACTTTACGATGTACAAGGTCACGCTGACCAACTCGCCGAAGTTCCATGTGTCGGGGCTGAGCAATAACCTGACAATCTGGGGGATCAAGATTTACTCTCCACCAGACTCGCCGAACACCGACGGTATCGATCCGTCAGGGTCGAAGAATATTACGATTACGAACTCATATATCTCCGACGGCGACGACATGATCGCTGTGAAGGCGGGCGTGGGGCACGTGTCGAATGTGACGATCAGCAATAACCACATGTACAGCGGGCATGGGATTTCGGTTGGCTCCGAGACCAACGCCGGCCTGAACAATATGTATGTCCACGACAACGCCATCGATAACGGCTTTGGCGGATCGTCGGTGGATTCGATCCGCATCAAGTCGGATGTGAGCCGCGGCGGCGAGGTGTACGACGTGCTGTACAAGAACACATGCGTGTTCCATGGCGGCGACACGATCGTGTTCGATCCGTACTATGCGTCGAAGACGGGCGACCTGATTCCGAACTTCCACGACATCACGATCAGCAACTTCCATGAGACGTACCGCGACTCGGGGCACAAGGTCACGATGCAGGGGTACAACACGCCTCCGACGGTTTACCCGTTGACGGTTACGCTGGACAACGTGCAGTTCGACGGGGCGACGGCGAACGACTTCAAGGCGCCGGACCAGACCAACAATGCGCAGTTCACGCTTGGACCCGGGCCGGTGAATATTTCGTCGTTCCTGATCGCGGATGCGGCGGTGCCGGCAAACAATCTGACGATCATCAACAACGTTTCGAACGGCAACCCACCGCTGGATTGCACGAATGCGTTCGTGTATCTGGCGGGCGATTTGGCGGCGCCCGCGGGAGCGATTGCCGCGGGCGACTCGCCGAAGGTGACGGCAGTGTTGCAGAATGTCGTGGCGCCGCTGGTGTCGGGGTCGACTACGACTCCGCAGCAGCACACGCCGACCGGGACTATCAACCTGCTTGAGGGTTCGACGGTTGTGGGCAGCGGGACGATCAACGGACGGCTGGCCAGCATTACCGTTCCGAACATTACTGCGGGAACGCATACGTACACGGCGCAGTACCTCGGCGATGCAAACTATACTGCGGTCTTTAGCTTTGGGACCGTAACACTGACGGCGAGCTCCGGCGTGACGGCTCCGGTGGCAAATGCACAGACGGTTGCGGTGGGGTATAACTCTCCGGCATCGATTACGCTGACGGCGACGGGCACGGGGACGTTGACGTACAGCATTGTGACGCAGCCGCTGCATGGTGTTCTTTCAGGCACAGCGCCGGCGGTGACGTATACGCCAAACGCCGGCTATAGCGGCGCGGACAGCTTTACGTTCAAAGCAAACAACGGCGTGGACAGCAATGTCGCGACGGTGAGCATTACGGTCGGGACGCCCACGACGACGTTGTCGCTGGCGACGCCTTCTCCGAGCACGGGATTGACGACGAACCAGACGACGCTGCTGACTGCGACGCTTTCGCCTACTACGGCGGGCGCGAATACGGCGACCGGCACGATTACTTTCAACGATGGCGGGTCGGCTATTTGCAACGGTGTGTCGTTCAACTCGACGACCGGCGTGGCGACTTGCACGACGCCGGCGCTGACGGTTGGGTCGCATACGTTTACGGCGGTGTATGCGGGCGACGCGAACTTCCAGGGCAGCACATCGAACCCGCAGACCGTTTCGGTATCGGTGCCGCTGGTGACGTTGAGTGTCGGCGGGTTCCCGGCGGCGGACCATATCGGCTCGGCGCATACCGTGACCGTGACGGCCGAGGATGGCTCGGGTACCGCGATCGCGGGGTATACCGGGACGGTGACGTTGGGCAGCAGCGATGCTCATGCAACGTTGCCGGCGGCGTATACCTTTGTGGCGTCGGACAACGGCGTGCATACCTTCGCGGTAACGCTGAACACCGGAGGGACACAAACGATTACGGCCACCAGCGGAGCGGTTTCCGGGATGGAGACGGGCATCGTTGTGGATGACTTTGTCTGGGTGCTGAACTCTACCGGGACGCTGTCGAAGATGGACGAGACGGGAACGGTGATCCTCAGCCCCGTCGGGACTGCGGGCGCGACGGCGACTGTGGGCGGTGTTGCTTTCGATAGCAGCGGCGGGATCTGGTCGGTGAACAACGGCTCGAGTCTTCTGTTGCACGCGACGAAGACTGGCGGATCGGCGACGCCGATTACGGGCGGCGGATTGAATCTGCCCGTGGGAATTGCCATCGATGGGTCGGGTGCGTCGTGGATTGCGAACACCAACAATACGTTGAGTGTGTTTGCGCTCGATGGCTCGGTTATTTCGCCGGCGACGGGGTATCAATCGGGGACGGCGCATGATCCTTCGGCGCTGAACGGGCCGACGGCGATTGTGATCGACGGCTCGGGCTCGGTATGGATTACGAACAAAGGCAATGGGACGGTGACGAAGGTGTTCGGCGCAGCGACGCCGGTGGTTTCGCCTACATCGACGGCAGTTACGAACGACACACTCGGCACAAGGCCCTAAGGAGATTTTCGATGCGCAACGTACACTTACTTTCTTTCGCAACGATCGCCGCCGCGGCGGTGGCGCCACTGCTGCTGACGGGTTGCGGCCTGGCTGGCGGCAGTCTCGATACGCATACTCCGGCGACCCCGGCAGGGGTGTATTCGGTGACGGGCACCGTGCACGGCGGGCAACAGGTGATCGGCGGGTCGACCATCCAGATGTATGCGGTGGGGACGAACGGCTATGGATCGCCGTCGGTTTCGGTGCTGAACAGCGGTGTGACCGTGACCAGCAGCACCGATGGCAGCGGCAGCTTTACGCTGACGAACCTTTATACGTGTACGCCGGACCAGCGGGTGTACATCACCGCGACGGGCGGCGATGTGGGGTCGGGGACGAACTCTGCGATTGCGCTGATGGCTGCGCTGGGGCGGTGCGGCGATCTGAACTCATCGACGTTTATCTCTATCAATGAGGTGACGACGGTGGCTTCGGTGTGGGCGCTGGCTCCGTTTATGAACGGGCCTGCAAATATTGGGGCGCCGGCGTCGAATGTTGCGGGCCTCAACAATGCGTTTGCGGATGTACACGAACTGGCTTCGATTGCGGCGGGGAGCGCGGGTGGCGCGGGAGTTCCGGCGGGCATGACGGCGCCAGTGGCGGCGATCGATACGCTGGCGGATATTCTGGCGGCTTGCATCAACTCGAACGGCACGGACGCGGGCTGCACGACGCTGTTTGCGGGGGCGACGGTTGGCGGGAATGCTCCGGCGGACACGTTGACGGCGGCGATGAATATGGCGCAGCATCCGGCGGCCGGTGTGGCGACACTGTATCCGCTGGCGAGTCCGCAGTCTCCCTTTCAGCCGACGCTGGCGGAGCAGCCGAGCGACTTTACTTTGGCGGCAACAATCTCCGGGTTTAGCGCACCGAGCGCGGTGGCGGCGGATGCGGGCGGCAACGTGTGGGTGACGGATTCCTCGGCGAACACGCTGACGGAGTTGGGGCATTCGGGCACGGCGTTGGCGACTGTGCCGGGGATGAGTGCGCCTTCGGCGGTTGCTGTAGACCAGGGCGGGAATGTCTGGGTCGCCAATGCGGAGAACGCGAGTGTCGCCAAGGTGGCGCTCGGAGGCGGTGCTTCGACGTTTACGGGCGGCGGTTTGAGCCTGCCGCGGAGCATCGCGATCGATGGCCAGGGCAATGTCTGGGCGGCAAACGGGGGGAATGGCTTATTGAGCGAGTTTGCGAACGACGGGACTGTGCTGTCGGGGGCGGGATTTGCCAGCGCGGGGGGAACGCCGATCGGGGTGGGGATTTCGCCCAACTGATTGGGCCTCGCTGTTTGATCGAAACCTACAACTTTTGCGGAGCTTTGCGGCCTCGGCAGGCATCCCTGCGCCAAATTTTCGCATCTTCCAAGCGTTCAGAGAAAATTACGGCTGGGTTTACCCGTTCGGGAGAGTCATAACCCGGCGTCGGGCCGGGTGCTTGGGGCCCTAGCCGGTTGCAGCAAGTGATGCATTGAATGGCGCTGTACACACAGGAAGGCGAGAGAACAATTCATCATCAGACTCATGTGATGAAGGGGAGCAGCCAGCGCGCCGGTGGGGCCGCGGCGAGCGTTTTTCTTGCGTGGGCGCGGGTGCGCCGACGGCGGCGTCCGGTTGGGATTGGGGTGGTGGCACTGCTCTGTTGCGGGTGGGGGCAGTCGGCGCGGGGGCAGTCGATCAAGACGATGAGCCTGGAGGAACTGGGCAACATCGAGGTGACGACGCAAAGCAAAGAGCCGGAACAGGTTTGGCGCACGCCGGCGGCGATTTCCGTGTTGACGCAAGAGGACATACGGCGGCTGGGCGCGACGAATATTCCGGAGTTGATTCGGATGCTGCCGGGGGTATTTGTCGGAACGGTGAACTCGAACCAGTGGGCGGTGGGGGTGCGCGGGTTTACCAGCAATTTTTCAAAGTCCCTGCTGGTGCTGATCGACGGACGCAGCGTGTATACGCCTCTGTTTGGCGGGGTTTACTGGCAGGTGCAGGACCTGGTGCTGGAGGACATCGATAGGATCGAGGTCATACGGGGGCCGGGCGGGACGGTTTGGGGCGAGAACGCGGTCAACGGCGTCATCAACATCATTACCAAGAAGAGCGACGCGACGCGCGGCGCGCTGTCGACTACGATTGCCGGGAACCTGGAACTGTATAACGGCGAGGCGCGGTGGGGCGGGAATGCCGGCAAGGACTTTGCGTACCGGATTTTCGGGAAGGGATTTCTGCGCGGGCCGGAGAGCCATCCCGACGGCGACAACTACGACGCATGGCACATGATGCGCGGCGGGTTTCGCACCGACTGGACCGGCGGCAAGGACGAAACGCTGACCGTGCAGGGGGATATTTATCGGGGGACGACGCCGCGGCGGGTGGGGTTGGCCGATACGGAAGACCCGGTGTCGGGCGGCGATGTGCTGGCGAGGTGGTCGCGCGATTTTCAGAATGGCTCCAACGTCTATGTGCAGGGTTACGTCGACAGGACCAATCGCGAAGGGCTGGTTGGGGGAATTCGGCAGATTACGTTCAACCTGGATGGGGTGGTGAAGCTACAGGCCGGCTCGCGGAACACGCTGGTCGGCGGCGTGAACTACAGAAGCAATCCGACGCAATTTACTCAGCACGAGGCGGGCGTAAATTTTCTGCCGAACGATCAGAACTATCTGCTCTACAGCCTGTATGGGCAGGATGAGATCAAGATTGTGCCGAAGCGGCTTTCGCTCATACTGGGAATGAAGGAAGAGCACAATCCTTTTACCGGGTGGGAAGCGCAGCCTTCGGGGCGACTGCTTTTTCGCGCCAGCGAGCACCGGACGGTGTGGGCTTCGATCAGCCGGGCGGTGCGGATTCCGTCGCAACTGGAGGAGGACTTCCGCTTGACGGCGCCCATCACACCGACTCTGGAACTGCTGGTGGGTGGAAACAAGCATTTTGAGCCGGAGACGCTGCTGGGGTATGAGGCTGGCTACAGGCAACTGATTACGAGCAATTTTTACATCGATGTGGCGGGGTTCTTCAATGAGCACCGGCAACTGCAAGGAATGCTGCCGGTGGCGATCGAGAACGATCCGGTGGTGAATGAATCGGCGTATACGATCCTGTATGGAAATACGGTGCAGGGGAGCACGCGGGGGATTGAGATTGCTCCGGACTGGAAAGTGACTTCGCGGTGGCGGCTGGGCGGGGCCTATTCGCTGCTGCGGTATAACCTGATGTCGCGACCGGGGTTCAAGGATCCGGCGAGTGTGGCGGGGTATAAGGGTTCGACGCCGTTGAATATGATTGCAGTGCAGTCGCGGATCGATCTGGGGAAGTCGTTCGAGTTCGACCAGAGCCTGCGGCACTACGGCTCGCTGCCGGCGCAGGCGGTGGCGCAATATACGACCGCGGACCTGAGGCTGGGCTGGCATCGGGGCGGCATCGATTTGTCGGTGAACGGGCGCGATTTGATGGGCGAGGGGCATCAGGAGTTTGGCTCGGGCGATGGACAGGTTCCGACGCTGGGCATTCGGCGGAGCGTGTTTTGGAAGCTGGTATGGACGTCGAAGCGATAGGACGGGTGGAGAGCGCGCGGCGGAGATTCACTTTCCGGAGCGCGGCTTGTCTTGTTGCGACTGCGATGCTGTTGCCGGCCGGTTTGCAGGCGCAGAAGCCGACGGACTATGACGTCAAGGCGGCTTATCTTTTCAACTTTGGAAAGTTCCTGCGGCAGCCGGACACGCCGCGTCAGAGCTTCGATATCTGCGTTCTGGGACATGACGACTTTGGCGGCGCGCTGGACAAACTGACCGCGAATGAACAACTGAATGGCCTGCCCGAACATACGATTCATGTGGATAGCGCGGGTGCGGCGCGGCGGTGCGCGATCGTGTTTATCAGCGGGTCGGAAGCCGACCGGCTGAAGGAGGACTTGGTCGACCTGGCGGGATATCCCGTGCTGACGGTCAGCGATGTGCCGCATTTCGTGGAGCGTGGCGGGATGATCGAGTTCCAGACGCAGGCCAGGCATGTGCGGTTTTCGGTGGGACTGGATGCGGTGACGAAGGCCGGCCTGGGGTTGAGCTCGGAGTTGTTGAAGGTGGCGCTGGCAGTGAGCGGCGGGCCGCAATGGAGGGCGCAATAATGCGGCCCTTCGGGAAAGTGAATTCGATTTCGGCGCGGCTGAAGCTGATGAATGTGTTTGTCAGCGGAAGCGCGCTGCTGCTGGCGTTCGCTTCGTTCCTGGCGTACGACACGGTGGCCTTCGAGCGCGATTTGCTGCATACGCAGCAGACCGAGGCGCAGTTGATCGGCGCGAATACCGTGGCTGCGCTGGACTTCGACGACAAGCAGAGCGCGACGGCGACGCTGTCGGCGTTGAAGGAGTCGCCGGAGGTGGTTTCGGCAGTGGTGGTGGGCCGGGATGGAGTGCCGTTTGCGAGCTACCAGAGGGATGCTGGCGCGCCTTCGATGCATATCGAGCCGATGCCGAAGGGCGCCGACGACGCGCATTGGAAGGAAGGAAACGAACTGCTGTATGGGAGCGCGATCCTGCAACAGGGAGAACGGGTGGGGACGATCTATATCCTGGCGAAGCCGCAGCCGCTGGGGCAACGGACGCGGCACTATGCGATGATCGCGGCGCTGGTGCTGCTGCTGTGCATGATGATCGCGCTGCTGCTGACGTCGACGTTCCGCAGCATGTTGACCGAGCCGTTGATCGGGCTGGCGCAGACGGCGCAGATCGTGCGCGACGAGAAGGACTACACGGTGCGGGCCAAGGCACCGGAGCGGGACGATGAGCTGGCACTGCTGGTAAAGTCGTTCAACGAAATGCTGGACGACATTCAGGAGCGCGACAAAGAGCTCGAGAAGGGACGCGCAGTGCTCGAAGAACGCGTGCAGCAGAGGACGTCGGAACTGAGTGCGGCGAACCGCGAGTTGGAGGCGTTTGCCTATACGGTGGCGCACGATCTGCGCGGGCCGCTGGATACGATCGGCAACATAGGCTTCCTGCTGAAGGACACCTATAGCGAATGCCTGGACGAAGAGGGCCGCGCCTTTCTGGAGCAGCTGCTGCTCGGGACGCGGAAGATGTCGGTGCTAATCCACGATCTTTTGAACCTGTCGCGTTCGAGCCGACAGGAGTTTCGGCGCGAGATGATCGACCTGGGCGCGATGGCGCGGTCGATCATCGAGGGTTTGGAAAAGGCGGAGCCGGAGCGCAAGGTGGAGGTGACGATCGCGGGGGGACTGTCGGTCCTGGCGGATTCGGGGTTGATGTGCGTGGTGATGGAAAACCTGCTGGGCAATGGGTGGAAATATACGTCGAAGCTGCCGCGCGCGATGATCGAGTTTGGCTCCGGTGAAATGAGTGGGGAGACGGTCTTCTTTGTGCGCGACAACGGCGCGGGGTTCGATCCGATGTATGCGGACCGGCTGTTTCAGCCCTTCCAACGGCTGCATGTGCAGAGCGATTTTCCGGGGACCGGGGTCGGGCTGGCAACGGTGCAGAGGATCATCAGCCGCCATGGAGGGAAGATCTGGGCGGAGAGCTCGGTGGGAAAGGGCGCCACGTTCTACTTTACGGTGCCTTATCTGACGACGCAGGTATTGCAGAGGCGGTCGATCGTGTAGAGGGTTGTGGGTTCTCGGTTGTGGGTTTTCGGTTCCCAGAGCCGAGAACCCAGAACCGGGAACCGAGAACCCAGAACCAACGGGTTTCAGTTGCCATTTGCCAGTGAGGTTTCGCCGGCAAGGGGGAATTCGACGCGGAAGGAGGTCTTTATACCGTTGGGGAGGTCGCCGCTGCGGACGGAGATCGTCCCGCCGCTTTTTTCGACCAGCTCGCGGGTGACCCATAGGCCGATGCCGGTCCCAACGTCGGGCTTGGTGCTGAAGAAGGGCTCGAAGATGCGGCGGATGTCGGCGTCCGAGATGCCGTGCCCGTTGTCCTCGATCTGAATGATTGCGGTGGTGTTTTCCTGGCGGACCTTGATGGAGAGGACTGCGCCGGAGTCGGGGAGCGCGTCGGCGGCGTTGGAGATGATGTTGGTGACGATCTGGCGGAGCTCGTGCGGCGCGATGTGGATAAGGAGGCCGCCCTGGCAGGAGCGGGCGACCTGTATGCGTTTGAGCTCGAAGCGGTGGCGGAAGATCGACAGGACTTCGTCGATGGTCGTTGACGGGTCGATGTTGCGGGAACTGGCGGTGTTGCGGACGAAGCCGAGGGTGAGGCGAGTGATGTCCGCGAGGCGGGCGAGTTCGGCTTCGGCGGAGGCCAGGTAGGCCTGGCTGTCGTCGCTGTGCGAGAGGCTGGTGCGGGCGAGATAGAGAAGGTTGGTGACCGCTTCGAGCGGGTTGTTGATCTCATGCGCGACGGTGGAGGCCAGGCGGCCCATGGCGGCGAGTTTTTCGGAGCGCAGGAGAGCGTTCTCGGCGAGCTTGCGCTCGGAGATGTCGAAGGTGACGCCGCGCCAGATGGCGCCCCCCGGAGCGACGGGCGCTCCGCGAGCTTCGCTCCAGTGGACGTCGCCGTTGGGAAACACCACGCGATACTCGATGTGCAGCGGGCCGTTTTTAGCGATGGCTTCGGCGATGGCCAGGTGGTAGCGGGACTGGTCGTCGGGGTGGATGAGCGCGACCGGAGAGGGCAAAGCTTCGAGTTCGTCGAAGGGGATGCCGAAGACCTCGAAGCCGCCGCGCTGCCAGCGGAGCTTGTCGCCCGGTTCGTAGCGCCAGGAGGCGCAGCGGCTGCCCTGCTGCGAGAGGATGAGCTCGGCGGTGCGGTCTTGTAGCGCGGTGAGGGCCCGGCGGCGGCTGCTGTTCATCACTGCGACGAAGATGCCGATGACCATGAGCACGCCGCAGCGGAGGGCGGTGATCCAGAAGGGCTCATGCAGGCCCGCGGCGTCGATGACCAGATAGTAGCTGGAGACGATGGAGAACAGTACCGCGACTACCGTGGGCCAGAGACCGCCGACCATCGCAACGAAGATGATGCAAAGCACATGAAGAGCGAAGGGCGTGTGGTGCAGGAAGCCGATGCGGGCCGTGACGATCGAGGACAGGACCGGAAGAACGACCGCGAGGAGGTTGATCGCTAGCCGGTCGGACCGGCGATCGAGGCGGTGCCATCCAAGGATCTTCAACCGCTTTCCTCCTTTCAGAAGCTGGTCCAGTTGTGGGACGGAAATGTTCTGTTCCTACGATACTTCAGGAGACGAGATCGGATTGTGGGGGCGCTACGCTGGACCGCAGGCGGGCACCCCCCCTCCCCCTCCCTCCTTTTCTATTGCCCGGGAGTAAGTGCTTTAGAATGCTGGGCTCCAGGGCGGGAGGCGTCCCCAAACGTCTCATTCTAAATCGCTTCAGTGCAAAATATGCCTACGTAAGGAGTTAGGGCAGGGTTGGCGGCTGCGGGGTTGATTTTCAGCTGTCAGCTTCCAGCTACCGGTTGCCGGTTGCCAGGTTCGGGTTGTGGCCTGTCTGTTCCGGCGCGAGGGTTGAGGGGTTGAGGAGCGCGGGTTCTGGTCAGCCCAGAGCGCAGAGCTATTGAGCGTAGAGATTCCGGGCGCGGTTGGCGTCTGATTGATCCTGTTCAGTTTTGAGTTGTGAGTTTTGAGTACTGATTTAATTGTACAGAGTTGGGAGATATAACACGCACGGTTTTCTGCATTATTTTTGCCTGTGTTTATGCGGGGTTTGGGGGTTTTGCACAGGCTGGGGGGCTTGACAACTATTTGGGGTTTGGCCGTTTGGCGGGGCGGAGGAGGGCAACTTTTTGATGGCGGACGAGGCGGGGGTGGG
>Ga0207933_1000102_pt1 | contig 85954 bp, 68 predicted proteins | sample NGESurdeep092012_4_FD_184488 | JGI IMG/M metagenome (GOLD analysis project Ga0207933, IMG submission 184488) | Arctic peat soil microbial communities from Barrow, Alaska - NGEE Surface sample F53-3 deep-092012 (SPAdes) | ecosystem: Environmental > Terrestrial > Soil > Wetlands > Peat ...
GGCTTGGCTCGGGATTGCCATTCAAGGTTTCCCCGACTTTGAGCAGTTCTACTCCGCCGGTTTCCCTGACGGGCACTCAATTTCCTTAAGTCCGCTGTGTCTGCCGATTTCACCACGCCCGCATAATGAGTGCAATAGCACCATCATAAAGCACGGAGCGAAGATGATCCGGCACCGAGCCGGAAGTCTCGCTCTACACATACAGTAGATTTGCTCCAGCCGCTCACATATCGCCATGCCGTTCCCAGAATTCGGCCGGCGTGACAATGGGATAGCTACCCCTCAGAGCAAGCAGGTCTTTGTCACCAGTGATGAGATAGTCGGCGCCGGATGCCCGAAGCGTTCCCAAAACCGGTTGATCGGCGTGATCCCGCAAAGTCGCGTCCTGTTCGGACCCGGGTTCGACAATGTCTGCTAAGAACAGAAAACTGTCGGCCAGGTCCCTGATCTCGGCCGGACTAAGCGCGATTCGTGGCAATCGTGGAAGCACCCTCACCATTTCTTCCAGGATGTACCGCGACAACACTACGATGAGTCCACCCTGACGCCAGCTACTCACGATATGTCCGGGAACGCTGGCCGGATACGCCAGACCAGATACCAGGACATTGGTATCCAAAACGACGCGTATATCTGGCATCAACTCTTCCGTAGACGCTTTGCTACAGCGTCGATCTCAGCCAAACCTTCTTCAGGTGGCACATTGGCATAGGCCTGAGAGATGCGGTCACTCAATTCCTCGAATCGACTTCGCAAACGCCGAATACGGGCAAAGAGTTCCGCATCGACAAGGGCGGCCACCGCCTTGCCATCCTTATTAATCACGATGCTGTCGTTGCGGTACTGCACCTGATTGAGCATTTTCCCAAGATTCTGGCGGAACTTGACGGCGTTGACCTCTGTAACCATCATTGACTCCCTCCGCGCTACTATGACCAGCATGGTTATTATGGTCCCTATGGCATAGATTGTCCATCGGCCGCAGGTAAAGTGCTTGTCGTACGCACGGAACCTTTACCCTGCCTCCGCCGTATCACTCCCAGTCGCACCCGGCCAAAGCCATGCCCCTGCTCGAAATTCTCAAACAGACGTTGTCCGCGCTCTGGGAATCCAAGCTGCGCAGCTTCCTCACCATGTTTGGCATCATCTGGGGCATCACATCGGTCATCCTGCTGGTCGGCCTCGGCATCGGTTTCAGCATCGACCAGCAGCACCGCCTGCAAAGCATCGGCACCGACATCGCGATCTGCTTCCCCGGCAAAACCGGCATGCCCTCCGGAGGCTACGCCGCCAACCGCGACATCACCCTCACCGTCGACGACGCCATCGCCATACAGCAGGGCGCGCCGCTCATCAAGAACGTCTCACCCGAGCTCCGCAACACGGTCTCCGAAGTCAGCCAGTGGAACGCCTCCAGCCGCGCCGTCCGCGGCGTCTGGCCGCAGTACCAGAACTTCCGCTCCCTCACCGCCGAGCAGGGCCGCATGTTCGTTCCCGACGACGAGACCAACGCCGCCCGGGTCATCGTCCTCGGCGCGGACGCCAACCGCCAGCTTTACCCCGGCAAGCCCGTCATCGGTCAGACCCTCATGGTCGCCGGCTACCCCTACACCGTTATCGGCGTGCTCGAAAACAAGAAGCAGAACGGCAGCTACGGCTCCGGGCCCGACAACACGCAGCTTTTCGTCCCCTACTCCGCGATGGCCCGCGACTTCCCGCCGGCCCGCCCCGGCATCTACCCCGGTTGGATCAACAACCTCGTCGTCCAGCCGGTCTCGCCGGACCGCCACGAAGAAGCCGTCCGCCAGGTACGCGAGATCCTCGGGGAGCGCCACCACTTCGACCCTACCGACCTCGACGCCCTTTGGGTGTGGGACACGCTCCAGGGCGCCAAATTCACCCAGAACATCTTCCACGCCATGACCATCTTCTTCGCCACCGTCGCGCTGCTCACGCTCGCGCTCGGCGGCATCGGCGTCATGAACATCATGCTGGTCGCCGTCTCCGAGCGCACCCGCGAAATCGGCGTCCGCAAAGCTCTCGGCGCCACCGCCAAAGACATCCGACGCCAGTTCCTCGCCGAGTCCGCCATCATCACCCTGGTCAGCGGCGCCATCGGCCTTATGGCGGGCACCGGTGTCTGCTTGCTGCTGCGCCATGTCCCACTCCCCGACTTCGTTCCCCACCCCGCTATCTCCACGGCGGCGATTACAGCATCGCTCCTCACCCTCGCCGCCATCACCGTCTCCGCAGGCACCTACCCCGCCCTCCGCGCCGCCAAACTAACCCCCATGGAGTGCCTCCGAACCGACTAGACCGCTGTTGCCTTATTCACTATTCACTAACCACTATTCACTACCGCCATGAATCTCAAAGAAGCCTTCAGCCAGTCGTTCGACTCCCTCAACCGCAACCGCGTGCGCTCAGGACTCACCATGCTCGGCATCATGTGGGGACTGGTGACGGTCGTGCTGCTCCTCAGCTACGGCAAGAGCCTCGGCAACACCGTCCTGCAAGGCTTCCTTGGCATCGGCAACAACATCGTCATGGTCTGGGGCGGCCAGACCTCCATGCAGTCCGGCGGTGAGCGCTCCGGCCAGAAGATCATCCTCCGCGACGGAGACATGGAAGCCATCCGGGATTCGCTGCCCTACCTGAAGGCCATCTCGCGCGAGTCCGACGATGCCTTCAGCATCAAGTACGGGCCCAAGGTCGTCTCCATCCAATCCAAGGCCGTCGACCTCTCCTACGGCGGGATGCGCAAGTTGGACGTCGAAACCGGTCGCTACTTCGAGGCCGACGACTTCTCCGCCCACCGCCAGGTCTGCATCTTCGGTTCGCACGCCGCGGAAAAACTCTTCAACGGCTATCCGCCCGTCGGCGAGGTCGTCCAGATCGAAGGCCAGCCGTTCACCGTCATCGGAGTCCTCCGCAACAAAATCCAGGACTCATCCAACAACGGTCCCGACAACGAAAACGTCTTCGTCCCCTTCCCCACCATGCGCACGCTCCGCCAGCAGCGCGACCCCAACTCTCTCGTCTTCCAGCCATCCTCCCCCGACATGCATCTCCAGGCTCTCCAGGCGGTCCGCACGGTCCTCGGCCAGCGTCACCACTTTGACCCCAAAGACCCCAAGGCCATCAACGCATGGGACACCATCGAAGACTCCAAGGGCATCATGCAGTTCGGCATCGCGCTGCAAGTCCTGCTGGGCATCATCGGCGCCATGACGCTAGCCGTGGGCGGTGTCGGCGTGATGAACATCATGCTAGTCTCGGTCACCGAGCGCACCCGCGAAATCGGGCTCCAGAAAGCCCTCGGCGCCCGCCGCCGCGACATCCGCCGCCAGTTCCTGCTCGAAGCCCTCACGCTAACATTCATCGCCGGCGCCATCGGCATGATCGCCGCGGTCATCGTCGCGCACATGGTCCCGGCAATGCCGCTCTACTCGGAGATGTACAAGACGGCGAACCACGAGGGCGACATCATCCTCAGCGCCTCGGGCAGCGTCATGCTGACGTCCTTCATCATCCTCGCGCTGGTAGGCGTCGTCTCTGGCATGTTGCCCGCCATGCGCGCCGCCCGTATGGACCCCGTCGTTGCGTTACGCCACGAATGACCTGTGCTATTCAGCCTGGGCTCAATAGCGCTAGAAAGCCCGAATCTCTCCCTGTGACACCAAAGCTGCAAAACGCTTCGCCTCATCCATTGTCTTCGGATAACGAATCGAATGCCCCGGAGGATGGCTTTCGTAAGCGGAATAGAAGTGAATGCCCTGAGCGACGAGAAAACTTACTATCTCCCACCCTTTAGTATCGGACACTTGCGGCGCAGAAAATTTTCTACTCAATCGAATAAGCTCACCGCCGCACTGGGGACAACGCCTCGCTTCTTCACTAACCGGCTTCTTAAATGCTTTCCTGCACTTCAGACAGGCGTGGGGAAACAGATACAGCTGCCTATACTTTTCGCTTGTAAAGTACTTGTGGTGCTTGAACCCTGCCATTCCTCACTTCCCCCCATAAATCGCCCGATACATCTCCCGATTCCTCACGATCGCCTGCACATACTCCCGCGTCTCGCTATACGGAATCGACTCCACCCACTCGGGAATATCCTTGTAATCTCCCATCGCAATCCACTGATGCACGGGAGTGTCGCCGGCATTGTAGGAGGCCAGTGCGTACTCCACCTGACCGTTGTAGCGATCCAGCGACTGCCGCAAATCTCGCGTCCCCAACTGTAGGTTGATCGAAGGATTCAACAATAAATTCGTGTTGAATTTCTTTATCCCCTCTTTCTTTGCCACACTCTTGCCCACCGACGGCAACAGTTGCATCAACCCATACGCATTCGCCTTGCTCACCGCCCCCGGATTGAACTCCGACTCCTGCCGAATCAGCGACGCCACCAGGAACGGATCGAGCCCATTCTTCTTAGAGTCGGCAACCAGATCGTTCCAGTAGGGCCGCGGAAACAGCAACTCCCAATACACCCGCGGCACATCCGAAACCGGCAGCGAAAAGAATGGCAGCCCGCTGTGCTTCATTGTCTGCACGGCGCGCGTGTTCTCGCCGAAGCTCTGGTAGATTTCCGCCTGCGCCAGCGCCCCCCACGACGCCGCGGTCGCACTCGCCTGAATCTCCGGCCCGATATATTCATTCAGCGCCGCATTGGCCAGCAGCCGCGCCTTGATCAAATGCGGATCGTTCTCCGGCAACTCATCGGTCAGCTCAGGAGCATCCACATGCTTCACAAACGCCAGCGCCGGGGCCGGATCGGGCAGCGTCCTCTTCCCCAGCACCACCGACCGCTGCCGCGCCAGGATCGCATAATAGCTGTTCACATACGCGGAATTCACCGCAGCATAGTAGTTCAACGCCTGCCCGAAATCGTGCTCGACATCCTCATACAGCCGCCCGCGCCAATACAGCGCACCGGGGATTTCCGTGCCCGCCGGATACATCTGAATCTGCTCGTCGAACATCCGCGCCGCATCCGGATAACGCCGCAGCCGATAGCTCAGCCACGCCACTCGCCAATGCGCGCTCGGAGCATACGTGCTGGTCGGGAACTGCTTCACCAGCAGGCTATAGTCGCCAATCGCGCGCTCCGACTCCCGTTTCAGCGAGTACATATTCCCGCCCGAGTACAGCGCCTCCTCCAGCCAGCGGCTATGCGGATACTTCTCCAGCATCTGCGCAACCAGCGCATCGTGCCCGTTGAAGTCGTTGTCGTTCCGTCGCAGTTCCGACTGAAGATAAAGCTTGAGCGCCGCGCTGTCATCGCCGGTAACGGGCAGGCGTTCCACTTCACCTCGGCCCAGCTTCTTCAGCCGCAGGTCGCAAACGGCTTCGTAAATCTCCAGCGCATCCTTGTCCGCCTGTGTCAGCAATTTCTCGCTCTTCTGTAGCGCGCGATACTCGTCCTGCGCCTCCACATAGTGCTTCGTGTTGAACATCGCATCCGCATGTTGCTTCCGGTCCGCCGCCGTCAGCGGAACATTCATCGCCGCCAACTGCGTCTTCGCCCCCGCGGCATCATTGCTCAGCGGGTCCTTCAGATAAATCCCGCGATACAACTCCGCCGCCTGTCCAACATTTCCCGTCGCCTGGTACGCCTTCGCCAGCGCAAACCGAACATCCGTGCGGTCCGCAGCCGGCGTCCCCACCATGGGCGTCAACACCGCCAGCGCACCCTGTCCATTGCCCTGCTGGAGATAAGCATCAGCCAGCAGTACCGGCACCATGCCCACAAAAATGCTTCCCGGATGCCGGTCCGCAAAGTGGTCGAGCAGCGGATATGCCTCGCCCCCGCGGTTCCCCGCCACCGCCGCCTGCGCCCCCAGATAGTCCGCATAGTCCGCCAGCGCATCGCCGCGCGTCGCCGCCAGCCGAAACGCCGCCAGCGCGTCCCCATACCGATGGTCCAGCGCATAAGCATGTCCCAGCGCAATATGGGCTGCCGAAGAAGCCTCCCCGGAATGAGACTCCGCGTACGCCGCCACGCCTCTATACGCCGCCGGTGTCCGAGTCGACATCAACTGCTGCGCCATCGGCCGCAACTGAGCCGAAGCCGTAAACGCGCTGGTCAGCTTCCGGCTCTCCGCCGTCGCCGCCACACGCACCACATGCGCCCTCCCCTTCTCGCGCTTCGAACTCGCACGGCTGCTCGCACGCCTGGCCCGCGCCGGCGCCTTCTTCTTCGCCGCCGTTTTGCCCTTGGCCGGAGATCTCGCCGCCCGATGCGTCTTCGCTGCCGGAACCTTCTTCTCCGCAGTCTTCTTCCTCGTCCCACTCTGCGCACACAGCACCGGCAACATCGCCAGCAAACAAACCATCCCGAAACACCTTCTGATCCCGCTCAATCGATACCCCTTCTTCTCTTGACTCTAAGATGCCATCCACCCTCACAGCAGCCGGCGAACCACAGCAGGTTCCAGTGGCAACTGGAAAGTCGCAACTGGAAACTGGCAACTCGTGGCTCGCGGCTGTGAGCCATGCCCCATCCTCGAACCCACACCCCGCCGCCACGACTCGAAAATCCTCCCGCAAAACCGGCCCCCGACCCAAGTTCGTCATCCTCCTCCGTGCTGCCGCCGTCCTGTACACTGAAGCAACGCAAACCATGGCGACCCTCTCCTCCACCATCGCCGAGCCACTTCCCCCCGAGACCATCGAAGTCCACCCCGACGTCGATCTCGTTGCGCGGACTCGCGCCGGCGACAATTCCGCCTACGAGCAGCTCGTAAAGCAGTACGAGCGCCAGATCTTCCGCACCGCCAACCACATCACGCAGAACCGCGAAGACGCCGAAGACATCACCCAGGATGTCTTCTTCAAGGCCTTCCAGAAGCTCGACCAGTTCAAGGGCGACTCCAAATTCTCCACATGGCTGGTCCGGATCGCGGTCAACGAGAGCCTGATGCGGCTCCGCAAGCGCAAAACCTCCAAAACCGTCTCCATGGACCAGGACCTTCAGACCGAAGAGGGCTCCATCCCCCGCGATTTTGCCGAGTGGCGCCCCAATCCCGAGCAGATTTACTCCCAATCCGAGCTCGGAGACATCCTGCGTAAAACAATCGCAGGTTTGCCCCCAGGTTTTCGCACCGTTTTCACTCTTCGCGACATCGAAAACTTGTCGACCGAAGAAACCGCAGCGGCGCTCAAGCTCAGCGTCCCGGCGGTCAAGTCTCGACTGTTGCGCGCGCGGCTTCAACTCCGCGAACGCCTCAGCCGTTACTTCCGGCAGAAGAATGAGGCCCCCAAGTGAACTGCACGGATTTCCTCGCAAAACTAACCGACTTTTTTGACGGCAACATCGAACCCGATCTGATGTCCGAAGTAAAAGAGCACCTCGGCCAATGCCATCATTGTGAAGTCGTCGTCGACACCACCCGTAAGACCATCGAAGTCTACCGCGGTAACGAAATCTACGATTTTCCCGACGATCTCAGCACCCGTCTCCGCGCCGCCGTCATGGCCCGCTGCGAAAAATCTTCCTGCACACCCGACGCGAAAAAGAAACTCAAAACCTAACCCTCGCACCGCATCCCTCAGGATCCTCGCACCTCATCCCTCAAGCCTCGCCCCTTAACAAACCCAAGCGCCAACGGCGCGCCCTATACCAGTCGTCCACCGGCTACGCCGACCCGCCGGGGATGAAACTGCTTTTGGCCGATCTTTTATTTTGTTCGACTTACATTCTTGTTTCTTATCAGCCTGGGGCGAAGCCCCAGGAACCTCAGCCCACCCACCAGAGCGCTGAAGGCGCGACCTATACCCGCCACAACTCTGAAACGACAAAAGCCGCCCGAAGGCCGCTTTTGTCAGTTCACCGGCCTTCCGGGTTACTTCACAACAGACTGAAACAGCGGCGAAGTCAGCAGATTCGCAAACTGCGTATCCGAAGAAGAGTACGAAATACTCAGCGTGCCCGAACTCGAATCGATCGTCGTCTCATCCAGCGCCGACTTCTCCAGCGGAGATCCCGAAGTCTTCTTCATGATCATCACGCCCTTCATCAGCGTCGCCGCGGTCGCCGCCGTCATCGTGTCCGACATCACAACCGCCATATCGAACCGCACGCCATTGCCGAAGTCCATCGTGTACCGCGCGCTCTTCATGCGGTTCTTCACGGTGTCGTAGTCGGCCAGTTGAGCAGCTTCACCCAGCACGCTCTTCATCATGGTTTGCGTGCCCTTCTGGTCCAGCAGGCTCCACACCGCGCGCGTGTCGACGGCCGCCATCTCGTTCATCATGTCGCCGTTCGACAAAAAGTTCGGAGCCATGCCGTCACGCGCATCGATCGCCGCTTTCACAGCATCCTTGTCGCCAAACACCATCGTCGTCTGGTTCAGGAACGCCACGCTCATCCCGGCCGACCCCATCGGATAAATGCTGGTATTGCGCAGCATCACCGGCTTGGTCTTGTCCTTCGCGAACTTCGCCATAATGGAGGCCGAGTGGAACTGCCCCATCGCAATCCCGATAATCCGCGTCCCATCGCTGCCTGGAGCGCGGAACGCCGCAAACGCCAGCGTGTCGGCGTCCTGGTCCACCTTCAGCCCGGAGGTCTTCAGGGCCGACTCCAGCCGCTTCAGCTCCGGCGGTAGCACCCGGTCCTTCAACTGCATCGCGGCCGGCGAGTTCTGCATCGCCTTGTAGTCCACCACGATGATCTGCTGCACGTCCCGCGGGATCGAGGCTTTCGCGTCGCCACTCAGTTGCGCCGCATGAGCGCACACCGGCGCCATCATCGCGACCATCGCCGCGACCGCCATTCGCTGCTTCCACATCTTCAAAGTCGTCACTGTCATCACCTTTGGGGTTCCCTCACAACGGGCTTCGCAGCACCGTCTTCTATTCTTTCCTGAAACATCCATCACTGCAAGCACTTTAGGGCCAGTCCAGTGGATGCTTCAACCTGCGTTCCAGCACTTTTCGCTCCGGATCGAACTCAACTGTTTGACGTACCCATTCCGCATTCGCTTCATACGCCTGCTCGGGAATTAACCCGATCAGTTCGCCGCCGTCGATTTCCGCCCCATGTTTGCGCCCGAACGTCGCTACCGTCTCGAATACCTTCCCCATCGGCGTTTGCTGAAAATCGGTGATATTCATGCTCACCTGGGCCCGCCCATTGGCGACCACGCCCATCGCCTTCACGCCCAGCAGGCCCCCATTCGACGCGCGGATATCTTTGGCAATCGCCCGCGCCACGCTCACCGGAACGCTGAGGTCCGGCACCGTGCTGACCAGATACACGTTGTAGGCAATGAGGAACTTCCGCGCCCCGACAGCGCTCGCCCCAGCCGTTGTATGCAGTCCCGGCCCACCGACATCCGGCCGCCGCATCGTATCCTTGGTCGAATCTGTCAGCAAACCCTCAAACTGCCCCCGCCGCACGTCCTCCAGATTTACCCGGTCCGGCCGGGTCGCCGCTGCCTCATAAAAGTACACCGGAACCCCAAACCTCCTCCAGATCGCCATTCCCGCCTGCCGCGCCAGCATCGCGCACTGCCCCAGCGAAATCCCGCTGCACGGCACAAACGGAATCACATCGGCCGCCCCGATCCTGGGGTGCACGCCATTCTGCTTGGTCAGGTCGATCAACTCGGCAGCCTTTCCCGCCCCACGCACGGCGGCCTCAACCACCGCCTCCGGCGCTCCCGCAATCGTCACCACCGAGCGATTGTGGTCCGGGTCCATCGAAAAGTCCAACAGATGCACCCCGTCCACGTGCATCGAACGCACAATCTCGTGGATCTTCCCGGCGTCCGTTCCCTCAGAAAAATTCGGAACGCACTCTACAATCGGCCCATCAATCATCAGCTTCTCAACTCTTGTCTTGCCGTTCCAATCCCTATTTCCTAATCCCTACTAGAGCGGATTCCTCTTTGATGTAGAGTCTCCCGCGGGCCAGGGCTGAAGCCCGCTGCTACTCCGGTACGGCATGCCCGATGGAATTCTATATATCATCTCGGAATTCGCTCTAACCAATCCTCTGCTTCTTCACTTCCACCAGCTATAGCCAATCGAAAACTGCAAACTCGAATTCACCCCGGGATTTTTGTCTCCAAGGCTTGCACTGGAAATATGCACCGCATTCACGGCAAAGTCTATAGACCTTCTGGGTCGCAGAAAGTAATGCGCCCCCACGCCCCCCTGCGGCGTAAAGTTCCACACACTGGTATTCGCCTGGGGGCCGGTCTGGGTAGGATCCAATATGTCCAGATTGCCGACCGCCGGATACTTATGGTTCGTCCAAATCACCCCACCGGCACCTTGCACCCACGGCATCAATCTCCGGCCATGCGTAAAATTCCAGCGCAGGATGATCGGCGTGATACTCGCACCATCGAACGTGCCGCCGACGGTATAGGGAGGACTGCAAAGTATCGCACCGGGACCGGCCGCCGGATAAGGCACGCATTTAACCCGCTGAAACTTCGGCGTATACGACTGCCACAGCGGAAACACCTCCACCCCATACTCAAAATTCCCCTTGAACAGCCCCGTCCCGATCTCCGGCGTCAGCGCCTTCCCCGCATGTCCGCCGACCGTGAAGAAGCTGAAGTCCGTCCGGTCCTGAAGGCCCACGCCACCCTGCACCAGAGCCCCAAAGTCCCACGCATTTGCGTTTGCCAACGCACTCACAGGCGCCACATCCGGGCCACGTTGGGCGACACAAACGCCGGTCGCAAAGCAAGTCAGCAAAGCGACAATCCACTTCAAACTCTTCATTCACCCTCACAGCCGAAAGCCGCCATCGGCTGGCGGCTTTCTCTACTCTCTACACTCTATCCTCTAACCCCTGTCCTCACGCCGAAACCGTCTCTTCGTCCATATCGAAGTTCGAGTAAACGTTCTGCGTATCGTCGAGGTTGTCGATCACATCCAGCAGCCTCAGCATTGCTGCCGCCGGCGCGCCTTCCAGCTTCGTATACGTCGAGGCGATCATGGTCACTTCCGCGTGTTCCGGCGTAATCTTCGCAGCCTTCAGCGCTTCCGTGACTGCCTCATAGTCCTTGGGCGAAGTAATAATTTCCCAGTTCTCGCCTTCGTCGCTCAGGTCTTCCGCGCCGGCATCGAGCACGATCTCCGTCAGTTTGTCCTCGTCCACGCTCTTCGCGACGACGATGACGCCCTTCTTCGTAAACATATGCGAAACCGACCCGGGCGCACCCAGATTTCCACCGTTCTTCGTAAACGTATGTCGAATCTCGCTAGCCGCGCGATTCTTGTTGTCCGTCAGTACATCAACGAGAATCGCGACGCCACCGGGCCCGTAGCCCTCGTACGTCATTTCTTCGTACGCCGCGCCCTCAAGCTCGCCCGTACCCTTCTGGATCGCGCGCTTGATATTGTCCTGCGGCATGTTCTCGGCTTTCGCGGCCGCAATCGCACCGCGCAGCCGCGGGTTGCCGTCAGGATCGCCTCCGCCGCCCTTGGCGGCGATGGTGATTTCCTTGATCAGGCGTGTGAAAATCTTGCCGCGCTTGGCATCCAGCGCGCCCTTCTTATGCTTAATTGTCGCCCATTTTGAGTGGCCGGACATCCATGAACCCCTATGCTCAATACCGCAGCGTGAAATCGTCGCCGCACGCAAAAACCGCCATAAACAGCGGCCTCCCGCACATCTTCGTCGCTGCAAATTGTAGCACGCAGAGGCCCTTCCCCGCCCTCACTGGCAACTCGCAACTGGCAACTGAAAACTCGTAGCTCGAAGCTCGTAGCTCGAAACTAAAACCAAACCGGTCTTCGCTACACCTTCCCACCCATCGCCCGCACCAACCCATTTGCATCCTGTACCGGCGGCAAGCAAGCATTCCCCCGGCAAACCATCGCAAAGCTCCCCTCCACGTCCGGCAACCCCGGCAGAGTCTCCGCCAGCGCTGGCGGCAGACTCCCAAAGTCCTCCCGCCTCAACCGCACCACACCCTTGTTCACCGCGAACGGACGCAGCGCCACCCGCCCAAGTTCCGCAGCCGCAGCATCACCCCCCACCACACAAACCTGCACCGGCGGATAAACGACCCGCGCCAGCGCCAGACCATAACTCGCCGCATACAGCCCAAAGTGCTCCACAATCCCAGCAAAAGCCTCCAGCGTATCCTCCGCCTTTTCCTGATACGAGCGGTCGCCGCTCAGCGCCTCCAGCCGCAGCAACAGCGTCGCCGCCACCGGGTTGCCGGCCGGCACTGGAGCATCCTGCAACGGCTTCCGCCGCGCGCCCAGCGCCCCAATCGGAGCCTCCGCTCCCTCCATCTGCTCCGTATCGAAAAACCCACAACCCACCGCATCGTAAAACCGCGCAATCATCGCGTCGGCAAGCGCCCTGCCGGTGTTGTAGTAACGCATCTCGCCGGTCGCCTCCCACGCATCGAGACACGCGTTCCCCAGGAACCCATAATCCTCCAACACTCCCGCAACCTTCTCCCGCGGCGTCACACCCTCGCCGTAAGCGACCACATGCGCCAACCCAATACTTGGGTCCCACGCCACATTCAGCACGCGGTCCAGCGACTTCAGCGCAAACTCGGTCGCCGCCGCATCATCCAGCCCGCGACCCGCCACCAGGGACGCCGAAACACACATCGCATTCCACCCCGTATAAATCGTCTTGTCCACATACGGAGTCTTCCGCTCCAGCCGCGCCGCATACATCTTCCGCTTCGCCGCGTCCAGCACCAGCCGCTGTGCGTCGCTCGGCGAGCCCTTCACATGCAGCACGTTTTTGGCGACGTTGTGGTGCATATCGCCAATCTCGCGAATATTCAAAAACTCCGCCGCCACCGCGAATTCTTCCGCCGACAACACCGCCTTCGCCTCAGCCAACGTCCACGTAAAGTAGTCGCCATCGTCATCGAGAGAATCATCGGCATCCTGCGACGCATAAAACCCGCCGCGCTCACGATCGCTCAGCCACTCGTCTATCCACCGGACGATACCCTTCGCAACCGCCGCAAACTCCGCATCCCCAAACGTCTGGAACGCGTGGACGTAGTTCTTCAACAACTCGCTGTTGTCGTACGCCATCTTTTCGAAGTGCGGCACAATCCAGCGCTCGTCCACCGAGTAGCGATGAAATCCCCCCGCCAACTGGTCATGAATCCCACCCTCCGCCATCTTCTTCAGCGTCACCGTCGCCACCGTCTTCGCCTGCTCCGCAAACTCGCCACCCCGCCCCGCCGCGTCGATCAGCAAATCTATCGCCGCCGGATGCGGAAACTTCGGCTGCGACCCAAACCCGCCATTGCGCTCATCGAACTGCTTCACCGCCGACGCAACCAGCTTCCCCAGCAGCTCCTCGCCCAGATCGCCCGACCGCCCCGAAAAAGTCTCGCTATGCTCGATCGCCGACATCACGCTGCTGGCCGATTCATCCACCTCATCGCGCCGCTTCTCGAACGCCTCCGCCATCGTCATCAGCACGCGCCGAAAACTCGGACGCCCATGACGGTCAGTCGGAGGAAAATACGTCCCCCCAAAGTACGGTTTCCCATCCGGAGTCAAAAACGCCGTCAGCGGCCACCCACCCTGCCCACTGATCGCCTGCACGGCCGCCTGGTAGCGCGTGTCGACATCGGGCCGCTCGTCGCGGTCCACCTTCATTGCCACGAAATGTTCGTTGATCACCGCCGCCGTCGCCGGATCTTCATAACTCTCGCGGTCCATCACGTGACACCAGTGGCACCACACGGCACCAATGTCCAGCAGGATCGGCTTGTCCTCGGCGGCCGCCTTCGCAAACGCCTCCGCGCCCCACTCATTCCACTCGATCGGCTGATGCCGCGCCGATCTCAAATACGCCGACGCCGCCTTCGCCAAACCATTCTCATGTTCATCGCTCATACTTCAAGCCTACGCGAGAACCGGTCGTCTACGCACCCACCAGCGTCTTCGCCAGCCGCACGTACAACTCCACGCACTCCAGCAACTCACTCTTCCGAATCCGCTCATCCGGCGTATGAGCCACATGAATGCTCCCCGGCCCCAGTAAAAACGGCTCACCCCAATTCGTCAGCGACGGAATATCCGTCGTGAACTTCGCGACCATCGTCGCAATGCCTTCAATCGCCCGCATTTGGACAAACGGCAGCTCCAGCGAAAACTCCACCTCCGCGCGCCCCGCCACCGCCTCCACAATCGCCGCGCGAGTCCCTTCCGCCGGCCCCACCAGCCGCACCAGCAAATGCGCCTCCGCCTTATCCGCAATCACGTTCGGAGCCCGCCCACCCTCAATCAACCCCACATTCATCGTCGACTCGCCAATCCCCTCCACCACCGGCAACTCCAACGCCTGCACATCATGCAACGCCCCCAGCAGCTTATCGATCGCCGACTCACCCAGCTCCGGATAAGCCGAGTGCGCCATCTTGCCATGCGCTCTCAACTCGACACGCAAACACCCCTTCGACGCCAGCGCCAGCCGATTGTCCGTAGGCTCGCCATTGATCAAAAACCGCGACCCCCGTGGATTTTCGTTCGCCACCTTCGCCCCGGCCGAATCCCGCTCCTCCCCCACAACAAACAGCAGCCCGACCTTCACCCCATCCGCGCGCAACTTCTCCGCAGCCGCAACCTGAGCGGCGATAATTCCTTTCGCATCGCAAGTCCCTCGCCCATACAAAAACTCATCATCCTCACGACACGGCCCCAAAAACGGCGGCACGGTATCCATATGCGTCGAAAAAACCACATCCGGCGTCACGCCCGTGTCGCACGCATACACATTGAACCGCGGCCCATCCCCGCGCCCTGGCGTCTTCGCGGGATCGGGCTGCGCCACCGCCTGCCTCTCCACGGCATACCCCTGCCCCGCCAAAAACTCGGCCAGAAACTCCCCCGCCGGCGCCTCACGGTACGTAGTCGACTCAATATCGACAAGCTGTCGCGTTAGTTGGATCGCATCGATGGGCATTGCCTCCAGCATAACCCGTCCACACGGCCACAACTCCGGGGTGACCCATCTACGGCGCGGCTTTATGCGCCTTAGGTGGGCTTGCGCGAATCGCGACCGCTCTCCCCGACAACCCACAACCGAGAACCCACAACCCCAAACCGCTACACTCACCCCATGGCGATCCAGACAGTCGACAACCTCCGCGGCCCCGCCGGCCACCTCGAAGCCATCCTCAATACCGGCTCACCCGACGCCCTCTACGCCGCCGTCGTCGCCCACCCGCACCCGCCCAGCGGAGGCACCATGCACACCAAGGCCGTCTACCACGCCGCCAAGGCCTTTTCGCACTTCGGTCTCCCCGTCCTACGCTTCAACTTCCGCAGCGCCGGCCTGAGCGAAGGCGCTCACGACGAAGGCCGTGGCGAAGTCGACGACGTCCGCGCCGCACTCGACTGGCTCGACCGCACCTTCCGCCTCCCCATCCTCTTCGCCGGCTTTTCCTTCGGCTCCAACGTCGGGCTGCGCGCCTGCTGCGGAGACGCCCGCGTGCAAGGCTTGGTCGGCCTCGGTCTCCCCGTCCACGCCCACAACCGCGACTACAACTACAACTTCCTCCCCGCCTGCCGTGCGCCGAAGCTCTTCATCTCGGGCGACCACGACAACTTCAGCCCCCGCGGCATCCTCGAGTCTGTCCTCGCGACCGCCCCCGACCCCAAACGCATCGTCTGGATCGAAAACGCCGACCACTTCTTCGCCGGCATCCCCTCCTCCCCCGCCTCCAAGCTCGAAGCCATGCAAGCCGCCATCCGCACCTGGCTCACCGACACCTACGGCCTCTAAGCATTTCCTCTACGCTCAAACCTCTAAGCTCTGAGCTCTCCAAAACCCAAGGCAGCGGCGCTTCCTCGAACCTCGCATCCTCGTCCCTCGCACCTCAACAGAACCCGACGCCCTCATTCTCGCCCCAAAGCCAACCGCCCGGTATCGAGCCAAATCAGCCACGTCCGAATGATCTTTCCACACTCCCCCGCCGCCTCATCATTCGGCAAATGCCCCACACCCCGCAACGTAAATTGTTCCCACCGAGTCATATGTTTCTGCAAGGCCGCAGCAGTTCCAATAGGAACTACTGGATCGCTATCTCCCCACAAAAACAGCACCGGCAATCGAATCGGCTCGGCCTCAATCTCTCGCCCGAGCGCATCCATATCAGCATTCCACGTCTTGATCAGCCGCAGCACCGACTCAACCGTCGCAGGCTCCGCCAGACTCGCGCGGTAGGGCTTGAAATCCACGTCCACCTTCCGCCCCTTCGGCCCCATCAGACGCCGGAAACCAAGCCCCTGACACCACTGCGGAAACAACCGAAAACTCCGCGCCACCATTCCACCGATCCACGAGTTATAAAACCAAATCAACGGCCGCTCTCGATGCAAAAACGGATGCGCCGGACAAAGCAGAATCAACCCACCTACCGCCCCCGAAAACGACGCTCCAATCTGCAACGCGATCGCTCCACCATGCGAGTGCCCAAGCACAATCGGCCTCTCCAGTCCCACCACCGCAGCAAACGCAACAACCAGCTTCGCCAGCCCCCGCAAACTCAAATCCGACGGCCCCGCCAACTCCGTCCCCGGCAAATTCAGCGCAATGATCCGCCGGTCCACCGGCAATTCCCTCACCAACGCCGCAAACGTCTCCGCCGACGCAATCAACCCATGCAGCAGCAACAACGGCGCCTTCTCCTCGACACCGACAGCGTCGCGTTCAACGTACGAAAGCCGGATTCCATCGACCACCACACTCTGCCGCTCGATCATGCGACATTCTCTCAGGGCCGCCGCTCCATCCACTCCCCAATCAACCCCGCACACTCCTCCACCAGCAAATGCCCATCCGCCGCAGTGTCACCCAAGTGCGTTCACTTGTCCTCGTCGGTGCCCGCGGCTCACCTTATTTTGAGGAGAATGGGTGGAATGAGTGGAGCAGGTTCCTTCCCATCGAAGGTGACGAAAAGATGTGCCATTTCATCCACCAGTTCATCACTGCCCGATGTGAGGGTCCAACAATATACGTCTCCTTCGGCCACGGCGCACGTCTTCAGAACGGAAGATGGACGACCATTGTTCGGGACTATTGATCCACGGACGACCATCGCTCTGTGGACGGAAAGCAGATATAACCGGGGATCGGTAAATTCATCCTTCGGTCCCTTCTTCATACTCTTCACAATATTGGTGAAGAAGCTGCTGAGGAACTCATCTGTCGGTCGCTTCTTGAGACAGGCCATGTCCAGCTTGATGACAAGGAGCGAAGACGCAGCAGAATCTGTCAGGCCATGACCGGAAAAGACGATATCGGTACAGATAGAGGGCGCCTCACCTCTGGCTTGCGCATCCGCGCGCTGCTTGGCCAAGACCGCTTGAGAAGCTGCCGTCCGATCCTGGAAAGACACAGGGTACTCGAAGGTGAACTTTCCTGAATCGACGCGATACGTAGTCGTCGACTGGGGCTTCGTCGACTGAGCCTTCGTCACACTAGCCGGACGGGCGGACAGCAGTAATGCGATAAAAGCCATTCCAGTGAGCATGGCAGAGATGATAGCAGAGCGATCCCGGTTGCCCACTGGATACACATCCCGGCCGCGGTCACGGAGCTTCGCTGCGATGCTTTCCCGCGAACCTCAACCTTCCGCGTCCACCCGCCCCAGCCACGCGCAAATCGCCCGCGCACACGCCTCCGGAGCCTCTTCCGCCAACAAATGCCCCATCCCGGGCAGAGTCACGCGCTCGCAATCCGCAAGATGCTCTTCCAGCTTCGCTGCGCTTGCCATCGGGACCACCGGATCTTCATCCCCCCAGATCAAAAGCGTAGGCACCTCGATCGCCTGTTCCGCCAAAGCCTCCTGCAACTCCGCCATATCGACGTCCCACGTCGCCAGCATCTCCAGCACCCGCCGCAGCGTATTGCGGTCCCGCAGCACTCGCAGATACGGCCGCAAATGGCGCATCCGAATGCGGCTCTTCGGCCCCGCCGCCTCGTTGTACGCCCGCAAAATCATCCAGCTAGGCGCCAGCGGTATACTCAACGCCAAAAACCGCCCCGGCTGTCGCAGATAAAAATTCACGACATGGCTCCGATACCCACCAAACGGATGCGCCGGAGCCATCAGCACCAGTCCGCGCAGCAGCCCGCGCTCCGTCGCCGCCAGCCGCAGCGCCAGCACCCCGCCATGCGAGTGGCCAATCACCACCGGCCGCCCTAGCCCCAGACTCTCTACAAATCCGCGAACCAACCCCGCCAGATTCGCCTGGTGCACATCCAGTTTTTTCGCCCGATCCACCGGCTCCGCCGACAGCAAATCGATCGCCACGATCCGCGGGTCCTCAGGGAGTCCCGCAATCAACTCGGTCAGTGTCTCCGCGGTGGCCAACAACCCATGCAGCAGCAGAATCGGCGCCCCATCGCCGCCCTCCCGCTCCAGATAGTTCAACCGGACGCCGCCGACCACCACCTGCCGCTGAATCAACTCATCCACGCGCGTTAAACCGCCGCTGCCGCGAGTTGCTCCGCGTGCTCCTCGGCCCCCGGCACCTTCAGCAGCCGCCGCAACAGCTCCATCGCACTGTCCACATGCTCGCGCTGCAACAGGAACGACGGCAAAAACCGCATCACATTCCCCTGCACCGAGTTCAGCATGAAGCCCTCTTCCAGTGCCTGCTCCGCCAGCGGCCGCATCGGCACATTCAGTTCCAGCCCCAGCAACAAGCCCTGCCCACGCGCCTCAATCGCCATCGACGATTCCCGCGCCAGGTCCTTCAGCCCTTCAAACAGATAAGCCCCGACCTCAGCCACCTGTTGCAACAAGCCTTCATCGTCGACGATCGACAAAAACTCCAGCCCCAGCCTGCAAGCCATCGGACTCCCGCCCAGCGTGCTGCCATGCTTCGCGACACCGAACGAGTCGAATAGCTGCTCATTCACCAGCAACGCGCTCAACGGAATCCCTCCACCCAGCGGCTTGCCCAGGATCAGCACATCCGGCTTCACGCCCGTGCGCTCAAACGCGAACCAGGCGCCGGTGCGCCCCAGACCACTCTGAATCTCATCGAAAATCAGCAGCGTATCGTGCTCCGTCGCCAGCTTTCGGGCCTCAGCTAGAAACTCGTTGTCCAGAACATGCACGCCACCCTCACCCAGCAGCGGCTCCATCAACACCGCAGCCGTCGCTTCTGTCACAGCCTCACGCAACCCCGCAATATCGTTACGCTCGACGAACCGCACATGCGGCAGTCCGGGCCCAAAGTCCAGCCGATATTTGTCCTGCCCGGTCACCGACAGCGAGCCGTACGTCCGGCCGTGGTACGACCCATGCAGCGCCACAATCTCCAGCTTGGAATGCGCAAAGTTCTGCCGCGCATGGGTCCGCGCCAGCTTCAGCGCACCCTCCACGGCCTCCGACCCGCCGGTCGAGTAAAACACGCCCTTCATCCCCGAAAGATCGCACAGCCGCTCCGCCAGTTCCCCCGGATACCGGCTCGCATACTGCGGCGACAGATGCACCATCCGCCCCGCCTGGTCGGCCATCGCCGCAACCATGCGCGGATGCGCATGTCCCAGTGCATTCACACCCAGCCCCGCCATCAGGTCCAGATAGCGGTTGCCGGAAGTGTCCCACAGATAGACCCCCTTTCCGTGGTCCATCACCACCGGATAGCGGGCATAAACCGGCAGCAAATGCGCCGAGTCTCGATCGAGAATTGTTTGGGCGTGGTCGTTCTGATGAAAAAAAGACATGTCTCATCCAGTTCACAGTGTTTGCGCCCCGTGGTCAAGCTCCGAGTGCCTTCCACTGATGGCGACGGCTTGGCTCGGGCACTTGAAATTCGGCAACGGTATTGGATTTTGGATGGCGTTGGGTGCCAGTTGGCCGCTGATGTTACCGGAATACGTGCTCAATCAACCTCGTTCGCCAGAGCGCGAAACCAGAGCGCGCCCTTGATGTTTTGGAAGTTGTCGAAATTCAACTGCTGCCCAGCAAACTGGCTATCCGGCAAGGGACGCCAGTATTGCTCGACGCCGGCACGGGACTTCGCGTCAGCGAACTCTTGGCTTCGCTGGCAGGATGTGGATTCCTGCTACGCTGGCGTCGCCAAAGCGCCTATCCGTCCGATGACGACTATGTGTTCGCCAGCGAAACCATGATGGGAGAGCAGACTTACTGGCCCGGCAAGCTGTTACACGACCACGACCGTCGCCACGCCCGGAGTACGAACTTAGCTCGTTTCGATAAGGGACTTTGCAGGAAAAGAGGGGAAAGGGTCACCGCCCGTTCCCAGCGAACGGTCGCACCCTCACAAACACCTCAAACGCCGCCGGCCCCGAACCATAATCCGGCTTCAGAACCCCCGGCACCCCGTAGGCGGTAACCTGCGCCCCAACCGCTGTCCGAAAGTGAGGCAGGAAAGCGAAATCGCGGTCATAGCCGAACGTATAAGCCTGCACATGCCCGATCGGTTCTTCCTCGAAGCCCACCGGTGGCGGGTTCGGCCCATTCAGCAGTTCATTCGAGCGTCCGGCGTTTTCCAGGCGAGTCCAAACATAGTTCCGCGCCTTGAACCGTAGCAACGACTCCAGCAGATAGCTGTTCTCCTTCGAGCTGTCGGCCAGCGACCGCGTCCGTCCCCACAACGCGGTGCTCGCCCAGTTCCCGTCCTTCAGCGGCCTGTTATACATCACCGACGCGGTCGTCCGCGCCTGATTCTCGCCCGGAAATAGTGCCTCGGGACTGGCGATCCGGGCATACGAATACTGCCCGCTCCAGTCCTTGCCCGGCTGTAGCGTCAACCGAGTCGACCACGAATCGATCGGCCCTGCGTCGATGTTCCAGCGGTTTTCATTCGGCTCCCGTCCATGAAAGCCGCTGGCCTCAACCCTCGCGATGCTCTGGGTCAGAGCCACGGTCACCACGTCGTCGGCAATATGCGTCGAGTCCTCCTGATGATGGCCGAGCGTGCCGAACGGGTTCTCCGAAGCCGACGCCCGGTGCGGATACGCCGTCGGCCCTATCGCCGGATCGCCCATCGGCGCCGCATAGAGCGAAAGCAACGTCTCCTCGCCCAGCTTCAGGTCATACAGCGCGGCGATCTCCATAAAGAAGTCGTGCGGATGCTGCCCATCCACAATCGGTTTCCCAAACGCGGTCTCCCCCTGCTGAAACAGCAGCGGGTACTGCCGCCCGGAGACCGTCGCCGGTTCCAGGCTGAACATCGCCCGCACCGTCAACTGCCCCGGCCCCAACTCGCGCTCCGCCATCGGCATAAACCAGTTCGTCGAAAAGAACTTGTCCGCGCCGCGCGGCCCGCTCTGCTGGATGTCCGTAACGAACGCATTGGCGTGGAACATCAGCATCCAGTCGCCGCGCATCGTCATCAGCATTGGAGTGGGCGTCGAATCCGGCTCCGCGCTCGTACCCGACGATGCGTGGTGCAGTATCTGCTGGCGAAACGTCTGCGGCTGCATCTGCTCCATCAGTTCCTTCATGCCGGACCCCATCTTCATCCCCGGCATGGGGTCCATCGGTTTCGAGTCCTGGGCCTGAGTCAACATTGAAGATAGAAGGAGTACCAATACTGCTGAAAACTTGTTCATATCCGTCCCTTGCGCCGCCTCGACGGAGGCGCAGCTGTTCTTATCGCTTCGAATGGATCTCCACGGAAAGATCGGTCCCGCACAATCGGGGGAAGCAAATTTCCAAACGGAAGGACGGATTTTCTCGACTAGACGCGGAGGCTTACGGAAAGTAGACCGGCCGAAGTTCGCCGGAAAGGCGGCCGTTTGGCGATCAGCCGACTACCCCCACGCACTCTCGGCGACGGCAATGTTCCCCGCACGGCCCAACGCACACCGTTGAAGCCAGCAACGCTGGAGGCACTGGTTTCAGTCGCCACAACGGAGGCGTGATGACAAAGGGTTCCGCTACCATCCGCAACAGGGTGCGAGGCCATGCCGCCCGGGCAGTGGTCGCCGGACATGTCCATTTCGCGCGACCCGTTCGCAGCCCGACAGCAGCTCCGCGGGGATAGCGACGAGCACGCGCTTTCGCAAACCACGCTCTGCGAAGAAACCGCCAGAACAAGCAGGGCGATCACCAGGGCACACGCGTTTCTCAAGCGGGTCGACATACCCCCATTGTAATGACAATCGCCCGAACGAGTGCCGGTTCAACAATCTCGAACGCAAATTGAAATGAGGAAATGACAAATCGCATTCCTCATTTGAGGCGCTCATTAAATCTCTTGCGCTCTGCAAAACTCGTGCTACATTCCATTCACCACTCGCAGGGAGCGAGGGTACAAATGGCGTCCGCGCACTCACGCAGGCTCCTCACCATCAGCGCCGCAGCCGCGACGCTGCTCTTGCTTTCAGCCTCTGTAATTGTGTTCCGAGCGCACCGCACGCTCACCGAAACCTCCCACTCCGTCGCCGATTCCCACCATCTTCCCTTCACCTTCGGCCCGCTGGCGCTGCCGCCAAACCTCGGTTTCGAGGCGATTACGGCGCCCGCGTCGTTCACCTCGGCAGCCGCGCTCGACGGCCACATCTTCGTGGCAGGCGCCAGCGCGCTCAACGTGTACAACTCCGCCGGAACGCTGGAGCACAGCTTCCACGTCGGCCTCGACCTTCCCCCAGCGCCGCTCGGTCGCATGATCGTCGCGCGCCTCCGCGGCCAGTCGCAGCCGCAACTGCTGATCGCCACCGCCGGCGCCGGAGTGCTGCTCTACGACGCCACCACCCAGACCTTCCGCCAGCTTCTCCCCGTATCCGCCGACCTCCGCGACATCACCGCGCTCGCCGCGCTGTGTTCGGGCGAACTCCTCGCCGGAACGCGCCGCCACGGCGTCCTTGTCTACAACGGCAAGACCCTCGAAGTCTTCCGCCCCGAATACGCCGACGCTTCGATCACCGCGCTGCTCGCCGTCGACAACGACGTCTGGGCCGGAACGCAGGACCACGGCCTCTTCCACACCCACGCCGGAATCACCGACCACTTCGACTCCGAACTCCCCGACCCGCACATCGAAACCCTCGCCGCCGAGGGCAACCGCGTCTTCGCCGCCACACCGCTGGGCGTCGAGCTACTCGAAGACGGCCGCCCGTCGCGCACGGTCGCTCCCAACACCTTCGCCCACGCCCTGTTCGCCGAACCCAAAACCCTCACGCTCTCCACCATCACTGAAGGCGCAACTACCGTTGCGCTCGACAGCGCACGCACGCACGCGGCCTTCATCCCTGACGACAACGCCGAGCCGACCGAACAGTTCCTCACCCTTCCCGGCAGCGACGACCTCTACGCCGTCCGCCACGATGGCCTCTATCGCCGCACGGGCTCCCGCTGGATAGCCGTCCTCGAAGCGACCAAAGCCGCCCTCACCGACACCAATATCGCCGCCCTCGGCTTCTCGCCCGACGGTCGACTCTGGGTGGGAACCTTCGACCGGGGTCTGGACATACTCGACCCTTCATCGGCGACCGCCCAGCACCTCGAAGACGACCACCTCTTCTGCATCAACCGCATCGCCCTCGACCCGGTCCGCAACACCATGGCCGTCGCCACCGCCAACGGCCTCGTCCTCTTCGACGCCGCCGGCAAGCCCCGCCAGGTCCTCACGCGCCGCGACGGCCTCATCTCCGACCACGTGACCGACGTGGTTTACACAGGCGACCGCATGACGGTCGCCACACCCGCGGGCCTCACCTTCGTCGACAGCACCGGCATTCAGAGCCTCTACGCCTTCCAGGGCCTGGTCAACAACCACGTCTACGCCCTCGCTGCATCGGCCGACGGCACCGAGCTGCTCGCCGGGACCCTCGGCGGAGTTTCACTCCTCGCCCACGACACCGTCCGCCGTAACCTCACCGTCTCCAACTCCGGCCTGCGCCACAACTGGATTACCGCCGCGCTCCCCGTCGACGGCGGCTACATGGTCGGCACTTATGGCGCGGGCGTCATGCGCCTCGACGCCGCCGGGCATTTCTCGCCGATGGATATTGTGACGCGAAATATGGTCGTCAACCCCAACGCTATGCTTTCTACCGCTAACCACGTCTTCGCCGGCTCCCTCAACCAGGGCCTGTGGAGCTACTCCCGCGCCGCCCAGCGCTGGACCCAGGTCACCCCCGGCCTCCCCTCCCTCAACGTCACCGCCCTCGCCACCCGGGGCGGCATCCTCTACGTCGGAACACAGAACGGCCTCGTGCGCATTGCAGAATCGAAGCTGCCCCAATGAACTTCTTGCGCACCTGTCTCCTCTTCCTTACGTTCGCCTCCACGCTCACCGTAAACGCCGCGACCGGCGTGCTCATCCCGCGCGACAAGCAAGCGCCCGACCCGTCGATCCTTACCCTCGAAGAGATGTCGGTGGAGATCACCATCGACAACGGCGACGCCCGCGTGTTTATTACGCAAATCTTCCTCAACCACACCAACCGGATCGAAGAAGGCACCTACAACTTCGCGCTTCCATCGGGCTCGACCGTTTCGGACTTTGCGGTTTGGGACGGTGCTGTCCGCATCCCCGCCGTCATCCTCGAACGCAAGCGCGCCCAGGAAGTCTACGAGCAGGCCCGCATGCAGAGCATCGATCCGGGACTGCTGCAAATGGGTGAGCGCGATAATGCCGACCCTGCCCGCACCGCACTCTTCTCCGCGAAAATCGTCCCCATCCCGGCATACGGCACCAAGCGGCTCGAACTCGAGTACCACCAGCGCATCGATGCAACCGCCTTCCGCCAGGCGTTTATCCTCCCGCTGAAACCCGACGCGGTGGGAGAGCAAAGGGTCCACAAGTTTCACGTCAACCTCAGACTCCATTCGGCACACCCGTTCACCGGCCTCAAGCTCAATGCAGCCTATCCACTCAAGATCGGGCAGCAGGACGCGCACTCCCTCACCGCCAGTTTCGGTGCTATTGACACGCTCCTGACAGACGATCTCACCGCGACGTGGAGCCTCGACCCCAGCGCCGCCGACGCGCTTGAGGTCATCGCCCACCGCGACCCGCGCGCTGCGCAAAGCTCGCCCGACCAGGCTCGTCCCATGGCGGCGACCGGCCCCGAGCCGGGCTTTTTCGAGGCAACCGCGCTCATTGGAGAGGGAGCAAACAAGCCGACGAGCGACGACGTTGCCCCGCCCCGCACTATCGTTGTGCTCTTCGACAACTCCCTGTCCATGCAGTGGGAAAAACTCGAACGCAGCTACGGCGCGGCCGAAACCCTGCTGCGCAAACTGCGGCCAAGCGACCGCTTCAACGTCATTCTCTTCAACCAGGACACGGCCAGCTTCTCGCCGCAGCCCGTCCCCGCCGACGCTGCCCACATTCAGCAGGCGCTCGACTTCATCCGCGCCAGCAAGCTGCGCGGCGGGACCGACATCGGCAAAGTCCTCACTACCGGCCTGGCGCAATCGACGGAGCCCGACACATCCCTCGTCCTGCTCACCGACGGCGGATCCGACCGTGGCGCAACCATCATCACCGGCAAGATCGCCGCGAACTACACCCGCGCCCGGAAGGCTGTATCCCACCCGCCGCACACCGATATTTTTGCCGTCGGAGACGACGCCAACCTCGGCCTCCTGCGCCTGCTCGCAAAGAACGATGGCATTCTCGAACAGGTCCGCTCCACCGAGCCCGTTGAATTCCACCTCGCCGCGTTTCTCTCGAAGATCACGCACAACCCCGTCACCGGTCTCGCCCTCGACATCAAGCCGGCCTCCGCGCCGAAATTCGTGTATCCACTCGACGACGCGGTCTTCACAGGCTCCATCGCTTCGTGGATCGGCCAATACACGCAGCCCGCCAAACTCGACCTCGACCTCCACGGCATCCGCAACAACGCCACCTTCGACATCAAGGCAACGGCCGCGTTCCCCGCGACCGAGCTCAACCACCCGCAACTCCCGCGCCTCTGGGCCCAGGCGCGCGTCGACGCTCTGCTGGACCAGATCAACCGCGACGGCGAAACGGCCGCCGCCATCGACGAGATTATCCGCCTCGCGCGCCGCTACAAACTTGTGACGCCGTATACATCGTTCCTCGCGGTCCCGCGTTCCCTGCTGCGCCCGCGCGTCATTCGCCCCGGCGACCCGGTGCTCCGCGTCCGCACCGACCCAGCGATCGAGTCTGTGATTGCGATTTTTTCCTTCGGCCTGACCAAGCCGCTGCGCCATCTCTCCACCGAAGACAGGCCCGACGCGGGCGACACCGGCGGGCGCCTGTGGGAGACGCGCTTTCTCGCCCCCGACGACATGAAAGACGGAACATACAGCGTCCGTTTGATTCTTCGCGACACATCGGGCCATACCTACCGCGAAGAGAAAACGTTCGTCATCGCAAGTACGCCGCCGACGGTGAAAATCCTCTTGCCCAACAAGCGTCTGCATCGCGGCGAGTCGATCCAGCTTCGAGCAACCGCGTCCGAAAGCACGCGGACCCTCACCGCACGATTGCCGGGCATAGCACCCATCAACATGCGCTGGAACAGCGCTGCGGCGGCGAACGCGGGCACGCTCACTATTCCCGCCGATATGCCCATTGGCGCTTATACCCTCTCAGTGACCGCTGAGGACATCGCCCACAATCTGGGCAGCGAGGAGGTACAAATCGATGTCATCCCCTAAGCCATTGCTCGCACTACAATCCGGGGTGACCCATCTTCGCCGCGCTTTTGCGGCTAAGGTGGGCATTCGCGAAGCGAACCGCTCCCGCGGGTTTCTACTCCGCCACAAACTCTTCATCATCGCGACCCTCGCGACCCCACTCACCGCCGCAGCCATCCTCCCACCCTGGCTCCAGCACATCCGCGCCGACGCCCCCTTTGAATCCGCCCTCTACCGCATGATGGATCTTCCCGGCGTCAGCGTTTTCTTCCCACGCCCGCCCAGAGAATCCGTCGCCGAGCTCAACAAACTTCCTGCATCCACCGCCCTCTACAGCCTCCGCGCACATCAGGAAGAGCAAGCCCTCGACTTCACGGTCGCCGAATCCGACTGGAAGGCCTTCGCCGCGGCGTCCCCTGACAACCGCATCCAACTCGCCGACTTCTACCAGCGCCGCCTCGCAGTGAAGCCCGAGTTCGCCACACTACTCGAAGTCGCCGGCTCACCCGCTCCCGCGAACGAAGCCTTTACCGCGCCCGCGCAACAACGTTCGTGGCAAGCATTCGAGCGGGCCCTTACGCTCGCCAACAATCAGTCCTTCGACGACGCAACGATTCTCGCGCTTTACAAGCGCTGGATCGCCCGCTACCCGCAGGAGCCCACCGTCTACGCCCGCGCCTTCACCTGGGCGCTCGATCGACACCGTTTCCCCGACGCCGAAGCCATACTCGCGCAATACAAAACCGCCTTCCCCACCGACCAGATTTTCCCGATCAAAGCCACCGCATTGCTCGCGCTGAAACACGGCGGTCCAGACGCACAACAACGCGCCCTCAGCGTCTACGACGCAGCCTTCCAGCCCCTCTGGCCCGACGCTTTGATCAGCAGCTATTTCTCCCTTCTCAGCGATACCCACAACCTCCGCCACTTCCTCGCCGACGCCAACGCGCGGCTCCAGCGCAACCCCGACGACCTCAACGCGCTCGGCCGCATCTTCCTCTATGACCGGAACCAATCGCACCCCGACGCCGCTCTCGCCGCTCTCGACCAATACCGTCGCAGCAAGGAAGCCCGCAAGGCTCCGTGGACAGCCGCCGAGCTCGACAACCTCGCGCAACTCACGCTCGCCGCACACGATGCACCCGACGCCGCGCGCTACGACTTCGCGCTCTACAGCATGGCCGGCACGCTGCCCGATGGCCGTGTTGCGAAAGAAATCGGCCTCGGCAACATGATTTCGCTGCTGCTCTCGACACCCGACCAGCCCATCACGCTCGGCGCCGGCAACCTCAGTATGTACCGCGACATCGCCACGCTCGACCGCGGACCCGGCTACTGGAACGGCGTCCTCTCCCTGTGGTTCAATAGCGCGTCGCCCAACAACGAATTCGCGGAGGAAGAAAAGAAGGCGCAGCCCTACTTCCAGCGCGCCAAGGCAGCCGAACTTCTCGCCCTGCTCGACCGCGAATCCCCCAACGCACCGCAGCGCGCCGCACTCCACGCCCAACTGCTACAGGTCTACGCGGACTACGGTGACAATGCCGCCGTGATCCACGAAGGCTCGTCCCTTCTCGCCCAGTTCCCCAACGCCGATTCCGCATTCCGCGTCTCGGTTGCGATGACCATGGCCGACGCTTACGCCCGCCAAAACGACACTACCGCTGAATTCGCGCTCTATGATCGCACTCTCGCTGAACTCGGAACCCGGGCGAAGAACATGCCCCTTAGCGCTGCCTCGTATACACCCGCCCCAACCCCACCCCCGGCCTCATCGGAGCCAGACGACAACACCAAGACGACGGCGAAGGGGTCCGAAGCCGCTCCCGCCTTCCAACTCGACACCGGCGGACCCACCGCCGCACAGCATCCAGACGCTGATGCTTATGGTCAGGTGCTCGACCGCTACCTCGGCCGCCTTACCTCAGCGCAAAAACTCACTGAAGCCCTCGCCGTCCTGCGCAAGGAACTGGACCGCAATCCCAACGACCCTCTGCTCTACGAAAAGCTCGCCAACTTCCTCGATCAGAACAAGCTCTTCGCGCAGCAGGAAGAAGTTTATCGTCAGGCCATCGACAAGTTCCCGAGCGAAGCCTGGACGGACAAACTGGCGCGCTTCTACCTCCGCCAAAAGCGCACCCAGGACTACGCCGCACTTACCCGCAAAGTCACCGACACCTTCGACGGAACCGACGTAGACACGTACTTCCGCCAGGGCATCGGCGGCGGCGCGCAGCTTTATCTCGAACTCAATCTCTACGCCCACCAACGCTTTCCGCACGACATCGTCTTCACAGAAAATCTGCTCAGCGCCTACAACTCGAGGGAGACCCGCGACCCCGCCGCCCACGAAAAACTCCTCCACGAAACCTGGTGGCAGTCCACCGACCTGACGCGCCAGTTCTTCGAGTTCCTCAGTTCTACCGGCAAGCTCGAGACAGAACTCGCGCAACTGCAACCGTCCCTCGCCAATCCCGCAGCCAAGGAGGAGGCTGCCGAAGCCCAGCTTTGGCGTTCGCACTTTGAAGAGAGCGCGCCCCTGTTCGCCGATCTCTCGGCCGCCTACCCGGCCGACGTCGCGATTGGGACCACGGCCTCCGACCTGCAACGTTCGCTGGCGTGGTTCGATCCTTCGCACACTGCAACGTCGATCGCGATCGAGCAGCGCTTGCTCTCTGCAAACCCCGGGGATCTCGACCGCCTCGCCCGCATCGGCGACATTCTCGCCGACCACGCCGACGACTCCGTCGCGTCGCTCGCTCCCGCCGCGCAATACTGGCGTCGTATGACCACCATCGAGCCCGGCAGCCGCGACGGCTATCTGCAAGCCGCCACCATCTTCTGGGACTACTTCCAGTTCGACGACGCGCTGGCCGAAATCGCCGCGGCGCGCGCACACTTCCATCAGCCGGCACTCTTCGGCTATGAAGCTGGGGCCATCGCCGAGGGTAAGCGCGACTATCCGCTCGCGGTCCACGAATACCTTGCCGCCGCCCTCACCAATGCCGATGAGAACTCCAGCAGCCACCTTCTACAGTTGGCACGCCGCGCCTCCACGCACGATCTCGTCGACTCGCTCACCGCGGCTGCGGCGGCTTCCTCGTCGGACCCCACCGCGCTCGCCCTGCGCCTGAAAGTGTTGACCGTCCAGCATCGCAGCAGCGAAGCCGGAGCACTGCTCTGCACCGCGCTCAAATCCGCTAAGACCACCGAAGCCGCCGCCAACATCGCCGACCTCGCCCGCACCAACACTCTGCCCGCGATCTACCAACAGGCCCTCGCTCGCCAAGCCGATCTCACCACCGACCCGGTCGAACGCCTACAGCTCCGCTACTCCCTCGCCCGCGCCTACGAAGACCGCAGCGACATCTCCGCCGCATCGCGCATCATCGACGAAATCTACAAACAGGACCCGCTTATCCTCGGCGTGGTCCGCTCCACAGTCGACTTCGATTGGCGCACCAAACATCAACCGCAGGCCATCAACGTCCTGGTCGCCGCCGCTCATGCATCATCAACGGCCCAGCCCGACCTCGCCCGTCAGTTCACCGCCGAAGCCGCCGCGAAGGCCAACGAATCCGGCGACAGCGCGCAAGCCCGCACGCTTGCCGAATCGCTGCTTCAACTCGACCCGTACAACGCCGAATATCTCTCGCTCGCCGCCGACAGCTTCGTTCGCGCCAACGACATCGCCGGCCTCAAACAGTTCTACCTCGCGCGCCTCGACACCCTCAAAACCGCATCCATGTCGAACGACGACCGCAAGGCCCGCACCGGGCTCCTCCGAAAAGGTTTGATCCCAGCACTAACGCGCGCGAAAGACTACTCCGGTGCGATCGACCAATACATTGCCCTCATCTCGGCCTACCCCGAAGACTCGGAGCTCAACAACGAAGCCGCACTCTACGCCCTCCGCTACAACGACAAGCAGCCGTACATCGGCTTCCTCCGGACCACTGCCAAAGCCTCACCCCGCGACTCGCGCTTCTTTATCGATCTCGCCGAAGCCCAGCAAGTTTTCGCCGACCTCCCCGCCGCAATCGATGCCTACGCCCACGCCATTGCGATCCGCAAAGACCGCACTGGCCTCTACACCGCCAAAGCCTCGCTCGAAGAAACGCTGCAACGCTTCGACGACGCCGTCACGGACTATCAGCGGCTCTATCAGCTCACCTACAAAGACCCCGAGTGGATGGTCGCCATAGCCCGCGTCCGCGCCCGCCAGGGCCGGGCCGCCGACGCAGCCGACGCCTTGAAAACCGCTTACCTCAGCGGGCCCAATCAATCTGCAGACGACTTCTTCAGCGTCGCCTCGCAGCTTGAACAGTGGAACTTCCTCGACGACGCGGCCCGCTTCGCCGAGCAGGGACGGGCCGCCGCGGGCGACAGATTCCTCGCCGCCGACGGACCCGGCGTCGGCAACGACGACGCCTCCACGTACGCCCGCATCCTCACCCGCCAGCGCCGCACCGGGCCACTCCTTACCATCCTCCACACAGCAGCAGTCGACGCGCTTGTGTGCTCCGCCTCTCCCTCCATCATCGCGGCGCAGGTGCAATCCCAGGGCATCGCTTCGGTCAGCGATAGCAACTGGCGGGAGAAGGCCGCCCTCATCCACCGCAACCTCGCCATCAACGGTCTCGTGCGCGCGCTCACAGCCGCCGGCAACACAGTCGACAAGTTCTATACGCCGGAAGAACGCGCCGCGTACGCCGCACAGCTCGATCAGCAGCGCACCGGCGCCAATCTCCAGCAAGTCGCCAGAATCTGGATACCCGCGTCCCACGCCGCCGGCCTCGCCGAAAAGGAAGCCGCATGGCGAAAGGAGGTCCTGCTTTCCACATACAAGTTCGCCGGCGGACAGGAGAATGAGTACACCACACTCCAGACCGGTCGCATGCGCTTCACCGACCTCGTCCAGACCCTCGAAGCCTTCCTCAAACTTCACCCGAAATCGGTGGACAGCACTCTCTCCGCCGAAGCGTCCGCGTACCGTAGCGCCGGCGACACCGCCTCCGAAACCCGCGTCCTGCGCGCTCTCGTCATGCACGACACGGGAGAATCCATCTTCCGTACCCGCTACTTCGACCTGCTACTGCATCACAACACCGCGGCACTGGTTACCGCCTCCGGAAGCCTGAACGATGTCCTTGCCGACGCCGCCGTCAACTTCAGCGTAGCGAAGGGCACACCCATGATCGCGCTCGCGGCGATCAATGCCCGCGGCAAGGCGCTGCCCGCGGTCTGGACGCCCGCCACCATTGGCCTCGCCACTCTCTTCTTCGCCGACACCACCGGCAAAGGCGACGCCGCATTCCGCATCGCCCTCGCCTCCGACGCCACTATCGCCGACCGCCTCGCCACCAAGCCCGACACCGCGAAGCAACTCACCGGAGAACTCTGGTTCTACTACGCCGGCCGCGACGCGCAACTCCGTCTGCTCTCACCCACCGCTCGCGACAGCGCCGAAGACCTCATCGCCGCCGACCTGGAATACGCGCCGGTTGCCGCCAGCTACGAAGCCCTCGCGAAGACCTACGCCGAAGCCGGCAACGCACCCGCCGCGCTCGCCGAGCTGGGGCACGTCCTGGAACTCAATCCTTACTCCGCCGACACGCAGGACGCCCGCGCCCTCATCCTCTGGAATGCCGGCCGCAAGGACGAAGCCATCGCTTCCTGGCGCGATGCGCTGGCGTCGTTGCGCGTCATCGAAGACCGCTCTGCCGCTCCCGAAACATTCTGGACCGGCTTCGCCCGCATCGCCCGCCACATCCATGACAAAGGCATCGCCGCACAGTTCAAGCCGCAGATGGATGATGTTCTCCGCGTCTACATCAAGCGCAACGGAAACTACCGCAGCAACGAGCTCCTCCACTCGGCCTACATTTCGCTCCCCGACGGAGATTGGATCATCTCGCTGGCTTCCGCCGCCGTCGACCCGGTCGCCGTCCTGCAAAGCATCGACTCGGCCGCATGGCTCGCTCCGGCAGCACGCGAAATCATTCTCCTCGATGAAATCCAACTCGCCCGAGCCGCAATTACACCTGCCTCGACCAACAGCTACGACTTCCATCGTCAGATCATGCTGACCGCGCAGGATTCACTCGTCGACCTCTACGCCGCACAACATCAGTACGCCCGCGCACTCGCACTGTTCCGTACCTATAACGCCCAACTGATGAACCTCAACGGCCAGCGCCTGAGGGAGGTCGTGCTCGCAGCCCACGCCGGCGAACTCGACGCGGTATTGGCCAACTATCGCGCCCAACCGGACACGGAATACACCGCCAGCGACCTCAGCGCCGCCGCGAAAGAACTCGCGGTCGGCGGCCGTTGGAAAGATGCCCGCGCAGTGCTCGAGTTCACCTTCGACCGCGCTCTCTCAGCCCACACACTCAAGCCCACCGACTACCTGGCCCTCGCCGATGCCCGCCTTCATACCAACGACCTCGCCGGCGCCATCGCCCTGCTCAACTCTCTTGCCCAAACCTCCGGCGATACCTACGCCAACCTCGACTCCGCTGCTTCTCTCCTGGAAAAGGACTCGCATCCCGCTGAGGCCATTCCTTTCCTCACCACGCTGGCCCGCAGCGTTCCGTGGGACATCACCTACAACATCCGCCTCGCCGAAGCCCAGCAGCACGCCCGGCAATCTCAACCCGAAGCAGCCCTAGCCGCTGTCGCCCGCAACCCGCTCGCACCTTATGCCCTTCGCGTCCGCGCCGCTCGCGATCTCAACGGTCCCACGACCGGCTTAGGCAGCGCAGAACTCTCCCTGCTCGCTTCGTCGACGATCTCTCCCACTGCCGCGCAGCAGCCCTTCTTCGTCGCCGCGCGCGTCACCGCCGCGGCGCACTCGCACGACGCTAGACAGCAAGCCGCACTGCTCCGCGAAGCCAACGCCATCACACCCAACAACCCCGATACTCTTGTCGACCTCTTCCACGCCGAACTCCGCGTCAACGATGCACCCGGCAGCCGCGCGGCACTCGACGCCCTCCTCAAAACCCCTACTTACACCAACTCCGACTACTTCGGCTCCATTCTCTCCGACTACCGGGTTCGCGATGAAGACCCCAGCATTGGCGGGCAGTATTATGCTCCTCTGCCTGCACTCGTAGCTTCATATTCCACCGCCGACCGCACCAAACTCGCCCTCGAGTTCGCGGAAGTCTTCCGCCGCGACGGCGACGACAAATCCGCAGTCGCCTACTTCAAGCTCTCTCTCTACCTGACTCCTTCAGGTCCCCAGGCCACCGCAGTCAGTCCAAAGATTGCAGCCATCGAAGCAGCCGAGCGTCTCGAAGCGGTCAACGCCGCGCGCCGCCCCGTCATCCACAAAACCCTCGACCAGCCCATCACGGTGCGCGAACGCCTCACCGTCGCGCCTGACGACGCTCCATCCGCACCGAAGGAGGAGGAGTAGCCATGCAGCCTCTATCTAAACGCCTCATCGTCATCGCCACATCGACCATCGCCGTCGCGCTCGCAATATGGGCTGCGGCGCCGACGACGGCCCACAAGCAGGTCCTCGCCGCCGACCTTCCGCCCGGCGCGCTTATCACCATCGAGTCGCCGGACTTCGCTGCGCTCCTCCACACCTGGAACGCTTCTCCCGAGCAGGCTGCGTGGCTCAAGAGCGCCAACTACAGCGCCTTCGCCAACTCGCGCCTGTTCGGACGGCTCGGCGATGCGCAGGGCGAGTTCGAAGGCGTTGCCGGGAACAAAGGCAGCTTCAGCTCGGAGTTCCTGCAGCAGGTCGCGGGCAAGGAAAGCATCTTCGCCTGGTACGACATCTCGAAGCTGGAGTTCGTCTACATCTCGCACCTTCCGCCAGGCCAAACAGCGCGTGTCGACCTGTTGCAGGAGCGCGGCGAGTTCTCGCGCCGCGAGTCCGGCGGCGACAGCTTCTACGTCAAGACGAGCGCGAGTTCCGGCGGAGACGATGCCGGTCCAAGCAGTCCTCGCACTGTCGCGTTCGCTACTCGCGGCAACTGGCTGATTCTCGGCACCCGCGAAGACCTCGTCGCCAACACGCTGCTCCTGATGCAGCAGCAAGATTCCGGCGTACCGCAATCGTCGCTCGCAACCGAAGGTTGGTATGCCGCTGCCGAAGCTGCGGGGCCAGCGAAGCACGGCGACCTGCACATGCTGCTCGATCTGCAACGCATCACCGCAACGCCCGCTTTCCGAACCTACTGGATACAGCGCAACGTCACCGACACGCGCCAGTACCGCGCCGCCGTCGTCGACCTCTACCGCGAGCCGCACAGCTTCCGCGAAGAACGTGTCCTGCTGCCCAACAGCAGTGCGAACGACGCCGCTGCACAGCCCGATCTCGCGGCCGTCGAAGCTCTCGTTCCGGTTCGCGCCGGTGTCTATCGCGCCAGTGCGCTTCCGCAACCTGAAGATGCGCTCGCCACGCTCGACGAGAAGCTGCTGACGCGCTCGACCTCTTCGGTTGTGGAAAGCACCGCCGCGCCAGCCGCCGATCTCAGCGTCTCGCAGCCCGGCAGCGAGTCCGACCTCGAGACCCGCATCGACACCCTCAGCCCCAAGCCTGAACCGGCATTGGCTCCAACTGCGCCACTGCTCGCAACCCTGAAAGCAGCGAACATTACTTCGATGCTTACGATAGACCGCACCGATCCGCCCGTTGCCGGTGCGCTCTTTGTGCCCATTCGCTCGGCCGTCATCCTGCGTTCGACGAACCCGTGGGACAGCAATCGGCTACAGGCCGCGCTGCTCACGGCGCTGCGCTCTCACCTCACCGTCGGCAGCCTTGGCCTTGCATGGACACGCGCCGACAACGGCTATTCGAGCCTCGGCGCAACGCATCCCTTCGCGCTGTTCGTCGACGGCCACACAGCCGTCCTGGCCAACGATGCGGCGCTGATGAACGACATACTTGCCCGCCGCCAAACACCCGCAACGACACCGCAACCCGCGACGCTCATCGCTGGCTTCCGCCACTCGCAGGAACGCGCCGACTTTGCCCGCCTCACGGCCTCGCTCGCATACACCAACGTCCCAGCGAACCCCGCGCCCAATCAGGCGCAATCGCCGGACTTCTTCGCCGGCTCCATTGGCAGCCTGAGCAACGCGTTCGGCGCGCTCGCCACCGAGCGTCTCGTCGAGCGACGCGACGGGCCGCTAACGCGCCAGACCGTGGTTTATACGTGGCAGACGCCTTGAATCCGCACTTCACTCGACGAGCCTTTCTTGCCAGTCTGGCGACTGCGCCATTCGCGGCATACGCAACGCCGCTTACGCGCGATCCGACCTTTACCGTCCTCTCACTTTTCCATCCACAACGCCTCGTTCTGTACGCGACGAGCGAGCCACTCGCAATCCTGCTCGGCGGCGAATCCGTCAGTCTGCGAAGCGGCGAAAGCCTCACCATCGATGCGATCGGCAGTCGCATCGCGGTTACGAACTCTGTCGTGCGGCAGTTGACGATCCGCTCCGTCTCGGCCTTCGCCGTGGAAGTCCCTAACAAGCTGCGCCGCAATTATTTCGGCACGCTGGCGATCGAGAATATCGGCGGCAAACTGCGCTGCGTTGTCGGCATTGAGCGGGAGTTGGCCGTTGCGTCGATCGTTGCCGCCGAAAGCCCGCCACGCGCGACGTCGAACGCACTTGCAGCGCAAGCTGTTGCCGCGCGGTCGTTCGTGCTCGGAGCCAGAACCAATCACGTTGGCGCCGACTTCTGCGACACCACGCATTGTCAGTTTTTGCGGGAACCACCGGTGCCGGGGAGTGGGTTTGCTACGGCTGTCCGGCGCACCAAAGGTCTCGTGCTGCGATACCGTGGCCCTGTGGACGACGCGCCCGCCATCCTGGCGGCTATGTACTCCCGGAGTTGCGGAGGGCGCACACGGACGCTTGCGGAGTTGGGTCTGCCTTCGCGCGGCTACCCGTACTACGCCGTCGACTGCGCCTTCTGCCGCGCGCATCCCGAGTTGTGGCAGCGCGACCTTGCCGCGCCGACGTCAAACAGCGAGCGCGGCCGGCTGGATTACAACCGGATTCACGGCTGGAGCGCCCTCCCCGGCCACATCGACAGCACCACCGCCCTCAGCATCAACGGCCGAGGCATCGGACACGGGCTCGGCCTCTGCCAGCTGGGCGCAGCGGACATGGCCGCGCATGGAGCGGCCTTCGCCGACATCCTCAGCCACTACTACCCGAACACCGCAGTGGTGCGCGTGGCGTAAGCGACGTGCTACGCTGCCACCAAGGGGCCATGCCAACCACACGCCGCCGCTTCTGCGCCACCGCCGCCTTGCTCGCCGTGCAGCCGCGCCTACTGCGTGCGCAACCGGGCGCGTATATGGATGTCGCCGCCATCGAGCACGACAGGGTCCTCGCCGAAGCCGCCGTTGCCCTCAAGCAACCGCTGCGCACAATCACCGGCATTCACTCGCCGGCCGCCGACGCGCACTCGTTCTACTCGGAGGCCGATGCGCCCAAGGCCTTTCGCGCCCATGCTGAGGCCCTGATCGATGCGTCGACCAACATCTCCACGCTCACTGCCGCGTATGTGCTGACGCGCGACAACAAGTATGCCCTGCGCGCCGGCGCGCATTTCCGCGCCTGGTTCGTCGACCCCGCCACGCGGATGAAGCCCGACCTGCAGAGCGCCAATGCGACCGCAACCAATGTCACCGCTCTGGCCGCGGGCATCGTCGACGGCGTGGCGCTGGCCGAGATCGCACGCTCCCTGCCGTTCCTGGCCGACACCGCGGCCCTCGCGCCACCGGACCTTGCTACAGCGCGCGCGTGGTTCACCAGCTTTCTGGAATGGCTCAACACCTCGCGCATCCCGGTCATCGCGCGCGACACCAAGGACCACACTGCCTCGGCCTGGCTGCTGCTGGCAGCTTCCATCGGGCGCCTGCTGGGCGATGAGACGACGCTGAACTCCTGCCGCCACCGCTTCAAGACGCCCACGCTGCGCAACCAGATCGATGCCACCGGCGTCTTCCACCACGAGGTCGTCACCGACGCGCCCTACCGGAACTCGCTGTTCAACTACGACCTGTTGGCCGGCGCCTGCGAGCTGCTTTCGACGCCGTTCGCCAGCCTGTGGCCGTATGAGTTGGAGGACGGCCCCGGAATGCGGTCGGTGGCCGCGTTCCTGTACCCGATGATCCACGATCCCGCTGGCTGGCCCTATCCGGCCGACACTTTTCGCTTTCGCGAAGTACCCCGCCGACGCCCCGCGCTGCTGCTGGCAGGCCGCGCCTACACCCGGCCGGAGTATGTCGATTTGTGGCGCTCGCTGCCCCAGCCCGCGGCCGACGATCCGCTCCGGGCCAGCTTCCCCATCCGCCAGCCGCTGCTGTGGACGGCCCGCGCGCCGCACAATGCCTGAGGGTACCCCTCCCCCCCTAAAGCGCCTAAAGTCCCTTATCGAAACGAGTTAGGTTCGTACCCCAGGATGTAGCGGCGATCATGTTCGTGTAACAGCTACCAGCTTCCAGCTACCAGCTACCAGCCGCGAGTTTATTGGTAACGGTTTCCAGTTGCCAGTTTTCAGTTGCCAGTTTGGGTACCCCCTCCCACCTAAAGCGCCCAAAGTCCCTTATCGAAAGGCTTTAGCTTCGTACCTCCTGGTTCCACCACGCACTTAAATTCGACAGCCCGACCGGGGCCGGGCTGCGAAATTCTGCTGGTCTCATTATAAGCGGCGTGTCAAGCGGCAAACCGGGAAGAGTCTAGAATCGGGATTGTCTCGATGACGATTTGAATAGGAGCCAAAAGTGCCGGAGTTCATAGATCCACCGCAGCATCGGAGTGCGACTCGGGGCCGTCGCAGGGTTTTTCTGCTGGCCGTATTGGTATTAGTCATCCTTTGGTGCGGATGGACTGCACTTTCGTATTGGGTCGACCTTCTGTGGTTTCAATCTCTCGGTTACGGCGAGGTGTTCTGGAAATCGATCGCACTTCAGAGCGCCGACTTTGCGTTTTTCGCGGTGGCGACTTTTCTGATCTTGTACGGCGCGTTTTTGGCCATTCGCCGGTCGCATGAAGCCGACCTGCCAAGGGCCCGCGCGATCGTCATCGGAGGACGGCCGATCAACTTCTCCGTTCTGCCAGTCCTGCGCGCCGTCTCTCTCTATCTTTCTATCGGCATTGCATTCGTGGCCGGCTTTTCGCTCATGGAGGAGTGGCCGACACTGGCGCTGTTCTGGTATGCGCCTCATGCAACGGGGGACGTTACCGATCCGATCTTCGGCAAGCCGCTGAATTTCTTTCTGTTCCGCCTGCCTGCGTGGCAGGTCGTCAATAGCTGGCTTCTCACGCTGGCGATTGTGGTCTGTATCGTCGCCGTTCTTTTCCTCGTGATTACGAGTGGCGCGCGTTCGCTCACCAAACAGCAGCTTACCTATGCCTCTTCGCCCTGGCGCGGACTCTCCATTACGGTTTCGTTCCTGTTGCTCGTTCTGGCGATGAACGTGTATCTCGACCGCTTTCAACTCTTGCTGGAACACCACACAATTTTCGACGGCGCGACCTATACCGACGCGCACATCACCATCCTTGGACTTCTGATTGTCTGCATTGCCCTTATCGTCGGCGCGGCGATTTCGGCCCATAACGCTTTCCGGCATTCCACTGCAAAAAGGATCGTGACCGCGGTCCTTCCGGCGGCAATCTGCTATGCCGCTTTCGGAATCGTCGGCTGGTACGTTGGCAGCTTCATTGTGAAGCCCAACGAACTGGTCCGTGAGGGGCCTTTCATCGCGCACAACATTGAGATGACCCGGCAGGCCTACGGGCTCAACCGCTTCGCGCAGCAAGAGTTTCCGGCGGAGACGACTGTCGATGCCGTCGACGCGGCGAACAATCAGCCGACGCTGCAAAACATCCGGCTATGGGACTGGCACGCGCTCCAGGATACGCTGCGTCAAGTGCAGGAAATCCGCACCTACTACGACTTTCCCGATATCGACATCGACCGTTATTCGATCGACGGCACGACGCGCGAGGTAATGCTTGCGGCGCGAGAACTCAACGTCGACAAGCTCCCGGTCAGCAGCCGCAACTGGATCAACGAAAAGCTGATCTATACCCACGGCTACGGTGTGACCATGAACCCCGTCAACGGGTTCACGCCGGAAGGACTGCCCACTCTGTTCCTGAGCAACATGCCCGTTCAGAGCACGGTGCCCGGGTTGAACGTAACCCGCCCCGAGATCTACTTCGGTGAACTGACCGACACCGACGTGTACGTCAAGACGAGGCAAAAGGAATTCGACTATCCGGAAGGCCAGAACAACAATCTCACCTCGTATCAAGGCACCGGCGGCATCGCGCTGGGCGGGTTTCTGCGCCGCGTCATCCTCGCGATCGACCGCGGCGACCTTGGCAAGTTGCCGTTCAGCGACGACGTGAATCCGCAGAGCCGTCTGCTGATGCGGCGCAGCATTCGTGAGCGCGTGGCGACGCTGGCCCCGTTCCTGACCTTCGATCAAGACCCTTACATGGTGGTGGGCGACGACGGACGGCTTTCATGGATACTGGATGCGTTTACCACTTCGGACAACTATCCGTATTCGACGCATTACAACCTGGGCGACGACTCCGTCAACTACATGCGCAACAGCGTCAAGGTCGTTGTGGATGCTTACAACGGGACTACGACCTTCTACGTCTTCGACCCGGAAGACCCTATCCTTGCGACGTATCGGCGCATTTTCCCGGCCCTTTTCAAGGACGCATCCGCCATGCCGGCAGACCTGCGCCGGCATGTACGCTACCCGGAGGCACTGTTCAAATTGCAGTCGCAGGTCTACGGGCTTTACCACATGACCAATCCCGAGGTCTTCTTCAATCGCGAAGATTTATGGACAGTGGCGACGGAGAGCAATGGACAGGAAACCGCTCAACCGATGGAGCCCAATTTCGTCCTGATGAAACTGCCCGGAGGCGCCAGCGAAGAGTTCGTGGAGATACTTCCCTTTACACCCGCCAACCGGAACAACCTGATCGGATGGATTGCCGGCCGCTGCGACGGCGCGGCCTATGGGACGGCGGTGGTCTACGACTTTCCGAAGACACGTTTGATCGACGGTCCGCAACAGATCGAGGCGCGCATCGACCAGAATGCGCAACTCTCGGGACAACTGACGTTGTGGAACCAGCAAGGCTCGCATGTGCTGCGCGGAAGCCTACTGGTGATTCCGTCTGGGAAAGCACTCTTGTATGCGGAGCCGATCTACCTTCAGGCCCAGCAAAGTCCCATGCCGGAACTGCGCCTGGTCGTGCTCGCACTACAGGACAAGCTGGCCTATGGCACCACGTTCGAGGCAGCACTGAGGTCCCTTTTCGGCGGAGAGGATTCTTCCCTGAACGCGAGCGAGGCGCCGCAAGCCGCGCCCGCATCGCAGGGAGCCTCACCAATTTCGACCAACATCGACCCACTCATCTCAGAGGCGAGCAAAGATTTCGCCGACTACCAGCGCCTCACCGCTGAGGGCAAACTGGGCGAGGCCGGGCAGAAGCTCGATGCGCTGAAAGGCGCGCTGGAGAAACTAAGTACGCGCGGGAAGTAAGGCGCAGCGACTGGGCTTTATGCCGATCTTCTGCGCTCGGGGACGTCGCTGCGGAGTTTGTCCATTCGCGCCCTCAGGTCCTTCGCCAGCGCGGCGTGTTCTGGCTTCCCGTAGAGATTGTGCAGTTCGCCGGGATCGGCGTGCAGGTCGTACATCTCAAACTCCTGCGGGTCCATGACGTAGTGGATGAATTTGTAGCGCTCGGTGCGAATGCCGCGGCAAGGCCGCACCGACTCCGGGTTCGGCCACTCGTAATATTCGTAGTACCAATCCTTGCGGAATTCCGGATCGTTCGCCTTCACCAGCGGCAGCAGGCTCTTGCCCTGCATATGCTCGGGCGCCTTTACGCCCGCGAGGTCGAGCAGCGTCGGCGCGATGTCCGTATCCAGCACCATCTCGCTGCGGACTGTTCCCGCAGCGATGCGTTTCGGATAGCGCATCATCAGCGGGACGCGGATCGAAGGCTCATGCATCAGGCGCTTGTCGTACATCCGCCACTCGCCCATGAAATATCCGTGGTCCGAGCCCTGCATCACGGCCGTGTCTTCGAGGATATTTTTCTTCTCCAGATACGCCATCACGCGGCCGATGTTGTCGTCGACGCCGACCAGGCCGGCGTAGTAATCCTTCGCCAACTCCTCCAGCGAACGCGCGGCGTCGCCCATCACGGTCGTGCCGATCTTGTTGTTCGCATCGGCAAAACATTTCGGCTTTCCGGGATAGCCCTTCAGATCGTCATCGAACGTCGCGGGCTTTGGAATCGGGGTTCCGTTATAGAGATCGAGGTATTTGCGCGGCCGGTAAAACGGCGCATGAGGGGCGACAAACCAGACCAGCAGACAGAAGGGCTTGTCGCCGCGGTCTTCTTCGAGCCACGCCAGAGCGCGGTCCACCGCCAGGTCGTCGGCCCACATGCCGTGGAAGGTTTGCTGCTCTCCGATCTTGCCTTTGCGGCCTTCCTTGTACATCGGGTTGTAGTAGTTGTTGCCGGGCGCGTTGTGCCCGAAATAATAGTCCCAGTAGCGGTCTTCCACGCCGGCGCGCACATGCACCTTGCCAACGATGGCGACCTCGTATCCGGCCTCATGCAGCAGGTCGGTAAAGATGGGAATGTCCGAAGGCAGCGGGAGGTGCGCGTCCTCATTGGCCAGCGCGCCGGTCGAGCGGCTGTACATCCCGGTCAGCGTGGTCGCGCGAGCCGGAGCGCACAGCGCATTGGTGCAGAACGCATTCGTAAAGCGCACGCCTTCCCTGCCGATGCGGTCGTGATGCGGCGTCTTCAGGATCGGGTTTCCGGCAATCGAGAGTGCGTCCGCGCGCTGGCCCTCGCCGAAGAAGAAGACCAGGTTCGGCCGCTTCGTTTTCTCGGGCGTCGCGGCGAATGCGCTGCTCACCGGCGCGCTCAAAACCGTGCCCGCCACGGCCAGCGAGCCTTGCAAAAATTCACGACGAGTCGGATCGATCGAACGGTCCATGCGGTTTCCTTTCGGTTGCTGAAGCGTGGAGAATGTAACCGTTCTCATTAACGGCGACGTTCAACAGCTTAGCCCCAACGCGCCCGAATACTCAAATCGCGGACACGAAGCCGCCGTCGCGCCGACGCAAGCGTGTCGCAAAAGCTGCTGTGGGATTGCGCCGATTGCTCGGTGATACCTCCCGATCTCGGCGGCTTGGGAATGTTCACGGGGTCGGAGAAAAAACCCGCGCTTTGCCATCGGCGTCTCCGAACAATTCCTGGACCCCGGATTGTAGCGAGCCAAAGCCCCGCATCCAGCTTCACTTATGCAGAAAGAAGGGAGCGCCGCCGCAGCGCGAGCCCCGCGGTTCCGGCGAGTCCGGTGAGCGCGAGCAGGAATGTGTTGGGTTCCGGCGTGGCGGTAATAGTGACCTCGCTATAGTCCACCTCATATGCGCCGTACGGCGCGGGAGCGACGAAGTCGCTTCCGTTGACAGGATGGTACGTTCCAGGGTTCACGACGGGGGCCGAGTTTGGCCCGCTCCATGGCACCGACGTGAGGGGCAAAAAGGCATCGGTAAAGTATGGGCCTGCGGGGTTAAAGGAAAATTCGATGTAGTCACTCCCGCCGGTGGCGAAGCCGACCAGCGGCGAGGTCAGGCTGACGGCGTTTCCATTGAGCCTATAAACAACATTGCTCACAGTTGGATCGAAGCCTATGGAATTGCTGAATACCAGCGTGGACGTGTCGATGGTGTAGCTAAGGGTAAATGTGCCGTTCGGGGCAGAATACGTTGTCGCTGGAACGTTACCAGCATAAGTGCCCGCTTCATAGACATTGAAGGTGCCGGCAAAGCTGGGCCCCGCCGCCATCACCAACACGGCAACCGCGGCGAACGTAAATAGACGCATGATTTCCTCCGTAATGATCTCTTCGGCCAAGATAGGAGTGCGCCTTTGGTAAGTCAACAACTCTTTGGTAACGTCGATGGCAGATTACGGGAACGCGATCGCTTGCCGAAGTTTTCGGTCCGCCGAGCGGCCAGAGCAAACGGCCCGCTGGAGAGGGGCGCTCATGCGCCGTTCCGTCTCACTGCGGATCAACGCAACAGCGACGGGTAGCGTTGCGTTACGGTAGAACCGTTACTTGGAAGTCCGCAGATTCCATGCGGACTCTCAAGAGTCTTGGAACGACTTGGAAACAGTAATTGGTGGAGCTGAGCGGGATCGAACCGCTGGCCTCCTCGTTGCGAACGAGGCGCTCTCCCAGCTGAGCTACAGCCCCACACCCAGGCTGCACACGCACACTCGCGCTCACAGCCTGCTACGTTCGTAAGTTTAGCAGGAGACGCTCTCAGGTCAAAATTGCCGCGACACCGCCCAATGAACTATCGCTGCCCGTCGCACGTATAAATCCTTGCACCTCGAATTCCGGGGGCGCATCGAAGTAACGAGTGAAGCGCAACCGCCGGGGTGACCCATCTTCGCCGACGGCCTTATCGTCGGCTAAGGTGGGCCGGCCACAAACGCAGTGAGAGGTTTCCGCATGACGCAGCAAGAACAGCAAATGATCGACGGCCTTATCGACCGCGTACGCAACACGCAGCTCACCGACCGCGACCCCGAAGCCGCCGCGCACCTTCAGCAGGGTCTGGGCGCGAACCCCGACGCGATTTATATCCTCGCGCAAACGGTGCTCGTCCAGCAGCAGGCGCTGCTTACCGCGCAAACGCAGTTGCAGAGCGCCAACCAGCAGATCGCGCAGCTCCGCGACGCCGCCGGACACGCGCCGCAGCAGCCCGTCGGAAGCTGGCTCGATCGCTTCTTCGGCTCCGGGCCTGCAACCCAGCCGCAGGCTTACACGTCGCAGCCTCAGGCTTATTTGCCGCAGCAACAGCCTGCCTACGCTGCCCCTCCGCCGCAACAGCCTGCCTACGGCGCTCCGGTGTACGCTGCCGCGCCGCCGCCACAGGGCTATCCGCAGCCGGGCTATCCGCAGCCGGGCTATGGATACGGCCAGCCAGCCGGCGGCGGCTTTCTCCGCAACGCTGCACAGACGGCTGCGGGTGTTGCCGCTGGCGCGTTTCTGTTTGAAGGCGTCGAGTCGATGTTCGGAGGCCACGGCGGGGGCTATGGCCACGAAGGCGGCACGACCATCAACAATTATTACGAAGACCGTCCGCAGGCCGAACACCAGGCCGCGGCCGATACGGGCAGCAGTTTCTACAACCCTTCCAACGACGCCAGCCGCGACCTCAGCCCCGACATCGAAGACCGCCGGGGCTTCGCCGACGACGGCAATACGACCACCGACAACTTCGCCTCCGATACATCCGATCCGGGCAGCGACAGCAGTTCCTTCGACGGCAGCAGCTCGTTCGACGACAGCAGTTCGTTCGACAGCGGAGACTCAGGTGGCGGCGACGACCCATCCTAACGTCGCCGCTATCCCCGCTTCAGTCCCAACTCCACCATCACCATCTGCAGGTCTTTCCAGGCTTCGCCCTTCTGCCTTGGATCGCGCAGCAGGAACGCCGGATGATACGTCACGGCGACCTTCGCTCCGCGGCAGGAGTGCCAGCGCCCGCGCAGCGACGCCAGCGACTGCCTGACTCCGAGCAGATACGTTGCGGCCGTTGCGCCGAGAGCGACGATCACCTGGGGCTGCACGACATCGATCTGGTGGAGCAGAAATTGTGAGCAGGTTGTCGCCTCTGCGGGCTCGGGCGTGCGGTTCTGCGGCGGGCGGCACTTCACGATGTTCGCGATGTACACCTGCTCGCGCGCGACGCCCATCGCCACGATCATGTTGTTCAGTAGCTGCCCGGCTTTACCGACAAACGGAAGCCCCGTCGCATCTTCATCCGCACCCGGACCTTCGCCGACGAACATCAGTTTTGCATTGGGGTCGCCGTCGGCGAAGACGATCGTGTGCCGTCCCGCGTAGGCCAGCGGGCAGCGGGTGCAGTCGCCGATGTCGGCGCGGATCGCGGCCAGCGCGGCACCGCGTTCAGCGGGGGGAATGCTCGCCGCGGGCAACGGAGCGAGCGCATCGAAGGAAAGCGGTTTCGCCATGGGGGCGTGAAGCTCCGGAGGAATTTCTGCGCGCGGAACTGCGGGCTGCGTTCTCGCCTGGGCCGCGGCAAAAGGCGTGACCCGCTGCGTAACAGGCTTCGGTGGCGCGGGTGCGGGCGTGGACACACGTTTTTCTGCGGATCGGCTTGCCAATCCCGCAGCGAAACCTTCCGGCAGCAATACGCGCGGCTGGTCCTGGCGATACAGATCGTAGACGCCCATGTCGCGCAGGTAGTCGACGTACGCGCGAAGCTGCTGCGGCGACACAGTCATCGTGTTTCGAACTCACCCGGCGCTGCCGGCTTCTTGGCGCACAGGCTGAACGTTACCTTGCCCGCGCGCACTTCGTCCTCCGCCACGCGACAGACCTTCAGCGAAGTCGAAACGCCGAGCGCAGGCGCGCCCGATTGCAGTTGACGCGCGCGACGTGCCGCGCCCTTCACAAGGCTGTATTTATTTTGCAGACTATGGATCTCGTTCATTGGCCCATGACCTCCGAGAGCGTGCGGGGTGGTAGAGAAATTCTATGCTCAAATCCGCTCCGGGTACACGCCGAAGCTCGCCAGCGCCGCCGTGAGCCGGGGCGACCAACTGCGCGTCAGACAGGATGCTGCCTCGGGCCCGGCCTCTGCGTTGTCGCCGCGCTCCTCGAGAACGATCGCCCGCATCTCCGCGGCCGCGTGGTCCAGCACATCGTTCACCAGTGCATATTTGTAGTCGCCGATCTTCTGCAACTCGCCGCGCGCATTGTTCAGCCGCGTCGCGATGACCGACTCACGCGTCATGCCTTCGGCGTGGCTGCGATTGCGGAGACGCATCTCCAACACCTCGGGACTCGGCGGCAAAATAAAGATGGAAACCGCCGCCGGCAGCCGCTGCATCACTTGCAACGCGCCCTGAACATCGATGTCCAGCAGCAGATCTTTGTGGCTGTGGCGCGCGTGATCGAGCGCCGCAATCGCCGTACCGTAGTAGTTGCCGAAGACCTCGGCCCACTCCAGAAACTCACCCGCCGCAACCATGCGCTCGAACTCTTCGCGCGTCGTGAAGTGATACTCGCGGCCGTCTTCTTCCGACCCGCGCGGCTCGCGCGTGGTGTACGAGATCGAAAATTCGAGCCCCTCCACCAGCCGCCGCACCTCGCTCACAAGCGTGGATTTGCCGGAGCCGGACGGCGCCGAAATAATAAAAAGAATGCCTGCCATAAAATCGCGTGTGCAGCCCCAGTGTATCGCGACGCGCTTACGCTATGCCTTCCACAGCCACACCGAGCGCCAGCCCGTCGAGTTCCGGCGCCGCATCCGCCTCGCCGAATTGCAGGTTGTAGAGCCGCTGATACGTCCCGCTGTTCGTCATCAATTCATCGTGCGACCCCAGTTCCGTAATCGCCCCATGCTCGATCACCGCAATGCGATCGGCCCGCCGCACCGTCGACAGCCTATGCGCGATCACCAGCACCGTGCGCCCCTGCATCAGGTTGGCGAGCGCCGCCTGCACCGCTGCTTCGCTCTCCGTGTCGAGCGACGAAGTAGCCTCATCGAGCACCAGAATCGGCGCGTCCTTCAGCAGCGCGCGCGCAATCGCGAGGCGCTGCCGCTCGCCGCCTGAAAGCCTCGTTCCGCGCTCGCCGATCATCGTGTCGTAGCCGTCCGGCATGTTCAGGATGAAGTCGTGCGCCAGCGCGGCCTTCGCCGCCGCTTCAATACGCTCCATCGGAACATCCGGCTGTCCATACGCAATATTGTTGCGCACCGTGTCGTTGAACAGCACGGTTTCCTGCGTCACTTTGCCGATCTGTTCGCGCAGCGAGACCAGCGTGAGATCGCGTACATCGTTTCCATCGAGAAAAATTGCTCCGCCGGTCACGTCGAAGAAACGCGGCAGCAAATTCATCAGGGTCGACTTCCCCGCCCCGCTCGGTCCGACCAGTGCTACGACCTCGCCGCGCACGACTGTCAGCGAAACTCCGTGCAGCACTTCCTTCGATTCGCCTTCGCTCTCATAGCTAAAGCGCACGCCGCGAAATTCGATGTTGCCTTCAAAACCCTTGAGCGCGACGGCATTTTTGCGCTGCAGCACTTCGTCCTGCGCGTCCATGAATTTGAATATCTCTTCGCTCGCGCCGAGCGCCTGCTGAAAACTGTTGTAGTACACCGGCATCTTGCGCACCGGGTCGTAGAGCATGATGACCGAAGCCAGGAAGGTGATGAAGATGCCGGGCGTCATGCCGTGCAGGATCTGCTGGCGGCCAAGGAACAGCAGCAGCGCAATCGCGACCGCGCCGAGCGCGTCCATCAATGGCGAGGAGATGGATTGAACGGCAACCGAGCGCATGTTCGCCGTCAGCAATCTCTGCGCCGCGCGGCGAAACCGCTTCATCTCCCACAGTTCCATGCCAAACGCTTTGACGATGCTGTTGCCGGTGATGGTCTCGTGGACAATATTCTGGATCTCGGCCAGCTTGTCCTGCCCACGGCGAGTCCTTCGACGCACACTGCCGCCGATCCTGCGCCCCGAGGACACGATCACAGGCAGGAACAGCACCAGCACCCACGCCATCTTGCCGCCCACCGAAATCACCACACCGATCATGAACAGCAGCGTGAACAGTTGCTGCAAAAAGTCGCTCAGCACGGTGGCCATCGCGGTCTGTACGCGGTCCACGTCGTTGATCAGAGTAGAGGTCAGCGAGCCGGTGGCGTGGCGCTGAAAGAACGCGGTCGAGCGGCGCAGGATGGCGTCGTAAAGATCGTTGCGCAGGTCGGTAATCATACCGAAGCCGGCGGTGTTTGCCAGCAGGGTGCCGACGTAATCGCAAATCGACTTGATGATGGCCGAGCCGACCAGTGCCACCGCAACCACGGTCCAGGCATTGTGGAAATGGTGCGGGATCAGGAACTGAAGATTCAGCACCCGGTGCGAGTGCGGCAGATGGAAAACCAGCACCTGGTCGGGCGAGGTTTCAGGACGCAGCACGTTGTCGATGATCGGCGTAATCAGCATCACGCGGAACGCCGCCATCGCCGCGAACACCGCCATCAGCAGCACCGACAATACCCATTGCAGCGTGTAGGGCCGCATATAGCGAAGCAGTCGCCAGACTCGCTTCATGCGGTGCTCTTTCCGTGCGCTACGCTACAAGCCATGTGCCATTCTACCCGTGTATAGTTCACAATCTTGGGGAGCATTTGGGAACTGCTGCGCCTCTTGCGTACTCTACTTCGATCCAGAAGGAACGGTGAGCGCTACACGAAAGCCAAATCCGCTTGCGGACAATCCACGATCCCAATGTTGACGGGCCGCTGACCGCAGGAATTCTATTCGTATACCATAGTCTCCACCGCGCATTACCCGTTCACCATGTCGCACGCCGTTTATCCAGGCTGAACCATCCGATGGCGCACCTAGATAGTTGGGATGGTATTGATCCAGAACCCACTCGCCCACGTTGCCTTCCATATCGAATAGGCCGAATGCATTGGCTGGACCGGAGGTTCCAACCGGGAGTGGTTCTGTCCCTTTCTGGCCCTGCTTCCGCAAAATGAACCCCGAATTGTTCACGATCTCCGGAGCAAAAACAGGACCAAATTCAAATGCGGTGGTGGTCCCGGCACGAGCCGCATACTCCCACTCTGCCTCAGAGGCCAATCGATAAGGCTTACCTGTCAGGGTCCGAAGTCGTGCGCAGAACTCCGTTGCACCGTCCCAGGGTATACCGTCCGCCGCGGTTTGGGGCTTCGTCTTACCAACGAAACTCGAGAATGACTTGTCCAATTTACGTTTCGCGGCGGCTCTGGAACGCATTGCCTCGTACTGCTCCTCTGTCACCTCAAATTGTGCCAAAAAGAACCGTGACACTCGCACTTCATGTTGCGGGCCCTCATCCGCGCTTCTACCGGATTCTGACGCAGGAGATCCCATATTGAAGTCTCCCGCAGGAATCTCGATCATTCTTAAGAAAACTCCGTTTCCGAGGAACTCGTCGAAGCATCTAGCTGAAGAGTGCATCGTACGCGCAACGTGCCCGGCATCGTCCGTTTGAACATAATCGTACTCGCAGATTTTATAGGTGGAAGGCAGCGCTACACGTCCTTGTTTACCATCTACTGTCGGCGTTTGACTGGGCAAAGCTGCGGTCAAAGAAAAGCAAGAGATCAACGTCACCAACACCTTCGCCCAAGACGGTCTTGTCCTATCCGCTGCGATTTGAATCATGGTTCGACTTCCTATTCTGCGAAGGTGCGATCGACCTACGCAACACCAACGTGTACTTTCGGTTCCGTTCAATTCCACGACGTCTTCCTTTTGATGTCCTCCCGAACTTTGTCCCAATAGTCCGAGTTCTGCTGGAGCGTGGTCGGCGTTGAATTCCTTACGGCGTCGAGCACCGCAGGCGTATGCATGTCCCCATGCCCAAGTGGTTTCCCATTCGACTGGGATACTTGCCAGTAACTATCGCGGTATGTCCCTATGCTCCGCCTTCACGCGGTACCCAGCCCCACCCAGCCGCTTCTTCAACTCCTCCGCAATCATCACCGACCGATGTTGCCCGCCCGTGCATCCGACGCCCACCGTCAGATAGCTCTTGCCTTCCTTGATGTAATGCGGCAGCAGGAACGTCAGCATGTCCGTTGCCTTGACTAAAAATTCCTCCGTCTGCGGAAAGCTCGCGACGTACTTCACCACCTTCGCATTCTTACCGGTAAGCTTCCGCAACTCCGGGACGAAGTGCGGGTTCGGCAAAAATCGCACATCGAAAACGATGTCCGCATCGGTAGGCGCGCCATTCTTAAACCCAAAGCTCGTCACCGAAATCGTAAGGTTGCGGTCCTTCTTGCCCGACCCGCCACGCTCGAACTGCGCCACGATATGCGCCCGCAGATCATGCACGTTGAAACGTGTCGTATCGAGGACAATGTCCGCCACTTTGCGCACCGGATCGAGGCGTTTGCTCTCCGCGCGGATCGACGACAACACTGTTTCGTCGCGCCCCAGCGGATGCGGCCGCCGCGTCTCCGAGAAACGCCGCACGATCGCATCTTCACTCGCTTCCAGGAACACCACGCGCGTCGGCAGCACGTTGCGCACTTTTTTCAGGATCGCGGGAAAGCGGTCCAGCCTCATGCCTTCGCGGACATCGATCACCAGCGCCGCCCGCGAAATCTCCGCCGACTGCGCCACCAGGTCCGCAAACCGCTCCACCAGTTCCAGCGGCAGGTTGTCGACCGAGTAGTAGCCGAGGTCCTCAAACGTCTTCAACGCCGACGCCTTGCCCGACCCCGACATTCCGGTCAGAATGACGAGGTCGCGAGCACCATGCTCTGGCGGGGTTATGCCGGTTGGGACGGTCGCGCGTTTCCGGGGCATGGCAGCAATCCTAGCAGTTCCAGCTTGGCGCGCAAACATGGCAGCGCGCAGATATGGCTGGGCCTATCCGCAGCCTCCCCGGCGCCCAGCCAACATCGCGGGACAAAACGCTCCTACACTGCTTCGATCGCTTCCGCCTTCCCGTGGCGCGTAATCGTTTCAAAGCGGTCCTTGTTCTTGATTGCCTGGTGCTCCACCTTTTGCAACGCGTCGTGCAGCGCGGCTTCCATGTCCGTGCCTTCGCACGTCGCCACCAGTTCCCCGTGCCGGCACTTTACCGTGACTTCCGCAATTTTTCGGTACTTATCTTCCGTCAGGATGATGTGTGCCGTCGCCGATCGATCGACCACCTTTGCTATGCGGGCCAGTCCCGCCTCTGTCTGTAGTTTCAGCTTCGCCGTAATCGTAGTTTGCCGTCCGGTGTACTCCACGTTCATGCGCTTCACCTCGTCTACTGGTTGTGTGATGCCGTCATCGCACCCGGCGTTGGTGGGTGCTGGGGATGTGCATGTCCTCACGGTATTTCGCGACCGTGCGGCGCGTTACCTGGATGCCTTGCCGTTGCAGCTCGGCCGCCAGATATTCGTCTGTCCAGGGCTTGCGCGGGTCTTCGTCTTCAATCAGTTTGCGCACCCTGCGCTTCAGCAGCGGCAGTGGAAGATCGCCGCCCTCCGGCCCATTCACCCCCTCGGAAAAGAAATAACGCAACTCGTACACTCCCTGCGTCGTGTGAACATATTTGTTCGAAACCGCGCGGCTCACAGTCGACGGATGCACCCCAATCTCCTCCGCCACATCCTTGATCATCATCGGCCGCAGAGCATCCACGCCGCGCTCCAGAAAATCCGTTTGCCGCCTTACAATCACTTCGCACGTCCGCACGATCGTGTTCTTCCGCTGCTCGATATTGCGCAGCAACTGGATTGCAGATTTATACCGCTCTTTCACGTACTCGCGCACGTCGCGCTCGGTATTTTTCTCGCGGAGCATCTTGCGATAACCCTGGTTCAGCCGCAGCGCGGGCAGGTCCTCTTCATTCATCACGACCACATACTCGTCGTCGCGCTTCACAAAGGCGACGTCCGGCTCGATCAGCCGCGTCTCCGTCTGGTCGTAGCGCTGTCCCGGCCGCGGGTCCAGCCGCCGAATCAAATCCACCGCTTCCTGCACCTGCTCCGCCGTCCGGCGGCACATCCGCGTCAACTCGCGCATGTCTTTCTTCTGCAACAGAAGAAGGCAGTCCTGCACAATAAACGCCGCGGTCTCGTACACATCGAACGCCGCCGCTCCCTCCGGCGCCGACTCCACCTCGCTCTCATCTTCCAACGCTTCGGCCGCCAACCGCCGGTGCAGCATCAGCGCATGCTCGCGGCGTTGCGCTTCCACCTGCAGCAGCAGGCACTCGCGCAGGTCGCGCGCCCCTACGCCGATAGGGTCAAGCTGTGTCACCACACCCTGGGCCTCGACAATCAGCGTCTGCGCTTCGGCCGCCGTCATCGGACTGTCCCCACCCGCAAACTCGTTGAGCAGCGAGCCGGCCAACTCCTCATTGCTGGCCGTCAGGTACCCATCCTCATTCAGGTTGCCGACCACCAGCTCCGCCGCCACCCGCAGCGCTTCGCCCAGCGCCAGCGCGCCAAGCTGCCAGTGCAGATGGTCGCTCAGCGTGCTCGGCTTGGACAGAAAGTGTTCGAACGAAGGCTTGTCCAGCTCTTCAAAGTTCGACCCCGTGCGAAACCCCGGGTCCAGGTAATCCTGAAAGTAGCTTCCAAAGTCGATCTCGTCGAAAGGATCTTTTTCGGCGCGCTCGCCTTCCGCCGTCACCGCTTCGACGCTCCGCTCGCGGTCGCCTTCCCTGCCGGCGCGCTCGTCCATCGTCTCGGTAGACTCTTCAATCTCCTCGAGCACGGGGTTCTCGATCATCTCTCCGTTGATCATTTCCTTCAGCTCAAGTTTGTTGAGAGCAAGGACGTTGACCATCTGCACCAGCCCCGGCGTCAGCACCTGTCGCTGGGAGACTTTGACGTTCAGTCTAGGCTGCAATAGCAAACTCGGGACCTCGCATCCGCCGTTTCATCGGACCTGCCGGCGACGCCGCAAACCTTCGCAAACCCATGCCGCGGGCGCGTGGCCTCAGTCTACTCCAGCGCCGCATAACCTGTAGACCCGGGTCCGCGTGCAGGATTGACGCCGCTAAAGCGAAAAATTATCTCCCAGATAAAGCCGCTTCACTTCGGGATCGCGGCCCAGTTCGCCGGGAGTCCCGGTCGCGAAAATCTTGCCCTCGCTGATGATGTACGCGCGGTCCGTTACGCTCAGCGTTTCCCGCACGCTGTGGTCGGTAATCAACACGCCGATCCCGCTCGCCTTCAGGTCGAAGATGATGGTCTGCAGGTCCAGCACCGCAATCGGATCGATTCCCGAAAACGGTTCATCCAGCAAAATAAACGCCGGACCGATCGCCAGGCAGCGCGCAATCTCGACCCGCCTGCGTTCGCCACCACTCAGCGAGTAGCCACGGTTCTTGCGCACATGCCCGAGGTGCAACTGCGCCATCAGGTCCTCGGCGCGTTTCCGCCGGGCTTCCCACGTAATGTGCAACGTTTCCAGCACCGCAAGGATGTTTTCCTCGACTGTCAGCTTGCGAAAAATCGACGGCTCCTGCGGCAGATAGCTGATGCCGAAATCCCGCGCGCGCTGGTACATCGGAGTCCGCGTAATATCCTCGTCGTCAACCAGGATGCGCCCCGAGTCCGGCCGCACCAGCCCGACGATCATGTAGAAGCTGGTCGTCTTGCCCGCGCCGTTGGGCCCCAGCAGGCCGACAACTTCGCCTTGCTTGATATGGAGACTCACGCCCCGCACCACCTGCCGCCCACCGTAAGCCTTGCCGATCTCTTCGGTCGTCAGGGTCTTCATTCTGCCTTTTGCCTCACGCGAGTCTCAATCCGGACCCGTTGCGGCTTCTGTTCGCCCGCCGGTGCGCCCGTCACCACGATGGTACTATCCCCTTTGTCTCCAGCGCGAAACAACAGCGACGCGCCGGTCACCGTACCCTGCTGCGCGTCCACAATGCGCGGCATCACGCTGGACGTTCCGGTCAGCACGAAACTCCCATCCGCGGCCTTGTACACCAGTTGCTCGCCCGTTCCATGCTTCCCCAGCTCGTCCAGCGTGACACCGCCCGCCACCACCACTCGATCCAGCGCGCCGCCCAACACGCCCATCTCGCCGTTGCCGCTCTTGCTCGAATCCTTCACCGCAGGCGTAAAGTAAACCGTCGTCTTCTGCCCCCGCGCCTCGCCGATCGATCCGTCCATCTTCACCGGCCCGGTAAATACCGCATCGTGCTGCGCATCGCTGTACTCCAGCATCCGGCTCTCGACCCGCAGGATGCTCGGCGTTTTGCTCGCGCCGGGTTTGGGTGCGGCCCCAGGCTTCGGCTCCGCCGCGAACACCGAATGCACCGTCCCACCCGCAGTCGCGGGCCGTGCCACCAGCGTCTTGTTCTGGCGGTCGACGATGATTGTCGCTGCCTCCACCTGCGAAGCGTCCTGCCACAGCCGAGCCTGCTTCGTCGGGCTGCCTTCAAATACCGCCAACTGCGTCGCCTTATGCAAAGTCGCCTGCTGCGCGGTGACATGCGTCGGCTCGGCCGAGCCGCTCCCCGCAAGCGTCGCCGCCACATTGCCCTCTGCGACGGCATCATCGGTCTTTTGATCCACCACAACCGAGTCCGCCGCAACCGCCGTCCCCGCATCCACCAGATGCACCCCGCCGTGCAGCGAAAGCTTCTCGCTGGCGCCGTCAAACACCGCCCGCTCCGCGCTTCCGGTCGAAACATCCTGCGGCTTCTTCGACCCGGGCTTGACGGCCGCGCGACTGCTTATCGCCACATGCCCAACCTGCGTCGCCGACGCCACGCTCACCTGCCCGAGATCGGTCTGCGCCGCCGCATTTCCACCCGCCGCAAACACCACATCGAGCGTGTCGCCCGTACTCGTATGTTCCTCCGCCAGCGGAGCCGTCTGCCGCAGCACGGTATGCCCCTGCCCATGCAGCTTGTCGATCCGCACGTTCTTCGGTCCCTCCGCAACAAAGTTCGCCAGCAAATCGTCCGCCGCGACATTCGTAACCTTCATCCCCGGCGCCTGCCTCCCCACAGCCTTGGCCAGCGACTCGCCACGCATCGACGCCGCGCCTATCGCGTGGACCGACTGCAACTGCGGCTTGCCCTTCTCGCCCTGCGTGTGCAGCTCCGCGACAATCTGGTCGCCGCGCATCTCGCGCTCCAGCCAGACCCCACCTGCGCCCGCCTGCTTCGCCAGCAGATGGGCCCCGTTCACTGCCGTCATCTCCTGCGGATGCCCAGCCGCGTCGAATCTGATCCGTACCTCTCCAGCCTCGCCCTGCGACGGCCGTTTCGCGTCGTCGTCGACCAGCTTCACGCCACCTGAAAGTCTGGCGTTCCGCGGGTTGTTTTTCTCGTCCATGGTGGCGTCCAGCCGCGGCACCGTCACATGCGCCGTCGCCGTATCCAGCACCACGCCGCCTGTCGCCTCAGCGCGTTCCACAGAGCCGTCCTTCCGCAAATGCAGCACCGCCGAGTCCGCACGTCCCTTGCGGTCGCCGGTCTCCATCACCGGCTGCACAAACGAGACAATATTGCTGTCGCGGTCCAGGTCCGCCCTCGCTGCATGAAGCACCATCGGCTGGCCATGCAGAACGCCGTCGATCTGCACATTCGCCAGCAGATGCAGCGCGCTGGGATTGTTATCGAACTCCGCGCCCCTGGCCACGCACGTCAAACCCTTGTAGCTGAACTCGATCGGCTCCTGCGTTGCCGCCACGCCCAGCCCGCGCAGGAACACCAAACCGCTGGTCCGCACATGAACATTTTCCGCTCCGGCAGCCGTCGCGGGGCTTCCATGTCGCTGTGTCGCGACTACGCTCGAAGGCAATTGCAGATCCATCTGCACTTCGCCGACAGCCCGCGCGATCCCCTGCTTCTCGTCCCACTCAAACTGGTTGCCGTAGATCCGGTCGACGCGGTTTTCATGGGCCTCGTAGACCTCGATCACCACATCGTGCAGCGTCCACAGCCCGTTGTCGTGCTGAAACGTCTTCGCGGCATGCAGTGTAAACGACGTATTCGGCCCCAGCGTGTGCGAAAAAGTGTAGCCATCGGTCTCGCGCGCGATGCTCGAGCCGAGCAGCTTTTTCCCGCGGTCGAGCCACGCCTTTCCAGCCCGATAGCGCGCGTAACCGTAACTGCCCGCCAGCACCATCAGCAGCAACACGCTTCCCGCGACCAGTCCCACCCGAATTCTCTCTACCCGCCGGCTCATCCGCAACCCAGCTCTATCTTCTCACTCGCGCGCGCCTATGCATTCAGACGCGGCCCACGCCGATTCGGCCCAATAAACTGCCTCTGCCGCCGCTTTCGGTAGAAAAGCGGTACTGAAAGACTTTTCCCGGCTCACAGCCACAAGATTCTTGCTCTAAATCATGGAACCGGACGGTTCGCTCACCCGTATGATTCTCCACAAGGAGTCCTACGCCATGTACCGCATCGTTCAGCGACATATCGGTTTCCTCGCGGCCGTTCTCGTCTTCCTGCCCGGCGTCTGCGCGCACGCCCAGACCCCCATCGTGGACGAACCCGGCTACACGCCCACGCTCACCTTCGACGTTGCCACCATCCGGCTGGCGCCGCCGCCGGACGCCAATTTCCACGTCACCGTCTCCAGCCCGCCACACTCCAGCCGTTTTGAAGCGACGAACCTTCCCATCAAGGCCCTTCTACAGATCGCTTACGGCTTCGATGCCCCGGTTGTCGGCGCGCCGGACTGGGCCACGAACTCGTTTTACAATATCCAGGCCCGCTCCGACGAAGCCGCCGACGCCCGGCTCGCCAAACTCACCGACAACGAGGTCCGGCTGGAAAAGCGGAACGCGATTCGCGTCCTGCTGACCGAGCGCCTGACCCTGAAGACGCACCTTGAAACTCGCAACAGCGCGATCTACAACCTCACCGTGGACAAGGGCGGCGTGAAGATGACGCCTGTCCCCGCGCCTCCGCCTCCCGCCAATGGAGAGGCGCCGCCACCGCCGCCTCCCGCCAACGTCAATGCGCATGGATCGCAGCATGGCCTCGAGTTCATCGGATCGAATGCCCCGATCCGTGCCATCGCCGGCACCCTGAGTTCGATGGTGGAAGCTCCCGTCGTCGACAAGACCGGTCTCACCGGCGCCTACAATTACACGCTCCAGTTCGGCCGCGACTGGTCCGCAAACGACCCCGACGGCTGGCCCTCGATCTTCACCGCGGTGCAGGAGCAGCTTGGGCTCAAGCTCGAATCCGTCCACGAGTCCGTGCCCAACCTCGTAGTCGACCACATCACCAAGCCAACGGAAAACTGATCCGCGCCATGCCCGCCCATCCGCCACCCGTCCTTCACTGTCCTCTATCCCCTGCACTCTACCGGTCCATCCGCTCCAGAATCGGCCCCAGCAGATAGGCAACGAAGAACCCTCCACTCCAAATCACCGCCGACCCCCAAAGCACAACCCGGCTCACCCTGCTCACCTCTCCGCACGTCGCAGGATCGTCCGCGTCACACACCTTCCGTCCGCGCAACCGCGGAGCGACCACGTACGTCATCGCGAAGCTCGCCGCAATCAGCGTCCCCGCAATGCTGAACGTCCATATCTTGTGCCGCGACAAACTCACCAGCCACGGCGCAGCCGATAGCAGCGAAGCAACCGTCGTTCCCAGCCCCAGCAGCACCAGCACCGACGGAAGCGCGCAGCAGATCAGCGTACTGAAAGAACTGAACAGTGAAAAGTAGTTGAGCAGGGCCGCTCTCCTGGCCCTGCGTTTCGGAACTAGACCTGCCGACGAGTTTGTCATCGCGCCTCCGCAATCGACTTGACCTTCAATGTATCGGCGACCCTGCCCTTGGGCGCCTGCGGCAGAACTCCCGCAACGACAACCGCCTTCCCCAACAGCGCCGCAATATCCGCCCCGGCGCCCGCCAGCGCAAACCGATCCGTCGTCCCCGTCACTTCCAAAAACGGCGCCGCGGCCGTGCCCGTAAGCTTCCCGCGCACGATGACCTCCGCATCCTTATGCGTGAACCCGTTCTTCTCCACCGCCTCATTGAATTGCCGCATCGACGCCTTGTTATCCGGCGCCAGTTTGATCGTAACCAGCCCGGTATTCAAATCCACATCGACCGTATCGACGCCTTGAATCCCTTTCATCGACACATGGATCGCATGCGCGCACGGCGCACAGTCCATTCCAAAAACGGTGAGGTTCACCTGCTCATACTGCGCATGCGCTGCCATGCTGAACAACGCGACGAAGGCTGCTACCAAAAATGTTTTCATAATTGTTCCTTTCAATGCGAGCTGTTGTGTCCGGAGAACTTGAGATAGCTGAAGTTGATGGCGAAGCGAACTTTCTCGCGGCCATAAACCGCGTCCGAAGCATCGCGATACACCGGCGCCTGCACCCCGCCTTCAATCGCAATGTTCTTGAAGATCGCCAACACCGACGGCCCCAGCCACACTGACGTCGTGCTTGTGTCCGGCACGACCGCTCCACTCGAACGCACGCCGCCGGTATGCTCGCCGGTCAGTTCGGCGAACCCCCGATAGTCCCACTGCTCATATCCTCGTCGCAGCTTCACCGGCCGATAGCCATACACTCCGCTCCACGAAATCGTGTCCGGCCTCCGGTCCCGCGCGGCCTCCGCAAACCGCGTATACCCGCCGCCAAACCACAAGTACTGGCTGCGTGACGCATACCCACTCGCCACAGTCCCGGCCACTCCCGCGGCGCGGTGCTGTCCGGCGAGAATCCCTGAATCCGCCAGCGGCCCGGGCACAACCACGCCCAGCGACGCGGTCGATTCAACCCGTTTTCCCACGCTCGTCACCGAGTGCAGAAACCGCCACGAGACCCCAGTCGCCCACTCCCCTCCCGGCATCACGCGGCTTTCCGGCAGAGCCCCGCTCCCAAAGCTCACCGGCAAAAAAGCCGTCACCGTAATATGCGGCGTAATGCCATAGCCACACCCGGTTCCGCTGGAGAGTTGTGTGCCCAGCGTTCCGCCGCGCCCAAACAACCCAACATCGCAACTCACTTCCCCTTGTGAGTTGACCGGCGTCGCATACCCGAACACCGGCCCATGGTCGCTGGCCATCGCCGGCCCCGTCAGCGCCAAAGCGCAGACACTTACCCAAAGAATCTTCATAAACGCTCCTTTTCCAATCGCAAACCAGCCATGGGCACACATCTGGCGTGCCCGTCGTGGGATTGCGGAGCGAATCAGATTCTTAGATTGGCAATGCGAACAATCGTCAGCCCGGGCGGCGAGTGTTCATCGGGCACCTTTGAAACGACGACCGCGGCCGGCTGCCCGAAGGCCTCCGCAACCACGACGCGATTCAAAGTCACCGGCGGAGCGACGACAGACACGGCTGCACTGGCCAGTTGCGGCTGCACGTCGGACTTGACATCGACCTGGCAGCACCCGGTCTTCGCCATCTCGCCGCACTGCCCATGCATCGTCCGGCAGCAGGCCGACTCGGCATGAGACAAAGCCCCACCCGTCACGCAAGCAAGCGCCGGCACCGCTCCCGAAAGAAGCAGAACAAGCGCCACGAGACTGGTCAGCCGCCGCACGCCTCGATTATATCCCCGAACGCCGCCTTTCCTCTATACCCGCTGCCACTGCCTTCGGACGACCTCCAGTAGCCGGTTGACAAGATCGCAGCCGCCCAGTTCACCGACCTTCTCGCGCCACTGGCGACGCGTATCGCCGATGCTCCCACCCGCCCTGCGTGGTACCCCGAAAGCTCGTTCTCGATCGCCGGAAATTAGCGCATAATGATTGCAGAGGATGATTATGGCGACCACTCCTACGCTGCTCTCCATCGACGAGTACCTCCGGACCAGCTACCACCCCGACGCCGATTACGTTGACGGCGAGATCGAGGAGCGCAACTTGGGAGAGTACGAGCACGCCAAACTTCAGCATTTCATCGATGTTCTGTTCGGAAATAACGAAGATGATTGGGGAACGGACACCGTTGTCGAACAACGTATCCGCGTCAACTCCAGCCGCGTCCGCGTTTGCGATGTAGCAATCCTGCGTGCCGACGATCCGCACGAGCATGTGACTGCAACGCCTCCGCTCATTTGCATCGAGATCATGTCGCCAGAAGACCGCATTCCGCGGGCCACACGCGTGCTCGCCGACTATTTCCTGATGGGCGTCCCCAACATCTGGCTCGTCGATCCAATTCGACGCGTGGCCTACATCTACAACGCAGCGGGCCTTCACCCAGCCGGTTCTCTTGTTCTTGCAGTTCCCCGCACATCCATCCGCCTCGACCTCAACGACATCTTCCTCAAACTCGACCGCAAGATCGCCTCCCACAAACGCCTATAATCGACCCAATGCGGTCAACGTCGAAGCTCCTCGCCCTGCTCCTAGCCGTCACGGCGACCTTTGCCTGCCCCGCAGCCCGCGCGCAGGACACCCCCGGCCGCGTCGTGCTGGTGCTGCCGTTCGACAACCGCTCCGGCAACGCCTCGCTCAACTGGATCGGCGATTCTTTCCCCGACACCCTCGACCAGCGCCTCAACTCCGCCGGCTTCCTCACCATTTCCCACGACGACCGCGCCTTCGCGTTCGACCATCTCGGCCTGCCCGAAGGCTTTCGTCCCTCGCGCGCGACTACCATCCTGATTGCGCAGCAGCTTGACGCAGACTACGTCGTCGTCGGCAGCTACAACGTCGCCGACAACAAGATTTCCGTGCAGGCCCAGGTGCTCAGCGTGAAGGCGCTGCACCTCTCTGCCCCGCTGGAAGACGCCGCTGACCTGCCGCGGCTGTTCGACGCCGAAAACGCCATCGCCTGGAAGATCGCCCGCCAGATGGACCCGCACTTCAGCATCGCCGAACAGACTTTTCTGGCCTCACCGGGCGGCGTCCCGCTGCCCTCGTTCGAGAACTACATCCGCGGCACCAACGCGCCCACTTCCGAAGAGCGCATCAAGCGCCTCCAGGCTGCCGTAGCCGACACTCCTACGTACGCCGCCGCGCTGCTCGCGCTGGGCAAAGAGCAGTATGCCGCGCACGATTACCCGGCGGCAGCCGCGACGCTCGCCAAAGTTCCCAAATCGAACCGCATCGCCCTCGAAGCCAACTTCTACCTCGGCCTCGCGCACTTCAACTCCGCCGAATACGACAAGGCAGAAGCGGCTTTCGCCTTCGTCGCCGCGCAGCTTCCGCTTCCCGAAGTCGTCAACGACGAGGCCGTCGCCGCCAGCCGCCAGGGCAAGGACGCCGCCGCCATCTTCCAGCGCGCCTCCACCGCAGACCCCAGCGACGAGGACTACCACTACAACCTCGCCATCTCGCTCTTCCGCCGCGGAGACACCGCCGGCGCCATCCGCGAAGCCGACGCCGCCGTGAAGCTGAAGTCCAACGACAACGAAGCCATCCAACTCCGCGCGCACCTCGGCCAGGTCCCTGCCGGCACGAAACTCGCGCCCGACGCGGACAGCGGTTTCAGTCCCGTCGAGCGCATCATCCGCACCTACTCCGAGGCGAGCTTCCGTCAGGCTGCTTTCCAAATCGACCAGATGCGCGCCGTTACGATGTCCACCCTGCCGGCCGCCGAACAGGTGAAGCAATACACTCAGCTTGGCCGCGACTATCTCGCCCAGGGCCTGCTGCCGGAAGCCGAGCGGCAGTTCCACTCCGCGCTGGCCGCGGACCCCAACGCCGCCGCGCCCCACGCCGGCCTCGCCCAGGTCCGCGAGCAGAGCGGCTCCACCCGCGACGCACGCGCGGAAGCTCACACTTCGATCGACGCGCAGCCCAATGCGGCCGCTTACCTTGTGCTCGCGCGCCTCGACCTCGCCGCCAACAACCTCGCCGCCTGCGCCGACGATGTATCCCACGCCCTCCAGTTGGAGCCGCGGAACACCGCCGCCAAGGCGCTGCGCAGCACTCTGCAAGCCCGAGGCCAAAGCGTCCCATGAACCTTTCTCTACGCTCAATCGCTCTGAGCTCTAAGCTCTCCAAAATCCTGGCCCTCGTCTGCGCCCTCGTCGCCGCGACGGCCACCGCGCAAACTGTCGTCAAACTCACGCTCCACGACACCGTCCAGCCGGTCACCGCCGCCTACCTCCAGCGCGGACTCAACGCCGCGGCAGCACAGCACGCCGACGCCGTCCTGCTCTCCCTCGGGACCCCTGGCGGGCTTCTGACCTCGACCCGCGAAATGGTTTCGGCGATCGAAACTTCCCCCGTTCCGGTCATCATCTTCGTCGAACCGACGGGCGCACGCGCCGGCTCGGCTGGCTTCTTCATCCTGGAGTCCGCGGATGTGGCGGCGATGGCCCCCGGGACCAACGCCGGCGCGGCGCACCCCATCATCGAAGGCACCACGATGGACCCAGTCCTCAAGAAGAAGATCGAAGAAGACGCGAGCGCCTTCCTCCGTTCCATCACCGTCCCACGCAAACGCGACAGCGCCGCCGCCACCGCGGCCATCATCGACGCGAAATCCTACACCGCCGACGAAGCCCTCAAGCTCCACCTGATCGACCTGATCGCCGCGAACGACGCGGCCCTGCTCGGACAGCTCGACAACCGCACGATCACCCGCTTCAACGGCTCAAGCGCAACGCTCCACCTGCACAACGCGCGCATTGAAGATCTGCCGCCATCCACCCGCGAGCGACTGCTGACCCGTCTTGCCGACCCCGACGTCGCCGTACTGCTGCTCATCGTCGGAGTCCTGCTCATCTACCTCGAATTCCACGTTCCCGGCACTATCGTTCCAGGAGCGCTGGGCGTTCTCTGTTTCCTGCTGGCGCTGTTTGCCTTCAATATGCTGCCCATCCGGCACACGGCGGTGCTTCTGCTGATTGCTGCTGTCGCGCTGATCGTGCTGGAGGTCAAATTTACCAGCCACGGCCTGCTGGCGCTGGCTGGCACGGTCTGCCTGATCTTCGGCCTGCTGACGCTGGTCGACGGCCCACCGGAGATGCGAGTCCATACCTCGACTGCCCTCGCCGCCGGGCTGACCTTCGGTGCGATCACCTTTACCCTCGCGTTTCTAGGCGTCAAAGCCCGCCTCAACAAGTCCCTCACCGGCACCGAAGCCATGGTCGGGCTGGTGGCGACCGTGCGGACCCCATTCTCGCCCGTCGGGCAGGTCGAGGTGCGCGGCGAACTATGGAGGGCCGTCCTCGCTCCCGATTCCGCTGCCGCGAACGTCGAACAACAGACCGTTATCTCCGCAGTCAACGGTCTTACGCTTACCGTCCGCGCATTGCCGTCAAAGGTTTAGACTTAGAGCCAGCGCGCAACCTCAATTCTTTCGAACCCGCGCTCCGGAGCATTCACGTCTTGATTCGTAAAGTTCTTCCTTTCGCCGCCGCTCTCGCCTTCACGTTTTCCGCTGCCGCCGTCGCCCAGGATGCGCCGGTCACCGGGCTCGACAAGCAGCTTTCCCGCATCGATCTCGCCGTCCAGGGCGTCGGCATGTTCAACAAGACGGTGCAGGGCACAATCCCTCCCACGGCTGCCCAGGAGGCCGGCCCGACGGTCATCGATGCGCCGTCAAACACCCTCGGTGCGCTGGTCACTTTGCGTTACGTCGCCAAGCCGTACGTCGGTTTCGAAGGCAACTATGGCTACGCCCGCTACACCGAGGACTACTCCAATGTCGGCGGCATCCAGACCCAGGCCAATGAGTACACGCTGGGCTACCTGATCACTCCCCCACACACGATTTTCGGCTTACAGCCCTACATCTCGGTCGGCGCCGGAAGCATCGGGTTCCGTCCCACACCCCGCGGCGGCCAGGGCCTCACCATCCAGGCGCGCGCCGCTTACTACTACAGCGCAGGACTGCAAAAGGAGTATTTCTCCGAGCACTTCGGCTTTCGCGCCGGCTTCCGCCAGCTCTTTTTCCTCGCTCCCGATTATGGCCAGAACTACCTCACCATCAAACAACGCACCACCACCTACGGGCCGTCTTTCGGCTTCTATCTCAAGTTCTAGAACGTTTTCGCTTTTTCGCAAGACCAGTTAGCGAGCCACTATGCCCACGTCTTCTCTTCCCGTTCTCATCGTCGTCGTAATCGTTGTGCTTTACCTCTTCAACTCCATCAAGGTGCTCAAGGAGTACGAGCGTGCCGTCGTCTTTCGCCTCGGGCGCACCAGCACAACTCCCAAAGGCCCCGGTCTTATCCTGGTCTTCGGGCCAATAGACCGCATCGTCCGCGTCTCATTGCGCCAGGACGTGATGGAAGTTCCTGCCCAGGACATCATTACCCGCGACAACGTCACGCTGAAGGTCAACGCCGTCATCACGCTGCGCGTCATTGACCCCATCAAAGCAGTCATCGAGGTCACCAACTACATCTATCAGACGTCGCAGTTCGCGCAGACCACGCTCCGGTCGGTGCTCGGAGAAGTGGAGCTCGACCAGCTCCTCTCTCACCGCGACGCCCTGAACGCGCGCATCCAGACCATCATCGATGCGCATACGGCGCCCTACGGCGTGAAGGTCATCTCTGTCGAGGTCAAACAGGTCGACCTCCCCGAATCCATGCTGCGCGCCATGGCCAAACAGGCCGAAGCCCTCCGCGAGGCCCGCGCCAAAGTCATCCACGCTCAGGGCGAGTTCGACGCCGCGGCCAAGCTGGTCGAAGCCGCCACGCTCATGGCGACGCAGCCCATGACGCTGCAACTCCGCTACCTTCAGACGCTCACCGAAATCGGCGTCGAGAAGAACACCACCATCGTCTTCCCGCTGCCGATGGAACTGATGAATCTGCTGAACCGTACTACTCTCACGCCAGCCAGCCACAGCTTGCCTGAAGCAGGCAACGAACCGGGCAAAGGAGCCGAGTCTGCATGAGCTACCTGCACGACGAAAGCGATGATGGTCCCCAGCACCGCTCCGCGTACAACACACCGTCGCGCGAACTGACGTTGAGCACATCGGCAATCCTCGGCATCTTCTTCGGCCTCGCGCTGCTGTGCGCCGTCTTCTTCGGATTCGGCTACAACATGGGCAGCAAGTCGCACCAGGCGCCGATCGTCGCGGCGAATACAACCGCCGCGCCGAGCCCGACCAACTTCGACACCTTCAAGCCCGCACCCGGCGCACCCGCCGCCGTGCAGCCTGCCCCGGTTGTTTCCGAACCGCCCGCCACAACCGATACTGCGCCCGACACGAGTGCCGCAACGCCCACGCAACCTGCCCCGGTGGTTCGAACACCCTCCGCTACACCGACGGCAGCCCCGACCCATCCCGAGGCTTCCGCCACCCCGGCATCCGAGGCCGGCCTCACCTTCATCGTCCAAATCGCCGCCGTCTCGCATCAGGAAGACGCGGACCTGCTGGTCGCCGCGCTCAAACGCAAGGGATACTCCGTCGCCGCCCGCGCCGAGCCGCAGGACAAACTCATCCACATCCAGGTCGGCCCCTTCGCCAACAAGAAAGACGCAGAGGCCATGCGCCAGCGCCTGCTTGCCGACGGCTACAACGCCATTTTGAAATAGGCGCTCACTCGGCCAGCGCCTGCTCCATCGCGCCGCGCACCGCTGCCATCAACTCCTCGCGCGACCCGTAGTTCGCCGGCTCGATCGCCGGTAAAAACCGCACCTCCGCCACGCCCGGCACGATCTTCAAGCTGCCCTTCGGCATCATTCCCGCCGTCCCCGAAATGATGACCGGAACGATCGGCGCGCCGGTGTCCGCGGCCAGAAAAAACGCACCCTTCTTGAACAGCAGCAACTTCCCGTCCAGCGACCGCGTGCCCTCCGGGAACACCATGATGTTCAGACCATGCGCCAGCGCGTCCTTGGCAGCCTCCACGCTCTGCATCGCCTCTTCGCGCGAGTGGCCGCGGCTCACCGGGATGAATTTGCCCATCCGCATCGCGGTCCCCAGCAGCGGAATCTTCATCAGGCTCTTCTTGAGGAACACGCTGTTCATCCCCGGCAGGCTCGGCAACAGCACGGGTGGGTCCATGTTCGACACATGGTTGCTCATGAAGATGCACGACCGACTGGCGGGGACGTTTTCCAGGCCAACTAAACGCACCCGAACGCCCGCCGCACGAAGGCCCAGGCGGATCGTCCCCATGCCCCAGTGGTACATGGTCGAAAAATCGCCGCGCAGCGCAGACCATGGAATGCCCACCAGCGCCGCCGGCACTCCCAGCACGATGAACACGAACAGCATCTTCAGAGCAGCAAACATACTGCTCCAGAATAACCTTCCCTCATTTCAGTCCCACCAATCGGAACGCCTACTTTCTACCGATCGCCTTTGGCAGCTTCTCGTAAATTCCGCCGAACCCACCATTCGACAAAATCGCCACCACATCCCCAGCCACCAGCCGCGGCGCCATCTCCGCCACAATCGCATCGGCATCGCCACACACCACGGCCGGCACACCGCGCGCGCGCAAGGCCTCGACAACATGCAGCGGCTCCATCCGCTCCAGCACGGGAATGGCATCGCTCTTGAAAACCGCTGCCAGCACGACCTCATCGGCCAACGCGAGACTCTCCACCAACTCGCGCTCGAAAACATTCCGCCGCAGCGTATTCGAACGAGGCTCCAGGACTGCCCACAATCGCCGGCCTTTATACGCCGCACGCAATGCACGCAGCGTCTCGCGAATGGCGGTTGGATGGTGCGCAAAATCGTCGATGACCGTAACGCCCGCGACCTCGGCCTTCACCTCCAGGCGCCGCTTCACGCTCTTGAAGCTCGCCAGCGCCGCTTCGATCGCCTCGACCGGAACGCCCTGCCCTGCGGCCAGCCCAGCGGCAGCAGTCGCATTCATCGCATTGTGCTCGCCGGCCATCGGCAGGGTCAGGTCCGCGAACCGTTCGCCGCCGCGCAGCAGCGTCCACTTCGTCGTGCCCGCATCCTGCCGCAAGTCGACCGCCTGCCAGTAGCTTCCGTCGATCAGCCCATACCGCTCCACTTTGCAGAACGCTTTTGCGGCGCACTCTGTCACGCTCTCGCTGGCGTCGTACGCGACCAGCCGCCCGCGTCGCGGAATCAAATTCACCAACCGCTTGAACGCTACTTTCACAGCCTCGAGGTCGGCATAAATGTCCGCATGATCGAACTCCACATGCGTCAGCACGGCCGCGTCGGGAAAGTAATGCAGAAACTTCGGGCCCTTATCGAAGAATGCGGTGTCATACTCATCGCCCTCCAGGATGAACGGCTTCGTCCCCTCCTGCACGCGAAAACTTGTGCCAAAATTCTCCGCCACGCCGCCGATCAAAAACGACGGCGACCACTGCGACGCATCGCCTGACATCGTGGCCGCCGTGTCATAAATCCACGCCAGCATGCTGGTCGTCGTGGTCTTGCCATGCGTTCCGCAAACCACGAACCGCTCACGCCCATCCAGAAATGCATCGTGGATCAGCGCAGCCATCGAGGTCATCGGGATGCGCTCATCGAGCACACGTTCCAACTCCACGTTGCCGCGCGAGATCGCATTGCCAACCACCACCAAATCAGGCCGCGGATCAAGATTCGCCGCCGCATAGGGCTCCATGATGGCGATGCCCATCTCGCGCAACTGGTCGCTCATCGGCGGATACGCCGCTACATCCGATCCCGTCACCCGATGACCCTGCGCCCGGAGCATCCCCGCCAGCGAAGCCATCGCCGTCCCACAAATTCCAATCAAATGCACATGCTTCGCCATTATTCCGGGCCCGCTTCCATCAACGTTTCCTCGTCCATTCTCACCCACGCGCCGAGCGGCAGCGACCGGTTGCCCGCGCTCACATGACCGCTCTTCAATCCGATCGCAATCGGCCCATCGAAATCCCGCAGCGCATGAAGACAGGCGCGCGTCAGCAACTCCATCTCGCTCTCCTCAACATTCGCGGTCATGTCGCCGAGCACAACGCCGACAACATTCTCCATCAACCCCGCATATCTCAGATGCTGCAACATACGATCCCACTGATAGGGCTTGGTTCCAATGTCCTCCAAAAACAGCACACACGGTTCATCGAATCGAAGCGCCCACGGTGTGCCCAATCCCTCCGCCAAGATCGACAGGCATCCACCCAGCAGCCGGCCCTCGGCGCGCCCGCTGCGCAACACCTTCAGGCCATCCGCCTCACCCACACTCCACCGGCGCACGCCCTCCACCGCGGCCCGCCATGTGCGCTCATCGACGCCATCATCCCGCGACCAGTCCGCCGCGACCATTGGCGCGTAGAACGTCGGCATCCCACACTCATTCCAGAACCACACATGCAGCGATGTGTGGTCGGAGTAGCCCACAAACACCTTAGGATTCTCCCGCATCAACTCGCGATCCAGCAGCGGCAGCAGCTCCGCCGAACCCCATCCGCCGCGCGTGCAAATCACGCCATCGATGGTCGGATCGGCGAACGCCTCATGCAGGTCCGCGACCCGCTCCTCCGCCGAGCCCGCGTAGTACATCGGCCCCCGCGCCAGTGCATGAGGCATCACAACCGGCTCATACCCGAACGCCCGCAACCCGGCCACGCCGCGCTCCACAAGCTCCGGCTTCGCCGCGCTCGCCGGCGACACAACAGCCACGCGACTACCCGCCTTCAATCTCATCTCAAACTCCCGCTATGCTCAATAGCTCCGCGCTCCAAGCTGTCCACAAAACCGCACCGCCTCAACTGCGAACCTCCGCCACGCCCCGGCAGATAATCTCCGCCGGCCCGGTCAGCATCATTTCGCTCTGCGCGTCCGGCCAAACGACAGTCTGCGGGCCGCCCTGCGCAACCGCCGTCAACGCCCGATCCACATCGCACAAACTCATCGCCGCCGCGCTCGAAGCGCACGTTCCCGTGCCGCTCGACGTCGTCGGCCCACACCCGCGCTCAAAAATCCGGAACGCAATCTCACCCTCGCCAAGCACTCTGACAAACTCCACATTCGTTCCGTGCGGAAACAACTTGTCGACCGCGATCTTCGCTCCCAGCTCCTGCCAGCTCAAACCATGCGAACTGAAGTCTCTTGTCTCCACAAAAATTACGTAGTGCGGATTGCCCACATTCACCATCGCCCCATCGATCACGCCCGAAATCCCGGCAATCTCAATCTTCCGCGGCATCACGCGCGGCACGCCCATCGCGCTTTCGATCCACCACTCCGCACCCTCCTGCCGCACCACGCGACACGTCCGCACGCCGCCATGCGTGCCCAGCGCGACCTCTTCGCGGCCCTCGCTCTCCGCCAGCCACGCTGCGACACAGCGCGTTCCGTTGCCGCTCAACTCGGCCTCGCTGCCATCGGCGTTGAACAGCCGCAAAAAAAATGTGCCGTCCGCGCGCCGATCGAGGAACTCAATCCCATCTGCGCCAATGCCTGTGTTGCGTGCGCAGAGTTTGCGTGCAAGTGCCGCATGACGGCCGCCTGCCGCCTTTTCCTCGATCACCAGAAAATCGTTCCCACACGCATGGGCCTTCACAAAATCAATGCCGCTCACTCGTCCTCACTCTTCTCCGGGATCGCGGAACACGACCACCTGGTCCGTCGCATCGCTCGCGCGCAACTGCGCCAGCAACTGCCGATGGTCCTTGGGCGTCGCGAGCACCGAGAAAGAAACCCTCTCCAATCCGGCCACATTGTCGCGACCCAGCACATGCAACTGGAGTGCCGCCGCATCCAGCACCTTGAGCACCGCGCTATACATCCTGTGGCGCGCCGATTCGCGTTCATCCGCCAGCGCCTCCGCCCGCGCCGCGCCGACAATCTCCTTGCTCAGCGCCGTGCCCACGTTCGCACGCACCTCGTACAACATTGGAATCCGCTTCCACCCCAACTTGCCTTCAAACGCACCCACAATCTGTAGCGCGGCCAGCAGGATCACCGTCGCAAACGCGGCAACCACATAGAGACCGGTGCCACACGCCATCCCCACCGACGCGACAACCCACACCGTTGCCGCGCTGGTCAGCCCCAGCACGCGGCTGCGCGTATGCAGGATCAGTCCCGCGCCAAGGAACCCGATTCCCTGCACGATATTCGACGCCACCTGCCCCTGGTTGGTCCCGATCGCGCCCGCGAGCACCGGGCTCAGCAGCGTAAACAACGCCGACCCCATGCAGATCAGCATGTTCGTCCGCAGCCCCGAATCCTTGTGCCGGTACTCGCGCTCGATGCCGACCACGCCGCCCATCGCGCACGCCAGCAGCAGCCGCTTCGCCGCCACCAGCGACAAGTTCATCTGCTCCGGGGAGGTGAACGCATAGTGAGTCTCGAAAATCATCTTCGCAGCAGGATACCAGCCCGCCACGAAGGCTTGCCGCTCGCCAGCGCGGAAAACAAAGTGGCGCCATCAAATATCGATGGCGCCATCTGCCACTTCAATCCGCGACGAATCAATCGGCCGCGATCGACGCGGGTGCCCGCACATTGATCTGTTCCGAAAGACGGGTTAATAGTGCGTCCGCGTTCTTCTCTTCCTGCAGCGTCCGTTCGAGCGTGCGCGCGTCTTCGTCCTCGCCCAACACCATCGCCCATGTACGCAGCGTGCCGTACACGGCAATCTCATGATGCTCCACTTTATTGCCGGAGGCGATGAGCGAGACATCGCGCAACGCATCGTTGTTCGCATCGCCGGCTTCGCTGCTTGCGCCCGCGATCAGCGCTGCCATTACCTTGCACTTCGAATCGTCGTCGTCGCGCTGTTCCGCTTCAAGTATCTTCTCCAACCGCGTGACATGCGTCTTCGACTCTGTAAGATGAGCTTGGAACGCATCCCGAAGTTTCGGGTTCTTCGCCGCCTTGATCATCGCCGGCAAACCTTTTTCGACAATCTGCCGTTCGCTGCTCAATGCCATCCGCAGCCCATCGATATACAACCCTCGCAAATCATTCACATCTGGTGTAAACAAGCCCATGATTCTTCTCCTCATCCACGACACCGCCATCTCGCGAACGCGACCGGGCGCCGTTCCAACGTCCTTGGTTTTGGGTCCATCCGGCAAGCGAACCTAGCCGGGGTGGTACAACGCTTCTGGGTTGTAAGATGCAATCGACTCCCACGAGGTCATCGGGCCGGAATTGAGCAGCTACGGCTTCTTTCCAAACTCCGTCGATTGATACACCCGCGCGCACGGCTGCCCGGTCGTGCAAATCACCTCAAGCTCCGTCAAGCCTTGCGGATGCGCCTTCACGGCCTCCGCCACCGGGTCGCCAGCGATAGCGATCACATACGCCGCATTTGCCGCCGGAGCGGCCAGCGCCTTCTGCCACGAGTCGAAATCCTGCTCACTCACCATGCTCTTCAGCGTGCGCCCCGCCACCTGCACCGCACCCACATGCGCCGACGTGTACATCATCACCGGAGCATTCAGCGGCATCGTTTCCATCGCCACCGCAATCTCATGCTCGAACGCGACCCGTGTCGTCGCATTCACCATGCCCTCCTTCAACACCAGCGGCACGCGGTACATCATCCCAATGCAATTGCCCACGCACAACAGCATCGCCACCGGCTGCGCAAGCCTCACCGCGACGCGCGCCCAACCTTCGGTCCGCGTGCGCATCCAGGCGTCAAGTCGGTCGACGGCTAGCACTCCATACACACTCAACGCCGGAAGCATCTCCATGCCATAGCGAGCGTTGTAGTACGAGTGCGGCCACAGCTGCGGGATGAAAATCGGCACCGAACCGTACGCGACTGAGTACACATAAAACGGCAGGGGCAGCCACAACAACCAAGCCAACGAACCGTGAGCCGCCCCCAATTCGGGGTGACCCATCTTCGCAACGGTCTTATCGTTGCTAAGGTGGGCCGGGTGCCCCAAATCTCGGCTCTGAGATGTGGGCTTTCGCAGCGATAACCACAGCCCACACAAAGCCGCGGCCATCACCGCCCATCCGGTCTCCCACACCGAAGCATCCACCTGCGCGGTGCGCGTATAAAACAGCAGCGCCCATCCAGGATTTTTCCATCCGCGATAATGTTGCCCTGGCGGCGCCGTCCTGCGCTCGATCGCCTTGGCCGAATACGGTCCGCGCATAAAGTCCAGCCAGTCACCCATGAAGTGGTGGTTGAACCACAGCCACCACACCGGCCCCGCCACGCACAACACCGTGAACACCACAAACTTCGGCATCAGCTTTCGCCGCACAACCGCGCCGCATCGCCACAGCTCCCACGCGAAGACACACCACACGACCGCGCCGACAATCCAGCCGTCGTAGCGCGTAAACACCTGCCCTACGATCAGCACTCCCGCGCCGATCATCCACCTTCCCGCGCGCTGCGCATTCCCCGCCCGCAGCGCGGCAACGCCCTCGACCGCCGCGATCACAGTCCATACCAGGAGCGCCAGAAACAGCGCTTCGGTCATCGCCGTCGACGCCAGAAAAAGGAGGTTTGCATTCAGCGCGAAAAACGTCGTCGCCACCAGCGCCCAGCGCGCGGTCATCATCCGCCGCGACAGCCGCCATATGCCCGCGACGCTCGCCGCATAACTCACAATGCACATCGGAGCGCCGCCCAGCCCGCTCTGCCACCACGCCATCTTCTGCACGAACGGCATCATCAGCAAATGCGGCAGCGGCAGCCACACTCCGCCCAACTGCGACAGCCCCGGCTGCCGCGCATCCAATATCCGTCGCGCGATCGCGAGATGCGCGACCGCATCGCCGTACAGCAGCGTGTACCCCTTCGCATAGCAAACCAGCGTCGCAAAAAATGCGATCACCACGCCGCCCATAAACACCAGCCGCACCTCGCCCGGCCCTACCGGCCGCACGGCCCCCCAATCGAACGGCGGACCTTCGCCCCGTGCCGGCGTCTTCGCCAGCCGCAGCCGCGAGCCGGGCTTCTCATACGTCACTGTCCGCTTCGCCAAGTTTTCAATCTCCGCTTACAGATGCGAGATTTCGCGCAGATGTCCGAAGCGCTCATCGATCTCCGCGCGCGTCACTTCCTGCAACCGCTCCGTGCCAAACCGCTCGCAGGCAAACGACCCCATCACGCTGCCGTAGAACATCGCCGACCGCAGCACTTCGGGAGTCACGCCGCCCTGCGACGCGATGTAGCCATAGAAGCCGCCGGCGAACGAATCGCCCGCGCCAGTCGGATCGACCACATCGCCGAGCGGCAGCCCGGGCGCGCGAAACGGCCGCCCTTCGCGCGTGTACACCGTCGCCCCATACTCGCCATGCTTGACCACCAGCGACTTCGGACCCAGCGCCATCACCATCTGCGCGGCGCGCAGCGCGTTCGTTTCGCCGCTCAACATCCGCGCCTCGCCGTCGTTAATCAGCAGCACGTCAAGCTCCGCCAGAACCTTCAGCAGGTTCCCGCGATGCGCGGCGATCCAGTAATTCATGGTGTCGCCGGCGACCATCTTCACCCCCGGCATCTCGCTGCGCACCCGCGCCTGCAAAACCGGATCGATGTTCGCCAGAAAGAGATACTCGGAGTCCAGATAGGCCTCTGGAATCTTCGGCTCAAACGCCGCAAAAACATTCAGGTCGGTCGCCAGCGTCTCGGCTGAATTGAGGTCCTTCAGATAGCTGCCGGTCCAATGAAAACTCAGGCCCGGCGCCCGCTCGATGCCGCGCGTATCGATGCCGCGGCGCGTCATCACCGCCTCATGCTCGGGCAGAAAGTCTTCGCCAACCACGCCAATCACGCGCACACCGGTAAAGAAGCTCGCCGCCAGCGAAAAGTGCGTCGCCGCACCGCCCAGAATCTTCGCACGCTTGCCACTCGGCGTCTCCAACGAATCGAACGCCACTGAACCTACAACCAAAATCGACACTGTATTAATCTCCTCCGCGAAAATTTGCGCTCGTTTCTGCTCTTGTCTTATTCACTATTCACTAACAACTGTTCACTGCTCTACCAATACTTCCCAAACAACACATCCAGCTTCTTCTTCGTCTCCGCCGGAATCACGCTCTTATCCGTCATGATCGCAAACTTCGCCGCCGTCTGCGCGGGACTCGCACTCAAATCCGCGGGCATCAGCCGCACCGCAGCCTTCACCACCTTCTGCGCGTTGCCGGAGTTCTGATGCATCACTGCGATCACCTGCTCTACCGTGACATCGTCGTGCCCCGCGCGCCAGCAATCGTAGTCGGTGACCATCGCCAGCGTGGCATAGCTGATCTCCGCTTCACGCGCGAGCTTCGCCTCCTGCAGATTCGTCATGCCGATCACATCCGCGCCCCACGACCGATACAGATTCGATTCAGCTCGCGTCGAGAACTGCGGTCCTTCCATGCACACATACGTACCGCCTTTTTTCCCGACGACGCCGACCTCCTCGCACGCCTTCACAAAGGTATCCACGACAAGCGGGCACACCGGATCGCCAAACCCCACATGGCCCACCACACCTTCGCCGAAAAACGTACTCGCACGCGCAAACGTGCGATCGATGAACTGATCGGGCACCACAAAATCCGTCGGCTTATGTTCTTCCTTCAAACTCCCCACGGCGCTCACGCTCAGGATGCTGGTCACCCCCAGCGCCTTCATCGCGTAAATATTCGCGCGAAAGTTCAACTCCGTCGGGAGTATCCGATGCCCCTTGCCATGCCGCGCCAGGAACGCAACCCGGCGGCCTTCGAGCTTGCCGAGTACAAATACCTCGCTCGACTCGCCGAACGGCGTCTCCACGCGCTCTTCGCGAACGTCCGTCAACCCGGACATGCCGTACAAACCGCTACCGCCAATAATCCCAATCTCAGCCTTCTGCAAACGAATTCTCCTCAGCTAACAGTTTACTTTTGTTTCGCGCGGCTTAGTGGACCAACGCCGCCTTCATCACGCCGCGACTGCTCATCCATCCAGCCAATCCGCCGACGAGATCATGCGACGGCACAGCGGCCTGCATGATCTTCCCGGTGCCCTGCGGATTAGCGGCATCGACCGCATCGCGCAGCTTTCGCGACAGCGCCAGGTCAAACCCCTCGCCGATATAAAAATCGTTTCCCACCAGCGTCATCAGTACATCGCCCTCGTTTGTGGAGTACACACGTTCTGTATCGTCCTTCTCATCCGTCTTGCGCCGCTTCAGCATGGAATATTTGCGCGGCAACTGGTCCTCGTACACCTGAAAAAACGACCGCGCCGAATCTTCATTCTTCCACCGCGAGCTATACAGCAATCCCAGCGAGGCGGTCGAATCCTTATCCGCCGCGGACTTCTTCTGCGCGGCATAATAAATTCCACCCGCCCAGTTCGGCGCCAGCGCTTCGGCCATCGGACGGCCGCCGAACAACTCCGTCGTCATGCGCACATCGATCTCGCCCATCACGCCAACGTCGTACGGCTCATACCCAGCCTCTTTCAGCAGCGGATGGATGTCCGGCAACCGCAGCACCGGCACCGCCGCATGGGCCAGATACTGCGCCGGATGCAGCACTTCGAAACTCGAACTCGGCGGCCGGTCGAGCGTGCCCGCAAACGCCCGCTCCGTGCCGGCTTTCACAAGTACCGCCTCTTCAAACGCCATCCCCTCGACATACGGAAACAGCAGCGCCTGCTGCAACACCAGCGGCGCACGCGCCATCACCGGAGAGCCGCTCATATCGCCCGCGCCCTGCTCGATGCGCTCCGCCATCTGCGGCACGTCCTTCATCGTTTTGCCCGTGTCCTTCAGCGCATAGTCGCCAAAAGCCAACATCGCCTGCCCTTCGAGCACGCCCTGCCGCGCCGTATCGGTTTCATCCATCTGGATATGGTGGTTGTCCTCGTCGACATTTTTCGCAATCCCCGGAACTTCCTGGTCGCCCCACTTATCAAGGTTCACTCTCTGGTCCTGTAGCGCGTGCGTTAGTTCATGGGCCATCACCGGCAACTGCTGGTCTTCGGGCACCCAGTCGAGGAGGTTCATCGTATGTGTCTTGGCGTCGTAGTACCCGGCAATCTGCTCCGTCAGCAGACTCAACAAAAACGGCCGCAGATGAAAGTCGTGGTCCAGCAGACCGAACTTCTTCAGCACCAGCTCACTCCGCTCCATGCGTTTGGCGTCTTTATCTTCGTCCAGCTTCTTGCGCAGCTCGGTCGCCACCGCATCGCGCGAAATAAACACGCCCTTCACCGGCCGCTTCAGTTCCAGTTTGGTATCGCCGCTGACAAACTTCAGCGTGGCGTCGATGTCGGCAAGCAACACTTTCTGCTGTGCCGGTGTCAGCCGAACCTCCGCGGCTGCACCGTCCTTTTGCGCCGAAGCCACCGGAGCGGGGTCCGCAATTTCCGGCTTCGGCTGTCCTTCCGTTTGCGGCGCGGCAGTTGCCTGCGCCCACATTCCGCCCGCAAATCCCACCAGAACCAGCGACACCAGAAATTTCTTCAAGCACATCCTCCACTCTACCTATCCAGTGTCGCAGAAATCCTCGCCAAATCAGGCCAACAAAATGGCGTTCGTCATCCGCTATGCTTCTCTTAGCGGAGAAATCCCCAGCCGCAATCCGACCCGAAGCCCCGAGCATCCAATCCTCTGCATGACAACCGACACAAAATCCGAACTAGCTGCCATCCTCAACGGCGCCGCCGTCTTCCCTCTCGACGACCGCGCCTTTCTCCGCATCACCGGCTCGGACGCCACCCGCTGGCTCAACGGCATGGTCACCAACTCCATCCAGTCGCTCGCCCCCGGCGAAGGCAATTACAACTTCCTGCTGAATGCGCAAGGGCGCATCCAGGGCGACTGCACGATCTACCGCGAACCCGGTGAAGAACCTACGTTCCTGCTAGAGACCGACGCTGCACAAATCGACGCGATTCAACTTCATCTCGACAAATTCATCATCATGGACGATGTTGAACTCAACGGCGGCCTCAACATCATCGGGCAGCCTGTCGCCGGTATGGCCCTCCTCGGCGCGAGCGCGCCCGAGTTGATTCGCAAATACCTTTTCAAAATTAATGATCAGGACGAGCAGAGGCCGCTGACGATCCCCAAACCGGCTACGATGACCTACGCGACCATCGGCCACTGGAAACACAGACTCTTCATCCAACCAAACGAGGGCCTCGGACTCGTGTTCACCCCACCCGCTTCCTCAACACCGCTTTTCAACATATGGCTTCAGAACGAAGGTGATCGCCAGCATCTGCGCAGCCTGCTGGAGGCCGACGGTGCAGTCGATCTCAGCAACGAAGCCCAGGAAGCCTTCCGCATCCTCTCCGGCACTCCCCGCTTCGGCGTAGACATCCGTGACCGCGACCTACCGCAGGAAACCAACCAGATCCACGCCCTCCACTTCACCAAGGGCTGCTACCTCGGCCAGGAAATCGTCGAGCGCATCCACTCTCGCGGCCAGGTCCATCGCACGTTCAGCGGCTTCCGCCTCACCGCCCTGCCAGCCACGCTGCCCGCGCCGCTGACATCCGACGGCAAGCCCGCCGGCGAACTCACCAGCGCCGCCATCGTCCCCCTTCCCGAAGGCGACGCCATCCTCGCGCTCGGCTACGTCCGCCGCGAAGCCCTCGACCGCAACCAGCCGCTCGCCTACGAAGGCGGCGCGGCAACGCCAGCCACCCTTCCCTTCCAAGCCACAGCTTCCTAGCCAAGATGAGCGACAATACAAGCTGCACCGTTTTCTTCGCGAAACTTCGCACTTAAACTTTGCGCCCTTTGCGTCAAGGCTTTTGCTTTTGTAGTTAGCATCCAAAGAACTGAGAAACCAACATGGCCGACAAACCTTTCGTAGTCAACGACCGCCGCAAGTTCAACGCCGACGGCGAACCCCGTCCCGACGCCGCACCCTCCGAGCCGCGCCCGCCACGCGACACCACGCCCCAGGAGTTCTCCTCCGCCTCCCACGCGCAGCCCAAGGGCCCGCAGGCCGTGCCCCCTCCGCCGCCGCATCTGCGGGAAGAAGAGCAGGCCCCCGGCGAACTTCCTCCCCCACCCACAGCCGAGCAGACCGAGCAGGCCACCCGCGCCTACGACGCCACCGTCGAGCGCCTCGACACCGCGATCCACCAGGCCAACCCCGGCATGGAGCGCATCCCCGAGATGAGCTTCGAGCGCCTTGTGCAGTCCGTCTACATGCAGGCCATCATGCAGCTTGGAGGCGCAGCCGAACCCGGCCAGCAGCCCCAGGTCGACCTGCTCGGCGCGCGCCAGTCCATCGACATGCTCGCCATCCTGAGCGCCAAGACCAAGGGCAATCTCTCCGAAGCCGAAGACCACCTGCTGCAATCGGCGCTGTTTGAGTCGCGCATGGGGTTCCTCGAAGTCACGCAGCTTCTGGCCCGCCAGGCCGCCGCCAAACAGGGCGCGCCGCCCCCGCCCACAGGCCCGAGCATCGTCCGTTAAATTCTGAAATTGTTATCCCAACCTTGAAACCGCCGTCCTTTACCTTCGCAAAGCGGAGGTAAAGGACTTGCTTCTTCTTTCGCATTTGCCTTATTCACTCTTCACTACTCACTATTCCTTCCTCTTATGCAGGCAACCCTCACCTTCCTCGGCAGCGGCACGTCGATGGGCGTCCCCACACTGGGCTGTAGCTGCGCCGTCTGCGCGGACGCCGCCACTCCCGGCTCGCCAAACCGCCGGACGAGACCGTCGCTGCGCGTCGAGTACGCGGGCCACACTGTCCTCATAGACACAGGCCCCGACTTCCATGCCCAGGCAATCCGCGAAAATATCTGCGGCGTCGACGCCGTCCTCTACACCCACGGCCACGCCGACCACATCCTCGGCATGGACGATCTCCGTCCTCTCACCTTCGGCAAGCCCGGCGGCCTTCCGCTCTACGCCGACGACTCCACCGCCGCGATCATCGAGCGCGTCTTCGAATACACCTTCCGCAAGATCGACCGCTACCCTACCAGCGCCCGCGTGGTCCTCCATCGCATCGACGAAACTCCCGGCGCTGCCATCGACTTATTTGGCGCGAAATTCCTCCGCATCCCCGTCACCCACGGACGCGAAACCATCACCGGCTACCGCTTCGGCTCGGCCGCCTACCTCACCGACATGAGCGACATTCCACCCGAAAGCATTCCGCTGCTCCAGGACCTCGACATCCTCATCCTCGACGCCCTGCGCCGCGAACCGCATCCGTCCCACTCGCATCTTTCGCGCTCGCTCGAATTCGTCGAGCAACTCAAGCCCCGCCGCGCCTTCTTCACCCACATATCGCACGATCTCGACCACGAGGCCACCAACGCCACGCTGCCCGCGAACGTCCGCCTCGCTTACGACGGCCTCCAGCTCACATTCGATATTTCGAGCGAGGCCGCCTGATGCAAATTTTTCACTCTCTCAGCGAGCTTCCCGAAGCAACACCGTCAGTCGTCACCATCGGCAACTTCGACGGCGTCCACCGCGGCCATCGCATGGTGATCGACGCGGTCATCGCCCGCGCCCGCGAACTGAACGCCCGCGCCATCGCCGTCACCTTCGATCCGCACCCCGCGCGCGTCCTGAAACCTGAAGCCGACATCCGCCTCATCACGCCGCTCCCGCAAAAGCTCGAACTCCTCGCCGCCACCGGCCTCGATGCGACGCTGGTCCTTCCCTTCACGCCCGCCTTCGCCGCCCGCTCCGCGCGCGAGTTCGCGACGACGCTGCTCCGCGACGGCCTTCATGCGGTCGAGGTCCATGAGGGCGAATCCTTCCGCTTCGGGCACGATGCCGCTGAAGATGTCACCGGACTCACCCAGCTCGGCCATGAACTCGGCTTCGCAGTCCGCGCGTACAGGCCCTACATGCTGCGCGGCGCGGCGGTCTCCTCCAGCCGCATCCGCTCGCTCATCGCCGCCGGCGACATGCACCACACCCGCGCCCTTCTCGGCCGGCCCTTCGCCATCCGCAGCACGCCCGCCTCCGGCCGCGGGTACGGGACGCTCTACACCGTCCCCACCATCAACCTCGCGCCCTACACCGATCTGCTACCCGCCAACGGCGTCTACGTCTCCACGCTGCGAGTGGGCAGCCGCATCTTCCGCGCCGTCACCAACGCCGGCAACCGCCCCACCTTCGGCGCCGACTCCTTCGCCATCGAGTCCCACCTCCTCGACTTCGAGCCCCTCACCCTCACCGAGGACACGCCGCTCGATCTCACGTTCCTGCACCGCCTCCGCGGCGAAATCCGCTTCCCATCCCCTGAAGCTCTACGAACGCAAATCGGCATCGACATCCAGCAAGCAAACCGCTACTTTACCCTCTGCTCAAAACTGGTAGCTGGAAACTGGTAGCTGAAAGTTCGAAACACACCCTCCGCTCAACCTTGCGGAGGTCCTGCGGGAACGACCGGCGCACTTGCCGGCACGGCGCGCTTTGGCGTCTGCGGTGGCGGGGCAGCATTCGGAGGCGCAACATCCGGCGTACTCACCGGAGCAGCATCGTCATCCTTATCCGTGTCGTCGTCCGTCGGCGGCTTCGGAACCTCGTCCCCCGGTACCGCCGCCGGCAGATCCAACTGCTTCTTCGGCTCATTCGGCTTGGAGAAACTCTCATGCGGCTTCCCCGCCACCGCGACCTTCATGAAATCCATCCAGATTGGCAGCGCGGCCTTCGCTCCTGTCTCTTTCTCACCCAGCGACTCGCGGTCGTCAAACCCAACCCACGTTCCACACGTTACCGACGGCGAGAAGCCGATAAACCATGCGTCGGTATAGTTGTTCGTCGTCCCGGTCTTGCCTCCGAACGCATGCTTCAGCGACGCCGCCGCGGCACCCGTCCCATGCTGTACAACCGCCTGTAGCAGGACCATCATCGTCCGCGCCGTATCGACCGAAATAACATCCGTCACCGCGGGGCTTTTCTCCTGGATCTGCAGCCCGTCCGTCTGCACCACCTTGCGGATGTAGTGCGGCTGAATGCGAATCCCGTCGTTCGGAAACACGCTGTATGCCCCGACCTGCTCGGCCAGCGTAATGTCCGCCGCGCCGATCGCCACCGGCAGAAACGCCGGCATATTGCTCGTAATCCCAAAGCGTTTCGCCGTCGCGATCACCTTCGCAATCCCATATTTATTCGCCAGCCGCAGCGCCGGAATATTCCGCGACTCCGCAAACGCCTGCGTCAGCGTCATCGCCCCCGCATACGAACCCGACTCGTAGTTGTGCGGCGTGTACGGCCCGTTCGGCGTATAAAAACTGGTTGGAACATCGAGCACGATGCTGCTCGGCTTCTCTCCCGCCTCGATCGCGGTCGTATACACATACGGCTTGAACGACGACCCCACCTGCCTCTGCGCCTGGGTCGCGCGGTTGAACTGCGACAGCGCAAAATCCCGTCCACCCACCATCGCCAGCACTTCGCCGTTCGAGTTGTCGACGGCCATCAGCGACGCCTGGGCGCCGCTGTCTTCCTCCAGCGTGACCTTCGGCCCGCCGCCGCCCGTGGCGCTCACCACTTTGACGTAAACAATGTCGCCCAGATGAACCAGCTCATCGCCCTTCACCACGCGCGTCCACGCCCAGTCTGCCGGCGTCATCGTTGCCTGCTGCGCGCCCATCTTCACCACAATCTTCGTCGCCGTCGCATCGGTTACAAGCGCATGAATGTAGTCGCCATCCTTGATCGGCTGCGTCCAGTCCGGATGCCGATAGCTCGCCAGGTCGCCGCCGCTACGCAACACATTCTGTAGCTTGCCTTTCCATCCATGCCGCCGCTCGTACGCCGCGGTCCCATCCAGCACGGCCTTGTTCGCCACTCGCTGCAAATCGATGTCCAGCGTCGTATAGACCTTCAGCCCCGCCCCGTGCGCTTCTTCCACGCCGTACTCGGCCTCCAACTGCCGCCGCACTTCCTCAACAAAATACGGCGCTTCGGTATTCGCCGGAGGCTCGATGTGCAGGCCCAGCGGCGCGGCCTTTGCTGCTGCCGCCTCTTCCCACGTAATCTTCTTGTCGGCCAGCATCTCGCTCAGCACAAGGTTGCGCCGCTTCAGCGCGCGGTCCGGATGCCGCACCGGCGAGTACTCCTCCGGCCCCTTGGGCAGCGCCGCCAGCAATGCCGCTTCCGGCAACGTCAAGTCGCGCGCATGTTTGCTGAAGTAATACTCCGAACCGGCCTCGAACCCATACGTCCCACGCCCCAGATAAATCTGGTTCGCATACAGCGTAAAAATCTGCTCCTTGGTAAACCGCCGCTCGATCTGCAGCGTCAGAAAAATCTCCTGTATCTTCCGCGAATACGTCTTCTCCGACGAAAGAAACAGGTTCCGCGACAGTTGCATCGTCAACGTCGACGCGCCCTGCGACTTACCCTTCGAATGAACGTCGTGATACGCCGCGCTCGCCGCGCGAATCAGGTTGATCCCGCCGTTGGTCTCAAAGTCCTTATCTTCAATCGAAAAAATCGCCTGCCGCAACAGAGGCGGAAACTCCGTATACGGCACCACGACCCGCCGCTCCAGCGCAAAGGATCCAAACACTTTCCCGTGGATGTCATATAGGTCGGTCGTGGTGCTCGGCCGATAGCGCGCCAACTCGTCCATCTGCGGCAGGTTGATGGAGTAGACCAGCATCAGCCCCACCATCACGCCAAACACCGCCGAAACGATCAGCAGCGAAAGGAATGCGCCGCGCACCGCCAGCTTGCGCGTGGGATAGGTAGGCTCGCGAAATTTTTCGAGAAACCGCCGCCACGCCGGCTGGTCGCCAACTTCGCGGTCTTCTTCTTCGTCCTGATAATCGCTTTGCACGGCGGCTTTCAGTCTACGATGCCGCTGGCCCGATTCAGGCCGCCTTGGCCTTCAGCATTTCCAGGGCTTTCGTCAACTGGTCGTCCTGCCGCGGCGACGGACGCTTCGCCGCGGCCGTCGTCTTGCTATCGTCATCGGCCGCCAGCGCATCATCCAGGTTCGAAGCCACCAGCGTCGCCGGTGTCACCGCATCGTCCTGAAACTTCTTGCCCAGCGGCGACTCGTACTTCGCCACCGACAAGATCAGCGCCGCTCCATCCGGCAGTTCAAACGTCTTCTGCTGCGCGCCCTCACCGAACGTGCGCTCACCCACCAGATCGCCGCGCTTGTTGTCCGCGATCGCCGCCGCCACCAACTCACCCGGTCCGGCCGTCCCGCGATTCACCAGCACCACCAGCGGCGCCGTCGCGTTCACAGTCTTTGAGGGATCGGCGGTAAACGTCTGCTTCTCGACCTTCTGGCCTTCCAGCGACGCGATCGTTCCCGACTTCAGCAGCAGGTTCGCCAACCGGGTCGCTTCGCCCATATCACCCGCCGCAACGTCCCGCAGATCCAGCAGTATCTTCTTGTTCCCGGCCTTCTGCATCGACTTCAGCCGGGCCTCCACCTGCCCCACATGCTCACGGTCGATAATCACCGGCCTCAAATACAAAATCGACGAGTTCTCATACATCGCGTCGCCCACCGGCGGTTCCGACACAACGACGCGGTTCATCACAATCTTTTCCGGATCGACCTTGCGCGGCCGAATCACAGCAATCGTCAGTTCGCTGCCCGGAGCGCCCTCCAGCATCCGCTGGATCATCGCCAGCGAAATGTCCCGCGTGTCCTGATTTTCGATGGCCTCGATAATGTCGCCGTCGTTCAGGTTCGCCTTGTCCGCCGGACTGCCGGGCACAACCGACACCACCGTCGCATACCCAAAACGCTTGGACACATTGATGCCCACCTGCGCCTTGCCGCCCTTGTCCGCCTTGTAGGTCTTGTAATCCGCAGGCGTCAGGTAGCTCGAGTCGGCATCGAGCGACTCCAGCAGCCCGCGCAGCGCGCCATTGGTCACCGCATCGATGTTCGGCTCTTCAACATAGTCGGCCTGGATGCGTTGCAGCACTTCGCCGTACACATCCATCTGGCGATAGGCGCCGTCCTGCCCCGTCGTATCGTCCGCGCGCACCGAGCGCGTATTCATTCCCAGAAACACACACAGCACCAGGGCTACAGACGAAGCGAGCAGAACGATCTTGGCATTCTTAAGCATGAGTGAAAGCGGCTCCGATACAACTTTTCCCGGCAAATTCCAAACCTGGTACGTTAGACGTACCTCGACTTCAAAATGATACTCTGACTTGGAAGTTGAGGCTTCGCGGGCAAGGCGAATGGTGGCGGTGACTGGGATCGAACCAGTGACCTACGGGTTATGAGTCCGTCGCTCTAACCATCTGAGCTACACCGCCGGGTGGGGAGACTGGATCGAGCGGCGCTCAAAATTGCCGCGACATCAGCCGCTCCTCCATCATAGAAGCCCCCACTTCGCAGGTCAAACCTGCCGAGGTCAACTCACTGAACATCCGCCTCCAATTCGCCGCCGTCGCGCTCCTCGCCCAGGAAACCAACTGCGCCACCGATCCCCACAATGCCGCCTGCGGATTCGACAGCACTCTCCACGTCCTACACATCCTCATCGGGATACTCGCCATCGTCCTCATCGTCGTCATCGCCGCCGCGATCGCGGCCTACCGCAAAATGCAACGCAAGAAGCTCATCCCGTGACGACCGACAAACTGGAAACTGCAACCCGAAAGCCGGAAGCCGAGGCCACCCTCGGCCGCGTGCTCGGTGTCATCCCTGCGCGCCTCGCTTCCACCCGCCTGCCGCGCAAGGTCCTGCTGCCCATCGCGGGCGAGCCTCTTCTCGCCTGGGTCTACCGAGCCGCCCAGGCCTGCCCCGCGCTCGACGAAATCGTCATCGCCACGGACTCCGAGGAAGTCGCCGCCCTCTGCAACACCCGCGGCTGGCCCTACCTGCTCACCTCCGCCGACCTGCCCAGCGGCACCGACCGCCTGCACGCCGTCTCGCAGCAGATCGCCGCCGACATCTACGTCAACATCCAGGGCGACGAACCCCTCCTCCGCCCCGAGCACATCGACGACATCCTCCGCCCGTTCGCGCGGCCCGGAGTCGACGTGACAACCCTCAAAGTCGTCTGCACTCCAGACAACATCGCCAACCCCAACGCCGTAAAAGTCGTCACCGCCTCCGATGGCCGTGCCCTCTATTTCTCCCGGGCCACGATCCCTTTCGACCGCGAAGGCACCGGCCTCACCACCTACTGGAAACACCTCGGCCTCTACGCCTACCGCCGCGCCGCGCTCGAACGCTTCGCCTCGCTCGCCCCCGGAGAGCTAGAACAAACCGAGCGTCTGGAACAGCTCCGCCTGCTCGAAAACAACCTCAACCTTTACGTCGCCGAAACCCAGTTCGACACCGTCGGCGTCGACACCGAAGCAGACCTCACGCAAGTAGAGCAGATACTCCTCAGCAGGTACCCCAGGAAATTGTCATCCTGAACGCAGCGAAGGATCTGCTTCTGTGCTTGCCGTTGCCCGCGCTTCCTCTTCGCTCAATAGCTCAACGCTCTAAGTTGAACAAGAACCGCCCCTCCACAACACTCGACACCCACCTAAACTTTTTCGAACCTCAACTCCAACCCATCCCCTACCAATGTCGCTCTCACTCCAACCAGCGACTCCACCACCCACTCCGCCCCCGCAGCCTTCAACTCCTCAACCGAGTGCGTTCCCAGCACCCCCAGCACGCGACACCCCGCGGCCACACCCGCCCCAACTCCACTCGGAGCGTCCTCAACAACGATGCAATCCGCAGGCGCAGCATGAATCAACGCAGCCCCGCGCATATACGGCTCCGGATGCGGCTTGCCGTTCACCACCTCATCGCCCGCAATAATCCGCGAAGGCACCGGCAGCTCCGCCGCATTCAGCCGCCCAAGCAACAACCGCCGCGTCGCCGACGTCACAATCGCCCACCGCTCGGGCGGCAAACTCTGCAACAACTCCCGCGCCCCGGGCAGCACCTTCAGGTCGCCGACATCTTCGATCTCCATGTCCTCGATCAGCTTCAGCCCCTCGACCTTGTCCACGCCGGGCACGATCGCTTCCATAATGTCGACCGCGCGCGACCCGTGCGTTACCTCAACC